>Ga0307928_10003814_pt1 | contig 11506 bp, 23 predicted proteins | sample AceLakmetagen232_FD_201815 | JGI IMG/M metagenome (GOLD analysis project Ga0307928, IMG submission 201815) | Saline water microbial communities from Ace Lake, Antarctica - #232 | ecosystem: Environmental > Aquatic > Non-marine Saline and Alkaline > Saline | place: Antarctica: Ace Lake...
TCGGGTTGAGCCAGTAAAAAAAGGTGACACTCCAGTTTATTTAGGTTATAATAATACTCTGTCAAAAACTGGACCAATTTCTGAGATATGGAATAAGAGTGGAGAAACTATTGCTGATGTCGGTGAAGAGTTTTCTGTTAAAAACAAAAAAGGCGAGAAACAATGGTTTTGTCCTAACTGCAATAATATTGTAAAACAAAAAAAAGAACTTAATTATTATGAATGTGAATGCAATGGAGGTTGGACTGATTTTAAACCCCCTTTACAAAAAGGTTTTCCTTGGAAGCCTTTGTTGGTTCGGCTTGATAAAATCGAGGGCAAAATCGTTTGGGAAAATAAAAGAGATGGTCCAAAAGATTGTTGGATAAAAACATTTAAGAAGGTGGAAGAATGATTTGCCCAAGTTGTGGAAAACCAAAGTTAGGTTGGATAAGAGACATGACTGCAGTTTGTGAAAACTGCGGCAAACAATTTGTGCATGGAGAAAATGGATGGTGGGAAGAATGAGTGAACTAACAAAAATATCAGTAGAAGTAAAATTTAATAAGAATGGGTACAGTTACGACATAGTTTCTCCTGCAGGAGAACTTGGGTTTCCATGTTATGACAAAACACTAGAAAATAGAATGAAAGCAGTGCTAGAAGAAGTTCGTTCTCTTTTACTTACTTGCGAAGATGTAGCTGCAAAAGAAGCACTAGAGGGAAAATAATGCTCCAAATTGACAACCGAGAACCAGAAAAGATATTTCGAATAGCAGAGAAACAAGGAATTGAATATGAAAAAACAACTCTATTAATAGGAGATATGCTACATAACGAAAAGGGGATATGTATAGAAAGAAAATCAATGCCCGACTTTATCCAATCAATAAGGAATGGACACTTACAAGAACAACTCATTAATATGCAGAATAATTACACTCGCAATTACTTGATAATTTCGGGAAAATTCGAAGACACACACTTTGATCCACATATCAAGAACTTTACAGTTGAACACTGGCTTGGGAGTCTAGCTTCACTATCTGTAAGATATAATGTAAAGATACTGCAAGTTAGTAATGATAACCAACTAGTAAAGCTAGTAAAGAAGATAATTGATAAGACTGATGATGGAAAGGCAACAGCAACACCAATGCTGAGAAAAACACAAACAGATGATGTTTATCTTACTATACTTACTTGTGTACCAGGAATCTCAAGAAAGAAAGCCCAAACAATTAAGGATAGATTTCCAACATTCAGTAAGTTTTATGTAGCAGCCGCAAATCGAGGGCTCAATACAGTAAAAGGGATAGGACCAAAATTAAAACAAAAGATAGGGGAGACATTTTATGAATGAACAAAAAACTGAAACAGCATTTGGACCAATACAATTAACGCCTGTTAATAGAAAGTATAAATGTGGAAAATGTGGAGGAGAATTTAATGAAGGGAACGCATTAACAAGGAGTCAAATAGATAAAGGATTTAAGTTCTGTCCGTTTTGTGATATTGATGATAGAAGGGAGATGAAAAAATGAATGTACTAATAGCCTGTGAATTTTCAGGAATCGTAAGAGAAGAATTTAACAAACTAGGGCACAACGCATGGAGTTGTGATTTGGTTGAATCGGAAAAAAAAGGAAACCATTTAACAGGAGATATATTTCAGTACATAGGACCCAATAAATATAACAATGGTGAAGGGTGGGATTTAATGATAGCACACCCACCATGCACTTATCTAACAGTAACAGGAAACAAATGGTATTACCACCCAGATGATAAGGGCAAACCACTAGATGAAAGAAGACCACATCCAAGATTTCCAAACAGACAAGAGTGCAAACTAGCAGCAATAGACTTCTTTAAGAAACTAGCAAACGCACCAATCGATAAAATATGTGTCGAAAATCCTGTAGGGATAATGTCAACTAATTATAAGAAACCAAATCAAATAATACAACCCTATGAATATGGGCACGTCGAAGCAAAAAAAACCTGCTTATGGTTAAAGAACCTACCGCTACTAAAGCCAACAAAAATAGTAGAACCAGAATACGTTACATTTAAGAGTGGAAAAAGAATGGCTAAATGGTACGTAGAAGCAGCTAGCAAACCACCTGCAGAAAGAACAAAAATAAGGAACAGAACATTTACTGGAATAGCTGAAGCAATGGCTAACCAATGGGGGAGATAATTTGGATAAACTAAGCTTAGAAGAAATGAAAAAGATACAAAAAGTGTTTGTCGACACAGCAAACGACCACGAGTTAGTAGGGTTCTTTAGACAAATGTCGGTTTACTGTGTACGAGTAAACCGAACATTAATAATAGATTACATACGATTGTTAGAAGAAAAACCAGCAATAGTAAAAAGGATATTGGAGTGGGAAGGATGAAACTAGAAGCAAACTACATAAGAATAATGGCTGACCTACTCTTAATTATGGGTTTACTCAATGTATGGTTTAGTTCAATAGAAAGAGGAATAGCCCTAATAGTAGTAGGAATATATATGTTAATATGCTCAGTGATTGAAAAATAAACAAACTAGAAAAGATATTCTTCGACCCACAACCTGATGCAATATGCATCAATTGTGGCAAACTATTCGAAAAAGCAGGGGGTTATAGCAATACTATGTACTGCTCAATGAGTTGTAAGAAAAAGGCTTATTGGAAACGAAAAAGTTCGAAAACTGAACCCAAAACAAATAAAAAGGAAACCCTACATAATATACTGAGTGAAAAAAAATGATGTTCGGAGTATACAATTATAAAGGAAAAAGAAAAAAAGGTAGCGATTACAACCTAAATAACATAGCCGACTTTCATGAGAAAAACATTTGTTGTTTCGATTGTGGGGAAACAACCGCGCCTTTAGATTGCGAACACTTAAAACCATTATTTTTAGGGGGCGAAGACAAATTAGAAAATCTTCAAATATTATGCAAACTATGCCATTTACTAAAACAAAAAATAGAAAAAGACCCAAAAAAATTAGAAAAATACATTAAAAACCATAAAACTAAATTAAAAAAAGAAAAAGATTTAAAATACTTACACGAGTACATGTGATAAAAAATGACAGAAAAATTCCAACCACTACACACATACATGAAAGGGAAAATGACATATCCTTGGAAAACACTAAAAGAATGGCCCTACAAAGAAAAACCAAATTACCGACAAAGACAACCAAACGAAATAATAATCGAAACAGACTACCCATCAAAAGAAACAAACCTAACAACAATGCGACACACATCGAAAAAGTTGCATGAACAAGGAATAAAACACTCATTGTGGGACTCAGGAGGAAAAGGATACCACCTACATGTTCTATTTGATTGCCCTTTAAACAAAAGACAAATACAAGAATGGGTAAAACTTGTGTTTAAAAAAGAACTATCAAAAGACTTCGACCAAGCAAACTGGAGTGAAAAAAGATTAATAGGAATGGAAAACTGTCCGCATCGAAAAACCTGGAAAAATAAGACACTGCTACATAATTATGAAGGGGGAAAGAGTAATGAGTTTCCAAAAAAAATAACAGAATTCATATCAGGAGAAGAAGAAAGAATACGCACCGCCTTAAAACAAAACCCCCCAAAACCATTCAAAGGAACATGCCCACTACTACAAAGCTTCTGTGAAAAACCATTTCCTGAAGGAGAAAGACACACAATAATCATACCCAACCTAGTAGCAGTAATTCCACCAGAACAATGGGAACACGCAATAACACACCAACCAGGATTAAAAATGGTTGAAATTCAAGGCTGGGCAAAAGAAAAAAGAACCTTTAACTGCACACAACTACAAAAGTACGCAAAAAAATACGGGTTAAATTCATGTGACCACTGCATACACCAAAAAGAACAAATAAAGCAAAAAACTTGGGACAAACTAAAACTTATAAAAAACGGATGGGGAAAACAATGACAAAATATGAATTTAAAATTATAGACTCTAAAAAATATGAACAATACACAGGAAAACAAGCACCAAAAAACAACATAATAAAAATAGACAAAAGAGAAACAGTAATGCTCGTGAAAAAAGAAATAATCGAACCAACAAGTATGACACAAGAAATACTTCTACATAATAAAAAGAAAAACGAGAAACCAGAAGAAAAAGAAAAAGAAATAATCGAACCAATAACCTTAGAAGAATACGATAAAATAATCAACGACAACTTCCCAAACGCAGCACCATACAACAAAGCATGCCTAGCCACAATCTGCACCTTATTCATAAAAAACCTAACAGACCCCACAGGATTAATCCTACAAGGAAACGCAGCAAGCGAAAAAACCACGATCCTAAGTTGGTACTACGACTACCACGACCTAATATTCAAAACAGACTCATTCACCCCCGCATCATTCGTCTCACACTCAGTAAACATGGACAAAGACGAGTTAGAGGAAGTTGATCTCCTACCTAAAATCAAAGACAAATGCTTCGTAGCTCCTGAGTTAGCACCATTGTTTGGAAAACCAAAAGAAGACTTAACTCAATCACTTGCAATAATGACAAGAGTATTCGATGGAGAAGGATACGAATCAGACTCAGGATCACAAGGACACAGAGGATACACTGGAGAATACTTATTCTCGTTCCTGGGAGCAACCACCCCAATACCAAAAACAGTGTGGAAAGTAATGGGAAACTTAGGTCATAGGTGGTTATACATCAAAATGCCAAACAAAGACGAAAAAAATGAAGACCTACTAGAAGAATTCTTGACAAAAAAACCATACAAAACCAGGTTAAAAGAGTGCAAAGACTGTACCACACGACTACTACACACACTAAAAACAAGACACGAGTTATATTCAGTAGAGTGGGACCCCATAATCGACAGAGAATACCTTAAAGACATCATAAACGTAGCCCAACTAGTAAGATTACTAAGAGCACCACTAAGCGTCTGGACAGAAAAAAGCGACGACGGAGGAGAAAGCCTATACGAATTCTCACTACCAACACCAGAAATGCCAAAAAGACTAATAAATCTCCTGTACAACCTAGCAAAAGGACACGCAATACTAAACGGACGCAAAAAAATTAACCAGGCAGATATAAATTTAATATACAAAGTAGGATTCTCAAGCATGCCCTACGACAGAACAGTGTTCTTCGAACAAATAATAAGCAATAATGGTGCCCTAAGCACCACCGACGTAGAACAAAAAATGCAAATAGGAAAAAAAGCAGCAATAAAACTAATGAAAACATTCGAGATACTAGGAATGTGCAACTCAGTATACGAAGATATGGACCTCGCTAATGGAAAAACCGGGCGAAAAGTCAACCAAATACGCTTAAAAGACAAGTTCATGTGGGTGTGTAACCCAAAAATAACCAAAATCATACTAGAAGACGCACAAATAACACATGAATTAATGGAAGAAACCGACTCCGGGCAAAAAAGGTTTAAGACAAACGACGAAGACGATTCGTTGATTGTCGAAATCAACCACCAAGAATAACTAAAAAAACACTACTAATTCATGTTCATGTGGCAACACTAAAGGAGATTACGTCAAATGACGAAGTCGGAAACGACAAATGACGTCCAAATAGTTAATTTCCCTTTTTCCGGTAGGTGGGGGGGTAAATGTTTTTTTTTTCTAAGATGCATTAAAACGCATCTCCTAATAACCTATCTCTTTAAATTCTAGTGATATAGGGGAGTATGGGTGCATTAACTCTTTTTCTTCGATGGCAAGAATTTACCTTTTTTTTTTATTCGCCCCCCTACCCCCCTGAAAACAGGAAATTAACTAAATATTTTTTTTAGTGGATTTTGGTCAAAATATGGGTCTTTTTTGCCTTAAATCAGACTTTTTTTTGCCTTAAAGTGAAGTTGAAATTTGCCTTAAAGTAAATATTTTAAATGTCTTAATTTTTAATTTTTTTTAATAATTTTTTTTTGTTTTTTAAAATAGTTTTTTTGTTCTAAAATTAGTGTGTTTTTGTTTACTTTTAGATTAGATGTAGAGTAAGTGGTTATTTTTATTTGTTTTTTAGAAGTAGTGCTATAATTAATGTAGTTAGTAGTCTTAATTGTAGTTGTTTTATAATATTATATAGAATTAGTAGGGGTTAATTCATCTTTTTAACCCCTAAATTATCTTTGGTTTTTTAGCTAAAATATAACTCATAAACATCAGCTAAACTAATGTTATGAGTGTCAATCAAATAAATTAGGAAATCTTTTAATTCTTCTTTATCCCATTCTACTACTCTATCAAGTAGTTCTTCATTCTCTGACATTTTCCCAATCAACTCCTTTATTCTCTGCTTCAATAGTCTTATTTATTAGTTGTTGTGTGTCTATATCTGCTTTAAAGGTTCTATTTCTTCCTATTGTTAGGTTACTTTCTGTTCTTTCGTATCTTCCATCTATACTTTTACACACTTTAATCACTCCTTTAATTCCATTTAATCAATTCATTAGTTATTTTTTCTTTTAAAATTAGTGCTTCTTTTTTAGATAATATCCATTCTTGAGAATCGTTTGAAGATATATCCTCTGTTATTTCTTCTATTTCTTCCCAATTCTTTCCCTTAGCAATTAAGGTTCTGAATGGGTTAATATGGCTTCTAAAATCTCTACTTATACATAACTTCTTCATATAATCACTCCTCGTTTATTCCATCTTCCCAAATAGTATAAGATTTATATTTTAATCTTCTTTTTGTTTGATACTTACAATCTTGATTATTACACTGTTTTAATATAGGCTCTAATGATTGATTATGACATTGGGGACAAAGTTCATTACTTTTAGGCATAGTTAAAAAGATTCGTTTTAAGTATTTGCCTAAAACTTTTATTCTTCCGTTTAACTTTTTTATTTCTTTGTCCCTATCGTATTCGTCATAAATACTTGGTTCTTCTTGACTAAGTATTTCCTCTACTTGTTCCTTAGTAACCAATTACTTATCCTCTTTATTCTGTTCTTTACAAAATTTATTTAGTTTTATGTAGTCGTCTTCTAATGCTTTAATATCGTTTCCTTTTAATGACTTAATAAAAGTTATAGTTGTTCCACTAGAATAAGCACTCTGTCCTAATTCGTATCTTATTTCTGGGTTACTCACTATCATTTTAGGTATGTTTTTATCTGCAAACATACCCTCATTTTCTCTTTTAGCTTGAGCTTCTAAACTGTTAACTGTTTTTCTTATTTGTTCAAATTTATCCATTAGTAAATCCCCCGTTTAATCTCTAAAGCTATTTCTAATTCTCTATCTTCATTTTGTTGTTGGAAGTATTCATATTGTTCATCACTATCTATATCTGTTCCATATTCACTTTCACATATTGCACTACAAAATTGTTCAAAATCTTCTGCGTCGGATAACGCAAACTCTTTGCCACAATTTCTACATACAAACATTGTTTCTTCTTCCATTTAATCACCTTAAATATTGTTCCATTTGTTTTGTGTATCTTTCTGCATCTTCTTTATCTTCTCTATCAATTATCTTATCATCATAGTCATAACTTTCTGCTATTTCTTCCTCTTCAGTACACAGTTCACACATATAAACACTGTACTTTTCACTGTACTCTAATGGCACGTGTTCTTTTCCGCACCATTCACATGTTCCTATTTTATCATCTTTATACCAATCTCTATCTTCCCAATCAAAGTCATCTTCTCTATATATTTTAATTTCTTCTTCAACTTCAACCTTTTCAATTATTTTTAATCCTTTGTGAGTAAACTCATAAATTGTATAAGGTTCAGGTATTAATTCATATTCCCAAGCCTTAACCAATCCTTTTCTTGTAGTTGGTAAGTCCAAATTACTCTTTACTGTTGTTCCATATAATACATTATCTGAATTAAGTCCAAAGAAAAAGTTAGTGCTATCGTCTTTAAAATAGTATATTTTTCCTGTTTTTAAGTCATAAAACACAACACTAAAACTTCCTTTTAATTCTTTGATTGTTTCAGCTATTGCTTCTTGAACTGTATCATTTTCTTTAGTTACAAAGTGATTTATTAATTCACCTATTACTTCTGAATCAGTATCGCTATGAGTAGGCAAATGGTATTTTTCTATTAATGAATCTGAATTATACAGCACTCCATTATGAACCCAATAGTATTTACTTTCTATACAAAATGGGTGATTATCCTTATATTTCTTACCAACACACGTTGCAAATCTATTATGTCCTATTAATGCCTTTGTATCTTTATAATAATCTAAATGCTTAAATAATGATTTAAGGTTTCTTCTCTTATCCATATATACTGTATCTTTTGTTAATTGAAGATAACCGTGAGCATCGTTATTTGTTCTTGAACCTAAATTTAGTAGGTTTTTGAATACTTTATAATCTCTTTTTTTTACACTTTTTCCAAATCTGTAAACTACTTGTATTTCACACATTGTTTTATCACTCCACGTTTTTATATTCTATTATCATTAGAATCTGTTAAGGTTTCTTCAAGTCCTAATTCAATAACTGTTTCAATAACATTAAACCCACCACTATCTACAATTAAATCTGTTTCAGTTGTAACTTTATTTTTTTCTTCTTTTTTTATTTTTTATGTTTCAAAACTCTTTGTTCTTTCTTTTATGTATTTAATTAAGTTTTTTGAAAGTATTTTATTTTTTTCTATTGAATCAATACTTTTTAATTTTTTTAATAAAATAGGGTGTTTCCTATTTTTATAAATGTAATTTAATATTGTTTGGTTTATCTTAATCCAATTCTTTATTTTTTCAAAATTGAGAGAACCATTATGGTATCTTATTTCAACTGTTCCTCTGAAAAAAATACTATGGATATTTAAACCATAATACCTTTTATCATAATAATGGTATCTTTCCCTATCCTCTAAAGCATTTTTTTGCTGTGTTCCGTAAAACCTGTGTTTAAAGTTAGTTACTTTAGTTTTAACGGGGTGAGCAAAACTCTCATATAAAAAGTTAGTATCTATTGGCTTACAAAAACTTAATGTTCTTCTTGATGGAGCAATAAAGTCATAAATCCAATGTTCTACTTCTTTATATCCTATCATTAAAGCATTAAGGAATAAATAATCTTTTATTTTTCCTGTGGTTAATCCATAATGCACATGAATACCACAACTACTATCTACCCTATACTTATCTTCGTTTAATCGTTTAACAAAATCCTTAACAGCAATTAATCCGTTGTTTCCTGTTAAAATAGGGCTAACAAATTCTCTCCCTCTCCCTCTAATAGAAGAATCGTAAACACATTTCCAACCATCAGTAGACATAGCATTAACGTCGGCTTCATCACTTGCAATAGTTTCTAATTCTATTCCAAAAGTGCTAAAATCTTTTGTAATTTTTGGTTTATCTTCTAAAGATAAATCCCAAAAACTATCTCCATCGTCATCACAATCGCATTCATCATCACTACGGTAACAATCATTACAATAATAACAATTGTTTGATTCGCTAAAATAAGCATTATCCATTTCTATTAAATCCCCACAATCATCACAATAAACAAAATTATCGTTAAAACAATCCCGACAATAATTATACCCATTTGCTCTTAAACTATCTTCTCTTGCAATTATTTCGTCGCAGTTTTCACAAATAACAACTTTGTCTTTACATTCTTTGCAAACCATTACGTTTTCAAATTCAACTAAATCATCTTTAGTAAATAATTTTCCACAATATGAGCAAACTTCTGTTTTTTCAATATCCATTAACGAATCACCAATTAAATTCTGTAAGAAAAGGTTTAAAAACCCTTTCATTAGTCCTCTAATATGCCTTAAATCGCCTTTAATAGCCAATTTAAGTTTTTAATAAATAAAAAAAAGGGGTATTTTTCCCCTTAAAGTAATTCAAATTTTCTAATAGCTTTTAAGATTGTCGGTTTATCACCAAATAAAATTTGTTCTGTAAAGTTTTTATGTGCCTTATCTATTTTAGCGATTATTTCACTTTCAGCTTTATTATATTTACTTTGATTATAGTCAAAATCTAAAGTAATATCTTTTTTATTTATTGAACACAACTTGTATTTTTTTCTTAATTTCTTTTCCATTAAATCAAATTCTTTTTGTTTTATTCTAAAGTCCTTAATTTCTTTACAATTACTAATTTTTTCTTCGTCTTTCTCCCTTAATTCTCGTCCTTTTTTATACGCTTCTTGAATTTTCTTATTCTTTATTTCTTCAACGTATTTTTCTATTCGTCTTAATTGTATTTGTGGCATTTTATCATATTCCATAAAATCACTCCTTTTTTATAGCTTAGATTAAGGAAAACCCTTAACCTAATTGACTAATAAAAGGAATTAATTAACCTCTTTATAGGGTTCTGAAAAACCAACATTATTTAATATTTCTTTCATAAAATCTAAAGCTATTGTCGTTTTTCTTGTTACTCCTAAACCCTTAATGTGTTCTTCAATATCCACGCAATAAAAATACTGTCCGTCTTTGTCTTTTCCCTGTTTATATGGGGGGGTTAATTTGTAAGTAGTCATTTAATCACACTCCTGCCATTTTTTACATAATGGGCATTGAATAGTGTCTTTATAATATCCGTTAGCTTTTCGTTTAACATAAACAGAATTATAAACAACCCCACAATTTAAGCACGTTTTAATTTCTTCAAGCATTATTGAACCACCTCAAAACCTACTGCAATATATTCACCACTTTTTAATTTAGCTAAGGTTTCTTTTTTAGTTTCCCTTAAAAATAAGTTTCTATACCTTCCAGTGGTAGTTGAATAATCCCAATCCTTAAAAATATAAGTAGTATTGTTTTTATAATCAATTAAAGCAATTGGGCTATTATAACTTTGAAATAAGGCGTAGTCTTTCCAACGTATAATAAATTGATTAGCGTTAATATTCCCTCTACTATTTTGCATATTTGAAACATTAGGCTTATTATTAATTTCTCTTTCTATTTCACTTAAATTAATGTTTTTGTTCTTTTCGTTTTCTTCCATTAAATAACACTCCCTTTTTTTACTCTTTAAAGAAATCCTCTTTAAAACTTTTTTTCTCGTATCTTGTCGGAAAAAACTTGTTTGACTTAAATTTTATTGTTCTATCCGTATTAATTGTATTGTGAAACATTTAAAAACCCCTCGTTTTTCGCTTAAATGCGAAAATGCCTTAATGCAAATTTCCCTTAAATGCGTTTAATGAAAAACGCCTTAAAACATTTTTGCGTTTAAGTCAAAAATTATTCAAAAATTTTAAACTCCTCTACTAGCTCACAAGCAAATGCGTTTAAGCAAAATTCTTTAATATCCTCCTCGCTTAAATACTGCATAAATTCGTCAAAAACTTGTTCCTTACTTAATATTTCATTATCGCATAATTCGATTAATTGGTTTGTGTATGCTTTACTCATTGTTTAACAACTCCTTGCTTTTAATTGCGTTAATGAATCGCCTTTAAAGTAATTCAATTAACTTAACAAAAAAAGAGGACTAATTTAATCATTACTTAGTTTAATAATTGTGCTTACACA
>Ga0307928_10003816_pt1 | contig 11503 bp, 10 predicted proteins | sample AceLakmetagen232_FD_201815 | JGI IMG/M metagenome (GOLD analysis project Ga0307928, IMG submission 201815) | Saline water microbial communities from Ace Lake, Antarctica - #232 | ecosystem: Environmental > Aquatic > Non-marine Saline and Alkaline > Saline | place: Antarctica: Ace Lake...
TTTTTTTCTTTCATTGATGCAGACGGATTAGTTGTTATTTTCATCCACTCCTCTTCATTCATGGTTCTTGCTTTTTCCATTAGAGTATGATTCATCTGATATTGGTATTTTGTCTCAAAATCACCCATTACCATATTTGCCAACTTAGTTAAATTCTCTTTATTAAGTGGCATTCTTAATCTTACTGCTTCTGAACGAATTTTAGCGGAAATACCTTTCTTATACTCTTCAGGAACCTCAAATGACACAAACTCTCTCGGTTCTTTATCATTTACTCCCTGGACATATATTTTTCTTTCCTTAAATTCATCGGCAAGTTTATCCGTAATCGGATTCCACGATTCATCAAGTATTTTATTTTCTTTATTTATTTCATCTTCGGTTTTTTCTGGCTTAACACTCTCAATTTCTATTTTATTGAAACTATCCAAAATATTGTTTTTAACTTTATCACCATCAACCTCAACTTTCATTTTGTTTATTTCAATCTGATTTAATCTATCAGCTTTATCAACTTCTGTAATATCTTCATCTTCGGCATCAAGAGGAACAAGATTTAAATCATATTTGTTTTTGAGGTATTTTTCTACTTTTTCCGGTGAATCTTTGTAATTTGGATTATCCTTTATAAAATCCATTTTTAATAACTCAAAGGAATTTACTTCTTCTGGATTTAAGACAAGCCTAGAAAATAATTTAAAATCATCAGGCTTTTCTTTCTTTAAATGATTTAACCTATATAAAGTAGGATCGTCAATCTTTGATTTATTTTTTTTACTTTCTTCAATTAAACCTAATCTTTCTTTTTCCCATAAACCTTCTTTTTCGTCTAAGCTTTTTGCACGTGTATTTACCTCAGTAAATTTTTCATTTGCTTTATCAAAACTGTCAACACCTTCACCAAAGTTTTCCCATTTATATTTTTCTTCTGGTTTTCCCGGTTCTTCTGGTTTTCCCGGTTCTTCTGGTTTTCCCGGTTCTTCTGGTTTTCCCGGTTCTTCTGGTTTTCCCGGTTCTTCTTCCTTTGCAGCTTCATCAACTTTCTTTTTTTCTCCTACTTCCTTATTTTGGTTCAAAAAGTCTTTAATATCAAAATCTGCTTCACTTGTAAATTCTCCTGCTTTTGTTTCTTCTTCCATTTGTAAATAGTTTTTATGGTTTTTTTGTGTTTTTTATTTGCTTCATTATTTTTTTCTTTTCAGCTTCAAGATTTAGTTTATAAAGTTTTTCAAATTCATCATAAGCTTTTGCTTCTTTATCAAACCCAAATAAAATTTGATGATTAACCCATCCTGATTCTGATTTTTTTGGTCTCTCATCATAAATAGAATATGATAAAATAATACCATTATCAGCAACTTCTAACCTAATACTATCATAACGTTGTGAGGTTTTTCTTAATCCAACTATTTCAACTTCTTCCATTTTATGTGAGTTTAATTTATATTTACGAATTACAAATATAATATAAATAATATGTAAATGTCAACTATTAATTAACATTTTCTGTTTTTAAACTATTGGTTTCTCTTATTTCAAGCATTTTCTGATCATGCAATTCTTTATTTGTAAGTCTTGTTTCTTCTCCTTCTTTTGCTATTTTTTTAATATCATTATTAACTTTAGTATTTTCCTTTTCAATTTCAGCTTTACTTTTTTGAACATTTAATTTTTCATTATTTTTAGCTGTAATATCCAATCCCTCACGTTGTAACTTTAAATCACGTTGATCACGTTGTCTTTCTTTATTAGCCATATAAACACCAATGTTTTTCATACTTGTTCCTGATGATAACATACGTGAAATAGCAAAATATTCTGCAATAGTAAGAGCAGCTTTACCATTCTTACCACTTTGAATACCGGTTTCAAGTCTTAACTCAATTTTTTCTCTCGATTCTACATCAATCTTAGGAGAGATATTAATTCCATAACTTGTAAATGGTCTTTTGGAAGAAATTTTTAAAGCTTTCCAAATTCCTTTACCCAAAATATTATTATAGATAGTATCACCTTTAGAACCTTTAGCCACCACCTGTAATCTTAATGCACAATTAATAGCAGTTGCTTTATACAATTGTTTACGAGCAGTAATAATTTCTTTTAAATTATTATTAGCCGCTCCTATTGCTAATTTAGATTGTCCTAATCCTACATTTGGATTTGGTGATGATGCAGCAACAACATCATTAATTCCGGTTATCTCATTAATAAGATCAATATCTGTTTTAAAAGAACTTACAATAGCAGCTAGATCTTGTGGAAATCCACTAGGTAAAACATTTACTGGCGAACCACTATTAGGACTATAATAACTACTTCCTTGTGCATTTGCTTTATAAAGTAATACATTTGTTTGGGTATATACTTTAAGTGCTTCTATAGGGCTTAATTTTTTTCCACCAAGAGACATATTTTGAAGAGTAGAAAATTCTACTGATATTCCTGAAAGTTTACCGGTTGCTTTTAAATTTTGGTATCTAATCCATGTTAACTGCAAACTATCCAATAATTGCATAATTTGTTCTTGAATTGATTTACCATCAATTTTATAAACATGAAATGAAGATAAAGCATCTGAAGGTTTTGGTCTCGGCATATCATATTGTAAACCATAATCAAATACTTTTTCGGTACCGATAATCCATTTACATCTTCTCCATACTTTAATATCTGCTACTTCAGTTTTTTTGTTAGCATTATTATAAACCTTTCCATATTGTTCGGGATAAATTTTATATCCTTCTCCATGTTTATCTTTACGTTTAGTTTTATAATAATTGTCAACAGTCTCCATCTCACAATCCAAAACAGGAACAACCCAATCATCATAAGCATATTTATTCTGATCATCGTCATAATAAATATTATCATCAGGATTTCCAAATTTACCAGAAAAACGTTCAGCAATATCTCTTACTTCTGGCTCTGTTAAATTAGTAACTTTTAAAATTTCTGCTATTGAATAATAAGTTAAATATCCATAAGCAGAAGCATTTTTAAAATTAGGATCTTCTTCACCACCAATAACAATTAATTTATCAGGATCTAAATATTTATATTTTACTTCTTGTGTTTGAAAATCAACAAAATCTCTTATTGCAGCTACATTAAGAACATATAGGTCAGTAAAATTTCTTTTACGTACTTCATCTTTGTCTGAAATATTATCGGTATGAAGGAATCCATTTTCAATTCCTATTTCGGGTTTAAGTTTAAAACCACCCATCTTATCAAATAGTTCAAGCTGTTCTAAATTTTCAGGCAGATAATCTTCTTTTTGAAAAGACATACCAATAACCTCACTAGCTTTTTCGTATAGACTTTTAAATTCTTTTTTAGCCCATAGGTTCCATTTGATAGTTTCTCTTTCTACACCAGAGGTTTCATCTATTGCATCAGCAGAAATATCAAAATCTATTCCTTCAACAATACCTAAGACTATTCTTTTAAATTTAGGAGCCAAAGAAAGTATTTCAAAATTTAGGTTAGCATATCCTTTACGTTTGGTTTCACCTTGTTTAAGCTTACCAATCATCAAATCTTGATATTTGGTTATATCTTGTTCGGAATTACTATATTTTCTTAATTCTCTTATTTTATCACGTTTACCACAAAATGTAACAGATTTATTTTGCATTTCTGAAGAATAAATATATTCTGCAAATTCTTTATTCCACAATGGTTCATTTTTTAACTTAGGATCAACATCATGTCTTGGTGAACCAAAAAAATCATCTTTATATTTATAATCTGAATACATTTTAGCTATTTTATTTTTTGTAAAATTATATTATTTTAAACTGAATTTCAATTAAAACTCATATACTTCCAAATAATCATCTAATTCAGCAATATCTTTATTCCTAATTATTAACTCTCCATAATCACTTTGAGAACCTAATAATGCTCCACCACAAGCAGTAAACAAATCATACTTTGTCATTTGCCATATTCCTGGTATTTCCTTACATTCTTTAAGAAAACCAATATGTCTTTCTCTATGTCCATGGTGTTTTATATAATTTCTGACAGCATTAAATAATTTTTGTTTACTTCCTTCTAATGAAGTAAAACCTGGCTTATCTTTTAACTTACCGGTTATCGTATCAATATCATATTTTAAAAATCCACCATATCCTCTTTTATCAAAATGTTTCCATACCAATCGAACATTTATTTCAGGAAACATCATTGCTCCATAATAAATAGACATCATCAACATTTCTTCTGCATATTCATCTTCATCATTTGTTAAGTTATTATAGGTACAAACAAACCTGCCAGATTCCCAATCCTTAATATCTTTGTCTTCGGGATCAATAGTTTTATCTCTTTCCCAGAACACACTTCCACCACCATTACTCATTTTACTTTTATTACCACTTACCTTGACTTCATCCTTTTTCCTAAACTTAAAAGGATCAGCAGAAGCAGTATAATCTTTTGGATTTAATGGCTGATATATTCCATTTACAACTATTTTTTTATTTGATAAGTTTGAATCAAGTTTTTTAGATATATCGAACCTACCATTAATATCATCAAAGAATTCTATTCTTCCTTCAACATTTTTTAAATGATAGTTCTTTCTTAAAAATTCTGCTGCTGATAAAATTTCACCATCTACTACCCATTTAAAATCTCCACGTAAAGTGCTTTTAGCTGGGTTATCTTTATTTATTCCTAACCTTCTTATACTCTCATCAAGTATTGCAATATCAAACCCACTCCCTCCATCATTAATTCTAAAACAATCTGCATAACTAATAGGATATAATTCAACTTGGGTATAATACCTTCTCATAGATTCTATATCACCATTTTTTAATAACAAATCTTTTCTACTTTGTAAATGTTTTTTAGCTCCTACTGATTTATGAATAAATAATGATTGTTTTTTTGTAGGAGTATCAATTATTGATTCTCCATAAGGTCCAACAAATCCTTCTAAACCATCATAAGCTGGAAGAAAAAGTCTTCTAAGTCCACTTCGGCTCATACCAGATATTTCATCAACATCTTTATATTTTGACATCTCACATAATTCGTGATAGTTTTCACCACCTTGAAATTCCATGTCTGCAACAGTAGTTGGATGAATAGCAAACCCATGTAATTTAGCTCCTGCTCCTTGTCCTAAACATTCTCTAATAACGTCCCATCTCTCTAACACATTCTCCCTTAATGTTTTGCCTTCCTCTTCTAAGTCAATGAAATGCAGCTTTTTACCATCATAGAATTTTCTATGTGAAGTAGTAGCAAAAGTAAAATTTCCACCAAGAACAACTTTCTTAGAAATAATTGTTTCTCCTTGTTTAGATCTTTTAGCCGGTTCTTTTAAAACTAATTTTTCTTTAGGATTTGTTGAACCATCAAAGATAGGTCTAAAGAAGAATGGCATATTTTGCCAAGCAGGAATTAATTTTTCTTGGAAATGATTTTCTGCATTATTATCATCAAAACTTTGAATACCTCCATAATAATTAAAACTTTTAGATATTATCTCATATCCAATACATAATGCTTTATGTGTAGCTCCATCTCTCCTATGTTTAGGATAAGCAAATCCTAATACTGTCCGAAAAAAATAATTTTTTCCTGTCCAATCTTTTGTGGTAGTATAACAATCTTTTGCAAACAGGAAAAACCTTCTATCTCGATCTCTATATTCAGCTAACCCAACATCTAAATGCCAAAAACCACAATAAAAATAATGCCATCCATCAAGATATGTTGGTTTACCATTAATAAACAACCAATAACCATTTTCCCTTCTTTCCCATTGTAGTTTAATCCAATCAATCTCATCTTGATACTTTAGCCTATCAGCTTCTAGTGTCTCTATTATCTGTTCGGATGTATATGATTCATCAATTATTTTCTGAAGCTCTAATGGCATTCTAGGAACCTCCCACATTTGATCTTCCGGTTTTAATCCATAGCCATCAATAGTTCTTAAATTTGGTGGCTCAGGTAAATAGATTTTAATAGGATCTAAATCAGGGTCATTATCATTTACAATAAAAAACTCGTCAGCAGGTAAATATAAAGAAGTTACTCTTTTACCTCTTTTTATTATTTTTACTTCATCCATAAATATTTATTCCTTTACTTCTATCGGTCTAACAGCCCAATGTCCATGTGTTTCAAATTTATCTCCATATGCACGGTTTTTACCATAAATAATCCTTTCATTGTACCATTGCATATAACCTGTCTCTAAAAATTCTCTCATAGCTTTATATGCTCCTTTTTTAGTTAAATGCAAACTCATTGTAGCTATCGCACTTTCATAAATACAATCTGTATATATAAATTTATATAATTCCATACTAGGACTATAAACTGTTCTACTACTCATATAATTTAGTTTTTATTATTTCATTCTCCTCCATTAGTGTTTCCTTGATTTGCAATTATATCTTTATTCTTTTCCTTTATATTTTTTTTCTTTTTTTTCTTATATTTTCCCCTTTTCTTTTTAATCATTTCTTCTTTATTCTTTAATTTATCCATTACACGTAAAGTGGCAATATCTTCAGGTAAAATATTTAGCTTTTCATATTCGATAAAACTATATAATGCTTCTTTAAGAACTATTGAATTATCTTCATTAGTAATATTAATAGCAAGATTTTCTATATCATCAACTAATTTTAAAACTAAATCATGTGTTCCTTTAGGAAGGGTAGTATTACCAAAAGTCATTTTACTAAGAATATTATAATAAGATTCTTCCATGGCTATTAACAAAGAAAATTTCGGTGACCGGTGTAACCTCAAAAATCGCATTGTCATATCTCTTATTTTCGGATCTAATCCTAACAACATTTTCTCTACCTGGGGTGCCCATATATTATTATCATTCATTTTAAAATGTGCTAGCTTTAATGCTACCAGCTTACGTTTTAAAATATCTTCTTCTTTAATTCTTAAAGGTGAGTTTTTATCATATACATAACAAATATACCGGATAATATTATTTAATGATTTTATTTTTACTTTAAACTCAGGATATAAATCTAATTGTGGAAAAGCTTCTAATAGATCAACTGACTTATGAATTTCATAAGGGTTAAACATCATATTCTCAAAATCTTTTGCTTCGTACTCCATTATGTTATTTTTTGTGTCAGATGCAAAGATATACAAAAACCTCCTCAAAATCAATTAAGGAGGTTAACACAAAAAACAAAAAACTAACTTTTATGAAAAAAGTTATAAAATGGAATTCTTGTATATCGCTTTTCCTTTAGCCATTACTGTATTAAAAAGAAAAGGTAAGTCTTGATATGGAGACCCATTAGCCAAATCAGAATTTTTACTAATATTACCATTGTTTCCTCCGGAATATTGACCAAGATCAACTAATCTTTCCCATGTTTCTGTTGTCTCAATAAAAGTAGAGGCAATAACTCCGGTAAAATCTTTTGCATAAGTTAAAATATATTTTTCAATATAACTATCAAGGAATGCTTCTTCTTCAGATTCAGTTAACATATACACACTTGTTGTATCTGGTGTTACAGTCCAATTTGTTTCAAGGATTAAAGTATTTGTATTATGAGAAGCAACTTTTCTTACCTGACCTGCTCCGGTACCTGAAACAATACCTACATAAAAACCAACATAAGCATCGGCTGTTCCAAAGACAGCAGAATAATCGAAGTCATTATGGTTTGTATCTACTAAAGTTCCGGCAGCGGCACTTGTGGCAATACCTCCATTTTTAGGATATGTTGCTGTACCAAGAAACTGAATAACTTTAGGATTTGATAATGTGGGCCAGAACTTTTCCCAAGCATTTAAACTTCCAGATTTTGAGGACATCGTACGTCCATAAGAACATAACTCGCTACTTATTGAATATGTAGATGTAGCATCAGGATTTGTTCCCCAAGCATAATCTACTGTAGCAACTTTTGTTGTTCCATTATAATCGGTTATCATCCTAACCTGCTCTGCTCCAGTATTTGTTAATATAAAAATAAACATTCCATTATAATAATCATCTACTGCACTTGCTGTAGCGACAAGAGTTACTGTTGATGCTGCACCTGCTTGTGCGGTAGCTTCTTCTTCTGGAGCTGCTGTTACCTTGGCTTCTAAATCAATAAAATATGCTTCTGAAAAATCTCCTGATGCTCCTACTGCTGATATTCCTGTTGAGGTAGCAGAGAAGTCTGTAGTAATAGCAATTGCTAATGTACCTCCGGTATCTGCATCTCCTGTGGCAACATAGGTATTTCCAGTTACTCCTGATCCTGCGGGTGCTGTTATAGTTACAACACCTAATGTATTATCGGCTGAAAATCCATGAAAGGCTGTTCCATCATTTATAGTAGCCTTTACAATCTCTGCATCGGCTGTATCTGTTCCTGCATCAGATGTATAACCTACAGATAAAAGAATATCTCCTCCTGCATTTGCAACTTGAATATATCCAATTTCATTAGCTGCTCCGGCTGTTAATGTTACTACTGCTGTTGCTAATGCTTCTTCTATTCTTGTAGAGTTTACAAAAGAGAAAATCTTATCATAAGCTGCTGCACCTAATGTGCCAATCCATGTGTTAAGGGTTCCTAATGCTAATCCATTTGTATCTTTTACTGTAATGGTGTTATCTGAAGTGTTATATTTGGTATATGCTTCTCCCATGCCAGCAATACTGTCTGCGTTTGTGCTGTTGTAAATTAATAATACGTTCATGATGTTAATGTTTTAATTAATACTTTTATATTTAAAATACAAATATAAGTAATAGTATTAATCAAAATCAATTAACTTTTATAATTTAGAATCATTCTAAATAGTAAATAGAAATATTGAGTATATTATGTAACATTCAACTCTCTACCACAAGTAATACAAAACAGTTTATTTGTATATTATTCCTTATTTATTATTTTATCTGATTGTGGCATTACTATTAATCTTACTGCTTTAACTTCTGTCATTTTTTCAAGTACTGCTTTAGCAATTCTATGCCATCCATCTATTATATATCCATCTGGATCAAGAATTACAGGATAATCAAAACCAACATTTTTAACTCTTTCAAAATGATATATAAAATTACTAATTGTTTGAGATTCTCTACCCCATGGATATACACTTATATCAAGTGCTGCCAATTGTAAATCAAAAACTAATAAACCTTTGGTTGCATTCTGTATAGTTGACATATTCCAACTTTGATTACCTTCAACATAATTACCCTCACCATAAATATGTTTTTTTATTTCTACTTTAGGATTTTTACTCATTATATTTATATTTTTCCCCAATATTCTTCAATTTCATCGAAGTCAAATTCCGTAAGATCAAATACATCTTTCCAACATAAACCTTTACTCGCATCTTGTGGATCAATAGGAACTCCAAACTGCATACCTTCAGCAGTTATTCTTTTCATACCGGCATCTTCCATCATCTGATGTGTTACTTCTACCTTTTCGTCTGTTAGTATCATTTTTTTAATTTTATTTATTTTTTCAATAAAATCACCTATTGCTTTACTCTCATCTTTTGTTATTCCATTTACCATTTTTCAATCTTTTTCTCCTCGATAAACCAATTTCATTAATCTACGTTGTATCTTATAAAACGCACGATCTCCCAGCAAACTCTTATGTAACTCATATTCTAATAATAAATCTGCTGCTTTAGCGAATAATATAATATCTCCTTCTTGTATATCTTCATCCATACCATCACTATAAGCATCTTCCATATAATCCTCATTCGGTTTTCCTAATTTAAAAACCTTACCATAAAGCTTTGATGGTTTATTCAAAGTATCAGGAACAATAGAATCATTAGCTACTAATTTATTCAACCATTCACTTCTTAAATTCTCAGGCAAATCAAGTTGTAATACAGGCTCTATCAAACAATACCCATTTAAACAAATAATATCATCTCCTCGCATAGATACTACAACATCCCCATAGTTAATAAGAATATATAAACTTTCTTCACAAACAAACCTCAAACCTTTCTTCTCATCGAAAGCTTTTCTAAATGCAGTCCAATTACACCACACCTTATCACCAATTTCCAATTCTATACTGGTTAGCCATTGCATAGAGTTAATGTTCTTATGGTCATTAAAAATGAGTTTAAAGGGAAGCTTTACTACTTCACCGGTAACAGTACTATGTCTTTCTTTACTATAACTTGGATCGAAATATAATTTTACTCCGGATTCTTTAAATACTATCTGGTCATTGAACTCTTTATCAATCTTTATTAAAACTAAGTTATTTAATGGCTGTATTTTATTCAATTCTTCTCTTTTCATGTGATTTTTGTGTTTTTTTAATTATTTGATATTGCGTTAGTTAGTTACGTCTCCTCAGGGGGTGGAGACAGAAATGTTTTTTGTGTTAACCTCTCATTTTTTTAGCGCATTTATCGCAATATAAACTCCTTCCTGATGTGGGTATGTATTTCTCTTGACAATTATTACATATCCTTTCTTTGAAAGTTTTCTTCGTTGTCTCATTATCTTCTCCCGGTGGCTCTGTCAACAGATCTATTACTGAATTGGTAAAACCTTTTGTCTTGAACTTTAATTCTCTCCTTAATATTAAATCAATGTCCGCCAATAGTTTAATATAAATAGGCAATTCCCGAAGTAAGTTAAAGGTTATCGCCCCACTATTTTCTTTTTTTAAATGGGTGACAAAAATCTTGTAGTCTGTATTGTCAATATTATTTTTGTCTTTATTTATCTCAACTGTTAATGCAAAACTCCCATCTGTTACTACATGACGACTGAAACTTATATGCTCATTCCTTAATGATGTTTTCATAATTTATGTTTAATTTTATTGATTAAAATATTCTTTTGGTAAAAATGATAAAATATGTTTTATTACTTCAACGGTCCACCCATTGCCAAGCATCCTGTAAATTTGTGTATCGGAAACAATCCATTTGTACCATTCGGGTATGGTCTGAAGTCTGGAACATTCACCAGGTGTTAATCTACGAAGTTTGTAATCTTTAACTTCATATAATCCTGTTTTACCTCCCAATCCACCTCCTTCTGCTGTAATTGTTGTAGCTTTTCCTTTAGGTGAATAAACTCTATTTCCTTGACTGAAATCATGTGACTTGCCATCCTTAATACATCCTTTATTAATTCCATATAAAAAGACTAAATTATCTTTACTTGGGTTTACTTTAAATATCATCGGCACATGCCCACCGCCCATACCCATAGCTGATACCATAGGGCTACTTTTATCAGTTGATATTGTAGCGTTTTTTTGATTGCTACTAATGCAAACTAAATTATCTTTTTGAACACTTGTAAGGCAATTTGTTTTACCGTCTGTTTTTGGTTCGAGGCGTTGTTGTGTTGGGCTTCCTGTTCTTCTATCGTTTGATTTGCTAGGGTTTCTCCCCCTCATTGCTACACAATAAATATCATCTACACCACTACCCCCGACTTTTAAAGCGTTAAACTTATCATTACCTTTATATAATTTTA
>Ga0307928_10003817_pt1 | contig 11503 bp, 26 predicted proteins | sample AceLakmetagen232_FD_201815 | JGI IMG/M metagenome (GOLD analysis project Ga0307928, IMG submission 201815) | Saline water microbial communities from Ace Lake, Antarctica - #232 | ecosystem: Environmental > Aquatic > Non-marine Saline and Alkaline > Saline | place: Antarctica: Ace Lake...
TGAACTGTGATGATATGATTATTGGCTGTTATGGATGTTGGGGGATGTTTTAAGGTAGTGGTCAGCATTTCTATGAATTGGAGTTGGGAGGAGAGGGAATGAGGTTTGCAGTTTTCGCCCTGGATGATGAAGGAATTCATAGTGGAGTTCATAATTGCAAAAGGTACCCCTAAGCGGTCCTTTTTGCAAGTTAAAAGATTGAGACTATGAATTATTTTTTTGGATTATTTTTTATGCATTATTTAGTAACTATATTTATATCACATTCCAATACCTCGATCGCCCTATCCAGTATCTCTACTCTTTTGTCCTGGTCCTCATTCATCTTATCATATACTCTATTTGGTGGATCTGCTATCCATTTAGAGTTACAATTTGCCCGATAAGTTCTAAGAATCCTTAGAGGATATTCCGCATCTGGTGTAGCGTCGATCCAAATAACGGGTTCGTTCGTTAGTTTGGGGAGATTGTGGGGCATGGTTATGATGTCTGAGCGATTTTAGATATTATCGTCGCTTCTTTTTTAGTGCTGGCTATTTTAGTATCAATTACCTCAGGGATGTATCCTTTGTATTGGGATAGCCTATTCGCTTCCTTTCGTGCACTTTTTCCAAGACGGAAACGCCCCAAGAATACAGATTCATCGTTATTATCAATAAGCAATGTTAAAAACGAACCGGTACCACGGTATCCAATCAAAATTATTTACCATTTCTTTGCTCCTGATTTCTAAAGTGTTTTCCAAAGTTTAGTGTAGTTTAGTGTAGCGTAGTTTAACTTAATCAATCCTTTTACGTTTAATCAATCCTTCTACTAAGTCTTCATCCTCACAATAAAACACTTCAGGGCACGAAGGATTACTGGTAATTCCACCAATAATTAATTGGCCTAATCGTAAGTCAGGATAGTTAACCCAAATATCTTTAATGAGCGCCAGGATCGGTTCTATTCTTTTAGGATCTCTCATTGTGATTATTTATTAATCTCCTTATTCATTAATCTCCTGTGCTTTATTGCTTAAACCAAGGTTGACGTCAGTATTTGTCATTACTGTACCCATGATTGCTTCAAATGCACTCATCCTACCTCTATTATCAATAGTGATTTCAGTGTCTGTTTTTTTAATCTGCACAAGAGCATCAGATTTACTAGATACAGCCCAGACTAATCCATTTGGATCAGTTATTGTAGTTTTAACATTCAACATACTACAACCAGATAGGAATAGTGTTGATAAGAATAGCGCTGTCAAAATAATCGTTAAATAAAGCTTCAATTACTACCTCCTTATTTTTTTTAGATTTTTTTCTTATTTTTCCTAGATAGTATTTCATGTTCATGCTTCATGAATTCACGATCAGCTTTCCACTCAGCTCTTAATTGTAGCATAAAGTAATAATTGCTAATCTTTGTTAATTCAGGATTAAATTTTGTAGGTAATTTATCTCTCATCTTTTCTTTAATTTTGGAGCAGTAGCAAGCCACATATCTACCTCTGTAAAAGAATACAAATATTCCCATCGATTACATCTTTTGCAATATCTGTAATTTGCATCTTCTCTCCAATAAAGCCATTTATGTCGTTTGAACCAACAAAGAATTCTCATGATTCCCTCACCTTTCTCTTATTTTTTCTTCAAATGTACAACAGTCTTTTTGCCTTTACTGTTTATTTTCTCTACTGTATACTCTTTCTTTCCAATAGTCAAAGGCATTCCTTGCTCCAGGTTAAAGACATGAACTTCTTTTACATCTTCTCTATCCAGTGCTTGAAACATCTTTTTCATGTTAACTTGTTCCGGCATTTCTTTAAAGCCATCATTTCTCTCTACCTGCATTATATCCTCCTAGTTAAGAGATTCCTGAAAAAAAATTACTAATCTTCCAGATTATCCATTTAAATCTATTGAACTTTTGTTTCTTGATTATTTTGGATTTCTTATCATACACTAACTTAGATCTACTAGGCTGTCTCATTTATCCTCTTTAAAGAAGTTTTCTGATTTGAATAAGTTCTACTAACGCTTCTCTAATTGTAGGCAACTGTACAGCCAATTCAGGTGGTATCTTAATCATATCTCTTACTATGCTTCTTTCTACCTGTTTTAAGGCCTCCTCTAACTCTTCATTTGACCTAGTCTGACCACTTTTATCTATACACATATTACCTCCTATTTACGCATCAACTCCTTACGCATCAACTTTTACGCATCAACTCCTTATGCATCAAACAAATAACCAAACAGATCCGCCTTCGCATCTGCATCAAGCGTAGCGCCTGTCACCGGTATAAGTCCAAACACATCACCAGCATCGAAGATTGTATACGTTACATTATCACTGGAGATTTTTCGAGAATGAGATGAAAGAGTAAGATCTGCTAAATCGACTGCATTCAGCCATGTATTAGCACCTGCACCATCTCCAAAATCAATATCTGTAGCATTTGCTAAAGAAGCTGTTGGTTCTTTGATAAAAACAGAATCTACAATCATTTTTTTCCCAGCCGGCACCGTATAGATATCCGATTTAGGATCACCATTTTGCAGATGAACATCTACATTTCTTTTTAGGGCTATTATTCCGCCTTCTTTTGCGTCCATGTGTGTTACCTCCTAAGTTTTTGTTCTAATCTTTAATTTTATACATTCCTTTTTTAATATCTGCGCTGATTGCTGTGCATAATAATCAATTTTGATGTCTAATTCATCTACTGTTATTTCATTATCGCTACATTTGTTATACCAAAAAACAAAAAGTTTATCATAATAATACCAAGTGCTATTAAATTCTTTTTTCATCATATCTTAAATCCTCAACCAAACTTCTATCCACTTTCTTGTAAGCTCTCCAAGCTGCATTTTATATTTATTCTTTTCATACCAAGCTTTTGTATCCGGTGTGCCTTGAGCCCTGCCAGCGCCTCGCCAGTCAGCTAGCATTTCTTTACGATATTTGAGAGGCATCTCAAAGACTTTTGTACTACTATCATCCATGGGTAAAAGCCACCACTGCCAGTGGTGTTTATTCCGCTTTTGGTGTAGTAACCATGCCATGTTAAACTGATCACTTTCGGTATTCCCTGCTTGATAATAACCGGTCTCATCTCTACCTTTCTGAATATTAGAACCTTGTGCATAGAAATGTTGTGCATAAGGAATGAATTCACTAAGCCTAAATTTACTCCAGTCGTGGATAAGGCCTAAGAATGGGATTTTTAGTTTATAGCACTCGAGGAAGACGTAGAATTTGTGCTTGCACAAATATTTTAAGTATTTAGAATACATTATTACCATCCCTCCAGTACCATCACATCTCCCTCAAGCACCATCACCTCACCATCGAGGGTCATAATAAGATCTGGGTTTAAGACATTATTTACATAATTCTCAATTTCTTGGAAATTGGCTTGCGCGAGTCCATTTTGTCCAGTAACAGCGTATTCAATGTCATTAAGTATCATGTCATCCATAAGTTATCTCCTTGTATGATTTAAACATTATCGTGTTATCGTTATATAGTATTTTGTTAATGTCAAATAATACCAACCCAAGGTACAAACTGCAAGGACTATTTACTCTTTTGTTTTGATTGCGTGATTGTTTATACTGGAATACGACAAACCCTCCAATTATAACACAGAATGTGTATAAGGTAAACCTGTAGCAGGATCTATCTCATTTGGCATGGGCAATCACCTCCTTTATGCATTTACATAGGCACTTCATTCCAGATTTCTTTCCTGAGGGTCCCAGTACCATAACAGTACTCACATCGTTCAACTTCCACTACTAGGTACTCATTATTCTGAATTGGCACACAGATAGATTTTAGACCCCCTGCGTGACATATTAGTTTAGTTCCACCAGCAAGCTGGTCACAGCCATATTTATATGCTTTATGTGGAATTCTGTGATCACATTTTTCAACAGAACATTTGTGTATAGTATCACAGATTACCAGGTTTTCTTTCATGAGATCCATCTTCTCTATTTTATAATCACTTCCGAATTATTACCTCGGCTAGTTCTCTCAATTTCTCCTTATCCTCTGGCCAATAATAGTCTTCAATCGCAAGATATTTCGCACAGTTTAATTCTTGTTTAGAACCATCTGAATTTATCCATCCAGGAAGCATTACAATTACATCTAGACTGCTGTAAAGCCGTGAGATAAACTCAAGATCACCTTCGATGTATTTTATGTCTTGTTTGCCTTTATCAAGCTCACCAGCGCCGTTAGGGAAATTAGCCGTATTAGTATGAGGGCAAATTACAGCGAATCCCATTTTCCATAATTCAACAGCTACCTTCCGAGCACGATATATATTATCTTGTACGCCTTCTATATCATCGGCTCTATAAGGGCCTGACACATATGCTATACGAATATTATTCCTCCTTACTTGGCCTGTTATCTAACTCAGGATGAGTTTTCTCAAATTCTAAAAGAAATCCAATGTTACACATAGCATGAGCTAAATGATTTAATCCTGATTCTATGTCATTTGTCTCGCCATCCCACCAAGCGAATAAATGTCTTAAACATGCTCCATAACATCTACTCCAGTCAAGTCCTTTTTCCCAATTACGATCTTTATATTTATCAGCTCCAAAAGTAAGTACTTCTGCCCAGTCCATTATAGATTTTATTGGAAGAAGATCAGTTCTTATTTTGTCTCCATCGAATTTTACGCCTTCAGCTGTTTTAGCTTTTGCTGCTGTATTATCATTAGCTTCTTGTGCTGTATTATCATTAGCTTCTTCTGTCATGTAGCCTCCATTCCCGTCTTATATCTGTGGGGTGACCGGAGGAACTTGCATCCTCTAACAATGGGGCCACATCCCATCGGCTCACTATGTTGCCCTCGGCCACAGTTGGCTAATCACCCCTATTATCCATTAATCCCACCAACCACGGCTGTGTTTATTGATCAGATGAGATAGATAGGCTAAATCTTGTCTTTCAAGATAGTCTTCTAATTCATGGCATCTTTTTGATTCAACTCTTTCCTGAGCTTCAGTTTCAGGTGTTACCTTGGTTCGATGAATATCTAGCTTAGTTAATTTTTCGTTAAATATTCCCCAGTTCGATTTAAGCTTACCCCACTTTTTTTCATGTTGTTTGAAAGCAATATCCAAATAATTAGAATCAGTTAGTCTTTTTAGGAGTAAATTGCATACTCTAATTTGACTTGCTCGATTATCTCCAACTATAGGCTGGGCTTTATGCTTATAAAAATTCTCCATAGATTTGAATTTATGATACAGGAGGATCCAAATAAAATAATCATCCCAGTCTCTGTCTTTCCAGATAACTGGAAACCAATAAAAGAGTCGTTTTATACTACGGTAAAAGTTTTTCATTGATTTGTGCCTGACCTACTTTATAGCTCATTTGACCTATCTTTATGGCTTAACAACATTCGCCAACAGCTTAATTGATCAAGCGCAGCTATTGTTAAGTTGTAAATTTTTCGACAACGTCTTCCAAGGCTTTTGCTAACTCACTATCGGGGAATCTCTTATATGCTGCTCGTATTAAAGCACAAACTAGCCGATGAGTACCATAATTTTGATTTGCAGCCCATTCCGCAATTTGATCCATATTGAATGGAGCTGATACAGGATCTTTGTCTAAATGTCTATAATAATTATAATATCCCATTTTTCCCCTTAACATTTTTGTAAAGTTGCTCTTTTTAGTGAAGTTGTCGAGCTGAATAAGATCAATTATTCCCTCAATCGATGCTCTCCATAAAACGATATCAACTACTCCGATTCTGTCTCCACTTTTTTTTGCTAGATAATCACATAATTGAAATGGTGTTGTGTTAAACCTTTTTGCTAATCTTTCAAGGTGCCTATCTGGTTTACAGACATCTAACCCAAGGTTGCGAGCAAGATGATATTTGGTTATTTTTCCGATATAAGGAAGCGTTTCAAGATAAGATGTTTTATCATCTGCTTCTAAAAAGGTTTGAAATATTGAGTTATGAGACTCAAGGATATATTTCATAGCCTTAACTTTACCCTTATGATTAAAAATAGTTTCAATCGGTATATTGCTTGAAATTGCTGTTAAAATGCTTGTATAAATTTGATAGGCTATTTTATATTTCATGCCACTATTACAAATTACCCAGATAGCTTCAAAGGCAAAATCCGTTGAATCATTGCATAACTTAACTCCAGTAGCCCACTCAATTTCTTCAATAAACCCGGCCTCAATTACTTTATTTTTTATGTCTTTATAAAAAGATAACATTGTAACTTAGCTATTACACTATAACTTAATTTATGTTAGTGTGCAGTTAATAGGTTAACATTATTCACCAGCGCTACTCACTAATATTACATCTCACTCAGATCAAGATTGTGTTCTCCTAGGATATCGTAAAACATATCACGTATACTTTCCACAGCATCATCAGCATTCTTGAATTCATGTCCATATTTCCAGTATTTTCGTAGTTCTTGCTCTATATCGCTTAGAGCTAAAAACAACTTGCTGGCATTATTAACTAAGTTAAATTCATCCTGTTCTTCTGGAATATCAAATTTAATATATATCTTAGACATTAGATTTTTTTCTCCTTATCCTATTGGGTTGATTACCCTCTTTATTGCCTCTTCTATTGAGCCGATTAACCCTTTTTAGGATCTTTCTTGGATTCTTTCTTAGGTTTTTTTTCAAACTCTTTTTTACAGTCATTACAGATTACTCCATAATGACTATACAAACCAATCTCATGCTGGCATTCCTTTGGTTCATCGTTTATTGCTATTTTAACTTCATAGACTCCATCGGAGACTTTTTTGGTTTTACCACAAATAGGGCAACCTAAAAATTCTGCATCTGTTTCTAGATTAATTTTTCGCATTTTAAGGATTTTCAAAGCCTTTAAATTTACAGTATCCATAATCCCTAGGTTCAGTTACAGATCTTTCTTCTCCACATACTCCACAAATACCAAAATGAAAAGTTGCTAAATGTCCATCTAGCTTTTTGAGATCATCTTCAGTAAGTGCATTTTTTGCACATACTGGACAAACCCATGTTGGGTATGATTTAAGTTTTTTCATAATAGTACCTTTTTTTCCTACTACAAAAATATTGTATAAAAATTTTAATATACTATGCGTTATCTCACAAAATGAGGATCACCCTTCCAGTATAAATGAATCCAGCCTTTAGGAATATAGTGTGATACTCCATAACAATCCAGGATGCGATGTCCGCTTTCAGTGATAGCAAGCCATTGAGGTTTTTCAATTGTGACTTCTTCCTCAAGCCATTCATAGGTGCGCCATGCCTCGCTTGAGATGTCTATAAATTCGAGACCTGTATCATTTCTTAATTCTACTTCTACCATGGTATTTCCTCCTAGTGTTTAATTATATATTCTAAACTTTCTTTTTATAAATCCTCTGTATCTTTCTATCGCGTACTTCAATAACAGGAAAAGCAAGCTCCATTGGTTTGTATCCAAATAGTTCAGGATAGCCAGTCAGGTGATAACCATCAGCATCTACTTCATCTGTGTAGAGTCTAAAAAAACCACCCGTATTAACATAATATCTCTGATCAGGATCTATATAGTTTGATTGCTCACCAAGACCAAGATAGCCCTGCTTGATCTTTCCATTTTGGTAGTAGAGATAAAGCTGTTCATCGGTAGGCTCTACAATATGGCATTGATGAGTGTGGCCGCATGCCATAATCAGACAATCGGAGGCGAAGTCTTTTAGATACAATCGGAGCCTGGCACGTTTATTTCCACGCATCTGCTGGTAATCTTTTGCTTGAGACTGCAAGCGTAAATTACCATGTGTGAGGAATATCTTATACATCAGGCCAATATCATCATGAATTTCAGCTACACAGGAGAAGGTCCCATATTCAACCTTGTGGCTTGGTGTAGAAAGAGTTTTACATAGATCAGTGGTAAGATTCCCAAACGGTAATAGTTTCCATTCATGGTTTCCAATTAACATAATATCGAGTTTTTCTTTTATAGGTTCAAGCAACCCAGCTACATGATCTCGTTGTTGAAGCGGTACGCCTGTAGATAATGTTGGATCAAAGCGCTTGTCATCTCGAGTAATAGCCTCCACAGCATCGCCCATATGTACTGCTCGCCTATATGGTTCCGCTGCTATAAATTCAATGGCTTCTTTGATTCCATCTTCATGGCTCATGCGAGAACCGGTGTGAAAATCTCCAAATGGGATTAAATCATGGTTCGGCGGGTAATACAATTTAATTCCTGGATGCATAATATCCTCCTAATAAATGTTAACGCTTAACTCCTCTCATGTTAGATTCCTCTCATTTAAATTCCTATCAAACTTAATGCCTCGAGCTTCGAGCTCATACCAATAAGCCCATCGAGGTCTGTGTATATGACTCCTACAATTCATACAAGATTTAAAATTTCTATCAAGCTCGCTTAATGGACCACCACATTTATTGCATAGATTATGTTCTTCCCAATATTTTTTCCATTTTGCATTCCTTGCACGATGTTTAACAGGATCTTCTTTCCATAATTTATGACTCATATTGTGCAAGAAACATCGAATCTGTCCAGGTAATGCTTTTCTAGAACAATTAATGCAGAGTCCTTGTTTTCTATGACGCTGCTTATATGCTTTATTACCCATATTATTCACTCACAGTAATTACCTATGAAGTAACCTTGATGGTACATTCATAGCCTCTGCAATGAGTTCTTCTATCTCTTCTAGTAATTTCTGATATACTTCATATTCATTAATTGATTTTTGGAGTGTCTCTCTTCGGAGTTGGGCTTCGAGATTAAGGTTGTCAGTCATTTTGCTGATCCGCGCTTTCCTGTGCTTTCATCCAATTATTGTTATATTTTCTGGCAGCTTCAGTACAATCAGAACAAACTCCTTGGCGACGATATAGTGATAAAAATATAGAATTCTCAGAAGTATTTTTCCACTCATGCCCACCAAAGGGCTTACCGCATAGGGGGCACGGTAACCAAAAAAGTCCAAAGAGCTTTGCATACAGTCTATGGAAAAATCTTGGTAGTTTTATCTTTTTCATTGCAACTCTCTCGTCATTCACCTTCTTCTCTTTCCCTGAACTTCCTCAATCTTTCGCGACATAAATAATTCATAACTAGTCGGCGAATTAGTTTAAGCTGTTCTTCGGTCATAGGATTAAGCAAATCCTGGACATGCTGGATTTCACAAATTTCATTTAAGGATAGTATTTTAGGTATCATCTCTTTCATGGATGACTACTCTTTTTCATAATTACTTTTTCATAATTGTATCTGACTATAACATACTAATATATGAAATACAACTATTTTTTATAACTTTCTTTATTAACTTAAAACATCAGAACCTGGATTAAAAGAGAACCCAATACCGAAAACTTTAGGAAGATTCCGAACTTGAGCTAGAAGACTCAGAACTTGAGCTGGAAGATTCAGAGGAGCTGGATGATTCTGAACTCGAGCTGGATGATTCTGAACTCGAGCTGGATGATTCTGAACTCGAGCTTGAAGACTCAGAGCTTGATGATGACTCAGAGCTTGATGATGACTCAGAACTTGAAGATGATTCAGATGAGCTTGAACTTGAACTTTCTGAACTTGAACTTGATTCACTTGAACTTGAACTTTCAGAGCTGCTACTAGAAGAAGAATTGAGATTCCTTACTGTAATATCAGCAGTAATTGATTCGTATTCATACCCGCTTTCTATCCTATAGTTTGACACTTTAAATATGATTTCTTCTGCCAAGGCACCATTGTCAGCTAAATTCATCACATCTGTATATGTCCATGTAAAATCTGCAATATCACTTGTAGTTCTCATAAGGACATCATCTACATACACTTTAATTCTGAAATAGCCTTCATATCCAGAAGCTGGTGCAGCTACTGGTGCATAATTAATATCAAATACTTCGGCTGAGAAACCAGCGCCATCACCGCGTAATCTTGGATCCCAGCCTAGTATTATATCATCTACATAGCTTGGATTTTCTATATCAAAAGCTCCATTTGCCTCAAGATTGCTTGGCCTATATGGTTTTTTTGCCCGTCCTCCTATAACGAGAGAAACTACGTTTGCATCAGAAATATCTCCAGTAATACTATTTGAATATGGAACAAGCTTGAAATATCTTGTAGTTCCTGCTTGAATTTCTGTATGTTCTATTATTTGAAAATTTGAAGTTCCAATATAAAAAAAATATTCTCCTGCAGTATGAGCCACACATTCAGTATCGAATCTGCTGCGATAAATTCCTGTAAATGCATATCTATTTGTAGAGACTGGAGTAATCGTTTGAAAAGAAATAATTTCATTTCCAAGTACAGCAAAGTTTTTACCAGGTAATTGAGCTTTTGTAATGGTTTCAATTATATCTACATCGTCATTAGTAAAATCAATTTGAAATCCATGATAATCATCAATTTGATGAGTTACTGGATAATTAGAAACCAAACCTCCGAAGGGATTATAAACTGTAATTGTTGCAATTTTAGAATATGATGTACCACCATCAATACTCATGTATAAATAATAACCCAATTCTGTTCCTTTTTCTCTTACTGCTAAAGAAATAATTGCTAATGTATTTCCACTTAAAACATAGGGGGTTTCTATAACTTTAACGTAGGTTAATGCAGATAAAGTTTTATCAGGTATAGTTGCTCTACCTGTAGTGGGTGTAAGAATAACAGAATTTGAGATATAATCAATATCTTCAACTGCAGTAACTGTAATGTTTTCTGATTCTAGATTTTCTTCTGTGAGTTGTAATACCCGGCACACCATATCGGTAATGCCATATTTGGTGTAGCTGAGTTTGAAAAGATCACCAACATCTAGGCGGAAAAAATTACGATTGACTGGGAATTTGAGTACAGCGAAACTATAACCTTCTCGCTTAAGAACCTTAGCAGTAATCCACGCAGCATTAGCTGGAGTACAAAATAACATCATGCTTAATGTCTGACTATTTATTTGTCCAGTGATGTCTTTATTGCCTGGATCTACTCCGCGAACTATAGATTTTATAATATCTATATAAAATTCATCAGCTGGATATTCTGGATAAAATTCTTCTGTCATATCTTACTCTATTTTCCTATTCTATTTTCCAGGTATAGATGGATGATTCTCCTGTATAAGTACCATCAGGATGTCTTGCAGACCGATTAGCTGATGGGGTATAATAAAATTTTCCTGTTATGGGTATTAAATTTTCAATGTTTGGCAATAGTGCTCCAAAGCTATACGTATCTAATGGATCTTCTTTGATTGTTCCACTAGGATAGATCCTATATGTATGTATTTCGGCTGAAACTGAAATTAGATTTCTAAACACCATTGCAACTGTATAATTATCAATTTTAGTTGCACGAGAGTTACTGTTGCCCACACCAGATATAGTAATATCATCTATCTCAGTTATAATTCCTGTTGTTGAATCTATACTAAATGTACGTAAT
>Ga0307928_10003818_pt1 | contig 11503 bp, 12 predicted proteins | sample AceLakmetagen232_FD_201815 | JGI IMG/M metagenome (GOLD analysis project Ga0307928, IMG submission 201815) | Saline water microbial communities from Ace Lake, Antarctica - #232 | ecosystem: Environmental > Aquatic > Non-marine Saline and Alkaline > Saline | place: Antarctica: Ace Lake...
ACTCCAGTTTTAAGTAAACCCATTTTAGTACTTTATTTTACTCTTTATACAAGAATTTGCTATTTATGTGGTGTGTTACATCTCTTTCAGGCCATATAACACTACCATTATCATCTTGATAAGCCATCCAAGGGTCACACATCATAACATTTAATTCCTTATTGTTCAGAACTAAATCATCACAAGTATTTCCTTGTGAGTATAATAAATCTAAAACTTTATCATAAGCCCTTTCAAATACAATATATGCGTGCATTCCATACACTTGTGAATGTTGAACCTTCCTCATATATTTACCAATCATTGGTCCTACATTATCTTCTTTTCTTAATAAAATTCCACCTAACATTAGAATATCTACATCGTCTTTAACTTTAATTTCCTCTAATCTTTCTCTAAAGTTATTCGAAACTCTTGCATCATCTTCAAAAACCATAATATAAGGTTCTTTATTAGCCTTTGCCATTGTTATTGCCATTGTATGCGAAATCATTACTCCTAATTCTCCTTTAACCATTGGTTCAGGATGAAGTATACTTCCCATTGCATACTTCTGGTACTTAAATCCTGGATTTGTTATTTTACTTCCAATAAATCCATCAATAATCTTATATTCTAAATGACTATTATTAAGTACTTTTTGTAAGTCCTTTGACCTATCATTATTCCTTGTTGCTATAATATAAATCATTTTTTCATTTCATTGTTTGCCCAATATATACCAGATAGTTGTATCTCAATCTTTTCTTTTAAGTCATCATAATTAGGATAGTCTATTTCAGGTTGTCTCAACATTTCCAAATAATTGTGCGCTTTTTCTATAGCATTTTCTTTTCGTTCAATAAGTTCTTTTCTTTGAGTTTTCATCTTTATTATTTATATGAGTTACAATCAGTTAGGTTATTTAAGTTTTTGTTAAATTCCAGCTCCACCATTATATAATTGTGATCTTTCATCGCTTGTTAATGCCTTGTTATAGAAGTATAATTGGTCTACTTCACCCGACATTGTCCACCAAGCTAAACTAATCGCCATATAAGTGGCAGTTTTTGTAACTCCAGCAGCAGTTCCAATCAAGCTATTATTGATATACATAAAATCATTAGTTCCATTATACCCATATATGACGTGAAACCAAGTACTATTTCTACGGTCTACTGTGTCATATATACTCGAGTTATGAGTTAAGTATAATCTACCAGCACCACCTGGTGGACTATCAGAAGTTCCGCCCACTCTAAGATTCTTCCACCCACTGCAGTTAAATGCAATAACATCTTGTAAATCCGCCGCGGCATTATTAAGTTTTAACCAAACTGCTATAGTATAAGTTCCATTTATTATATTATAGATAGCAGAATCAGTGTCATTTTTTAATGATGAAGTAGGTACGTTTTTAGAAGTTGTATTAGAGTTCCAACTCTTCCCAACTTTACCAGTGCTATATGTCCAAGTTGCACTACCAGAAAAGGTTTCTAAATCACTCATTGTTCCATAAGAATCTTCTAAGTTATCTTCAAATGCATATCTTGCTACAAGAGAATCAGTAGGATAAGTAGCTCCAGGTGCTACATAATAATCTAAAGGTCTTCCATTATAAACCAAAGGGTTTCCTATATGTTTCAATATACTCATTATTTGTATTTATATTTTATTATCACAACTCCACTTCCACCACTTCCACCTATTATACTATTAGTGTCTCCTGAACTTGCTCCACCACCTCCACCTGTGTTTGCAGTAGCATCATCAGCTTTAGACCCATCGGTTTTACCATCAGTTCCACCACCAGCACCACCTGAGCCAGCAGTTCCACCAGCACGGTCTCCACCACCTCCACCACCAGCATAATAAGTAGCAGTACCAGATATATCATATTGTAATCCATCTCCACCATCAGCAGAGGCATTATAATCATCTCCTGCAGAACCAGCACCGCCACCGCCTCCACCACCAAATGTACCTAGATCTCCAGTTCCACCATCATTTCCTTGTCCAGCAGTTCCGCTTCCAGGAGTACCATAAAAAGAGCCTCCTATATTTCCTCTTGCTCCTCCACCACCTGAACCACCATCTTGTCCAATTGAACCATCATATCCAGCTCCACCTCCACCACCTATTGCAGTAAGAGTTGAAAAAGCAGAATTTTCTCCATTTTTACCCATTGAGTTGAAAAGGTTATTATATCCCTTTCCACCTTCTCCACCAGATCCAACAGTTATTGCATATGTTTGTGAAGTTATTGTATGAATACCATCCCATAGTAAACCTCCGGCACCACCTCCACCTTGGAATCCGGCACCACCACCTCCACCAGCTACTACTAATGTCGAAACATCACCACCTACTGAAACAATGAAATCTGCCCCAGTTGTAAACGTGTGTATCTTGAAATCACCGTCAGTTGTGATAGTTCCACCAGTTGCTGTAACGAATGTTGAAGGAGCAGGTTTTGTAACAGTTAAGAGATTGCTATTGAATGTTAATAGCTTCTTATTATATCTAATATAGTATTGTTCGGCCATAATCTATTTTATTTTAGAAGTTATATACAAGAGTTGTTCTACCCCATATATTTGAACTTGTGCAAATATAAAAGTATTCATCATCATAACTTATTTGACCTATACTTCCATCTGCTAATGAACTATCTGGTATTGTAACTAATTCAGCAAAATAATCTTTCGCTGTTAAAGGTACTATATTATCCCAAGTACTTGTATCATTATTATAGGTGATATAATCACCAGTATCTCTTGATGATATAGAAACATCAGTTAAATCAGCTAAGGCACTTTCACCTCCACCTCCACCAGCTACACCATAAGTCCAAACATCTTGTGTTTCATTCCAAATCAATGCCGAACCATCTTGTGCTGCACCAATTCCATTAACTGAAACATCACCTAAATAACCAACTCCTTGTATCAAATAATCACTTGCATCTGCCACTAATGTGCTAATATCAACTATGCATTGGTTTGTCCACAAACCAACTGAACCATCATAAGCTAAAACATCATCATTGGATATACTTGCATCATTTAATGAAACATCTATTAAGTCTCCTAATGAAACATCACCACTACTAGTTCCACTAACATCTTTAGGTTCCCAATAAGTTCCTTTCCATGTAAGTACTTGGTCTATACTAGCTCCACTAACACTAACATCAGCTATATCATTTAATGAATCTATTTCAGTTCCACCTGCTACACTAACATCTAACATGCCGGCTACCCAATAAAGTCCTTCACCTGTACTTGCTTCACTTACTAATCCATCTATTCCTTGAATACCTTGGATTCCTTGAATACCTTGGTCACCAGTATCTCCTTTTGAGCCATCAACACCTTGAATACCTTGAATACCTTGAATACCTTGACTTCCATCTATACCAGCTACTCCTTGTATACCTTGAGAACCATCTATTCCTTGAATACCCTGGATTCCTTGAATACCTTGAATACCTTGACTTCCATCTATACCTGCTACTCCTTGTATACCTTGTGAACCATCTATTCCGGGTATACCTTGTGGTCCAGTACTAGCATCTACTGGTAGCCAATTGGTACCATTCCACCCTAGTACTTGTGTGTCCAGAGGTGCCCCAGTGACATCAGATAAGTCACTAAGTGAGGCATCACTATGCATTTTATTTGTATCTAACCAAGCAATCGAAACATCCCTTGCACTTAACGACCCATCTACATAAGTTATGAGTGCATATCCTTCTCCTAATGAAGTGTCTTTTGAACTAATCCAAATATCATTTCCATCAAAAGTTAATGTGACGTTGTCACCGGCATTTAATGTTTTAAGGTATGCATTTGGTGCTCCACCTGAATTTAATATCGAAACTCCACTTCCAGCATCTTGTATATTTGTTATTTTGTTTGTATCTAACCAAGCTATACTAGTGTCTTGTAACACATTTTGAGATTGAACATATGCTATTGAAGTGTCTTGTTCGACATCATATGCGGCCAAATAAGCTATTGAAACATCTTGTTCTCCATTATGCACATTTAAGTAAGAGATTGAAACATCTCTCATTGCTAATTGAGTATCAACATATATTATTGTTGCATATCCACTAGCACTTAATGAAACGGTTACGTCTGCTAACCATCCATATACTGAGCTATCGAATACTCTCCCTTGTATTTGACTCATATCTTTGTCATTATTTTATATTATATTTATTCACATTATTATTACCCACTAAATGATCCTTTATGTGTCCATGTTCCACTTATTCTTCTTTCAAATACTAAGCTTGAATCTGCATCAACGTAAAATCTCCATGAGCCATTTGTTGTTTTAGAACCTATATATTGTATGCTTGTATCTATTTCTATTGAATATGTATCATCTCCACTTGGTGATTGAAACATTAGATTTGCTCCACTATTAAGGGTTAAGCTATTTGAGAATTCTCCATTTTCTACATCTAGATTATTACCTGAAATTATTGCGAAACCACCCAAATTCGAACCAACATTTTCACAATTTATACCAATACCACTATATAATCTTATTTCACTAGTATCTATCTTTACTTTTCCATTACTTAAAGTGGCTGTATCTGTAACTGTTATATTTGTAAATGTTGAAATTCCTCCATTACTTACATCTTCTGGTACCCAATAAGTACCATCATAAGTAAGTACTTTTCCATTTACTGCTCCACTTACACTTACATCATTTATCCATGATAAAGAAACATCTACATTAAGTGTTCCAGCAATATATAAATCTCCACCTACACTTGCATCCGCACTAACATTTAAGTTTTGGTAATACGTATTTTCACCATATATGTCTACTGCTTTTAATGTTCCATCAATATATAAATCTCCACCTATTGAAGCATCATTAGTTACTGTTAATGTATCAAATGGTTGAGAATCTCCTCCTGTACCATAAGTCCAATGACCATCATTATATACTAGTGCACTTCCATCTTGAGCACTTGAAACTCCTCCAATAGACACATCAAAATCAGTTCCTTTAACAATGAATATACCACCAAGTGATATATCATAAGTGAAGTTTGCACTAGCGTCCCAATACTTTGTTCCAGTAACTCTTTGAACTCCAGTTGTTCTAACAACACCTGAAGTACCACCACCTCCACTTCCAGAGGCACTAGAATATGGTGCTGAACCAATAGGTCTTGAAGTTCCACTTGCTACTGTATCTAAATATCCAGATTTTACTCTTGAACTATAAATGCTTACATCTAAACTCATAATATATTGTTATTTTTATCCACCTCTACTTATTCTTGTCGCTGTTCCATAAGTTCCTGAACTAGTTCTTGTTCCACTTGAAGTGGTTGTTGTACTAGGCCTAGTTCTTCTTCCACTAGTCCTTGTTACATCACCTCTTGCTGGTCTTGAACCTCTAGTCCTTGCTGGGTCCACTAAAGTACTTGGTCTTGTTCCAGCGTTTGTAAGCACCACATCACTATTATTATCATATTCTAACCAGTTGCAGTTATAGGTATCTTCAGCTACATTATATGTATATGATGATAAAATATATTTCCTTGGGTCAGGTGGATAGTTATCAATCCACGCAGACATTGGTTTCAAATATCCTGTATAATGTAAAGTTCCAGCTAATTCTCTTCTACTTTTATTGTATAATTGGTACCTATCATGAATATAATGTTCAACTAAACTTCTATATTCATCATCATCTTCTTCTTTCCATAAGTTAGTTCTAGTCTGAAATCTACTTCCTGTTTGTATTCCATTATCTAAATATAAAGAAGGAGTATCATATATCTTAAAGTTCACTGCCATTGAGTTAAGCACGTTACTATTAAGTTCAGCTAGTATTTTATTATCTTGGTCACCTAATCCACTTTCACCAGTGATATAAACATCACCATAAGCAGCCATGAAAGGCCAGTAATTAGGGTTACTAAACTCAGCATCACTATTTTTCTTCATTTGTTCTCCATGAATCTGGAATATCAAATCTTTTGTTCCAGAAGTAACCCATCCACTAACATCACCAATTGGAATATCAACACTTATTGTAGCATATCCTTGTTCATTTAAGTCACCACCATTTACTACTCTATACATTGAATAATCATCAAAAGTAGAAGTAGAAACATATTCCCACTCATCTCCACCATTTTCCATTTCTCTTAACCAATTTGCAGCGGTAGGTGCTCTCACACTAAAGTAACATTTGTAATCCCAAGATTCTACACCACCTGAACCTGCTGAGATAGGAAGGTATTTCCATTGTATGTTAATTTTTGTTTCTTCGTTATAGACTCCTACCTTGAATCTAGTACTTAATGAGGCTCTATTTATATCAGTACTTTGGTATACATTTGAATTGTAGTATTGAGGTACTCCTAATCTTAATATAGAATTTTGTATTCCTCCATAAGGAGTTCCAGGTCCTGTTTTGAATAAACCTATTGCTGAAGTAGAAGTGTCCCATCTAAATTGATAAGAAGACTCTAATAAAAATCCACTTGTAAAACTAAGTATACCTGTTGTTGTATATCCAGGAAACTTCCATCCAGTTCCACTTCCATTTAATTCAGATTGGTAAGCCCACCATTTTCTATATCCAGGATAAGTTACACTAGGTGAATATGAAGTTCCTGTTATATTAGTGAAATCATTGATAGTCATATTAAGTACTTCAGCTTCATCTAAGTTAATCTCCATGAATTGTAATCCAGGTATCATTGATAAAGTTTGTGAACTTCCTGCAAACACTATACTTGAGTCACAACTATCTATAGGAAGATTTATTGATGGTTCTACTACCCATTCAGTAGTTCCAGTATCACTATACCAATATGATGAATCTGCTGGTGTATAATCGTAAGTTACATATCCTTTACTTCCATCTTCAGGAAATAAATCACTATATCTTTCAATATACCAAGCACCATTCCACCAATAATTGTAACAGTTAAGAGGAGTTAGAATATCTTGTAAAACATCTAATCCACTTTCCTTGCTTTCATTATCACCAAAGAATATCTGAGGATATAAACCACATCTATTGAATAATGTTGTATTAGGAGCAAGTAATCCAGCACTTGGTTCTAAAGTGCAGTTCACTCTAATGTCATCATCCTTTCCAGTTAATTGAAATGCACCATTTATCAAATCAATCATACTCCTTGTGTCATTATATTCAGCATCTGCTGAATTTAGAATAGGAGGTGATAGTTTATCCATCTTAGTCATAAAGTTCGAACCAGTTAAGTTCATAAATGAATTGTTCAAGTACTTTTGTATAACTGGTGATGAGTTAATCCATCCATCAAACAATGTTATATTTTCACTTCCATAAGAAACATCAACTATCATCTTAAACTCTAAATCTTCTAAAGTCATTAAGTCTTCGTATTCATACCAATTGTCTCCATCATTCAATATACTTAATTGAGCAATCAATGTCATTATATTCTCTTCCCAAGCTTTCATATTATATGTAAGCTTAAGTCCATTATTCGCTAACTTAAGTTGTGTTTCAACACCTGAATATCCATCCTTTTGTAACTTAATAGATATAGGATTTCCTGAGTTACTGAATTGTTCTAAATAGTATTTCGTTGTATAAGCCATATTTTAAAATGCGTTATTTAATGTCGATTGGTTTGCTAATACTCCTAGCCATCTTAAATAATTTTGACTGTTGACCTTTAGTAAGTACCATTTCACCAGTCAATTTTATTTGTTCTGGAGTTCCTATCAATCCATCTTTCTGGAGTTGACCGTAATAATGAATACCGCCACTGCTATAATGATCAAAAAAGTATTTCGTTGTATAAGCCATATTAGTATGCTGAGGTTATTTGTGAACCATTATCGAGGACTCCAACTAATTTATCATATTCTATAGTGAACACGACGTTTTGTCCTACTGGTTGTAATAGATTTTGTAGTTTATCAAGTGGAGCAATGACTTCAGGGTTACTTCTAGCACCTGGGTATTCACCAACAAGTCCTAATGTAGGTCCTGAAACTATTGCACCTTGAGCAAATGACTGAGACTTAATAGCAGCCACCTGAGCGGCACCAGCGGCACCAGCAATAACAGCGGCAATAAGACCCATCGGAATAAATGGTTGTGTTGTTAGGGCACTAGCAACAGCAAGAGCAGTACTAATAAGTGCCTGAGCAACAGCTAGTTTTTGTTGTTTCTTAGCGTATTTCTTTTCAATCTTTTCTCTCGCAGCCGCATTATCACCTGCTGCTTCAAGTTCCTTGTTCTTTTGTGCTTCAAATATATCTCCTAATGTTCCTATTATACTTGCTGAAACATCTGCAATCGCTTGTCCAGTACTTGCAACTAATTCAGTTAAGACTGCTGCGGATTCACTACTTTTTCCTTTTATTTCATCAAAGAATAATCCCCAAGCACCAACTAATCCAGCAACACCATCATTTTGGGCACCTAAAACATCATCCCATCTTGTTTTAATGGCATCAGCAGTCGCACGTGCAACTTCTAATTCATTCTCAGCAATCTCTTCATTATTTTCTTTAGTAATAGCGGCTTTATCTCTTAAGTAACTTTGCTCAATAGCCTTTTTACCATCTACTATTTGTTGTTCAGTTAATAGAGCCCTTCCCTGTGCATCTGTGGCCGCTTTTTCAAGCATCGACTTTTCTTCAGCCATCGCAGCTTGTAGATTAGCAAGCCTTCCTTCAAAAGTCATATCATTTTGAGCTTCAGTATTCGCTTTAATGATTTCATCAACATATTTACCTGCACTTGCGGTGAGAGTTTGTAGTTCAACTGCCGCATCAGCTTCAACTCTTGTCATTTTCTCCCAACCAACTATACCAGCCTTGATATATTTTGCTGTGGAAGAGGCCATTTCATTATTCCTATTTTCAATCTCTCTTAACTTATCATCCCTTGTTTTATACATGTTATTAAGGGTGATTTCAAGCTCATTAAGCTTTTTGGCATCCTCAACACTTGTTTCAGTAGCTGCGTTTTCTTCCTTTTGTAATGAAACTGCTTGTTTCGCCGCATCAATCTTAGCGTTTGATATAGCAAGTTCCTTTTTCTCTAATTGTCCTAACGCATCTATTCTTTCTTGGTTACTAGCGTTTGTATAATCTCTAGTTTTAAGTAAGAGTTTCGCCATTGTTCTTCTTTCCTTAGATTCCATCAATGCAACTTGCATATTCTTAAACATAAGGGCGAATCTAGCTTTTTCTATATTTTTAATAATGTTTGCTTTCGCAGCAACTTCTTCTAATACTTTCTTTCCTTTATTGATTATATCTTCAACCTCAAACCCAGTCGCCATCTTAACGGCCGCTTTTCCGGTCTTAATAATCTCTTGCTGCATCTCAGCAAATAGAGCTTTTGATTCTTTCCTAGCATCTTTATCAAACATTCCTTTAATAGCTTGTCCTAATGCTTGAAAACCTAACTCTAGTACTCTAAATGTAGCAATAAAGAATTCTTTCATCCCTTCAAATCTATTGATAAGATTCTTTTTAAGAAATGCCCATAAATCTGCAATCGCTTGTTTTGGATTCTCAAATGCGTTCACTAGAGCCCTTCCTACACCTATTATTATGTCCTTAAATGCAGCCAATACTCCCTTAAGGACACCCATTATACCTGCAAACTTTTCAGCGCCATCAACTGAACCCTTGAAATAGGCCATCATGGCTGCCACAGCCAATGCAATGACTCCAATAATAATCCCAATAGGGCCAAGAGCAACATTAAGTGTCGTAGCACCTACTGCCATTGCCTTAAACCCACTAACTGCACCTCCAGCCGCACCAGGGATGGCACCAAGACCACCAGTCATTTGAGCTAACGCACCTCCTGCTGTTTTAGACATAGTGGAAAATGATTTTCCAGCTGCTTTACCAGATTTAGAAGTAGTTTTTTGGAAGTTCTTTGTAGAGGCACTAGCCTCATTTAAGCCTTTCTTTAGTTCGGACGTTTGGGCATATAACCTAAGAGCTAGGTCGCTTAATATAGTAGCCATAGTGAATTGCTTTTATTTATATATTTATCTAAAACAGATTATATGTTTTTCAGCTCGTCAGCACTAACAGTTTTTCCTTTAGGCTTAAGTTTTGAGATTCTTTCTAACCATTCATCAGGTGAAATTGGTTGTTCAGTATCTAATCCTTCTATATTATCAAGTGTGTGTTTATTTACAACATCCCAAGTAAATGGCAGGTGGTCAGCCTTGAATTTATTGTATGATGGATTCATTCCTTTTTTAGGATATGAACAATACTGGTAGTAGATAGAAAGTCGTGTTTGTTCCCAAGAAGATTGGTAATCTTGGTCATATTGTCTTTGGTATGCATCAAAAACAAAAAAGAATTCTCTCGGGGTTTGAGCCCAAAAGAATTCTGGTTTAATGTGTATAACCCCTACAGCCATGCCGTAGATTTCATCAATGGTTATTTTTTTTTACTTTTGGACGTTTGTCCAGTTGGGTCTGGAAATGAACCAGTAAGAATTTCATTGAACTCAGTTAAACTTTCATCTAACAAGAATTCCATGTCTTCTCTTTTAAGTGTAAACTCTTTATCAGTAGCCCTACATCCAGCCACAATAGAATAGTGCAATAGAATCTCAAGATTAGAAATCTCTTCCTCTAACGCTTCAATACCTTTTCCAGTTTCTAGTTGGTACTGCTTCAATGCGTAGTAAGACACTCTTAGCGGCCACTTCTCTTTTTTATAAGTTAAATAATCCATAGTATGTTTCCTTTATTTATTTATATATCAAGGAAACTACTAGGATTTTTAATTTATTGTTAAGATTATGCAGTCGTTAATTGACTAAGTGCTCCATCTCCTTGAATCTCTCCAGAGAATGTGATAGGTGAACCTACCCCACCTTCCATTGATATAGAAGTTAAGTAACCTGCTCCAGCCATATAGTTATTTGTAGAAACTCCAGGAAGGACATAAATCCCTATTGAGGCATCACTTGTAACTAAGTTATTGACTAATTCATCGTAACTCATAGCGCCAGCTTCAACACTTGCGCTTTGCATTCTTAATCCTGAGAAAGAAACAGTCCATCCATATAGGTCAGGTACTGCCTGTTTTGCACCAGTAGCGGTTAAACATGCAATCTCAATCATATCTTTAGTAACACTTAATGAAAAGTCAGTAGCGCAACCTAATGTGCTTCCGTCTATCACTATAGACATACTTTTTGAAAATAATGGTGTTTGTGCCATAATATAATAATTTAATTTTAAGTTTTAGTATAAACACAATCAAAAGAGAGCGTGTTTGTATATATTTGTTGTTGTTGGTTGAATCCACCTTGGTCAGACTTAAACGCAATGTCATAAACGTTTCCGTCTTCCATGTTATTCAGGTAATCTATGCACCTATTAGTAATTTCATCAATGAGAGTGTTTGTGTTTCGTTGTATAACTACCACACTTAGTTCGTAATCCATATAAATGTTCTTTGATGATATACAATCTCCTTGGTTTTGCTTA
>Ga0307928_10003819_pt1 | contig 11503 bp, 14 predicted proteins | sample AceLakmetagen232_FD_201815 | JGI IMG/M metagenome (GOLD analysis project Ga0307928, IMG submission 201815) | Saline water microbial communities from Ace Lake, Antarctica - #232 | ecosystem: Environmental > Aquatic > Non-marine Saline and Alkaline > Saline | place: Antarctica: Ace Lake...
GTCGTCAAGAGCGAGACGATCACGTTTCCGCGGTGGAATTCGTCTATTACGGCTCTTGCTCAGGGCGGGGACAAGATCAGATCGCACACCGTGAGCCTGCTCGTAACCGACGAGACGGCGTTTCAGGACCAGTTCGACGACGCGATGACGGCTACAATGGCCTCGATCCGGCATGGGCGCTGGCTTGGCGTGACGACACCCGACCTGCGCGACGGTGGCACGTCGATGCGGATCGCGATGGACCTGCCGGACCTCGAATGATCGAATCCCCACCCGACATCACGATCACGAAGCCGACGACGCTGATGACCGGCCTGACGGCGATGCCGACGACGCGCGGGATCGTCGTGGCCAATCTGCACTACTCAGCGGACCCCATCGCCATGACGCCGGCGGTCATCAAGCGTGAGCGCCTACGGCTGGGCTGTCGGCAGAACCCGGACGGATCGTGGCACGACTCGTGGCGATGGCGAAAGGAAATGGAGTTGGACTGGCAGGCCCAGAGCGGCAAGCCGGTCTTCGGCGACTGCCTGGACCATCAGCGTCAGTTCATCCGCGAGCCCGTGTACACCATGGACTGGAACTTTGAGCCGCTGGGCATGAGCGAGGCCCAGTTCATCGCCGACACCCCCGAGGGCATGGCCTATGACCGTGGCGAGGTGATCCCGGCCAAGCGTGACGCCAAGGACCGCGTCGTTCTGAGCCCCGGCTTCTGGCGACTGACCAAGGACCGTCGAGAACGTGTCCTGGACGCCTTTCTGGTGCGTCAGGACGGTGGACGGGTCAAAGTATGGCTCCCGCCCTCATCGCAGCCTGAGACCATGCCTGACCACGCTGAGCGGGTCGTGCGGGCCTGCGGCATTGGCATGGACGTCTCAGAGGGAGTGGCGGCCTCAGATTCGACCATCGTGGTCATGTTCGCCGACAACCGCGAGCAGGCGGCCGAGTTCGCCGACAACGAGATCCACCCAGCGGACCTGGGCAGGATGGGCGTGGCGGTCGCTCGGTACTTCAACAGCGCCCTGATCTGCTGCGTTCGCAAAATGCACGGCATCACGACGCTCAGGACCATGCACGACGAGTGCGGCTACGGCTACATCTGGCGATCTACTGACCCGAACAAGACATCGGAGGTCAGCACGGCGAATCTCGGCTGGGCCGGCGGCGAGGCGTCGAGTCCGTACCTGTTTGGCCGGTGGCTGGACGCAATGGAGAAGCATGAGCCGATCCTGCACAGCATGACGCTCGTGGACCAGATGCGGCAGTACATCTACGACGACGCCGGGCGGATCACTCATCAGCGGCTCGTGAACCTGCCACCTGGCGTCAGGGACCGTCACGGTGACCTTGTGATCGGCGGTGCGCTGGCCTATCGTGCGTGTCTGGACTTGCCGCGATTCGGGAAGATCAAACCAGAGGACGACGCGCCTTACGGCAGCTTCAACTGGCGGATGCAGAAGGCTCGGGAGAAGCGTGGACCAAGGAGATCGAGGCGATGATACGCCCCGAATACAGGCCAGCATCACGAGACCCCAACGGGTCGTATGGTGCGTTGCTTATGGCTTTCGGCCCGGAGACGGCAAAGGGCTGGGAGCGATGCACGAATGATCTTCTGGGGTGGACGTGGCGGAAGCGGCTACGTGATACTCTGGGATACCTGTTGTGGGTGATGAAATCAACGTGGAAGGGCGGCCGATGAGCAGCGGAACCGCGAAACGCGAGCGACGTGGCCAGAAGGTCGCCGTCACCGACTCCGTCAAGGACTACGCGGGCTCTGCGTTGAAGACCGTCCGCAAGGTGGGCAAGCGGATCGACGCCCTGCGGTTCGAGACTCAGGGCAAGGCCGCGGCAGAGCGGAACCTGTCGCAGCAGATGCTCGACGTGACGGTCAAACTCAGGAAGGCTCGGCGGACGATCATCGACTTGAAGTGGGCTCTGCTCATCGCCGTGACAATCATCGTCGGGGGCGTCCTGCTGATCCTTGGAGCGGTGCTATGACAGCAGTAGCCACTGACAAATCAACCGAAGCCCCGAACATCAAGACCAGCAAGAACAGCGCCGCGTCGAAGATCGCCGAGGCGTGCAAGGTCTCCGACGAGCGGTTCAAGATCCCGCGGGAGAACCGGACCGATTGGCTGAAACGGTTCGCGGGACCGTACTACCACCGCAAACAGGAGCAGGGGGCGATTAAACCACGGCCGATCAACACGTTCCACTGGCTCGTGTCGACGTTTCTCCCGTCCGTGGCCCCCGAGGGTGACGTCCTGGCCGACGTGACGAGCCCGATGCCGCAGTTGAGGCCGTTCGCCGACCTGTTCCGGCTGGCCTTGAACGTCGTCTATCGCGAAATGGACTTGGGCGGCACGTTCGTCCAGACATTTACCGATGCGATGTTTGGTCCCAGCATCATCTACGTTGGGCTGGAAATGGAGCCTCCGGGCGACCGTGAGGACTTCCAAAACTACCTCCAGGACCCGGGCGTGCCGTTCGCCGAGCGGATCAGCTTCGATAAGTACGTGCTGGACCCGTACTGCATGGTCAGGGAGGCGGCGAACTTCGAGGGCCACGATTTCATGATCGCCCAGCGTGACGCCTACGAGGCTGGTTACGACAAGAAGGTCCTCGAAAAGATGGACATCACGCGGTACGAGGGCAAGCAGCTCGACACCGCCGCCGAGATGAGCCGCGCGGGCATACTGAAGGACAAGGGTGATCAGTACGTGCCCCAGTTCCAGATGCGGCAGGTCATGCTCTACCGCGAGCGGATCATCGTGACGATTCCGACCGACCCGAATGAAGCGATTGGGTTCCTGGCCGAAGCCGACTACGACGAAGGAGACGAGCGGGGCCCCTACGAACTCCTGGCGTTCCAGCCTGTGCCCGATAACGCGATTCCCCTGTCGAAGTTGGGCATCGTCGCAGACTTGGACGAGACGATGAACATCATCGCGACGACGATCAGAAACCAAGCCGAGCGGTCCAAGACCGTGCTGGCCTACAGCGGGACGGCCGAGGACGACGCGATGCGGGTGACTGACACCGCCGACGGCCAGTCGGTCCGGGTTTCGGACATCACGCAGTTGAAAGAATTCACGTTTGGCGGGGTGGATCCAAGGGCTTACGAGCCGATGGGATTCTTCGCCGACTGGCAGAACAAGATCGCGGGCAACCCGAATCTTGCAAGCGGGGGAGAATCAGGCGAGGACACGCTGGGTCAGACCCAGATGATGATGGGACAGGTCGGCGATCGACTTGGGTTCGACAGGTCCATCGCCAACAAGTTCGCGAAGCGTGTGGCGAAGAAGATCGCCCGGTACGTCTGGACGGATCCGCTCAGGATGATGCAGTTGAGTCAGCGGGTCGGTAGCACGGACATCCCGACCGAATGGACGCCCACGCACCGCGAGGGCTCGTTTGAGGACTATCAGGTCGGCGTCGACGTTTACAGTATGCGGCCGGACAACCCCGAGGCACGGTATCAGCGGACGATGGAGGTCATTGAACGCGCGTACATCCCGTTCGCGGGCCTGGCCGCCCAGCAGGGCGTGCTGCCGAAGATCCCCGAACTGCTGAAGGAGGCTGGCAAGCTCAGGAACCTGCCAGAACTCGACGGGATATTGAGCATTGGCAACCCGATCGAGCAGCCGGCCCCTGTTCAGAGCGAGACAAAGGGCGTTGCCGGCGGTAGAATGCAGGCCGGCGGGCCGTCGGGCGGTCGTCCTGCCCCGCAGGCTGTGCCGGTGACGAAAGAGTCTGCTGATGGCCAATAATCGCATGATCCTCAAGAATCGGGTGACTGGCGAGGAGGTATTGCTGGCCAAGTATTACCCGTCGACAGGATGGTACTGCTATCCCGATCTGCCGGACAACCTGAACGCAGTGCTTGAGTCGAGTCGTCCCGAGGGAACGATGTGGGGCGACAATGACTGGGTGGTCGAGTACGAGCATGATGCGACGGAGCCCTCCATGTACCCCGAGGCCGTGCCGGTGACTAAGGAGAACGAGCGATGACATACATGGACCCGATGGGCAGGCATCCCGCTGGAACGTGGGTGCGGATTCCGGGGCACACCGACATCTAGACTGTTCGCGTGGCGTTGTATATTGACAAGGAACTGACCATGAGCGCACTCGACTCCGTAGACGACGACCAAAGCTGGAAGACCATAATGGATGCGGACACACTGGTCGGTGCTGAAGAAATCCACGCAGACGGTGACCGCTACAGCGCGGCAATGGCCGAACTGGTCAAGCGGAAGAAGGCTACCGAAGACGCGATAGCCAAGAACAAAACGAAGAAGGACAACCCCGGCAACCACAAGAAAAAGGGATACTGACATGGCAAAGACAGCGAAGATGACGTGCCCGCAGATCAGGGAGCAGTTGACTGGCGCGACCCTGGCGGACCTGGATGCGTTCGACGCCCGCATGGTCGAGATGCTGGAAGAGGCTCAGGACGAGCCGACGAAGAACGAGTTTGAGGCGTTCCAGGTGGTCCTGGCTGCGAAGCGGCAGGAGATCGTGACGGGCGTGCCGAACCCGGCGGTCGAGACCATCGCGCAGAAGAACGCGCGGATCGCGGACCTGGAGGCGGAACTGGCAGGCCTCAAGCCACAGTTGGCCGCACTGGGGTCTCCCACGGAGAGAACCGCCGTGGAGCCGGACGCCACGCCGGCAAACATCGACGGCCAGGCGACTATGCCGTCGTCACCCACGAAGAAATCCATGCACCCGAACGCAGACGTTGACGGTCCGACTGGACCGCCCAAGGTGGCGAAGAAGGCTGGCAAGCCGAAGTACGCCCGGCCGAAGAAGTCGTAGCATCAGACGGTCGGATGCGCAGAACGTGCTTGTAGCAGGCCGTGGATATGGTCTGATGCAGGCGTAAGCAGCACGACAGCCAACAAGAGAGCGATATGGATCATCGCGTTTTCGCCAAACTATCGCGATTTCCTGCGGCGAAATCAAGCCGTGGCAGTTCGCAGTTCAAGCTGCACCAAAGCAAAGGGATTGCGCCCGAAGATCCTACCCACTATTACCTTTGCCTGGAAGACGGGAAGCGACAATTCGACTGGCTATGTTCCGAATACCACGTGATGTGGCAGCGCGGCGAATGGTGGGGCTTTCTGCAATGCTGGAAAGACTGGAAAGGCTCTAGATGGATTCTGCCTCATCTGTGCAGGTGGTTTTCGAGGGAGACTGGGCGAGACTTGCCTGAATGGCTTTCTATGGAAGTGCCCGAGTCTGAGATTCACGACATCTTGGACAAAGAAAACGAATTTATTCCGCCAGTGAGCACGGCGACAAACTAAAAACCAACCAGCGGGCCGGATTGATCGTCCGGTGCGTTCGGCAGACGAACCAACGAGCCCCTTTGCCTACGTAGGCGGCAGAGGGGCTCGTTTCGTTGGCCCACAGGGAGCACAATGGCAGAGACGACGACACAGGCACCGACGAAGCGGGACATCTTCAAGATGGTCGAGTTCGCGGACAGTGACGGTCGGCACATCACTGTCAGGCAGGCGATGGACGGGTCGGAAGTCTACCTCGGTCACGCCAAGGGCGCTATCCCGATCAACCCGAAGCAGGCCACCGAAATCACCTACTCGTTCGAGATCGAGGCCGACAGCGTCGTCGAGGCGTTCGAGCGGATGGACGCGACGTGCAAGGTTGCCTGGCCGGGCATACAGGAGCAGCATATCGCCGCGATGCGCGAGCAGCATCGCCCGAAGGTCGTTGTGGCCGGCGGACCCATGCCCTCGCCACTCCACGGAGGCCCGCATTGAGCACGGGAGCAGGAAAAGGCGATTCGACGCGGCCGACTGACCGGAACGCTTTCGGTACGAACCACGAGGCCATCTTCGGCGTCAGGGACCATCAGGCCCACGCCGGGGCTACGACGCTGATCGCCGACCCGAAGACCGGCCACCTGCGAAAGCTCAAGGCTGGCGAATCGCGGGGGAAGAAGAACGACAACACGAACTTCGTGAGCAAGGCGATGGGGTGCAGCCCGAAACAGGTCCCGGCCATGATGAAGCGTCATGGCGATTTGGGAGTCAAGTACGACCCCAACGGGAACGTGATATTCCCCAACCGCAAGGCCAAGCTCGCGATGATGAAGCGCCGCGGGATGATCGACCACGACGAGGTGGTCTCAGGCAAGAACTGATGCAGTGGCTGAAATGGTCGTTGATGGCTGAGTTGGCCGGTAATGGCTGAAATGGTTGGAAATGGTTGGAAATGGTTGGAAATGGTAGCGCACCATTTAACTCGCGACAGATGAACGACATGCAGTCATACGGCGAAGCGATGGCGACGTAGCCATTGCCCCAGCCTGAGATTCGCAGTGGAGCAAATAGATCATGGCAGACGAAGACACGACGAACACGGCAGTTGCCGAGCCCGGCAGCGATGAAGCTGTGAAGGCCGAAACCGACGCGCAGGAAATTGTCCAGGCTGCAATCGACAAGACCCAGCCCGCCGGCCCGGCCGACACAGACGTTGCTCCCGAAAACGACAAGAAGCCGGATGCAGCCGACGACAAGGCGGACAAGAAGGCCGAAGAGGACAAGACCAAGGGCTCAGACGACGACCCAAAGCCGAAGGCGAAGCAGCCCGACGCCAAGGACACGAAGCCTCAGCCCAAGGACGACGCCTTAGACAGCCTCAACCTGACCGCGCAGCAGTTGGAGGCTAAGAAGCAGTTTGGCATGTCGGATGAGGACGTGAAGGCTCTGGGAGCCGACGCAGGCAACATCCTCGACACGATGAACGTCAAGCTGACGACGAAGATGGCCGAAATCGGGCGCCAACAGCAGAAGCTGAGCAAGGCGGACGATACCGAGCTAGCGAAGAAGGACGACACGGCCGGAGCACCGGAGCCCTCGGCGGCCGTGACGGATGCGAAGGAGTTCACTGAGGACGACATGGACCTGGACGACGAGACTCAAGCCACGCCGATCATCGGCAAGGTCAACGACCTGCTGAGGCGGCTGGTGGCAGTCGAAACGTCGGGCCGTGAACGACAGGAACAAGAGCATGAAGCGACGGTTGACGGCTACTTTAGCGGACTGTGGCAGACCGACGACAAGGGCGAATCGACATCCGACCATCCGCAGTTTGGGAACGGTCGGGGATCCGACTTCGCCGAGGACTCGGACGAGCACAAGGCACGGATCGAACTGGTCGAGCAGGCCACGGCTATCAAGCTGGGGCACAAGGCTATGGGCCGGACGATCTCTGTCGAGCAGTCGCTGAAGGACGCGCTGTCGATCGTTGCGCGAGACCAAATCCAGGACATCGAACGTCAGAAGATCGCCGCCGAGTTGGCGCAGCGCCGAAAGAAGGGCACACGGCGAACCACCAGCCGAGTGGCCCAGCCGACCGGCGAGGCGACGGAGCAGGATCGTTTGGACCAAGTCGGCGGTGCCATCAAGAAAGTATTCGGCGCGGTCGGCTGACGTAAGGCGTACTGGATTGGAGTCAGGAGCATAGAACATGGCAGCCGAAGGACTTACACCAGCGCAAATGGCGGACTTGGTCATCAGCGTGACCAACGCCTACCCGATGAAGTACTCGTTCGAGTACCTCCGGGACGCTTCAATCCACAGCTTTGAGCTGATGAACCGCATCTTCCGGGATGAGAAGGTGATGATCCAGGGCGGTGAGTATATCAGCACCTACGTGGTCTACCGTGAGAACGGTACGGCCGAGTTCGTCCTGCCCGGCAAGGTGTACCAGCCGAGCATCACGAACGTGATGAAGAAGGTCACGATCCCCTGGCGGCACTCGCACGGGCACTACAGTGTGCTCCGCGAGGAACTGCTGGGCAATCGGACGCCCGAGAAGTTGGTCGGGATCATCAAGCCGCGTCGGCAGTCGACTCAGTACGACATGGCCCTGCTGATGGAAGCCCAGTTCTGGGCGGGTGCCACCGCCGGCAGCGAAGTTCTGCCGCTGACGATCCCCTACTTCATCGTTCCGATCACCGGCGCCCAGGTGACTACCGGCACGACTCTGGACGGCGATTTCCAGGGCGAGAACCCGACCGGGTTCAGCGATGTCTCTGGTCTGGACGCCTCGAACGACACGTACAGCCGTTGGCGCAACTGGAACTCCCAGGCCGCCACCTCGACTGGCGCGTGGACTGAGGTCGACGAAGAGCGGATGGAACGCACGTTCCTGAACCTCAACTTCGAGTCTCCGGACAACGTGGAAGACCTGGAGAACAAGGTATTCCAGAACCAGAAGATGTACACCAACATCACGACGCTGCTGGACATGAAGCGGAATGCCAAGCAGCAGAACGATCAGGTCGGTTGGGACGTCAGTCTCGACGCGAACAAGAACGTGCTGTGGAAGGGCATTCGGCCGAAGTGGCAGAAGCAGCTCGACAACGCCAACTACTCGGCGACCCGCGGCTACTATCCGACGTACCTGGTCAACTACATGGCCATGTTCCCGGTCGTTCGCGAGGGCGAATACTTCCTGGAGCAGACGTTCGCGCCGGACAAGAGTCAGCCGGACATGACCACTACTCACATGGACCTCAGCTACAACCTGCTGTGCAGCAATCGGCAGAGCGTCGGCGCCGTCCACAGCTACGTCGCGGCTGCCTAAGCCTGACGAGAGAGGAGCACTGCAATGACGACACAGCAAGTCCAAATGATTCCAGGGCCGGGTCCCGTTCAGAAGTTCGGCTTCTGGTACGAAGGCACCGACACCCTGCTTGGCGGTTACCTCCTGTGTGCGAACACGGACGCCAACAAGGCCGCGAACAGCGATGTAACCCCGGCCACCGACGTCCAGACGTCGGCCGACGCCAACGAAGAGCGGGTGAACCGCGTCGAGAAGCCGGCGACCGGCAATCTTAACGCCTTCGCCGGCGTGGTCGCCGAGGGACAGGAGAACCTCGACGGGCCCTGCGAGGTCCAGTTGATCGTTCCGATGAAGGCGCTCTCGTCCTGCAACATCTACACCACGGAGGCATGTACGGCAGGAACGACCCTACTGTCCGTGGTGGCTGGTAGCTATATTGCCGGCGGGATCGGCGAAGGTCCGATCATCGCGAAGGCGCTGCAGACCGTTGATCGTAGTACGACCAATGGTCTCGTCCAGGCCCGCGTGTTAGGGTTGAGCCGGGCGATGCAGATAGACACCTCTACGCTGGCTGGTGATGGCCCCTCGCCAATCATCTGGCAGAACTGCCCGTGGGAAGAAATCGGCGAAGACCCGACGCTCGGGTATCGGTTCTTCGATGACTTCCTGAATCCGCTCAACATGGCCGATGCCACTGCGAACGGTGGCTACTACACGAAGCAGGACACCGGCGTGACGATTCTGGCGCAGGAAGATGCCGACGAACGTGGCGGACTCCTCGAAATCGCCAACAACGACGACGACGTGGACTTCGGCCACTTCTTCCTGAGCAACGGCGTGCTGCATAACCTCTGCTGGATCGCCGATGGTACGACCTGGGCTCCGTTCTGGTTCGAGGCCCGTCTGAAGGTCGAGGTCGTCAGTTCCACGCCGAAGCTCGGCCTCTTCGTTGGCCTCGGCGGGATCGGGCTGTCAGATGACGCTGGCCTGGTGATCGACACGGGTGCGGTAAAAGACGAGGACCACATCGGGTTCGAGGTCCTTTGCGCCACCCCCACCTCCATCGCGCCGGTATTCAAAGCCACCGGCCAGACGAAGGCCAACGGCACCGCAGTCACCATCGCGTCCGACACGTACTTCAAGGTCGGTATTTGGGGCAACGGCACGACCATCACCAGCTACATTAATGGTGTGTCGAAGCACGCGATCACCGCCGCACTGATCACTGGTGCGACGTTCCCGAACGATGTGGCCTTGACTATGGCGTTGATGACTCAGACCGGCGAAGCGTCGGAATCCGCCGTCAAGATGGACTGGTGGCGGTTCGCGCAGCTTCGCATTTGACAGCAGACAACTGAATAAATCCGGGCGTGGTGGGGGAGACCCTTCCACGTCCTGTCTGAACTCTGGAACGAGGTGACTTATGAGCGGTGCAAGTGAAATTGGCGCGTCAGCCCCAACGTTGGCGTCCGGCGTCGAGCCCACGGTCGACAGCTACAATACCGCCGACGTGAACGTGGCGGCGGACACAGCGGATCAGCAGATCATCGCCGCCCCCGGTGTCGGAAAGCAGATATGGATCTACAGCCTTGCGGGCACGGCGAACGTCTCGGGTTCGGTCAGCGTCCAGGACTCGGACGACGCCGCTCTGACGGGCATTATGCCGGTCGCCGCGTTCGGCGGTCTCGGCCTGCCGGCCAGCGGCAACTTCGCGATGCCTTTGATGAAGGCTGCGACCAACAAGGCGGTTGAGGTCGATACCGTCACCTGTGCTTTCGACGGCGTGGTCGGTTACGCCATCGTCAGCGTCTAGAGGAGCGAACCATGGCAGAACCCATCATGGCAGAACCCATCATGGTAGAACCCATCATGGCAGAACCCGTAACCAAGACGACCCTATCCGCCAAGAAGCCCGCGCCCAAGACCCGGCCGGGCAAGTGCGTGGACGTGTACGGAACGATCCGCGTTCCTGCGGGCACCTCTATCGTCCCCGGCGTAATGATCGGCACGAAGTTCCACCCGATAGCTGACGCATGGGTAGCAGAGAGGCAGACTGGATTCGACGCCCTGTGCCAACTCCGGGCGAGGTTCACGGACAAGGCCAATCCGGGAAACGGAGGCATGAGCATTGGCTGACCGCTACCTCATAGCGGCTGGTGGCACTTATACCGCTGGTGGTGCTGCGGATATATGGGCTGCGTCTAGTGGCGGCGCTGCTGATGGCGGCGGTTTCACCGAAGCGGCCGACGTTGCATTTCTCGATGCGGCAAGTGGGGATCTCACTTTGTCCGGCGCTATGGCCTGCACAGGAGTGGATCAAGCTGCCTATGCAGGCACATTCGCCCTGGGAGCGAATGCTCTGGACGTGAACGGTTGCGGTTCTTTCGCGTCTGTAATCACGGGCTCAGGAAACATCTCTGTTGCCGGCGTTATTGATACCCACTCAGCAACCGACTTTTCTGCTTACACCGGCACACTCATCCATGATGACGCTGCCGCCAACGCCGACGCACTGACCACCAACGGCGCGACCCTCCCCGCTCTCACGATCAATAATGCGGGCGTGTCCAGCTTCGATCTTCGAGACGCCTTGTCGTGTGGCGACCTGACGATGACGGCTGGCAAGTTCGACTACAACGGCAATGCGGTCACGGTCAACGGAGACCACAAGTACGGTGCCGGCACCTACGTTGACGACGCGACGACTACCTATACGGGCACGGGCGATTGGGAGTGGAACACGGCCAGCCAGGAGCTTTCGGATGTGGTGATTGCTCTAGGGGCCGTGATGACTGCCACGGCCAGCGTGTTCGTCGACGGCAAGATCAATATCGCGGGCACGCTGACTGGCGCGTCGAACCTGATCATCTTCCAGACCAGCACGGCGAACTGGTGGACGCAGACG
>Ga0307928_10003820_pt1 | contig 11502 bp, 7 predicted proteins | sample AceLakmetagen232_FD_201815 | JGI IMG/M metagenome (GOLD analysis project Ga0307928, IMG submission 201815) | Saline water microbial communities from Ace Lake, Antarctica - #232 | ecosystem: Environmental > Aquatic > Non-marine Saline and Alkaline > Saline | place: Antarctica: Ace Lake...
TGGCAGGAGATGGTGCTGGAAATGTAGATAATGGAGGGCATAAATATAAAGTTACTTTTGGAACAGCTACTGGAGAGACAGAACTTGGTACAATATCTAATACTGTTACTGTTGTTGATAAAACATCTGATGGAAAGATTAACTTAACAGATATTCCAATAGGTACATCTGGTGCTACAACATCAAGAAAAATATATAGAACAAAGGCTGAAGAAGAACAAAAAATTGTTTTATACCAAAACGAGGTAGATGTCTATTATTATTTTATAGCAGAAATAAATGATAATACTACAACTACATATACAGATAATAAGTCAGATGCTTCTATTACAGAAGGAGCAGCAAATTTTAAAGAAAATGATACTTTTGGAAAAATAACTATAGACGGAAAAGAGAGTTTAAGTTTAGGGGAATCAAATGTTTTTATTGGACAATACGCTGGTAGGTTTAGTATTATTGGTAGCAATAATATTGCAATTGGTACAGAGGCTCTTCTTTTAGATAATAATGGCTTTAATATTGCCATAGGTTATCATACTTTGAGAAATAACGAAAGTTGGGGAAATTGTGCAGTGGGATATAATAGTATGGGTCAAAACTCTGATGGATATTCCAATATAGCTTTTGGTGGAGAATCTCTTTTGTTCAATGAGGATGGAAATTATAATTGTGCTATTGGAACAAGTTCATTAAGATTAAATGTTTCTGGTGATACAAATACTGCTGTTGGGTCACATTCTGGTAGTTCTAACTCAACAGGTAATGGAAATGTTGCATTGGGATTTTTTTCTGGATATTGGGAAACAGGTTCAAACTCTTTTTATGTAGATAATCAAAACAGAACAAACACAGCAGGAGATAAATCAAAAGCATTATTATATGGGACATTCGCAGCAACAACAGCAGCACAGTTTTTAAGAGTTAATGCTAATCTTGGTCTTTTAACAAACACCTTTGGAACATCAGCAGATGGTGTATTAGGAATAGCAAATGGAACAGTTCCTTCTACAAGCCCAGTAAATATGATACAGATATTTTCAACAGATATTAGTGGAGATGATGCTACTCTTGGAATAAGAACAGAGGCTTCAGTAGCGGCAGAAGTAGATGAAACAAAGTTTAGTCATAAATTACCAGTAAAAATAAATGGTTCAACATATTATATAATGCTAACAGACTCATAATTAAAATAAATATATGGCAACATCAAAAGAACAAATAGAAGCTATAAAGAGTAAAATTCTGAAAATATCAGAAATGATAAAAACTGCTACTCTTTCTGACTCTCAAAGAAAATCTTATTTAGCTTCAATCAAATCTCTTCAGAAAACATTAAAAGGGCTACAAGGAAAAACAACCAGAAAATCCAAAGAAACTAACAAAACTTGGTTTTCTGCTTATGGTCAGGATATACAAGAAGGAGTAGAACCAAAACTTAAAGGAGATAAAATTTATTTTTATAACCCAGATGGTTCTTATGTATGGTTAGACAGAGATAATGATTTAGCAAAAAAATATGCACCACAATTTTACAAAGATTATTCTTCTGAATATAAAAAAACAGCCTTAGATAACAAACAAGCAGTAGATGATGGACGAATTTCAGAAAGAAGAATAAAAATATCTGGTATTGAAAAAGAGATATATAAAGATGCTGGATATACTATTGAAGGAAATTATGCTATATACAGGGGGTCTGATAAAAAAGAAGAAGAACCAACAGAAGAACCAAAAGAAACAAAAGAAGATATTATAAATTGGCTAAAAGAACAACCAGAATATAAAAATCTCCCTGAAAATATGCAGGAAGATATGTTGTCATATATAGATATTTTAGGAATAGAAGACATAGAAACTCAAAAAAGGATATTAGAGTCATTAGAATTAGCAAAATCACAAGCAGACCCATATTTTGCAGAAATAATAAGAATGACAACTGATGAGTTAAACCGTTCAATGGGAACATTAACAAGTGATTATGAAACACAACAAAAAACATTGCAAACAAACATAAGTCAATTAGAAGAAGATTTATCTCTTGGAAAGGAAAGATTATCAGTAGATGAACAAGCAGAGTTAGTTCGTCAGCAAAAAAGTTATGAAACAGAATTAGAAGATACAAGAACATCAATGGCATCTACTGGATTAACATTTTCTTCAAGAAGGTCATTAGCAGAAACAGATTTAGAAACAGAACAAGGAGATATTGTAGAAAGCACAAAAAGGTCATACCAAAGACAAGTAGAAGACCTACAAACAAGAGCATCCAGAGGAGAACAAGACGCACAAGACCAATTAGAAGAATATAAAAGATTATACGGAGAGTCAGTCACTTCTTTAGGAAGAGGAGCAGAAAGTTATTTAGGAACATCAGGAATGCCAGAATTAAAAGGATATGCACCGCTTGGAGGAGTAAGGGGGTCTATTGAAGAAGAAAAATTAAGTGATATAATGACAAGAGCACAAAGTTTATCTGGTCTTTCTAATCTTAACTATTAAAAAATATGGCACAAACATACGAAGTAAAAAGTGGAGACAATTTATCATCAATAGCAAGAAAACTTGGAGTTCCTCTTGAAAAAATAACAGGATATAGGTCTGGTGACCCTAACTTAATATATCCTGGTGAAAAACTAACAATAGGAGAAGCAACTCCATTAAGTGGTCTTGGAGGTTCTATAAAAGGCAAAACACTTCCATCTAATTCTATAAGTCCTACAGGAGAAAGAGAATTGCCATCAACATCAGACAATCTTTCTGCTTTTAGAGGCTTATTAAAAAGCGTTAGTGAAAGATATGGAAAAACAAGCTCTGCAATGGGAGTAGAAAGAGGAATGGGGTCTCTTGGTGTTTCACCAGAACAAATAAGCGGAAGAAGTTTTGCTGGTATTGTTGATTATGCAAAAAATCAATCAACAGGAATATCAGATATTTATCAATCATCTGTAGATTTATTGGAGAGTTCAAGAAAAAGTGCAGAAACACAATTATCTATGGTTCTTGAAAAAAATCTATTGCCACAATTAAGCGATGAAGATATTGCTCGCCTTTCAAGTGAAACTAATGTAGATTTTGGAATTCTTACAGCACTTAAAAAAACACAAACATTAGAACAAGAGAAACCAGCAAGTTTTGTAAACACAAACGAAGGAGGCAGAAAGATAAGAATAGGTTTTGATGATATGGGAAAAATTGTTAGCAGAACAGAAATTGGGTCAAGTGAAATGGATAGTTCGTATTATTCCAATCCAAGTTCTAAACAGTTTATAAACGAAACAACAAGCGAAGAGCTTGATTCTTGGGGGGCAGCTATATTGCTAATAAATGAAAACCAAGATTCATCAGATATTTCTATTGAAAATAAAATAAAGCAAGAAATAACAGATGAAAAAGGAAACTCTATTCTTAGTCAGACAGATATAAGAAATATTATAAAAGAATATAAAAAAACACCACTACCACAACCATCAAATGTTATAGCAGATTCTTTAATAGCAGAAAGTTTTAGCACAAAATTATTACAATCAAGAGCAAAAGAATTAGATAATGCAAAAGCAAAAGCAAAATCACTTGTTAATAGTTGGTTGGTAGGGGACACAGTAGAAATAGAAAAAGAGGAAGTTACCCTTACACGAGAAAACATTGACGAAATAATTAGTGCTATTGAAAAAGTTTCTGTAACAGACCAAGAAGCAAATAGAATAAAAGGATTATCAGATAGTTTATAGTATTATGCCAATAATTAAAAAAAATAGAGAACAAAACACAAATTTTGTTTCTAAAAACTACGACATCGGGAAGACTGATACATCTAACATTCTAACTCCTAAAAAATCAGCTTTACGAAAAATTGGTAGTTTGACTGAAGAAAAAAAACCAAAACAGGTTATTTCTGGTATTTTTGATAGATCCTTTACAGAAGAAACACAAGGGTTATCAAAATTATCAAAATTAGACAAGTCTATTATTCCTCCAGTAGAAAAAGATACTCTATTTAAGAAAGCAGTCAGGGCATTGTTACCAAAATCAGTAGAAACATATTTTGGTCTTTCAGAAATTGAACCAAAAACAATAGCTGAAAAGATGGAAAAAACAGAAGGAGAAGTCCAGTCTTATTATAGAGAAAAAAGAAAAGAAGAAAGCTTGAAAGAATTAGCAGGATTACCAAAAGAAGAATATACTCCACCAGAAACACTTATGGAAAAAATGGGAGAAAGTGTAAAACAATTAGGATATTTTAATTCAGATTTTTTAATAAAAGGGTATCTTCTACCTACCGTAGGAACTCTCGCAGAACAATATGGAATTGGAGCTGAAGCACCAAGAATAAGAGAATGGGGAGAAAGGTTTGCTGACCAATCTTTATATAAAAGCACTCTTACAAAAACAATGCAGTCAGCACAAGATGTTCCTAGCCTTTTAGAAGGAGGATTAAAAGACCCAAGATATTATGGAAAAACAATAAGTTCTGCTCTTGGTTTTTTTGGTGCTATATTAGGTTCTTCAATTGCTGTTACTGCACTTACAAGAAATCCTGTTGCTGGAGCAGCTACTGGATTTGCTGTTGGTGGGTCTCTTGAAAGTGCTAACGCATATCAAAATATGATAGATAAGGGAATAGACCCAGAAAGTGCTAACTTGGGTGCTACTGTATATGGAGCTGTTTCTTCTATTATTGAAAACTCAACTGGACTTAAACCGGCTCTTGGAGTAAAAAAAATAGCAACAGATTTTGCTGAAGAGGTTGCAAAAAGTGGAGCAGTAAAAACATTTATGAAAAAGTGGCTTGAAGAAGGATTGGTAGAAGAAGGTTCACAGCAATTAGTTCAAAACCTTATTACAAGGGTATTTAAGAAAGACCAAAAAGTTACCGAAGATATGGCAGAAAGCATAGTTGGTGGTATGGTTGGATCTTTACCAATGGTTGGTGGAGCATATCTTTATAACAAAACATCAGAGAAAGAACCAAAAGTTGAACCAGCTACTACTACACAAGAAGTGAAAGCAGAACCAACAGAAAAACCATCTTCAGATGTTCTTGATAAAGTTGAAAAAAATGTAACATTTTATCAGCAAATGGGAACTTCTATAAAAGGAGATAAGCAACCAGAAAACGCAGCACTCCGAGATTTGAAAGTATTAGCAGAAGACGAAGAAGTTATAAAACATACGCAAGAACAAGTAAAAAACATTACAAATGAAAATGGAAAGGTTACTTTATACAGAGTGGGAGAACCAACTGATGTTGATAGATTGGTCAGTGCTACTTATGATAAAAACTTTGCTAATGATTTTGCAGAAGCAGTAAAAGCAACAAGAGATGTAAAACCAAAAATTACCGAGTTTGAAGTAAACACTGAAGACATTAAGATATTTATAGGAGAAGCAGAGAAAGAAGTCCTTGTCCATAGTAGTATGCAAAAACCAACAGAACTACTCGCAGAAGAGCAAATAAGCGATAAAGAAGTGAAAACAGAACCTCTAATAGAAGAAGCAAAGAAATATAAGAGTGCTGATGAGTTTATAGAGGCACAACCTAAGTTATTTCACGGGACAAAAAAAGATTTTGATACCCCTAAACTAAGCGATATTGTTGTATTCAATAATAAAAAGTTACCAATCAAAGGTTTTTTTGGGACAACCGCTCGTGGGGAGGCAGAAAAATTTGGTAATATAACTAAGGAATTTATAATATCTCCAAATGCAAAAATTAAAAAAGAATTTGGAAGTGTAGAAATACCTAGTGAAAGTGCAAAGAAAGAAGTTTTAGAAGCCATACAAAAAGCTAAAGACGAGGGTTTTGATGTCCTTCAGTTCAAAAGAAAGATTCCATCAGGTGGGACTTTTGATGATGTATTAAAAAATAGAAAAACTCTTAGAGAGTTAAAAAATAAAGACGATTATAAAAAAGCTGTTATCAAACAAGACGGCGATGTAGATAAAGGTATATTTAAAAATATTGATGAGTATTTAACAGAATCAACACGAAAGGAATTAAGACTCTTAAAAGAAGAAGTTTCGCCAACTCACTTTATTATTTTAAACGAAAATGCTATCAAAACAAAATCCCAACTAAAAGACATATACAATAAAGCACAGGGAACTAAAACAACTTCCCTACTAGCAGAAAAGGCTAAGAAGTTTGATACTGTTGAGGAGTTTGTTGAAGCACAGCAAAAGGTTTATCACGGAACTAACCAGAAAGAATTGAAATTTGTTGATGCAATCAAAAGTGAATATGCAGATAAAAGAATGGCAACATTCGCTTCATCAGATAAGCAGGTTGGAGAAATGTTTGGTAAAAATATACACGAATTAACGCCAAACTTTAGAAATCCACTTATTATTGACGCCAAGAAAAATAATTATTACGAAATACCAATACCAAAAGAATTAAGAAAAGATATACACCCAAGCTTAAAAACCATTGATACCGATTCTATTGTTGAGATAGCACAGGCAAGGGGGAACGATTCAATTATTATAAAAAGGGTTATTGAAGGCTCTGGGGAATATGACACAGCAGATGCTAGGGATTTATTTATTGGATTAAAGAAAGATTCATTCCTTACCAAACAACAACTAACAGACATATACAACCAAGAAAAGGGAGAAGTAGCTCCTAAAGATAACCAACCATTAGCAGAAAAGGCTAAGAAGTTTGATACTGTTGAGGAGTTTGTGAAGAGTCAGATAAATGCTTTTCATGGAAGCCCTAATCAGTTCGATAAGTTTTCTTATGAGAATATGGGGACACAAGGCACAAGCGAGGGATATGGATTTTATTTTACTGACAAGAAAAGTATTGCAGAAGGATATAGCCGAGAGGGTGGTTCGTTAAAAGAAGCATTTGTTAAAATTGATAAACCACTTCCAACAGATAAACTAACAATAACACCAAAACAACTTGAAACTTTTTTGAGAAAGTTAGACCCAGATGGACAAGGATATTTGAGTAATTGGGGGGATGTTGATTATGATGGTTATGATAAAACACTAAAAGCTGCGGTTAAAGGTGAGATGGATGGTCCTTCTAACGATGTGGATTTGATTACTGGAATTATAAACGCTGATGGTAAAAACGTAGAAGCGGCATATAAAATCTTAAAAGATACTTTGGGGTATGATGGAATTATTGAGAAAAATCCAACATGGGGGAACAACGCAACTATTGGAACTCCCCAAACTATTAGAATAGCCTTTAATAATGACCAAATAATTTCCAAACAACAACTAACAGAAGAATGGAATAAAGCCAATGAAACAAAAAAAACAAGTGTTGCTTCTGATACCACAGGAAAAGTAGCAAAGGAAGAAAAAAATGATGTTTCCTTACCAAATAAAAAAACCGAAGAAACCATAACTGAATTTGGAGATAAAGAAGTAAAAGAAGTGTTAGACGAACTCAAAGAAATGACAAAATCTGAATCTGGGATTATTTCTATTGAACCAATTTTGTCTATCAAAGATGCTCTTAAAACTACCAAAAAAGGAGTAAGTGAATATGAAACTCTTAAAGATTTATGGATAGGTGAAAAAGATGTTCTACAACTTAAAACCGATGTAGAAAAAAGGAAACTACAGTCAGCTATTAAAAACATTCTTGGAAAAAGCAAATATGATGATACTGTTCAGAATTATGATAAAGCTATCCAAATATATATAGACGCTAAAAGAAATCCAGGAGATTTGTCTAAATACTATAGTAAATTATCACCAGAACAAAAAGAAATTGTTGATTTAGCAAAAAAACTTCCTTCAGAAATAAAACAGGTTGCGATGTATATTTCTAACTCCTACAGAATACTCGGAAATAAAGCACTAGATGCAGGTGTAATTAAAAATGTATTAGACAATTATGCTGGTCGTATTTGGGATTTAGATAATAAATCATCAATGGAAACATTTAGGAAGTTTGGTACAACCAGTAAACACGCCAAACAAAGGAAATTAACTACTATCGTAGAGGGTTGGGCTAGTGGTCTAGAATTAAAAGTATCTGGAGCTACAAATAATCTTAATGTCTTAAAACAAGAAATAAATAAAACCGCTTCTGATAAACAATTTATTAAAAGTCTAAGTGAACTAAAAGATATAGACGGAAATAGAATTTTAACTACCACAAAACTAGATGGATATGCAGAAGTTAAACACCCTAATTTTAAACTGTGGAGACCAGCAGGTGTTGGTGCTGTTGATGTAGAAACCTTTAGGTCTGCTAGAAACTTTTTCAAAACTGAAGATGGAATAATAATGGAAAAAAAATCTTTATATGCTCCAATAGAGGTTGCAAAAAATATAAATAATATGCTGGGAGAATCATCTCTTAAAGATATTCCTGTTGTTAAAACTATTACAAAGTATAATGCTATATTAAAAGCTTGGATTTTACAATCTTCATTCTTTCATCATATGGCTTTTTCTCGTTCTTATTTGTTAGGAACTCACGGGAAAAGTTTGAAAGAAACTAATATAAAAATAGCATATAAAGACGGCATTAAAATGATGGAAGAGATGTCTCCTATTGTTGAGCTTGGAGTTAAAAATGGACTAACTCTTGGTATCAAGCAAGATTGGAACGAAGAATTGGTTAGACAAAAAACATTTATAGGAAATGTTTTAGACCGCTCAAAAGCAACTAAGGTTATCAAAGACAAAATAATTGGATTAAGACAAAAACAAGCAGATTTCTTATTTGGAGAGCTTGGTGCTGGTTTAAAGGCAAAGGCATTTGCAATAGAATTTAGAAACTTAGTTAAAAAATATCCGAACGAAGATGTTAATGAATTAGCGAAAATTAGTGCTAATTTAATAAATGATGATTTTGGTGGATTACATCTACAAAGAATGGGAAGAAATCCTACGGTGCAACATATGTTTAGAATTTTTGCATTAGCTCCTGATTGGACTGAAAGCAATATTCGGTCAATGGCTAAGTCTATTAAAGCTGGTGGCACCATAGAAAAAAAAGTATATAGAAGATTTTGGGCTAGTATATTAACCAAAGGATTAACAATTACATTATTATCTAATATGTTTATGGCTGGATTAGATAAAGACGATGAAAAAACAAAAGGAATGTGGGAGAGATTTGTTAGAAACTATAAAACATCTTGGGAACAGGGAAGGTTAATGTGGACGGGGGTAGATATAACTCCTTTATATAAAATGTTTGGTGGAGAAACAAAAGAAAGAAAATATTTTAGTATATTTGGTCATTTTATAGACCCATTAAAATTTATTTTACAACCGATAAGGTCAGCTCAATACAAAGGAAGTGTCGTGTCTAAGTTGTTTTATGATGCTCTTAAAGGTTCTGATTATGCCCAAAGACCATTTACGACATTTAAGGAATTGATGGGGGTTGACAAAGAAAAAGGAGTATATAAAACTACTCGCAAAGGATATTATAAAAAAGGAGATCCTAAGTGGGGAAAGCTAAAAGGAAAAACAGTAGCTTATAAGTTTGGTGGTGGTGGAACATTAGAATATGAACAAATACCTTCTTACTTATTAAATGAATTAAAAGGAGTTCAACCAGTTCAAGTTCAAAATCTTATTTCTTGGTGGGCTGGAGAATTAGCAGGATTTGACGCCGTGTTAAATTCATTAGGGTTAGGAATTAAATCAACATATGGCTTAACAGAAAAATCTAAACAAGAATAAAATGCCCAATACATTACAAACTAAACAGCAAGTTATGGCTGAACAAATAAAAAACTTATGTAAATCACAAGACGAGATTAAAGACGACTTAAAAGATTACATTACAGAAGACAGAGCTTGGAAAGAAAGCTTATTAGAAAAGCTTGATAAAAAATATGCAGGTAAATTCGTAGAAGTAATATCAATAGGATGTTTATTATCAATTCTTGGTCAGTTAATCGCTAAAATAATATAATTATGGAAAAACAATTTGGGTTAATCCCATCACCAAAAGACGATAGAGATTATTTATTATCTGGGGCAATGCCAGAGCTTTTGAGATATGCTCCTGTATATCCACGACCATTTGACCTTACAATCTTTGATCAAAAATCCAACCCTTCGTGTGTGGGATGGAGTGGTGCAGAAATAAAACAATATCTTGAATTAAAAGAAAAGAACTTTGTCTTACCAGACGGAGAGTATTTATATAATGAGTGTAAAAAGATAGACGGAATGCCACAAAGTTCAGGAACATTCTTCAGAGCAGTATTAAAAGTTTTACGAGATGTTGGGTGCAAAATGCAAGACCAAGACAATGACCCTTCTATATACAGAATAGCAGAATATCGTAAAATAGATGATATGTCTTTTGAAGGAATAAAGAAATCAATCTTCTTATATGGACACGCAATTATTGGTTGGTATGGAAGTAATGGTGGGTGGAGTAAAGAACCTATAAGACCTCCAAAATCAGGAGAGAAAGTATGGGGACATGCTACAACAGTATTCTCTTATGATGAAAACTATATATACGGACAGAACCATTGGGGAGAAGAAGCCCATAACAAAGGTATCTTCAAATTTGATAAAGACTATTTACCGTTTGAGGGTTGGGTTGTTACAATAGACAAGGTTAATATGCCAGGAAAGAAAGTTAGTTATGGTTGGGTAGCAAAAAAATATGTAGATAAAGAAAACAGAACAACAGCAAATCTTAGGGTTAGAGAAAAGCCTGGATTGAGTTATGACATTATAAAAGTTTTACCAAAAGGAACAAAGGTGTCATTTGCTAACGGACAAGATACTACTATTTTAGAAGATGCTTTTGCAGATGGTTATATTTGGAGAAGCATACTTGTATAAATTTCAAAAATAAGTATACTTAAATTAAAGGTCGTATTATCAAACAACATTTAATAATATGCCAGAAGAAATTGAAGATTTAGAAGAAGCGGTTGAAGAATTAGAAGAAGCATTAGAAGATGATTTAGAAGACGACGAAGAAGAATAACGAGTGGTTGGGGAAATGGTTCTCGGTGGGTTCAATTCCCACCTCTCCACAAAGAGAGTGTTAATGTGCCTTCTAAAAACGAGAATAATCTGCCACTTACTATTGGCGAAAATACAAAAGGTTCTCGGTGCAATCGTGCAATATACACTCTCTTTTTAGTCTGTTAAGGTGGTATGTGCCAAAACGGAACTAACCACTATTGACAATAATCTCTATATGTGTATAATAAAAGTATAATAGTTAAATTATATGAAATACAATTGGAAAATAACAGCTAAAAAAGGTTTAATCCTTTTTGCAGAAATTATTATTCTTGGGGCAATAGTATTTGTAACAGAAGACCCAGAATATATTTGTCTTTTACCAGTATTAGAAATGTTAAGAAACGCTATTAAACATTGGAACGATTAGTTGTAACATAAATATCCTTATTATGTTTTCTCTGATAACCCAGACCTTACCGAACAGAACCCCCCGAGTGTGGGGAAAATATGAAAATAAAAACATCAAAACTTTTGCTTTTATTAGTTCTGACTATCGTTGCAGCACATCTGATATTAGAA
>Ga0307928_10003821_pt1 | contig 11501 bp, 8 predicted proteins | sample AceLakmetagen232_FD_201815 | JGI IMG/M metagenome (GOLD analysis project Ga0307928, IMG submission 201815) | Saline water microbial communities from Ace Lake, Antarctica - #232 | ecosystem: Environmental > Aquatic > Non-marine Saline and Alkaline > Saline | place: Antarctica: Ace Lake...
TTTTTATATCTGTAAAACTTCCTTTTGTTTGTAATGTCGTACTGGCAGCAATTGTGATTGTACCAACACCAACATTAATTATATCTACACGCATACCTGTTGCCATACTATCTGGTAGCGTAACTGTAAATGTACCATTACACTCAATAAGATGTCCTGCGTAACTGGCATCAAGTGTTGTTGCACTACTTATACTTGAAATAGTTGCACCAGTTATACTTCCATTTGCACCAGTTGCACCAACATCTCCAGTATCACCTTTAACTCCTTGAATACCCTGTGCACCAGTTGCACCAGTCATGACACTATAATCAATACCTGTGATTGTAGTACCACTTCTTCTGAGCATCTGAGTATCAGCAACATTTTCAAATATATTTTGACTTTCATTATTAACCCAAGTATCTCCACTATACATCAAAAAATCTAAATCTGTTGGTGTTGCTATTGTGACATCTGTTAAGCCACTAAGACTTGCACTGCCACCACCACCTGTACCATTAACCCATGTACTACCATTCCATTTCAATACCTCATCAGTACTTGGACTTGTAATTATGGTATCAGTTAATCCACTTAAAGATTCGCTTCCACCTGTACCACCTGTTGGTGAGTAGATTGTAAGCACATCACCAGTCAAATCCAAAATCGTTGCACCACTGGCAACGAAACTATAACTTGTACCACTTACGCCTTGCTCACCCTGAATACCTTGTATTCCTTGTATGCCCTGAATACCTTGCTCACCTTGTATGCCTTGGTCGCCAGTGTCACCCTGAATACCTTGGATTCCTTGGTCACCAGTGTCACCTTTAGCACCAGTATCTCCACTAACACCTTGTATGCCTTGGTCGCCAGTGTCACCTTTAATACCTTGTATTCCTTGGTCGCCAGTGTCACCTTTATCGCCCTTGTCGCCAGTGTCACCTTGGATTCCCTGAATACCTTGTATTCCTTGGTCACCAGTGTCACCTTTATCTCCTTTAGCACCAGTTGCTCCACTTATTCCCTGTATTCCCTGAATACCCTGTATGCCTTGCTCACCTTGTGCGCCTGTTGCTCCACTTGGTGTGAATATTGAGAGTGTATGAACATTACCTGTAATGGTATCTGTTATGACTGTTGGTGTTACACCAGTGAATTCATAAACACTGTGTCCAGTAAGGATAACTGGTTGTAAGTCTTGGCGTACAACTATTTTTGGATTGTCTTCTACTCTTAGTCTCATATCTTATGTTGTTATCCTATCTGTAATTATGAATTTTCCTGACAAAAAAGCACGCTTTGGGTAGGTAATTGAACTTATATACATGTCGTATTCAAATTCTCCAACTGGAAGACTTGCTAATTCCTCTGCTGTTTTATTTAATTGAAATGTGTTACCTGTTGATAATACAATACTTGAATCTAATGTACTGAATTCCAATATGGTATTGCTTGACCTACTGTCTTTCTTAACCTCAAGTGTAGCACCACTATATGACGAAAAATCAAAGTCAGCTTCTGTGTCTCCTGACATATAAACACATGAAATGGTAGCTGCCAGTGTTCTGTCCTTCTTGATTTCCAAATCATATTGAGTGTCTTGTCTTAAATCTAAAATATTCTTACTCATTTTTGTGTGCTTTAAATATATAACTAATTCGTTTTAATTTTTACTTAATATAATCCTATTAGGACTCTATTAATATCTAATCTATCTCGTAATTTCTCGTCCTGCTGTAACTTATGCTTTTGAAACTTAATTGATAATAGTTTTCATCTGCTACCTGTAACTCCATTCCATCGTTCAACACAAGGGGTAAGTCATATCCTATAAGCCATTTCTGGTCATTATCATCAATAATAAATGCAATTGCATTTGATATTGCGAAACTACCATCTGCTGTAAATAGAAATGCTTTTAATTCTGAGTTGGTATTGAAGTTTACATTAGGTAAAGTGAAATTAAGTGATTTTACATAGGTTTTTCCCTGCTTTCCTTCTTCATAAGTCTCTTCAAAGCTGATATTATCACCCATATTAGGCACTTCACGCCATTCTATGATTTGTCCACCAATAGTAACTGTACTAAAGGCATCATCCCAATTAGTAACTCTTATAACGCTATCTTTTGTTCCAGTTTTGGTTATGTACTCAATTGGAAAATTAATAGTACTTCCATCTTCAAGCCTTGAGCCAATATATAACTTTTTAACTGTTCCTATTGCGTAACTACATACATCAAATATTGATTCTGCTGGCATATTTTTGTTTTTTAACTATTAATTATGTTATTTATCACATAGTCCTCATTGAGATTAGTTAGTATCTTATTATCTGATACTGCATTCAATGTGAGTATGTATTCGTTATTGCTGCGCTTATAACTGTCTGTGGTTGTTCCTAACCTATATCCCATGACCCAGAATTGATTATTGTTGTCTTGGAATACCACAATGTACCTTTCAGTGAGAAACTGCGTTAATTGCTTCCATTTGGTGTTATCTGCATGTGGGATTGTCAGGGTCAGTGAATCAGTAAAGATAAATCCTTGTTTGGTTTTGTTCATTACCTGTGAAAACTGTGCTGCCTTGGTATCCATAATAATTTCAAACCATGCTGTTGGCAATGTGCTATCAACAAATTCCTTAATTTTAATTGAACTAAAGAAGTCTGAATCTACACCACTAAGATAATATTCTTCATCTGCTGCTGTCCAGTAGTTGTATTCCACCAATTTATTCCATTCAGTAATCCAGATTTTCTTTATTCCTGCAACACTGAAATTATTGAAATTTTTAATAACATTTACACCTATAAGTAATCTACAACCACCATTTGCACTGCTATTATTTAATATCATTAGATAATATCTACCAGCATTCAATGGTGAGAATATAATCTCACTAATATCAGTTAAATTGGTTTGACTTACAATACTTCCTGCTTCATTGAATAAGTACACATCATAATCTGTTCCTGCGTAACTATCAGTGTTAAAAAACCCTAATCTACCTTTACCACCACCAAATACATTACAAGAACTATCTTTTATACTAATTCTATCACTGGTCATTGTGGTATCGCTATTATTTACCTTTATCCATTTGAATTCACATGTATCTCTACCTACTTCTGACCAGTATGCTTGTTTTGGACTTGCATAGAGTGCATACCATCCTGCTGTAACATACCATCTATCAGTATAAAGAGTATAACTTGCACCAAAGGGGTCAACAAGATAAAAATCGTATTTTGGAGCAAAAATTGCATCAATAATAATCTCACCATCTCTTTCACCACATGTGGCATCAACAACATTATAAGGATTCTCTGAAGCACAGAAATTTGGAACATCATTGCACTCAAATGGTGTATTCACTGTAATTGGTGAACTCACATAGAATGTAATTCCATATTCATTAACTATTTGGTAACTATCGCTTACTGGAACTGTCAAACCACTAAGTACATACGATGTGTCACCTGTAGTAAAGGTTGCAATGTCAACATTACCTGAACCAGTCTGTTTTTGTAAGTGTATTACCTCATAACAACTTGGATTAGTCCATGTGAACTGTACATCTGTGCAACTACCACTTAAAAACTCTGCTTTGAAATCAGTAGGTACTGCTGGTAATGCTGGATTTAGGTTTCCTAAGTTATCACTGGTGTAATAGTATGTGTCGTAAACATTAGATACTCTCACTGTATATGGAGTATCGTATATGCCTTGGTCATAAGTTAACCCTGTGAATGTCATTCCTGTAGTGCCTGTTGGGTATGTATCGTATGTAACCCAAGTTAATATACTTTCATCAAGCCATTTTACTACAATATCACCTTGGAAATCTCCATTATTCACCCATGTTAAATCAAAACCTTCACAAGTCTTATTACTAATCGTTAAGCCAGAAGGTGCGTGTGGTTCATCTACAAATATTTTCAATATATTGCTGTACTCAGTGCTGAAACAGTAATAATCATATGCTTTTCTTCTCCAATAAGTTGTGTCATATGTTGCAGAGGGTTGATAATTAACTGTGTAACCACTTGGAGCATTTGTCCATGTGCTGCCTGTGTCTGTGGTGTATTGCCATGTGTAACTAATACTTCCACTGTCTCCTGTGACTGCTTGTATCTCAGTTAGTTCATCTGGTACTTCTCCATTTAAAATGGTTTGATTTGAACCTATTTCTCCTGCCCATAAACTATATACTGTCTTGGTAACAGTATTTGTATAACCAGTTGTAGTATCAGCATCAATTACTGATTTTCTAAAGTAATGGGTTGTTGTGAAGACTTCACTTAGACTTAGTGTTGTGCCTGTTTCACCAATCATATCTGCCCAGTCACCAACAGTAGTGCCTGATTGCCATTGGTAACTATATGGTGTTGTTCCACCACTTGGAGATATACTTGTTGTTATTCCTGTTACTGCTTCGTTAAAGCATGTGTTTTGGTCACCTTGAATTTCACCTGCGTATAAGTCTGATAGAGTGCGTGGAGTAATACTATTACTTGGATTATCTATGCCAAGATATCGTGCTGAAACTCTTAATATATAGTCAGTTGCTTTAGTTAATCCTGTATAACTATATGTTGTTGCCCCTGTTGCGAGAATAGCAACATCATTCCATGTGCCACCAGTGTATGATTGTACAACAACACTATCACCACTTAAAGCATTATTAACCCAACTCAAATCCATTGAAGTCAATGTGATATTTGTCGCAGTTAATCCTGATGGTGCATCTGGTGCTTCTGGTGCACTGCCATCAATAACAAAATCATAAATTGCACCATCTAAATCTGGACTTGAATCAATATAAGTCAAGTCACTTATTCTGTATCTTTTAATTGGTGCAGTGGGATTTGTGTCGTTACCATCACCACCCATATAGAAATAATTATCATCTAAAGCACCATGCCTTGCACCATGTTGATGTGCATCCCAAGGCTGGTAATATGGACTACCAGCAGCATAAACTAAATCAGTATCATATTTAACACCATTTCTATAGTTTATTGTAAGAAAAACATGAGAATCATTTCCACTTATTGTAAATCCAACACCACCAATGTTTCCACTACTACTAACATAACTTAAATCGTATTTATTGAATTTCAGGATATAATTAGTAAAAGTATTAACATATTTACTTCCATATAAATAATCACCAATAATAGTAATATTTTGGAAATAATCACCTAAATTAGACTTTGCAACAGATAAATCAGATAAATTTAATTTATTAATTCCAAGCTCACTACAAACATATAAATATCCATCATTTATTAATAAATTCTTTATGAAACCCATTCCAGAAACTTCATCCACATATGATAAATCAGAACGCAATAGTCTTTTAACCTTACCCATAGTCATTCCCACATAAACATATGTGGTATCAGTAATAATATCACCAACATTATAAGTGTTACTCCCTTCACTTAATGTAGGACTACTATCAACATACGATAAATCAGATTTTAAGTATCTTTTAACTATGGTTGGTGATGGATAACGATTACCAGCAACATAGAGATGAGTATCATCAACACATAACTGCATGTATTCAACAGCAGTATTATAAGTTTCTGGTGTACCACTTACAGTTATTGTTAATCCAGTTAATTCAATTTTAACTAAACTATGTTGTGCTACACTATTACGCCCAAGTGCATAAATGAAATTATCTGTTAAAGCCATATTCTAATTCTTTCTTATATAACTACCTCAAAGCAAAAAGAGCATAGTAATTAAACTATGCCCTTTTTAATAGAGAGATATATGTGGTTATAGTGATTATGCTATGCCCATTGCAACTAAGATAGTTGGGTCAATGCTTGGCGCATGTCCTTTGTTTGAACCCATTAATGTCACTGTTGCTACACTATCGTCTGTGTCAGCAGCACCAGAAGTTACTTCCAATGCACTTGCTTTCAATGCAGAACCATCGTCACCAACAAAATACCATAATCCATCATTACCTTTTACAATACCTACTAAAGTAGTAAGTGAAAGGTCATCCAGTGTTTTGATTTTTGCTTGTGTGAGGCTTGCTACAGAAAAAACAAGAGTTTGCTGTACGAAACGAGATACCTGACCTGTTTGAAGACTTTGCGTCAGTGACGCTGAATTCAATTCTGGTTGGTATTCATACCATGTTGCACCTGATGTAACGCCTGTAACCATTCCATCAACATCGTAACTGATTGTACCCAAATCACTAAGATTTGTCAACCATACGCTGCCTTGGAGTCCACCTACTGCGAAATCACATGCTCTGGCAATTCCATTTGATATTAAACAACTCATTTTTTTATATTTTTAATTTATAAAATTATTTTTTTCTGTATTATCCTGCTGTGTATTTAGCAGCCTCAGATTCCCATCCTACCAATACATCACCACGACCTTGAAGAATTAATCTAACAGCGTTGTCGCCTGTAACCTTCTTCTGGTCAAGTATTGATAATTGTTCGAAATTAGACATTCCACCTATTCCAAAGAATAAGTTAGAAGGCTCAATTACATACATTTTGCCTGTAGCAATCTTAGAGATAGCAACAATTGCATAACCTTTGTAAGTAGCAGCAGTTTTCCCTTGTGGGGTCATGATACCAAGTGCAAATAATGCATCAAAATATAAGTTTAGAGTAGCCTGATTCATGTAGATAGTTAAATCTTCTTTGTCAAGTACGTCATTTGGCAACTGTGCAACAAGTGCAGACAGTGCAGCGATGATGTTAGATGCTGTAAGAGTTGCCCCTGTACCAGCGTTAGTTGTGATTTGTGCGTCAATACCAACGATTTGGTCAGCCAAAGTAGAACCTGTTCCACCTGTTGCATTCCAAATCATATTTTCCCAAGACTGGTTGAATTTAGAAACCATCATCTCAGTCATTTCTCCTGCGAATCCAGCTTTTAATTCTTGCTCGTTAAGAGCACCACTGTTAAGAGTGTTGTATATTGGGCGTAAATCTTCATAACAAAGGCTGATGTTGATGAATAAGTCTTTAGGTTCAAGTTCACCTTCAGATACAGTTACTGTACCAGAATCGTTAAATGAGCAATTCTCACCTACTTGTACTAAATTACTACCATCAAGTTTTCCAACCTTTTCTTTTTCCATGATGTCAGTGATAACCTGAGTTGCTGGTACACTACCAACAGTCTTGTTTTCTGTGAAACTTTTTAAAATATATCCTTCAAGTTGTTCCCCATCATAGCTTGTATTGTCAGTTAATGTTGAAGCGAAGTTAAATTTTCTTCCCATGATTTTTGTTATTTAAATTATTTATGTTATTTTTACCCTTTCTTATATAACTAATTTTTTATAAAATATTTACATAATGATTTGGAAACCAATTAAAGACTACGAAGTACTTTATTGTATTAATGAAGTAGGTGATGTTAAAACATTGAAAACCAATCTAATAAGGAAACAACATCTATCTTGTAAGGGATATTTAATAATTAGATTATCAGGAAAGGTTAAGAAAACATTTAGTACCCATCGTTTAGTTGCACAGGCATTTATTCCAAATCCAGAGAATAAACCTTATGTGAATCATATGAATGGTAAAAAGACAGATAATAGTGTTGAAAATTTAGAATGGTGTAATGCTGCTGAAAATAATAAACATGCATATGATATTGGTATAAAGATATCAGTTAAAGGTGAGAATCATGGTTCATCTAAATTAACGAATGATGACATTTATGAGATTCGTAGAAAACATGAGATTCATGAAGAAGCAAAAAAATACTCTCCCACTAATTTAGCGAGAGAGTATAATGTTTCTACTGTTATAATCCATAAAATCTTTAAAAAAGAAATATGGAAACATATATAAAAGGGTTAAATATATTTTTCAGGATTATGCCTTAAGTCCTTTTCTATGCATAATTTTTTCATACACAGTTAATTCCTTTGCTTCACCTTGAGTAACACTTGAAGTGTCAGTCAATTTAGGGTCAGCAGCAGGTTCACTTAATTTTTCTTTAAGTACCTTTATTTCTGCGAGTTTCTCTGAACTCATTTTAATGTTTGCCCATGTGCTCACTGAGCCATAAGTCATTTCTCCTGCTTCCTTGTAGAAACTCAAATAGATTTCACCATCTTCAAAATCACCTGCGACCTTAGTAAGCCATGCCTTCACTTCTGCTGGCATTGCGTTTTCGTCTTCAGTAACTTCTGCTGCTGGTGCTTCTTCAGCGACCTCTTCAACTACTTCTTCAGCTTTCACTTCAGTTTCGTCTTCTTTGGTTTCTTCAACAACTGCTTCATCTACTAATCCTGCTTCTTCTTCAACAACAGGTTCTTCTGCTGGTGCTTCTTCTGCTGGTGCATCCTTCACTTCAATCAAATTGCTGTTCTCATCAACTACGATTACACGACCATCTTCGATAACGAATTCACCTTGCCCTATGGCTTCAGTTACTTCTTCGCCATCTTCATTCGTGTAAGTCTTAGTGACTTCTGCTTCAACTTCTCCCCAATTGACTGTTACATCAAGTTCTGGTACGAGTGCTGATTCAAGCGTTGATTCCACAGTACTTTCTACTGATTCGCTTTCTTCTGATTCAAGAGTTTCAAGAAATGCTTTAAATTTGTTAATTAAATTTGTCTTCATTTTCTTTTCTTTTTCTTTAAATTTATTTTTAAGTGAAGCAGTTAATTCTCTATTGAGATACGCTTCAATGCTAAATCCATTAAATTCTCCTGCAAGTACTTTGGCGAAAACTTCTTCGTCTTCAATCTTGAACTGAGTGTACCAACTTCCTATTGTTGCTTCAGGGATGCCCTGTGCCTTTACTTCTTCAACTCTGGCTTCAGTGTTTAGGATGTAAGACTCAACAAGGTATGCGTCAACATAATTGTTTTCATCATGGTCAAGATTAACATTGGAAGTCTGCATTTCCTTATGATACTTGTTACGAATCTTTTCAATGGTTTCTTGTGAGAAATAACCAAAATATTCTTCACCTGTATCTGGGTCAATTCTATAAATCAACTTGTCTGGTATCACGCTTAGTCCAGCGACAATTTGTTTATATTCACCATCTTTTTCCAGTGAAATATACTTGGGTTTATTCTTACTAAATGCGATGAAGTCTGACTCCATTGCTGGTTGGTCAACAAGACTTATTGTCTTTACACCTGTGTCAGCACTATCATCTATTAAAAATTCTACGATTTTTTTCATATCATTCTTTCTTATATAACTAATTTTGTAACTTTTATTTATTTTTTTCGTATAATTGTATATGGAAACATTCAAGAGCATAGATAATTACGAGGGATTATATGAAGTATCTAATCATGGTCGTATCAAATCTCTACAAAAAGGTGGGAGAATTATGAACCAAACATTATGTAGAAACTACATGTATGTTGGACTCAGTAATAATAAACATAAAGCATTTAAACGAGTTCATCGCTTGGTTGCTTTAGCATTTATTCCCAACCCCAATTCATTACCAGAAGTTAATCACAAGGATGGTAATAAATTAAACAATGTTTCAAATAACCTTGAGTGGAATACCTCTTCCCAAAACCAATCACATGCGTATAAGACTGGTTTACAAAAAAAGAAACTCTCTCAAACTGACATTAAAAATATTAAAGAACTGCGTCTAACCATGACACTCAGAGAAATCGCTGAGAGATATGGTGTCAGTATTCGCACAATTCATTATCACACTACATAGATGCATTACTTTGGATAACCTTCACACGATTCTGTCTGTCAGTTATTTCAACCACACTGACCACGCTTGGGTTTCTTCTAAGGCTTTCAGCTATCTGTTCAGCAAGGATTCCAAAGTCTTCAGCACTGCCTGTTGCACTTACTGTTGGTGCTACTGCATTACCAAGTCCATCAGCATAACCTCTAACGCCTTTAGCCATTGCAGAGAGTATATTCTCTGTTTGGTCGTTGGTGTATATCCTTGTGCCCTGTGGGATGTATGCCAATTCTGGTCCTTCCTCACCCACCAATGCCATCTCTGACTTTGGTGCGCTTGCAGTACCTTTCGCAAACGCTGCACCTTCTGGCTTCTCTGGTTTAGGACTTACTGGTTGTGCTGCAATGGTTGCGATACTTGCAATACCTAATGCACCAACAATAGCAGCCAACACGATATTTGGAAGTGCTTTAACAGTAGCAAGTGTTGCAGATATAGTTGCATCAATAATACTTGCTGCTTTTCTGCGTTTCTCTGCTTTCCACTCAGCCATCTCCATGTCGTATTGAGCCTTCATCGCAGCTTGGTTGTATATTACTTCTTCATCAGCCAAAGTCTTATTCTCAATCTGAATTTCTGCAAGTCTGGCTTGAATTTCATCATACCTTGTTCCATTCGCATCTTTAAGGAGTTCAGTTAAGTCCTCTTCTTCATCTGCGTTTTCCTTTTGCTTATCACTTATCTTTTCAAGTTGTTCCAGTGCTTTGTCGTTGTCACGCTTTGCCATTTCTGCTTGTCTGTCAGCAAGTGTTGCCCATAGTTCAAAACCTTCAGCAATCAGTTGTTGCCCTGCTTGAATCTCTTCATTATAATCTTCTAAGAATGTCTTTGCTCTTTCACTTAAACGATTCTGTTGTTCCAGTTCATAGGTAATGCGTTCCTCTGCTAAACGCTTCTCTTCAAGTAGTGCCAGACTATCACCATCAATTTGATTGATGACTGCTTTCTCTGCTGCTATTTCGTTGTTAAGTGTAGATATTTCATTGGTTGCATCCAATTGTGCGTCTTCAAGTGCAATCAATTCAGCATCCATTGCCACTACCTTAGTTTTCCACTTCAGTTGTTCCTCTAATGTCTTGGCTTTATCAAGATTGATTTGGAATGCATCTCTTTCTGCTTGCACTTCCTCTGCCCTGATACCAGCATTCTCAGCAATGATTGCTTGGAACTCTTTCTGAGTATTAAGTGCTGTTATATTATTCTTAACGCTATCCTTCTCACTATCATATATAGCCTGTTGTGCCACAACATGTTTGTTCAATGCATCAACTTGTTCAAAGTAATTCAACTTGGTTTCGTAACTTAGTTTGGATATGTCAGCACTAATATCTTGTAACTCAGTTAAGAATGCTGCTTCAGCCATTTCATAACCAAATCGTTCTTGAATAATTCGTAGTCCTTCTTTATCAAATGGATTGGCTTGCTTGATTTGTTCCAGAATATATGCACGCCTTTCTGCTTGCACTTCTGTTGCTTCAGCAATTCTCACATTAGCATCAACCATTTGCTGATACTCTGTTTGGAGTTGTTCAACTATAATAGCATTGCGTTCAATCTGAATACCTGTTTCACGCTGTGCTGCTTCATACTCTCTGCCTCTGGTTAATAACTCCAATTGAATCTTTAACTCTCTGACTCTAATAGATTCAATTCCCCTTAACGCCTGTTGTTCAGCATCAATCTGGTCAAGTCTTAGTCTCTGTGCTTTATTGTAGTTGCCCTGAGAATCTATTCTTAACTTAATACCTTGTTTTTCCAGTTC
>Ga0307928_10003823_pt1 | contig 11500 bp, 14 predicted proteins | sample AceLakmetagen232_FD_201815 | JGI IMG/M metagenome (GOLD analysis project Ga0307928, IMG submission 201815) | Saline water microbial communities from Ace Lake, Antarctica - #232 | ecosystem: Environmental > Aquatic > Non-marine Saline and Alkaline > Saline | place: Antarctica: Ace Lake...
TTAATCAGAGCATTACTGACAAGATAATAGCGTCTATATCAGGATTAGCAAACGTTACTCTTGGAGACATATGGACATACGCAACAAGGCAATTAACAAGCCCGATAGCTACAGACAACAGTCAAAACATGACCGGAGTAAGCGATGCTGCTGATGTATCCGGATTGCTAACAACTTCACAGTTTAATTTGAACTTGTCTCAGCTTATAGATTACGGAGACACAGCATGGATTACAGCAGTAGGATTCTCTACGCACACTGCCGCAAATGTTTGGGAGGTTGCAACGAGAGCATTAACTACTCCAATAACAACTGATAGTAATGAAAATATGACAGGCATTAGTGATACAGCAGATGTGTCTGGACTATTGACTACAGCACAATTTAACTTGAACCTATCACAGCTTATTGAGTATGGAGATGGAGCATGGCTAACTGCAACAGGGTTCTCAAATCATACAGCAGCAAACGTGTGGGCAGTTGTAATAAGGGCTCTAACAACTCCGATAGCAACAGATGATAGTCAGAACATGACAGGAGTATCAACTGATACAAGCTCTCTATTAACTGAAGAGCAGTTTAACAAGAACATATCAAATGTGGTTGATGACATAGCAACAGCACAAGCAGACTTAGATAATCCAAGCCAATACAAGGCTGATGTAAGCAGCATTGCTACAACAGAACAGCTAACAGCAGTTAATCAAAGCATAACGGATAAAATAATATCTTCGTTAAGTGGTCTTGCGAATATCACTCTTGTAGATATATGGTCATATGCAACAAGAGGACTGACTACTCCAATAGCTAGTGACGATAATCAGAATATGACAGGAATCAGTGATGCTGCAGATATTACAAGCCTTGCAGACAATGCAACACTTACTAGGATAGAAAATGAACTCGATGCAAGTTTGGTAAGCATAGGAGAAGGAGTAAATGATTCAATAGATTTGATTATAAGCATAAACGGAACACTATATAACATAGTTATAGAGTCAAATGAAAGTGTGCATGCAAAGTTGGATATAATACAAACTGATTTAGATAGCCCAGATCAGTACAAAGCAGATGTAAGTGCGCTGGCAATAGCAGCAGACCTATACTCAGTAAATGATACACTATACAATAAGTTAGTGATAATACAGTTTGCAGGAGACGAGAACTGGACTACAGCAGACGTTTCATCTTTGGCTGATAACGTGACTCTTAGTAGAGTTGAAAGTGAACTAGATGCACAGCTTAAGACGATAGGAGAGGACTTAAATGAAACCACAGCACTTGTGATAAGCATTAACGGAAGCATATACTCTGCTTTGATAGATGTCAATGGAAGCATAATAAGTCATGGTGACAGTTTCTGGACTACAAGTACATCTTCCGGAATCACAACTGCACAGAATGATACATTGTATAGAATATTGTATACAGTACAAAGTGGAATGTATAGTGCAGAAACTGATATAAAGGAATGTAATGCATTAGAAAAGTTTGTGTCAATATTCTTGGGAGGTTGTTAAAATGGTATACAAAGGAAATACGCACAGGATAATTTACTGGGCCTACAGGTCTACAACAGGAATTACTGACATAACTGTAGACATATACAACCCTTCCGGAACAAAGGAAATAGATGGTGCTGCATTAACTGAGCTTGCAGGTGGTTCATACTATTATGACTATGACACATCTAGTTCAGATATAGGATCGTTTGCCTGGACAGCGAACTCTGCAACAGCAGAATACAACCTTAAGAGAGTTGGTAGTTTTGAGGTAATAAACAATCCATGGAACGAGGCGTTGTCTGAATATAAAACCCATGGCACAATGGGTTATAAGCTTCAGCATATGATGGCGAGCTTTTCAAGACAACCAAGGTTTCAAGGTGTTTGGAATACTGATGATAAGGCTGAATTGCTGTCTACACTTGCAGTAATAACAGAGAGACTAAAGAATCTAGAGAGTAAAATTATAACTTCATCAACTGCGACTACAAAGGTTGTTACAGCAACGCTTGGTTCAGAGAAAAAGGTTGATGGTGCAATACGTGAGATTTCTCAACTTAAGGACAAGAGCAATGTATTACAAAATATAATAATGAATAGTGAAAAGAGTAATAAGACTAATTTTGAAGATTATAAAGATAAAAATGATAAAAATATAGAAAGACTTACCAAGTTGATTTTAACATTTGCAGATTCTGACTCCATAAAGTATGTTGTTGAAACCAAAGAGGAAGAGAATAAAAAATGAATGTAGATGAACTTATAAAGAAGGAGTATAACAGAAGGAAGGATTCTGGATATCTTGAGTCAAAGGAAGATAAAATAAGCTTAGTTGAAAAAAGACTTGAAAGAAAACTTGAAGAAAAGTTTGATGATCTTCCCAAAAAATTCTATAAAGATCTTATTGCTCCACTGAAGGAAGAAAAACAAAAGGTGTTTGTTGAAATGAAGTATAATGGTTTTCGTGCCATGATACATAAAAAAGGAGATTGTGTAAAGATATTCTCTGAAGATGGAACAGATATAACGTTTCCCTTCCCAAATATAGTTAATCAAGCAAAAAAGTTAAGTGTAAAAGACTTTATAATAGATTGTGATGTTGTTATTTATAACAATAATGTTCCACTTGGAAAGAAGTATGCATTAAGTTATATTGATAACGCCAAACGTGATACGGATATAAACGATTCTAACATAATATTTTATGTATCTGATTTGTTGTATCTTGGAAAGCCTGTTATAACACTTGAATTGTATGAAAGAAAGACTCTGCTTGATGTGTTTTCCTATACAGACAATATAAAGTCATCACAATTTATCGTTATTAATAATAGAATAGGTCTAAAAGAGGCTATAAATAGACTAATAAAACCAAAGGAAAGCTGTGGTGTTGTATTAAAGATGTTTGAAGGCGTGTATAGCCCATCAAGAGAATCAACAACGTGGGTTGATTATGCGCTAAAGATACCAGTTGACTTTGTAGTTGTTGACGAAACGTTTAAAAACAAGGATAAGCAATTAGTCAAGTATCAGATTGGGGTATATCTATCAGATAAAGAAAAGTCAAGGATTGATCAGACTTATCTTACAAAGCTTGGTGGAAGAAATGTCCTAATGCTTGGTGAGACAAATGAAACAGACATACGTGCTGAACGAGGAGACATAATCACAACAACCATAGACGAGTTGTCAAGGCATAAAAAGGCAAATAGATACTATTATGATATTAATAATACAATTGTAAGAAAGAAGATATCTGAAACAGACTCAAGCAAAATTGATTATCTTGAAGAAATCGTATCAAAGAACGGATATGATGTAATAGATAACGAATTTGAAGTTAAAGAGAACAAGGACAAGGAAATGATAACAAACTTTCCTAGTAGGATGAAGAATAATTTTCTTAAGGTTGATGGCAATTGGAAACCATACTCTGTTCATTGGCATTACCGTGGTCATAGGATATCACCAAATGAAAGATCAACAGAAAGCATAGATGAAAAGTATGAGTACAAGCTTGACTCACTTCATGCAGATGTTCATCATCTTGTTCATGGAGATTATCTTGAAGGAATGACTGTTCTATCGCCAACATCTACTGATCCGAAGATTGATGATAACTTTGACAAGTGTGACGAAGCAAGAGAAGGAAGGCTTCGTGTTATATTAAAGGTAATTGAACCTAGCGGATGGCTTAACATACGTGGCATCTCTGACATTGGCGAAGCTGGTTCCACACCAAACGCTCCTGCAATATATGCTCTTGTATCAAAAGGAAAGTATAGAGTTCTTGAATCTACTGATCATACACTAAAGATAGAGTATAATAGTGAGCGTGGAAAGGTTGATATGAAACCATTTAAGGATGCTGAGAAGAGTGGCATATTCATAGACAGAAAACCAAGAGACAACCTTAAGGATTTAACTGGTGTGTGGCAATATCAAATGTCACATATCGGTGATGAGCACATTGTTCTGCTAAGATTATTAAATGAAAAGAAAACAAAAGAGCTTGATGAAGATGTGATAGAAAATATAAAATCGTTTTGTGAGAAGACAAAGCAATTAAATGAAGAGCAATGTAAGGATATTGTAAATCTTACATTTGATGGAGAGTTGTTTAGACCAGAAATAGCAAAGAAATTTAATGTTGACACCAACTTGGTATATCGTTTACAAAAGAATTGTAAGATAGTTTAACAATATTTTGGTTATTTAAACTCATACTACCAGTATAGTTAACATAATAGTAATAATTAATTAGTCAGAAAATACGATGTTTGGAGATAAATTAGAATTTAGTGATAAGAATTTGTTTGAAATGTCACAGAATAGTGTTGACTTAATGAATATTAGTCTACCTTTTATAATAAAAAACCACATAGTATTCTCACCTGGGACGCACAATGGTTCATTTTATTCTAAAGAAGCAATAAAACTTGCTTATCAGAGAACCGATTGGAACAATCCAAAGGTTGGATACATATATTACGAGCATAGAGACGAGTTTGGAACAAATCCAAGAACAGGTGCTAAAGATATAGTTGTTGGTGCAGATGCAAGGGATTGGTTAGGAACTGCAGTAAACATGCGTTATGATGATAGAACTGGTGATATGATTGCAGATCTTCACTTTGTAGACATGGATGCTGCAAGAAAGATTGCTTATGGCGTTAATTTTGGAATAAGCCCAAGAGGAAGAGGCGACATGGCAAAAAACGTAGTAAGAAGCTTTGTTGTAGATAACTTTGCACTTGTAGTAAACCCTGCAATAAAGAGCACATATTTTAACTCAGAAACAAAAGATATAAATTATGGTTATTTTATCTCTCTTTCAGAGATAGATAATGGAGAAAAGAAAATGTCTGATGAAACAGAAAAGGAATTAAAAGAAGGACTTAAAACAATGCAAGCTGAGGTTACTGCACTCAAAGAAGAAAAAACCAAAAAAGAGGAAAAAGAAAAGGCAGAAAAAATGGCAGAAGAAGCTGCAGCAAAAAAGGCTGAAGAAGATAAAGCCAAGGAATCCGCTAAGGCAGATCCCAAAAAAGATGCTACTACTGAAAAAGATGTAAAAGATAAACCAGTGGTTGATAAAGATAAAAAGGATGGTAAAGAAAAAGAACTCGAAGATAAGAATAAACAACTTAACGAAGATTCAACACTTCTTAAAGATAAAATAAAGGAGCTTGAAAAGAAGCTAGTTACTCCAAAAGAAAGCGCAACACACGTGACTTCCAAGGTAACCGAAGAGATGAATGAAGAGGATGTAGACTCAGGATTTGTAAAAGTCCTAAAGAGTATGAAAGGATATGATGTATAAACATATAAACATATAAAGATATAAAAAACAAAAATAAAAAGAGATAAAAATAAAAATGGATAATTTGGAATATACTTTGCCATACGAGGCAAAGGCCAACAACGTTGGAAACAGGGTATTTGAACTGGCAGGAACCGCAGTAACTGCATCTACTATTCAGACGAGTGGCGGTGCAATAAGTAGCGGATATAAACTTCAGCCTATTCAATGGATAAGAAAAGCTATAGATTCCGCTAAGGAACGAATGAGGTTTCAACAGATAATTGCGCAACACACGCTACCTGCTGGACACAAGGATTTGATAATCCCAAAAAGAAAGAATTATTTTGCTGATGGCTCTTGGGGCACATCTGCTGCAGAGTATGCAACTGGAACAGAGATAACGTTTACTGAAATAACTACACAGGGTGCAGTTCAGTTTACTCCAGTAAAATACAATTACGGTGTTCAATTGACAAACGAGTCAGTAAGAACAAACGTACTTAATGCAGTACAATTCTGCAGAGAGGAACTAGCATACAAGTATGAGAACTCAATAGATACCATAACTAGAGATGCTCTTATTGGAACCATAACAGGATCTGGTGGAACACCAACAGCAGGTGCTACTGAAATGGCTGCAGCAGCAGTTGGTTCTCAGACAATATTTGGTGGAGATGCAACAGACGCTGCAGACTCTCTTGATGATGGAGACACACTTACTCCAGAAATGATTAAAAAAGCAAGAAGGCTTCTTCAATCAACCACAGGATATTACTGGAACAGCAATGCATGGACCGCAGTTAGCTCAACTTATCCCACAAACCCATGGGTAAGCGAGCCAAATGAACCATTCGTGCTTATGATTGCACCTGAACAGGAAGAATCTCTATTAAATGAGTCCCAGTTCACAAGTGCTGCAGAGTATGGATCACAGAAGGTTATACTGTCTGGAGAAATAGGTCAGTATCTTGATGTGAAAGTTGTATCAACTACGAAGATGCCCGGTGGAGCAGACAATAGCTTATGTTATGTAACTGCAAGCGCATCAGTTGACTTCGACACAAACGCACACATGGCTGCAATGTTTAAGTCACAGAAAGTTGGAGCAGGAGTCTTTGGACAAAGTGCACAATTTAAGGTGTTCGACTGGCCAAGCGAAGACGCAGTAAGAATGACATTAGGATATGCATATGCTGCAGACAATGTATTCGACGATGCACAAATAAGAATGTTTGTGACAGACGTCTAAAGAGAAATATAACGAAAAGACGCTTTACTCTCCCTGGTTATGCAATCAGGGAGTGCCCTTTTCTTTTTAAATGGGTCCCGAATGGGGAAGCACAAAATATTCTTATAAATAAACAGTAGAAATAACTAAAAATGACACAAGAAGGAAGACGTTTCAGCTCTATAAAATGTCATAGAGCAGACAAAACGTCTGATTTTAAGGGAAGTATAGTAATTAGAAAAGACTTCACTATTGAGGGCGATCTTGCATTTGGTGATGCAGTAGCAGATACGTTTGTACTTGCAGGAAGAATGTCAACATCGACTGCTGCAGGCGCAGCACTAGATATAGATGCAACAACCTATCAGTATGGCGAAGGAATGGAAATGAGGTATACTGTCAGCGATTGGGCAGATACATACACACTAACATCTTTCAAAGGATTATATTTGAGAGCACAGAACGAAGAAGCAAATGCATCAGGAAGCATTTATGGTACTGAAATATATGGTGTTGCTAATAACGTAAACACTGGATATGTATGGGGAGCTTTAGTATACGCTTACTCAAAAGGAGCAACTGCAAGAACCATATCTGGAATGTATGCAATACAACCAGAACTTACGTTTGATGCAGGAAGTACCACACATACAATAACTGACGCTGCTTGTGTAAGAGCAAAGGTAACTGGTGGTAAGATGGCTGACTATACCAATTTAGACGGTTATAGGCTAACACTTGGTGACATGAATGGAGCAAGTCCGGCATACGGAAATGGTCTATTGATGGAAGACGACTCTGACACTAGTGGAACCTGTACTCTGACAACCGGAATAAATATTGATATTGCTTGTGCAGATGGTATACTCATTGCAGGAGCTTGTTCTGATAATGGTATAGAGATTAGTGGTGCATGTACAGGATCGGGTATTGAAATAACTGGAGCTACTAATTTAGGAATATATTTAAATCCTACAGTTACTGCAGATACTTCTATGTATCCAATAAGAATTGCATATAATTATCCAGGTGCAACAATAAATACTGGTGTAGATATGGATTGTTATGGAATTCGTTCTACAATAACACAAACAACGTCAAATGATGATGCAACTTTAGGACAGAGAGGTTATATCCAAGGAATGAGAAGCGGTGTTGTGGTAGATGGATATGTCGATGACGCATATTCATTGTATGCAAAAATGACTGTATCTGGAACTAGCGTTGCAAACCAGCTTTACGGATTAAATTCTGTATTTAGTCATGGTGCACTTGGAATAACCATGGATGAAACAGGAAACATTGCAGGTGTTGGTATCTCGATGAATGGAACTGGTGATGTTACGTGTGGCGGAACAGGATATGGTAAAGTAAGCGGAATGTATATTAACTGGAACGAAACAAATGCAATGACTGTTGATACTTGTGGTGTATATATTGGAGTTCAGAGTGGTGCAACACTGGATTCAGGATATAGAGTAAATGCATCAGGAACTTTGACAAGTTCTTTCTTGAGTTATAATTCAAGTGGAACTATGACAAATGCTATAGAAGTTTATGGAGCACATTCGTATTTTGCGAATTTCGATAACGCAACAACTTGTGCAACAACAACTACAAGCGGAGCAGCTACAACCATTAAAGGAAACATTCTTGTTAAAACAGTTGCAGGTGATACAGGATATATCAATGTGTATGGTAGTGCAGGAAGTTAAATAAATTGATTTGGGCGAAAGCCCAATATTATTTTTATAAAAATAAAAATGACAACAAGAACAAGAAAGAATCAATTTGGAGTAATTAATATTGTTGAGAATGTTCCGAATCTATCAGAGGCTAATTTAGGAGACATGTTTTTTGTCCTGGCTGATGAAAAGATATATATAAGAACACAGGCAGGTTGGAAGTCTAGCGCTGCATTAACATAAACAACAAAATAAAATAAAGAAAAGAAAAATGACGAAAAGAAAATTGAACATAATGGAAAGATTGATGATATTGAATATTTTGCCTGCTGAAGGAAGCTTTTTAACGTTAAGAATATTAAATGAACTAAGAATGTCACTTAGCTTTAAAGAAGACGAAATTAAGAATTTTAATATTGTACAAAAAGAAACAGGAATAACCTGGGATACAAAACAAAAAGATTCAGTAGTAGAGATAGAAATTGGCGATAAAGCAGAGAGTATAATAAAAGAAGCTCTTGAAAAAGTTGATAAGGAAAAGAAAGCAATACCAAATCTTCTGAGTTCATATGAAAAATTCGTAGAATGTAAATGGTAAAAGAAAATAAATGTAAAACTCCTGGAAGAAGGATAAAATCTAACGGACAAGGACAAGGATTAGCAAGAGGTACTGGACGAGGCCCAATGGGTATTCCATTATATAAAAAGAGATCAAGAGCAAGGGGAGTTCAAGAATATGCTGATGTTCTTCAATATGAGGAATGGTGAGGACAAAATGCCAATAATTAAAGGACCAACAAAATTTAAACAAGGAACAAAGGAGTTAGCTGAATTCATTTTGAGTAAGACAAAATTACAAGTTCCATTCGCAGCGACTGGGTGGAAGTCTACTAAAGGAATGGATTTGGTTCCAGATGAGTATAAAAGAAAAGGTGACATATCAACTATAAATATTAAGCCTAAGAAACTTAATAAGAAAGAAATCGAAAACGTAGTTTACAAAGAAAAGTCAGTAGCTATGAAAGATGACAAACCAAAGAAAGATACTCTAGTTGAGAGAGTAGTTAAAGCAGTCAAGCCAAAGCCTAAGAAATCTAAGAAGAGGGGGGGCAAGAGTAAGAAATGAACTCCCTTAAAAACATTAGATGGATTCGGGTTTTCTCTAACGCAGGCGTGGCCTTCTTTACAACTCTGGTGGGTATAGAACTATCTGGGTTAACAGACCCAATTACTGCAGCAAGGATTGCTGTAATACCAGCACTTATAAACGCAGGACTTGCATTCTTTACAGAACTTAAAGATGAAGCAGAATTTATTGGAAAGCATACAAAGAGAAAAGTAAAATTAAAAGGTAAGAGAAGTTTGTTCTTATTGTTTTAAATAAAAATATAAAAATATAAAATGGCATTTACAAAAACGAGCAATCCGGTTTGGTACATAGATGATACACCTGCTAATGTAGCAGCTGCAATGCTAGCAGAGAAGCTAGACAAGGATGATGTTATGTGCGCTGCAACTAGCAATACTGCAGGTAAGATATTTGTTATCGTTAAGAAGGCATCGGCTAGATATCTATAGAGGTAAATCAATGGCATATTGCATCTACTCAGATATAAATGCATTGACTGACATTACGTCTACTGACGTTGCAAATGATGATATAACAATCCTTATAGCCTATGCTACAATAGAATTGAATAGACAGATAAACGTAAAGATAATTGAAGAACCAGTTAAATATATAGACAAATATCGCCAGAATGATATAGATGGCTCTAATACAACGTTTTATGTCAACAGTTCTTATAAATGGTATCTTGGCGATTTGGATAATGATGGTGATGTAGATACAAGTGATGCTATTGTATATGAATATGATGCGACATCTGAGACAAAAAGTACTTGTACAGTATCTAGTATAGATGAAGAGGGTAAGTTTGTTCTTAGTTCTGCCCCATCCTCAGGAAACAGACTGTTCGTTACATATGCGAGAGCACCTGTATCAGAGAATGGCTCTAGCTGCGACAACCTCCTCAAACAAGCGTGTATAAATCTAACAGCTTCACTGTGTTATACCAAAATACAGGCAAGAGACTTTAAAACGGTAAGTCTTGGAGATTTGAAGGTAATGCACAAGCCTCAAGCATTTAGCATGTATTTTGACAGATATGAAAAACTATTGCAAACATTGCAAACAAGAATAGCAATAGAAGAAAAATCTAAGGAGTCTGCACAAACATTTGCTCCTGTATTATACTAAGATGGGATACTTGACAACTAACTTAAGGAATGACTTTAGTGCAATATACAATGATGCAAAGAGAACAATAACAATACAAGTAGTTACTAGAACAAGAGATGACAATGATGATATAAGTGAAGCTACAGTAGATACGTCAACAAATGGCGTAGTGAACTATGTTACAAACGATTTTATTGACTCAGACTTTGGAATGTTAAGTACAGGAGATGCAGTATGTTATGTATTATATAGTGAAACAGTTAGCAGAGCAGATCATATAGTGATTGGTAGCAACACATTTGAAGTTCGAGACATAGTTGACTTTCAAGTTGAAGGAAATATAATATATAAGAAGATATTATTAGAGCGAATAAACTAAAATGAGAATAAGGCACTATCTTATTAAGATTGCATTTTGCGATAATTGTGGATATGAGACTAGAATAAATTATACTGACAATGCTCCAAAGTGCAAGAACTGTAAAATACGAATGGACATTAAAAAGAAATCAAATGAAGTTGACATAGATGCCCTTACATATAAGCACAGTGGTCTTAATTGGATGAATATGATGAAAGGGATAAAGTGGGTTGACTTGAGTAAAGAAGACTTTTCAAGATTAAACGACATCGTTAGTGAATTACAACCAAGTTTAGGAGAAACAAAATTTAGGGTATAAATCTTAATAAACAATTAATTTTATATTTTATTTTATTTTTAAATATAAAAATTAATCTTAATTGTTTATTAACTTTTAGGGGTTTATAGGGGTTTATAAACTTATAATGCATAATATATTATAATTATATCACCTCCGATATTTTTTGCTTCCCCCTTTCCGTTGGGATTGGGGGAAGTCAAGATTCCGTTGGGAGTTTAAAAAATAGAGATGACAACGCTTACAAAAGCAACTATAGGCAATGCTGTGCCACTGTTCATAAGAGATGTCTTAAGACAAAATCTTACAGATCCTTCTTCAAGATCAAGTCCTTCTTCTTGGATATTCAAATCAAATCCTACAAAGGATGATTTAA
>Ga0307928_10003824_pt1 | contig 11498 bp, 11 predicted proteins | sample AceLakmetagen232_FD_201815 | JGI IMG/M metagenome (GOLD analysis project Ga0307928, IMG submission 201815) | Saline water microbial communities from Ace Lake, Antarctica - #232 | ecosystem: Environmental > Aquatic > Non-marine Saline and Alkaline > Saline | place: Antarctica: Ace Lake...
AAAATACCGAGCCTAATAAGATCCATGCGAGAAGGCAAACTGCTAACTCGTGCAGAATTTAAAAAAGAAGTCAGATCCAAAATCAAAACACAGGAAGCTAAACCGCTGGAGGGCAAAGATGCGTAAATCAGGAAGACCGGCCAAGAAGGTCGAACCCAAAACAGAAGAAGTAGTCGAAACCGTTAGCAATGAAACTGTTGAGATTTCCGTTGAAATTCCCGTTAAGGCTTCTGTTTCTAACAAGCCCATTACCTGTGTGGCATCAAAAAATACTCCTGGTTGTAAGTTCTACCATATGGGCAGAACAATGAATATCCGCGAACCCATATCTTTTTATCGGTGCAATTGTCCAGAAGCTCCAATTACTGGATTCATTACCGGTGCCAAAGAATGCTACAAAATAAACACTGATGGTAAATGTAAGTTTTATGAACCAAGGACAGCTTAATGCCTGCTGGTAGAAAAAGGATGCCGAGTGCGCTCAATAAATTACATGGCAATCCAAGTGGTAGGCCAATAAATGAAGACGAGCCTGTCCCAGATGTGTGTATACCGAGTCCACCAAGGCATCTTAACAAACTTGCTGTTGAGGAGTGGAACAGAATCACTCCGATACTTGAAAACCTTGGATTGATATCCAATCCTGATCGTGCGGCTCTTGCGGCATATTGTCAGGCATATGCTCGATGGGCAAGAGCAGAAACTGTTGTCGAGGCAGAGGGAATTATTTTTGTAGCCAAGAACGGATATAAATCACCACATCCGGCAGTAGGTATTGCAAATGTAGCTATGGACAAAATGCATAAATTTCTTATTGAGTTTGGACTAACACCATCCAGTCGTGCAAAGCTGTCGGGCAGTCCGGCAAAACGTAAAGATAAAATGGATGAATTTAACAACAAGCCTAAAAATAGTCCCGTACCTAAAAACATTAAAAAATTCACAGAGACCGGATGAGAGACCACAGATTTAGCATAGAAGCATTTTTAACAACGCTTGTGGAACTTGAAGAAGAGACATGTTCTATTTGTGAAAATGCCTGTGTGTGTGAAGAAATATGCGAAGCCTACCGGACAGAGCTAGGAACCATACTACAAACAAAACCCCAGAGCTATAATAGTCTTGGGGCTTCGTTGTGCTGAACACTAATCCATTGCGGACTCCATGTTCCTTACTTTGGGGTTGACTCTATTATAAGTGTTTTGAACCCGTTTGTCAAGGACTATTTTAAACTATTTCAGAATATCTATATAATCAGTATATCGAGGATGTCTTATCAGGACGCATTCCCACTTGCAAGTGGACTAAACTTGCTGTTCAGCGTCACCTGTATGATCTTGACACTGGTGCTGAGCGTGGACTTTGGTTCGATACAGCAAGTGCCGAACACATTATAGATTTTTTTGAATTCTGTAAACACTCCGAGGGTGAGTGGGCAGGAACAGTAATAGAGCTTGAGGCTTGGCAACAGTTTATTCTTGCATGTGTATTCGGATGGAAAAATCCAGACGGACATAGAAGATTTAGAACCGTTTATGAAGAAATTGCTAGGAAAAATGGGAAGTCGATCAAGTTGGCAGGCATCGGTAATTACCTTACCGGATACGATGGAGAGGCCGGGGCGCAGGTTTATTCGTGTGCTGCATTATCACTTGATACAAAACTGCCCACACCAAGTGGGTGGACAACAGTAGGGCAAGTATCTGTAAGGAACAAGCTGTTTGATGAAAATGGCAATATTTGTAATGTGACGTATGTTACACCAGTAATAGATAACCACAAATGTTATCGTGTTATTTTTGATGACGGGTCTCAAATAATTGCTGATGCAGGACATTTGTGGCAGACAAGAAAGGTCAGTGGATTTGAGGGCAACAGCGGATCGGTTGGATTGCCAAAATTAAGATGTGAAGACGGGAGAAAAGCAGTTTTTTCGTTACATAATAAAAAATACTATGTATGTACTTGGAAAGATGCCGATAAAGACAAAAAATTTAAAATTAAATTAAATGAAGAACTAGGCAAAAGACCAATTAGAAAACATATAGATACATTAAAAACAGGTGTGAGAACAACAGAAGAAATATTTAATACATTAAAAACAGGGTGGAATTCAAGCAATCATTTTATACCAATAGCTGGTATGTTGGATACCGATGAAACAGCTTTAGAATTGGCTCCTTACACACTTGGAGCATGGTTGGGTGATGGGACATCAACAAGAGGATCGATTGGAACACACAAGGATGACCGTGAGATTCCAGAACATATTGAGCGTGATGGATACAGTTTAAGTTACATGAAGCCAAATCAAAATATGATAAGCTTTACTGTTTTGGATATAAGAAAACATCTCAGACATTTGGATTTAATAAGCAACAAGCATATACCACAAAAATATTTACGAGCATCAATATCACAGAGGCTACAGTTGCTACGTGGATTAATGGATACGGATGGAACATGTACAAAGATTGGTGAATGCAGGATAACAAGTTCAATACCAAGACTAGCAAATGATATACATGAGTTAATTTTAAGTTTAGGGTTCAAGGCGAAAGTAAATATTTACAAGACATCACGCAAGGATAGTTATTCTATAAGTTTTAAGGCATATAGTGATAATCCAGTATTTAATTTAACGAGAAAAAGAGATAGGCAAATAGATAGACCGGGAAAGCCGTCAAGGAATCTCAACAGGTCTATTGTTGATGTTGTAGAGATTGATTCTGTTCCAGTTAAATGCATAGAAGTTGATTCACCAAACCATTTGTTTTTAGCATCAGAATCAATGATTGCAACACATAACACCAAAAGAGAACAGGCTCGTGCCATCCATAAGCCTGCAATCAGGATGGTCAAAGCGTCCCCAGCGTTACGTAGAAAGTTAAATACGCTTCGTGATAACATTCATTGCATGGAAACGGGAAGCAAATTTGAGCCACTTAGTGGAGAGTCAAAAACAGAAGATGGCCTTAATGTTCATGGATCGCTTGTAGACGAATATCATGCTCACCCTGACTCTGGTATGTATGATGTTCTTCGTTCTGGTATGGGTTCACGAAAACAGCCGATAACGTATGTGATTACCACCGCTGGTTTTGAAAAGAATTGCCCATGCTATGAAATGCGTGGTGATATTTGCACGATACTTGAAAACTATGATGACCAGAATATTAATGACGACAGTGTGTTTGGGATTATATATACTATAGATAACGAAGATGATTGGATGGATGAATCTTGTTGGATAAAGGCAAACCCTAATCTGAATGTTTCTGTTTATCTTGAAGATATGCGGATAATGTTTGAAACTGCCAAGCGGGTTCCAAGTAAACAAAATGACTTTAAGACTAAAAAATTAAATATATGGACAGAAGCAGAAACACTCTGGATAACAAGCGATTCGTGGGCATTGAACAATCATGCGGTAAGTGAGAGTGGACTACATGGTCATCAATGTTACGGAGGATTGGATCTCTCCACCTCTCATGATATAACAGCATGGGTTAAATGTTTTCCACCATTAACACCAGATGATAAATACAAGTTTTTGTATGATTTTTATATTCCACAGGACGATTTACACGAACGGGTAATGAAAGATAAAGTTGCATATGATGTTTGGATAAATCAGGGGTTTGTAACAGCCACGCCGGGTGGTTCAGTAAACTACGATTATATAATTGAACAAATACGAAAAGATTCTGAACTTTATTCACTTGACCAAATATTGTATGATCCGTGGAACGCTTCTTACGTTACTACTATACTTGAAGCAGATAATTTTCCACTGGTTACGTTTGCGCAATCAATGGGATCGTATAACGCAGCTTCTAAAGATTTTGAAAAACGTGTATTAGACGGTGAACTCGCACATGCTAATAATCCTGTTATGAATTGGATGATGGGATGCACGAGTGTAAAACAAGATTCGGCTGGTAATATTCGTCCTGTTAAGCCTGACAGAGGTAAGACAAATAAGCGTATTGATGGTGTTGTAGCAAGTATCATGGCACTTGACGGTGCTGTTCGTAACTGTGCAGTTACCGAATCTATTTATAATACCCGTGGGCTTTTATCAATTGACCTTGAGGATGATGACGACTAACCCGTTACCAAAGAGATACCCAATTAAAATATTTAAGAAACCGTTCAAGTTCGTGAAATCCTTTGTAATAAAATATAGTAATAAAGCTATATATATAATTAAGTTTATAGCTAACTTGTTCGACTACAGTGACATAGAATTTATTGGTGGATTCGCGCTGTTCACATATGGATTGTATCTGATATCTTTATCATTGGCTTGTGTTATTTCCGGGGCTATTCTTATGACAATTGCTCAACTACGTAATTCAACCAAAAGGCAATAAATGAAATTATTCCCCAGCTTAAATATACAGAAACGAGCCGATGGTCGCGGTGAGTTTAGTGATTATTGGTTTACAAGCCTTTTTAGTAAAATGGGAACCAATTCTGGTGTGCCGATAAACGAACAAACCGCACTTGATATTTCAGCATATTGGGCTTGTATAAATATTATATCACAAGATATTGCTGTTACGCCGTTTATATATTATGAGCGATTAAAACCACGTGGTAAAGAAAAAGCAATAACCAAAGACCTGTTTAGACTGCTTAGATATCAACCTAATCCTGAAATGAGTGCCATAGAATTTAAGCAAGCTATTCAAGCACATGCCTTATCCTGGGGTAATGGCTATGCACAGATAATTAGAAATATTGATGGCTCTGTTAATTCTCTTTGGTTGTTACGTCCAGATCGCATGAAAAGTGGTCGTGACCCCGAAACAAAAGCTTTGATATATATATATAGTAAAGAGGATGGGAGCAAGCCTGTTTTAGCTTCGCATGACGTGTTTCATATCCATGGACTTGGGTTTGATGGAATAACTGGTTATTCGTATGCACAGAAAGCAAGAAACGCACTTGGGCTGGCTGCTGCAACCGAACAATATGGTAGTAAGTTTTTTGCCAATGGTGCGCGTCCTGATTTTGTATTGACTCATCCAAACGTGTTGGGTGAAGAAGGTGCAAAAAACATTAAGACCTCTTGGAATCAACGTCACAAAGGTGTTGGTAATTCTCATAAACTTGAGATACTTGAAGAAGGCATGAAGATAGAAAAACTTTCAATGCCTAATGATGACTCTCAGTTTCTTGAAACCCGTAAGTTTCAGATACCCGAAATAGCAAGATACTATCGAATTCCGTTACATAAAATTGAAGACCTTGAACGGTCAACAAATAACAACATTGAACAGCAGAATCTTGAATATGTAACAGACACACTTATGTTTTGGTTCGGTGTGTGGGAACAGGAAACATTTACCAAATTGTTGAGTTCTCGCGAACAGAAAAAGTTTTTTGCTGAGTTCTTGGCTATTAATTTGCTTCGTGGTGATTCAAAAGCACGTGGAGAATATTATCGTACCAGATTTAATATTGGGTCGCTTAGTCCGAACGATGTGAGAGAGCTTGAAAATGAGAATCCTATTGAGGGTGGCGATCAGTATTTTGTTAATCAGACGATGTTTCCCCTTGAAGGTATGGCGGCAAAAGCTCAAAACGAAATAGACAAACAAAATGGAACTGATTCAGACGATTCAGATAATATTGGCGATGATATTGATGACATTGATTCTCAAGACGATGAATTAGAACCCGATGAAAACGAACAGAAAAGCCTTGAAACAGGCCAAAAACTTGCGAAAATCGATGAAAACCGTGAGTTTTTACGTGAAAAGGTAACAACATCATTTTATCCATTGTTCCGCGATGCTATCAGTCATACCGCAAAGCATGAAGGCCAAAAACTTAGAAGACTTGCTAATAAAGTAAAATCTCAGGACGATGTTCTTATTTTTATGGACAGTGTAAAGCAGTTATACAATACAGACATACTGAATTTTGTTCTTCTTCGTATAGACCCGATATTTGAATCTGTTGATAGTTTATTAGATATAAATATATATAGCAATGTAGATATATATGCAAAGAACTATATTGATACTAGTGTAAACAGTCTCAGAACAATAATTTCAGACACAGGGTTTGCCAATCTTAAATCCAAGATTGATTCTGTTACCCGCGAATGGGAAGAAGACAAACCGGACTTTATTGCTAACACGTTTATGGATTTACTGAACGACAAGATAAAAAATATTGAACAAGAAGACGAATAACCCATAAATTAGGAAAATATTATGGCACTACCAAAACCATTTGAAAATGAAACGAAAGAAGAGTTTGTCGTCCGTTGCATGGAAGACGAAACAATTGAGTCGGAGTTCGGCACTGAAAAACGATTTGAAATTTTCAGTAAATTGTGGGATGAAAGAGATATTGAAACTGTGGATACTGTTGAAACAGTACCTGTTGTGGATAGTCCGACAGATTCTGAAATAACCACCGAAGTGACTCCTGAAGTGGTTTCTGAAGAAGATTCTGTTGATCCTGTTGAGCCAATTGAACCAGAAACGGTCAGTGAACCGATTGTCGATGAAGTTGAGATGGTTAACGAATCCGAACCAGTGGTTGAAACTTCTGATGTGCTTGATACACCGGCTTATCCAACAGATATCCTAGAGTCTGATCAGTTTACAGACGAAGAGAGAGAAAAATTCAAGACTATTTGGGACGAAAAATATAACAGATCTGAAGACATCGCCTCTGTCTCAGAAAGTGAAATAGAACGAAGATATATTCCCGCAGATATAGCTTTCGAGACAAGAGAAGAAGACGGTGAGCTTGTTACTATGTCGGGATATTCTGCTAAGTTTAATACTCTTTTTGAAGACACTTTTTGGGGTGTTCGCGAAACAATCGCTCCCGGTGCATTTAAAAATGCTCTCACTCGGTCAGATGTTCGTGCGCTTTGGAATCATGACTCGTCAATGCCGTTGGCTAGAAGTACTATCAATTCCGGTCCGGGTTCACTCAAACTCACAGAGGACGACATAGGTCTTTTCTCAGAGATAACGCCTACAGACACTTCATATGCTCGTGATCTCAAGGCTAACATTGAACCGGGTGTCGTGTCTCAACAGTCTTTTGCGTTTACGGTAAAACGTGAAATGTGGGAAGAAGATACAAGCGAAGACATGGTAACCAGAACTATTCTTGAAATAGACCAACTTTACGATGTGTCTCCAGTTACCTATCCAGCATATAAAGACACAGATATTGCAATTAAATCATCTAAAGATTATCAAAAACTTTTCCGTTCGTTTGAAACATGGAAACAAGAACACGGAAAACCTGAACAAGAAACACGTAGCATAAACGAACCAGTCGATCCTGTCCAACCTGAGCCAATTGAGCAAGAGCCAGTTGACCAGCAGAGCCAACGTGACGAATCCGCACGAGTGGTCAGCCGAGAGCGTATTAGACGGTTCAAACATGCAAGACGTTGTTTCAATTATAAAAACAGAAATTCTAAACAAGGAAAGATTCTATCATGAACCTTTTTGAAAAACGTACGGCTCTGATTGAAGAGTATGATGTTATCATGGCAAAGGAAGTAAAGACAGAAGAAGATGAGGCAAGACTTGATACCATTGACACTGAGATTGAGGCTGTAGAAAAAGATATCGAGCGTGCCGAGAAATCAGAAGCACGTAAAACTAAATTTAAGACCCCGACAGAAGAGCCTATTCTTGAGACTCCGGTTAACAGTGAAGTGGTAGTTGTTGGTGAAGATCGTGAAGAAGACAAACCGTTTGCCACGCTCGGCCATTCACTTCAGGCTATTTGGCGTGCATCGAATCCTCAATCAGGTGTGATTCACAAACGTCTGCGTAAATTGCTTGAACCAGAAACACGTGCCGCAGGTACTCCAGGGAACGATGGGTTAACTGGTGCTGACGGTGGATTTCTTGTTGAAACAGATCAGCAAAAAGAAGTTTTTCAACGTGTGTATGACAATTCGCAAGTTATGAAACTAGTCACACCGTTTACTGCTTCGTCAGATTCAAACACTATGAACTTCCCTGCCAATAGTGAATCGTCTCGTGCAGACGGCTCTCGTTTTGGTGGTGTTCAGGCACTATGGGGTGCTGAGCTTGGTCAGTTATCTGCTTCTCGGCCTACGTATGAAGAGGTTGAGCTTAAACTCAATAAACTTCATGCCCTTTTCTATGCATCTGAAGAAATGCTTAAAGATGTCAGTATTCTTGATCAACTCGCTGGCAATATGTTTGCTCAGGAAATTGCCTATAAACTTCAGGACGCTATGATTCGTGGTGATGGTGTTGGCAAGCCTCTTGGTATTCTAAATGCTGGTGCTACAGTAACAGTTAGTGCTGTCAGCGGACAGGGTTCTGATACCCTACTTTGGGACAATGTTGTTGCAATGTGGGCGAGAATGTATGCACCGAGTATCCCGAATTCTGCATGGTTTATTAATCAGGATGTCTATACAGAATTGCTCACAATGACCAATGTTGTTGGTACTGCTGGTGTTCCTGTGTATCTGCCCGCAAGTGCTGGTGGTACTGATGGTGCTGTAAGTGCTCCGTTCGGTACACTCATGGGTAGACCGATATTTGTTCTCGAACAGTGTTCAACAATTGGTGACAAGGGTGATATTATCCTTGCTGATATGTCTCAGTATTACACGCTTTCTAAGGGTGGTATTGAAACAGCTATGTCAATTCACCTCAAATTCGATTGGGATCAGACTGCATTCCGCTGGATTACTCGTTTTGATGGCAAACCGATCTGGTCAACAACTTTGACACCTGCACAGGGTTCAAATACTCTTTCACCATTCGTAATGTTAAACTCAACCAGAACGTAATTAAAGCGTTCAAGATAGGAGAAACATTATGAGTACTTTTACATTACCGCAAGATTTAAAAATTGTCGTGGCATTGCAGCCTGTTAGTATGAATGCTGCGGTGACTGGCGACTATGTTAATTTAAAAAACGTAGCTGGCAAAGTATGGATGGTAGCAAACATCACTACCTGTTCTACCGGTGGAACAAGTGAAGCTGTCTTTGGTATTAACGAAGCCCTGACTGTTGCTGGTGGTGGTTCAACTGCAAGCACCGAAGCGTTTAAGTGGTGGAAAAACATTGCCACAACTGACTCAGATACGCTAGTTGCTCAGACAGCCGGTGCTACACTTACCTTGACAACCAGTGTAACCGATCAGCAGGTCGTTTGCCAGATTGATCCAGCACAGCTAAGTACTGGTGTTGATGCAATTTGTGTGACCTGTACAGCTACCACGGTTGCTGCAAATTATGTATCTGCGAATTACTACATGGAAACTCAATACAAAAAGGCTACACCGCCTGCGGCCATAACGTCGTAATGGAGGAAATATATATATGTCTGTTTTTACACTTCCACAGAGCCTTAAAATTGTCAATGCATTGAGTCCAGTTTCGACCAATGCGGCAACAACTGGCGATATAATTGCTCTTAAAAACGTTACTGGCAAGGTTTGGGTAGTATGCAATATGAACCAAACAGTCGGTCACGCTACCACCATTGGAATTGACGAGTGTACTTCGAGCACCGGAGCCGGTGCAACCGCCACAACCAAATCCATCAAATGGTGGAAAAATACTTCAACAACCAGTGCCGATACACTGGTTGAGCAGACCGCTGCGGCTACTATGGCGTGTGCGGCCACAACTCAAAATCAAATGATAATTGGTCAAATTGACCCGGCACAGCTATCTACTGGTACAGATGCGATTCGGGTAACTATTACAGCGTCAAGTCAGTCAACTAACCATGCGTCTGTGATTTATTATATTCAAACGCAGTATAAAGGCCAACCGCCTCCAACTGCTATTACTTCGTAAGTTAATCAAGGGGATGGGGTTGTCAATCAATCTCATCCCTACGGGGAACGACTCCGAAAAGGGAAATCCCTATCGAGTTTTAAAAAAAGGATTTATATATGCCTAAAGGAACAGGCGCGGCCGCTGTAGAATCATATTGGACTGGCGGGAATCTTAGATTTGCTGAAAAGGTTTCTGGCAATAACAAACAGGTTCAATTCAAAATTGACACAGTATTTATTGGTGGCACAACTACCAATACAGTGTCGTTCGATACATCTGGTGCTACGTTTACCATGGCGGGTGTAACGCTTGCCACCGCTGGGTTGACCAGCACAAGTAACCTAACTTTCTCTGCTACTGCCGCTGCTATTCGCGGTGTAAGTGGCTTGTCAAGCTCATCAGCCGCAGGAACAAGCAAGACATTTGCTATTCAGGCAACTAATAGTTCGACCGCCTATGAAGATGTTATTGCGATTGTTAATTCAACCGGTGGTGGAATTAAACTTAGGTTTTTTAATACTACTGGTGGAACAAGCCAGATTCCAACTATCGGCAGTGCAACCAGTGGTGACGGTGGGTTTATTGACAAACTCAATGCACTGACAACAGGTCTTATTGGTCTTGGCCTTATAGCCACATAAAAAGGGGAGACTATTATGGGAACTGGTGCAAATGTAGTAGAATCGTATTGGACTGGTGGAAACTTAAGATTTGTTGAAGCCATATCCGGTAACAATAAGCAAGTCCAATTTGAGTGTGACGTTGTTTTTGTTGGTGGAACAACTACCAATTTAATAACATTTGATACGTCTGGTGCAACATTCACAATGGCAGGAGTAACCTTAGCAAGTGCTGGATTAACCAGTACAAGTAACCTAGCTTTTAGTGCTAATAGTGCCAAGATTCGTGGCCCTGCAAGCCAGTCAACTGGTGTAGTAGATTATACGCTTGCTCTTCAGGGAAGCAACTCTGCTACGGCTTATGAAAATGTAATTGAAGTTATGAGTTCAACAGGTGGTGGAACAAGATTAAGATTTTTTAATTCGACTGCTGTTGGTTCGACTCAGCTTGGCAATGTTGCCAAAGCCACAAGTTTAAACACTGGGTTCATTGACAGAATTAATGCTATTACAACTGGCTTAATCGCAATGGGACTCATAGCAACATCATAAAAAATTCGGGACGATGGGCTTCCTGTTGTCCCGACTAAAAAAGAACTTAAATAACCTTATACATATTTTTGACAATACTGGAGGGCGGCTTGTCAAGCAGAAATTTAAAGAACAGAAAACTAAAGCACAAGAAACACATTATGATTGTCGGTAAAGGCGACGGTTATAAGTTTGCACCACCGAGAAGCAATTCAGCAGACTATGAAATATGGGGCATAAATGATTTAATAGCTGTTGAGGATGCAGATTTAGGATTTGATATGCATCAGCTCGATGAACGTTGGGAACCAAGTTTCTGGTCGATGGACAACAAACAGGTAATGAGTCATCTTAATGGCGAACTTGTTGGACTGAACAAAGCCGATGCCAAGGCTGCTAACGAGCGTGTTAATCTTTCTTACGGACTAACCAGAACAATTAAGGCATGTAAAGAAAAAAAGATTCCGTTTTTAGCAAACAAAGCATACAAATTTAAAGACAATGAAAATAAATCAATCCGTG
>Ga0307928_10003825_pt1 | contig 11497 bp, 13 predicted proteins | sample AceLakmetagen232_FD_201815 | JGI IMG/M metagenome (GOLD analysis project Ga0307928, IMG submission 201815) | Saline water microbial communities from Ace Lake, Antarctica - #232 | ecosystem: Environmental > Aquatic > Non-marine Saline and Alkaline > Saline | place: Antarctica: Ace Lake...
TTATAAAAAAAGAGAATCATACTTAGCTTTCCTTGCTTTTCTTATTTTCTTCTTTTTCACCTCTTTTTCAGATAATTCTTTCTTATCTCTTAGTCCATCTCTATAATCATACCAATCATCCCAATATTGCTCTAGAACTAGCCCCTCTGCTTCTAAAACCCTCTGTGGATAACCTGAATGAGGATATACCCTTCCAGATTTCCTTCTATCTTTTTTTGAGTATATTTCTTTATTAGATTGGATTAATTCTCCAGGATTATCATTAAGTTTAGCCTTTTCTTTCAAAGATTCCAATATCTTTTTTTTAATACTTTTGCCCTTGCTCATCTGCTTTCTCTATGACTAAGTCAGTTCTATGATGTTCACTTTTTAATCTCTTTATATGAAATATCAAAAATGCCTTTGTTCTTGACTTTTCATATATCTTTCCCTTGGAATCTACAACAATCCATGTATTTCTTTTATTAAATGGTCTCATTCTAATTTTTTAATAACCCTCCTTGCATTTGCCCTTTTTCTTTTATCATCTGATTCTAATTTTTCCTCTGCTCTTTCTAACTTAATCTCTCTTCTTTGTTGTTCTAAACTTGCTTGGATTCCCTCTATCTGTGACCTTAAATCTGAAACATCTGCTTCATCATCTAAGTTATCTATCCTTCCTTTTATTTTATTAATATCTCTTGAACTACTTATATTATTAATATCACTTTGAATATCCTCTTTTCTTCTTTCTACAGCCTTTGCCCTTCTTTCTTCTGCTTCTTCTTTTAATCTTTCTTCTTTTCTTTTTCCAGATAATGTTGCTAATTCATTTTCTATTTTATCAATCTTTGCTTGAACAATGTTTTCTGTCTTATTATCAGCAACACCCATTTTTTGAGATTGTCTTTTTAGTTCTTGTAACTCTGAAACTTCTTCTGTCTGTTTGACTTGTTCTCTTATTTCAAATGGTTCTGCTAAGATACTAGATATATTGGCATATGAGCTTTTATTTCTTTTTCCATTATCACTTAACCAATTTTGTATTGAACCTTTATTTGTTTTTCCAGCAAATTCAATTCTAACAAATAATTCTTCTAAACTTCCCAAAGTTATCTCCCCCTCATTTTGAAGCTGTTTTGTACTCTGTAAGAAATATCTCATGATTTCCATCCAGATTAGTATATTTAATTTTTGGCATCTTGAATACCCCTTGTATTGTTTCCAGGTGTGCTTGTGAAACATCTTGATTATACTTCTTCTTGATATTGCCCACACAACACTTAAATTCCGGTGCTGGACGCTTACCCTTCGTAGATAGCCTCTCAACCCAACATTTATACCTATATGAACGAGGAACAACCTTATATGAGATATCACAGTGTGTTTGTTCCAATATATGACATATTTCCCTAAAGTTCTTCTTAGTTAATGAACATGCAAGGTAATTCCCTGTAATTTCTCCATTCTTATCAATGTATTCACATGTTTTAAAAACATAAAAGGGAGAAAGATTAAATTGTTCTTGCACATATTTTAATTCTGATTCTACTAATCTCCAAAGGATTTCGTCATAATCTATAAATATAACTTCTTTTATAGAACCATTTTTGTTTATTACTCTGCTGGTCCATCCTTTAACATTCATATCTGGTCTTTTTCTGCCATTATAAACAACAGCATAATTTAGCTTTTTAACATTTGATTTGTATTCATGTTCTTTAGCAAGTTTTTTAACTTTAAATAGAAATTCTTTATAATTCTTATAATCTAGATTTACTAGAATATTTTCTCCTAATTCTTTCTTTTTTATTTCCATAATTTTTCCCTGCAGAACCTACTGCAATGATACAAGGCATGAGTTGTCCATTTTTATTACGAAGAAATTATTAAAAACTCCGCTTTTATTATGGACAGCCCGTACTCCTTTTCTAGCTCTTTCTATTATTTAAACTTTTCTACTTTTGTTCTTTGGTCTTTTGCATCCATTTGAACATCTCATCTTGACGCTTCTCCATGAAGTACATAAACTTCTGAATCTTGTCAAGCACCTCAATCATTTTTTTGGTATTCTCAGCTAGTATCCCCATACCGCTTGTAAGAAGCCCATGTTTAGTTATGACTGAATTCAAGCTGTCTATTAGTTCATTCAATTTTTTATCTGTTTCTTGTTCCATGTTTGTCCTCCTTTTTACTTCCATTTTCTACGGAATATAATTTGTTTAAGTATGTTCCAGTTTTTGGGTGAGTTTCATTTGGGCAAAATCCATCTTGTCCAATCATAACTACCTCTACATCATATCCACAACGTAAACAATATTTATACTTGTTGACCTTCCTTAGTTTCACCTGTTTCATAAAATCTTGTTTGAGGCAAGGAGACCCACTGATTTATCTGTGGGAGGAATTGCCGAGTTTTTAATTTTAAATGATTTTGAAAACCAATTAATTTTGTTAAGACTTTTTCCGATTCTTATATTGTCAGAATTTCTAATATAAACTATATTTTTAGTTCCACCTACAATCTGCCCAAATTCACACATAGTTCCTTTTCTAATTCCCTTAAAATTTCCAGTTGAATATTTATCTCTTTTTCCTCCTTTAGAAAACTGACTATCATGCAACCTTCTTCTTTTTGGTCTATATTTATCATCAATTGTAATAATTTCTTCTTTCGGAGTTTTACATTTAACTAATTCAGATGCAATTACAAAACTATCAACACAATGTGAATTAAAATTTTCTAATGATTTATTACTTGATTTTTTTAATCCTCTTCTATTTCTAATCTCAAATGTTTCTGTTCCGTCAAAACTAATAAAATTACTTCTTCCGACTTTATCAACAATAAAATTCTTAATCATAGTTTTACCAACTTCAATTGTAGTAAAGTTTTTTCCCCATCTATTATCTCTATGATTAAATTTAACATCTTCAAATGCCACACTACTTATTGGATAACTTTTGAATAATTCTTTTATTGCTTTTAATCTTGAATTAACCATCATTAATTGGGAAGGAGCTATAAATCCATCTCTATTTCTATTATCAAATCTCGCTTCTCTCCGACGACAATTTCTTTGTCTTCTCGCTCGTCTCAAGATTCTTCTTTCCTTTAATTTTCTAACTAACATTTTCTTATCTGGCAACAACCACATTATATTTACATTATTTTCTTTTTCTGAAACAATAGAATATCCTTCAAACTTTGTCCCGTTATCAATTCCCAAAACTATTTCAGGAGTTTTTTGTTTTGTCTGAATCAACATCTTAATTCCAAATTGTCCAAATTTATTCCAAACAGGTTTTGCCTGTTTTCCTTTTAATAACTTTCTTGCTTTTGAATATTTGCAAGGAGTTAATGGTTTCCCATCCAACCCCAATACAAACACTTTTGCAGATATACTGCCTCTCTTTTGAGAGTTTTTCCCACTTCCCAAATGAAAAGAGAACATAGGAGTATCAAGAGTGTTTCTCTTGTTTTTTAAATCCATAGAGTCGATGTTTTCTCTTACAGAGCAACAGATTAGTGGAGCGTCTGCTGGTGTTTTGTTCAGTTCTCTTCTCGTAGTTTTTGTTTCCATTTTTTTGTTTCTTTTTTTGGTAGTCAATACTTGCGTTGTTTTTCATCATAAACAAGCCCACTAATTTATTGGTGGGTTATTGACTTGTGACTTCCTCCTTTTTTGTTTTGTCATCATTTACATTTGTAGGGCCATCAGAACTAGACCCTTTATCCAAATTATCTCCTTTTAATGAGTTCTGACTATCATTTTTATTCTCTCTCAAATCAAATTCTTCTCTTATAGATTGTTTCTTTGATGGGATTCCTTTTTTATCTCTGTACCATCTTCTATGTTCTCCACCACGATAAACAATTAGATACTTTAAATATAAAAATAAACCAAAGAACAATATAACAAAAAACCAGTTTATCTTTGTTGAACTTACTTTACCAACATTCATTAATATAAATAACACTGCAGAAACTAACATAAATAATGTTGATAAAGATTTTACAGCTAATAAATTTTGTATTCCATCTTTTACAATTTGGAAGAACTCTTTCACATTGAATATGTATTTGAAAAATATTTTTAAATCTTCTTTCATTTACTTTTCATCCTCCATTATATCTTCTTCATTAATTATAAAACCCATCTTATGAAACTCTATATATTCTTTGCCACCATTTTTAGTAACTACTTTCTTCCATCCATCTATAAGCATCATGTTCTCTAGTTCCATTTTATTTACTTTTCATCCTCTTTAATGTTTCTTTATCTCCAAGAAATTGGTCTTCTTCAATTTCTTCTATTAATTTAGTTATTTGTTCAGCATAATCATCTACTTCTGAATTAACCATTGCTTTGATTATTCCTAATTGCACACCAGTAATAAAATATCTTTCACTCATTTCTTAACCACCATCTTTTTTTGATACGCTGTTACTCTCTTAATGTGTGCCTTTCTAAATACTGGGTCATTTTGATATCTGTTTTTAAAATAATTCTTGGATAACTCACTTCTCTTTGCCCTCTCTTCTTTAGTAAATTTTTTAGATTTATATTTTCTTTTTTGGTATTCTCTTTGTTTCTTTTTTTTCTTTTCTCTATATTTTTCATTAAGATTATAAACGATTGTTGCTGCTGGAATTTTAAATTCAATTGATAATTTAGAATAAGAATCTCCCTCACCTTTTCTTTTTTTTAAAATTGCTAAAGTTTCTTTACTGATAATATTCTTTGTCATAATAAACATAAGAACTATTCCTTTATAAATGTTTCTATTAGAATAAAATTAAAAGAATTCTCCAGGACTATGAACTTCTCTATTCTTTCTTAAATAACCCCTCGCTGTTTTACTCTTCCTAACTAGAACAAAAGGTTTATCAACTCTTTGTCTTGATATTCTATCTCCTTTTTCTTTAACAGCCTTTCTTCCTGTAAATCGTCCTTTTTTTCCTTGAATATATTTTGTGTTTGTAATAAAAACTCGTTTAACATGAGGAGGACCAGTTGGAGGCCTATACAAAACTGTTTGAGATTTCATGCTTTTTTAAGGAATCCATCATTTAAATACTTTTCTTTTTTGATTTTTTAACCCTAATTTTCCTTTACCAATAATAAAGACTTTTACTACACCATAAATTATTAGAAGTAATAATAAAAAACCAAGGAATGGATTAGAAGGTAAAAACTTTCCCCCAAAGTAAAGGGCATTTAATCTTAGGTCCCTAATAAGTACTGGTTGTTGGTTTATTTTTTCTAACTCTTCCAAACACATGTCTTCAGTCTCAAAATAATTTGCGTCACAATCATATAAAAGATTTTTTGATAAACATTCTAAATCTGATGAAACATAATAACAAGTGACATTTTTTACAGTTCCCATTGGAGAATCATATGTTGAAGCAAAACCTCCAGCAAGTACGTATTCTACTGTGGTCAATGTATAAATTGGTGTTGAGTTTCTATTTCCAAAAGAATCATTCATATACCACCTATATCCAATAAGAGTATTTTTAGTTGAATTAAGTGTGTAAGTAGTTTCTGTTGAAGAAGGGGTAACTGCAAAATTAACTCCACTATTATTTACCCAAATTCCAGTGCTATTTGTTGAAAAGATATACATTCCATTATTATTTAATCTTATATTATCATTAACTAATAAAGTGAATAAAGATAAATGTCCAGCATATGTATTATTTACACTTGGTAAAGAATATGTTGGGGGTGTTAAATCGTTTGTTGTTAATATATAAATTGGTGTTGTATTAACATTTCCTGCAGTATCATTAAAATACCATCTGTAACCTACAATAAAATCTTCTGTTGAATTTAATGTCTTTGTGACATTTGCCCATTCAGATATTGAAGTGAAATTTATTGCTGTATCGTTTACCCAACTTCCAGAATTATTAGTTGCGAAAATGTATTGTCCATTTGGAGATAATTCTGTTTCATCAGTAACATTAATTGAAAATAAAGTTATTTTATTTGGTACAGTATTATTTATTGAAACTTCTGTATAGTATGGGTCAGTTAAATCTGTTGTGGTTAATGTGTAAACAGGGGTTGAATTTGTATTTCCTGCTGAATCATTAAAATACCACAAATAATCCACCCTATTCCAGGCCGTTGAATTTAATGTTTTTGTTACATTCGCCCAAGAAGGTGTTACTGTAAAATTTATTGCTGAATCGTTTAACCATCCACCAGTATTATTTGTAGAGAAAATATACATACCATCTGGATGTAATGCAACATCGTCTGTTACATTTATTGAAAATAATGTAATAAGTCCGGCCCCTGTATTATTCGTTGTGTTCATATCATAAGATGGTGTTGCTGAAATAAATGATAAAGTTAAGACTATTAAAAATGAAGTGAAAAGAAATTTATGCTTTAACATTTTAATATCTTTTTTTCCTCCTTTTCTTAAAGAACCTTGGGTTATAAACTATTCGTTTTATTCCTTTTTCCTTTGGTTTAATACTAAAGAATAAAGATAATATGAAAACTAAGATAACTGCAACTGTTACTGTCAATAACCCTGGTCTTGTATACCATAAACACATTTCATTTAGAAGGGGGTCATCACTAACACAATTTCCAAACAATGTATCAAAATTAATATTATCTAAATTAACTTTTACATAACAATCTGCAGAACAAGTGTAAAAACTTTCACCTCTATCTATTGTACTATTTGTACCATCTTGACAAATTCCATCTCCACAGAAACCATAATCTTCTGCTTCTTCAACAACACTAAAAAGACCCACTACACCACCTCCGCCTCCAGGAGGAATCGTTGCAGGGGCACAACTTAGATGGCCAGAGTTAAAATATAAATATCTTTGACTTATATTAACATTACCAGCATAATCAAAGGCACCAACAGTAAGCAGTTGAACTGAATTATCAAATGAAACATTAAAGTAAGTATTTGAACAATTGAAAACTGTATGTCCTGCAGAAGTTAAGGTTCCATAAGTAACATTGTATGTGCAATAATCTAAGTTAGTATCATTAGCTGAGATATTCAAATAAACATCACTTACCGAACATTGTAAAACTGGAGAAGCAGATGGTTTGTATATAACTAAATTTGGATTATAATTATCCATTGTAAATGTATAATTGGCTGATTCATTGGATAAAAATCCATCACTTACATTTACATAAAATTGATTGACTACCCCGTTTGTGGTATCATATTCTGTGTAATTAATATAATTATCAGTGGTTGAATCAAACAAAGTTCCATTTCCATGATAGATATAATATGTCAAAGTATCATAATCATCATCTGTGGCAGTAAAATTAATATAAAAGAAATCCTCGGTTACATATGTTGCATTTGCGGGGTTTGTTATTGTTAAATTATATGGATTTCTATTATCCACTAAAAAACTATTGAAAATAGTGTGATTAATATTTCCTGCTGAATCATTTGCCCACCATCTCCAAGAAACATTTGCATGATTATCTGTTTCTGAATCAACAACAGTATAATAATATGTTCCTAAGGTAACATTAGTTATTGTAATATTTTGATATGTTCCGGTATGATTAATTTCTATCCACACTTCATCTAAATTTGTATCAGAAAGATTTCCAGAAACAACAACAGAAGTTTCATTGTAAATAATTGCAGGAATATAACCATTATCCAAAGCAGAAGTGTTAATTGTATCAATTATAATAGTTCTATTTTCTGAAGTAAAAACATTATCTGCCCAATCCCATATCTTATACCACCAATTTTTTATTCCCTCTGTAAGGGTAAAGACAGCACCAAATTCTGTAGAAGTTGTGTCTTCTGCAAAATCAATATCTGTAGTGTTTTCATCTCCAGTATCTCCAATTACATAAATTGTAGTATTCTTAGCACCCAAATTATCAGAAAATGTAGCAGTAAAGTTTTGTTCTACAGTAGAGTTATATGTAGCATTTTGTGGATTGATTAAAGCCACTGAAGGATTTGTACTATCTAATGTTATCTCTCTCACCTCTGTATTATTCTGGTTGTCTGCGTTATCAGATATATTAACCTCATAAAAATATTCATTACTTGAAAGACCTGTAAAATTAATTTCTGTTCTGGCTGAAGTGTAAGTAGTAGTATTTATATCTCCAGCATCAGTGAATAAATGATATGTAATATTCTTAAAATTAATTTCTGTTAAGGCAACTTGAACATAAATAAAATTATTTGTGATATTGACATTGTCATTTTCAACACTCCCAGTATATTCTATCTGTGGAAAAATTGTATCAACAATAAATGTTTTATTATTCACAGAAGGTTCAATATTGTCTAAGCTATCATTACAATAAACATTCCATTTATAAAAACCATCTACAAAAGTTAATTGTGTAAAGTTTTGTACACCAGAAGCTACTGCAAAATTAGTTGAATTCACATGCCATCCCCCAGACCAATTTCCAAATATTCTACAAGAACTTATTCCATCTGTATCTGTAGCAGTATAGTTTAGAAAAATATCATCTGTATAATTTATATAAGCATTATCTGCTGGGAAATCTAAAGTAACTGCTGGGCCTACTGTTGAAACACCAAACTCTGCACTTGCTGAAGAAAGTTGTCCTAAAGTATCATTAGCCCACAAATAGATTGTATTGGTTCCTTCAATTGTTATTTCAGTTGAAGTGTTAACTGTTGAGTTAAGTGAACAATCAATAGTTATATTTGTTCCAGAATTTAATTGTTTCCAGCACATATCCATCCCAACCAAATCATCTGAAACAGTAAAGTTTAATGTTTGATTGTGATAATTATAAACCCCCGAATGTACTGGAAAATGAAGAGTTAGTGTTGGAGGGGTTGTATCTAATCTTATTGTATTTGTGATTGTTTGATTTGTATTTGTAGCATTATCCACTACACCAACATAATATTCATATTCACCATCAGCAAGACCAGTTTTATTATATTCTAAAACACAAGATGTAGAATTATAATTGTCCCAAGTACCACCCTTTAATTTCCAATAAAATATTGTCCTATTGCAATTTGTTTCGGTTAATGCGGTATTCATATAAATAAATGATTGTGTATTGTTAGTATTGTTAGCTTTTATCCCAGTTGACCATTCAATTTGAGGAATTGTATCATCTAATTTTACTTCTCTTGAATTGGATAAATTATAATTTCCTGCTGAATCATTTGCTCCACTAGAAAAAGTATATGTTCCATCTGCTAATCCTGTTTTGTTTTCCCAGTAAAAATTTGCATCAGAATTGTCAAAGGATTCGTTAGTTCCTTCCCAAGTTAACCAAATAGTATTTTTGTTGTCATCAGATGCAGTAATATTTATAAAAATAAAGTCATAATTTATCCATTCACTAGCTTGTGTATCTGCATTATATTCTACTGCAGGATTTACATTATCTAAAGTTATTTCATATGTATCTGTTGATGCTTGTCTATTAGACTCATCAAAGACTGTAACATTATAATAATATTTATCATCTGCCAAAGAAGTAAAATTTTGGGAAAGCTCCAGTGTTGGATAATAATGAGATGCTTCTAAATCATATGTTGAATTGTATAGATAATAAGTAACATTTTTTAAATTAGTTTCTGTTATGGATACATCCACATAAACAAAATCTCTTTGGAAAAATGTGGCATTTGCTTCTGTACCAGTATCATAAGAAATGGTTGGATTAACTGTATCAATATTGATTGTTCTATTTGAAGATGCCCACGCACTAGTAGAAGATTCATCATAAACTAAACAATTCCATAACCAAGCTCCATCTTCTGAAACTGCAAAAGTTTCAAACTCAGTTGAATTGGTACTTCCGGTAGCATCCATTGTACTAGTAAAGGTTTCGGCTCCTTTCCAAGCATACAAAGTAACATTCTCTAGATTTGCATCAGCATCTGTAGAATTACAAATATAATTATTATTTAATGATTGAGACCAATAATCATCTATTGGTGTGGAAAGAACTATTGATGGAGCATTATTAACTGCACTTAGAATGTTGGAATCTATTGAGGCATTTGATGTATAATTAACACCCCCTGTTGAATTTAAAATATAATCATAAGTATCAGATGGTGGATTCCAAGTTTCACTTATCGATTTATTAACTCCATCTCTCCAAATGTAATAATCTACATCTGTATCTCCATCATTTGATTCTGTAAAATTAACTGTTGCTTCTTGCCCAGAATTAACATTCCAATCTGGATATGCTGTTAATGTTCCACTTAATACTTTTTTATTTATTGTGAAGTAACTAATATTCTCTGTATAAGAATAATTTTCTGATGGTACTAATGAACAATTAAATTCATAATAATCTGCTGCTAAATTTAATGTTGTTCCAGAAGTTATTGTTGTTCCATTCATCTCTAGAACTGCTGTTCCTGTTCCAATAATTACAGAACAAGTTGGAATAATTAATGCATTGTAAGTTTGTGGAGAAGTTGCATTAAAAGTTAACCCTGTTTGAGAAGAAATTTTATTGATTGTTAAAGTTTGTGCATCTGTTGAGGCATTTGATGTATAGTTGGCTCCTCCAGTTGTGTTTAAGATGTAATCATATGTTCCTACTGCTAAACTTGCAACATCACTTATAGATTTATTTGTTCCATCTCTCCAAATGTAATAATCTACATCTGTATCTCCATCATTTGATTCTGATAAAGAAATAGTTGAATTTACCAAATAATCAACTCCCCAACCATCTGTTGAAGCTAGTGTTGATGTTGGATTTGCTTGATTAATAATAAACTGTTGTTCGTGAACTGTGTTTGTATAATTTGCTGTATCTGTTCTTTGAACTGAAATATTATATGCTGTTGCTCCAGAATTAACTGCTGTTGCATTTGTATGTGCTGTTCCATTTACAGTTAAAGAATAAGCTGAAGTACAATTTGTATATGGGATAAAGTAAGCAGGATAAATTATTGGAGAAGTTGCATTGAAATAAACTGAACAAGAATCACCATTTTTATCAACAGTCAAAGCCAAGGTGTCTAAACTTGCTGAAGTATCATAATTTGTGCATCCTGTAGTATTATAAATATAATTGTGAACTCCAACGCCTAAAACATCATTATCTGGATTTGAAACTTCAACACCTTCACGATATAATTTATATGAACATCCTCCATCTCCTGTATTAGTTTCAGTTCCTTCAACATCACCAGCTACTAAATAATTTATTGGAGAAGTCCCAGCAAGGGTACCCGATGGTGCTATTTTATCAACAGTCAAAGCAAATGTGTCTAAACTTGCTGATGAAGTATAATTTGTGCATCCAGTTGTATTATAAATATAATTCCAAACACCGGCTGCCAAAACATCTGTGTCTGGGTTGGAAACTTCAACACCTTCTCTATAAAGTTTATAAACACAGCCTCCATCCCCTGTATTTGATTCAGTTCCTTCAACATCACCAGCCACTAAATAATTTATTGGAGAAGTTCCTGTAAGACTTCCTGTTGGTGCTATTTTATTAACAGTTAAAGC
>Ga0307928_10003826_pt1 | contig 11493 bp, 9 predicted proteins | sample AceLakmetagen232_FD_201815 | JGI IMG/M metagenome (GOLD analysis project Ga0307928, IMG submission 201815) | Saline water microbial communities from Ace Lake, Antarctica - #232 | ecosystem: Environmental > Aquatic > Non-marine Saline and Alkaline > Saline | place: Antarctica: Ace Lake...
GAAAAACTCGGCAATCTGCTCATCGGGAGACTCGGCGTATTGCTTTCCATATTTCCCAGGGCGACCGGTATGCGCTTTTATCCTCGCCTCGTTGATCTTGTAGATCTCATCTTTAAAGGTGTTTATGAAATGGCCGCCTTTGACTCCGCCCAGGCCTATCTTTCCATCGAGCAAGTGTCCTAACTCGTGAGCAAAGGTCCTGTTTGAGAAAAATCTTTGTAACCGGATCTCCGGAGGCTCGTTAAAGTAAATCGCTAACCCCAGGGGAGACGGATTTCCGAATACTGTCGGAGCGATCTTTCGGCCGATCGTGAATCCAATCTCGTTTAAGATCGTAATCATTTCGTCGCTTACCTTGTCGGCTCTTTTAGGATCCCCCGGGACAAACATTTTCTTATTGAGTGCCGGGTTATCAAAGTAGATCCACTCATTAGGAGCGAGATCCACTCTCTCGATCAACGGCAATCCATTTACTTTGAGCTTGTTTAATTCCTTGACGAGCTTATTGTTTGCGATCGTCTTATTCATTATGGAGTCATGTATTCTTATGATCTCCGATATATCCAGGGTTTTAGGTTTTAGCCCTAACTCCTCGATGCCTTTCTTATAAGTCTCGATGTATCGCTTTTTGAGAAACTTATTTCTTGTTACAAACCAACTCGTCGTCTCTCTCTTTTTGCTGCCCTTTACATCCCATATGTGGGTAACATAATTTTCGATTTGTTGAGCTGATAGCTCCTCCATGTTTTCTTGCATAAAAGCCCAACCTCGATCGAAATGCTCTTTGATCTGATTGGCTAATGGGCGCAAGTTTTCTGCGTCTTTTTTGAATGTCTCAATAAGATCCGGACGGCCAAGCGCTGCCGGGACGTTTGTCCTCTCAATTAAAAACGGTATGATCTCTCGCTGCTCTTTTGTCGTAAGTTGTTCGATATCGTTTATAAAGAGATTAGTCTCGAAATTGCTGACGTTAATTTCTGCCCGGCGCTGTCTGACAAGCTCTGTCGCTGTTCCCTTTATATCGGAGATCTCCCCGATCTTCTCTTGCTTTGCGAGTTTTGCTTTTTTCTTTTCTCGCTTTCCCTTTTGAGCTTGTGTCATTAAAGGCTTAACCGGTTTAATGCTTGGAGTCGGTTCCGGAGTGCCGGCCATCGCCATAGGCTTATTGATAAAACTCTCCGCCTCTTTTCCCGGCGCTGTTGCGAGAGCCTTATTTGTGGCCATTTCTGTCCCGAGGACGTTTACATTCTTGACGCCTCTCCAATCCTTGAGCATCTTCGAGATTATTTGATTTGCTTTCTCTAGGTATTTGACCGGTGTCTCTTTGATGGCCTTGTTAAGTTTTCCGCCGGCCATCCTGTTAATGTATTGATTTGCGGCCGTCATGGACTCCTCAGCGCTCATCGATGGCATCTTTTGTTTTGCATATTGAGCTAACCGGTTACGGAGATTATAAATAACATTTTCCTTGAGCTTCTGGTCCCGGCCAATGCCGCCCAGGGTTTCAATGCCTCCCCAAATAGCCCCTTGCACGAGCGCCTCCGTATCGTTATATCCTTGCGCTTTCCCGGAAACATATCCCAGGCCGCCGGCCATGAAGATCCGGCGAGTATATCCTACGGATTGGCCAATGGCGCCCAATCCAAAGCCCTCGACAAATCCGATCGTCGCCTCTTTGCCTACCTCAAGAGGCTTGATCTCTTTATTTTCGACTTGCTCAACGGCCTTATTGATCCCCTTAACGGTTGCAAAAGTGGATCCTGTCATAATTGCCGGAGGTAAGAACCTCGGAGCCGCCGCAAAAATGGCCTCTCCGGCTACTCCGGCCTTGATAGCGAGGTTTCCCAGGCCTAAAGCCTGTAAGATCCCTCCTGTGGCCATAAACGTCAATACGCCCCCTCCTACGGCTCCGGAGGCCGCTTGTAGAGGAAAGTCTCTCTTTATAATGGGATCCGGATCAAAGGCTCCAAAAGTTACGGCCTCGGCCAATGATTGAGTAAAGGCAATCCTCTCTTGCTGATCCTTTGTTGGATCCTTAAAGAATCCAGTTAGTCGATTGTTTTTAACGATCATATCAAAGTTTTTATCAACAACATCGATCGGCAATCTGTTTTTCTTGGCCAAATAGACAACCGTTTGAGATCTCGCGATACGTTCCTCCGGAGGCTCAATAACATCCCGGACAAATCTCTTGGCACGTTCCAGGATCCCCGGCGCTTTGGCTGCCTGGATAAACTCTGCTTTTCCGGTCTTTCCCATGATATCGTCCGTTTGAATATAGAAACCATCCGGAACCTCAACGGAATATTGCAAAGGATCTCTCTCGTCCTTTACTTCCGGAGGTACAGCCGACAAGGGATCCCCTTGCGTTTCAAGGTCGAATTGCTGCAAAGGAGTAACGTCTTGATCTAAAACGAAACCCTCCGGGACGGTAACTGCGTTTAATTGATCGGGATCCATCGCCCACCTATTAGTTGTATTTGTTCGCCTGTCTTGATATTTATGGCCGTTTGGCCGTCGTTTAAAACTTTAACTCTCTCGTTGCTCTTGCCTTTAACCGGTTGATATTGAGGATCTACGGATCTTAAATATCCATCGATAACCTCGTCGGCTATTTCATAGAGGCGCTCGCCCTTTGCGTTCTCTTTGGCAACTCGCCGATTAAACAAAAACTCAAGCTCCTGGACCTTGCCGGTTAATGTAGCCGGGGCGATCTCAAAAGGTTGGTCCTTGAGGATCTCTTTATTGCCAAAGGATTTTATTTTTAGCAATGCGTTTTTCTTCGCATCCTTATTGAAATCCTCCTCTTTCTTGATAGTTTCGTCGAGTAGCTCCTCGGCGTTTTCTTTTCCTAAAGACTTGCCGATCGAGTTTGTAATCCTGTCTTGTATCAAGGCTTGATCCTCGCCGTTATAAATCATTTCCTTAATGTTGTTATATTCGTCATGCTCCGTTTTGGCATCGATAGGGAGCGCTCGAGTTACCATGTCCTCGAGGGACTTATGCTGCTTGAGATCTATTTGACCGCTAATCAATAGATCGTTGACTTGATCGGTCGACAATCCCTCGGTTAGATAGGTCTTGACGGCATCACTCATATTTTTATCTTGGGCGGCTTTCTTTATAGCATCAGCCTCTTTTTTCTTTTTATCTGACAATTTGTTTATTGTCTCGAGAGCCTCTTGCTTTTCTTTTGGGTTTAACTTGTAGACGCCATCCTCGACGTTTTTTTTCGCAAAGTCCGGATCTATATTTGCATCAAAGGAAACCTGGCCAATCCTTACGTTATCGTCCCATGCCTTTTTTTGCTCTGCTGCCGACTCTGCCGAAACAACTCCGAGGCGAGCGTACTCATCAAGTCTAAACTTTACACCATCCGATAGTTGTTTGCGCTCAAGGGGGGAACTTGCGCCATAAAAATCATTTTCAGATTGATCGAGATCCTCCAAGAGTGTCGCCTTTGACTTATCAATTTGCTTTCCCCTAGCGATCGACCGCACGTTGAAAGACTTTGTTTTGGCCATAATGTCAAACTCTGCGCCAAACCGTATTTGAGACTCCCGATCGGATATCGTCTTGAGAACCTCTGACTTTGTTTTTTGGATTTCCTGGCTGTATCTCTCCTCGATTGTATAGATATCCTCGTCTTGCTGCGCTCTCTGTGCAATTTCCTCGAGACGTATCTTTGAGGTTGTGGATGCGGCTGTGTATTCCTCAAGGTTTTGCAGATCCTTAAACCTGGCCGCCGTCGCAGATATAGCCTTGCCGGCTTGAGTGATAGCTTTCCCGGTAATAGCAAAGCTCCCGGGAGCTACTTTGATATTTGGAGCTTTCCCCGAGAGAGTTTGTTTAGACGTTGCTTGTGGTATTCTTCCCATAGTTTAGTCCTTTTTTCCTTGCGCCGCTAAAAATGTGGATGATTGTGTCAACACGGTTGTTGCTGCGCCAAATATCCCGGCCGACCGTAATCTTTTGGCATTTGCTCGGCGTACATCCGACTCATCGATAGATCTTGATTGATCGATCGCCGAGTTGTATTCTATGATTAAAGCGTCAAGCTCAAGCTCCTCGGCGCTATCTTTGAAAACCTCAAAAGCGGATCCACCAAACTTAATGCCGGACTTGGCAATGGCAACAACTTGCTCCGCTTGAAACTTCTTCGCATATTTCCTTTGTCGATCGGCATCGAGCTTTCCTTTTTGTTTTGAGATCTCCGCCTCTTTTAATGCGATCGATGCGTTGTACTCCTCGGCGTTGGCTGCATCCTGTCCGGCCTTATATTGTCCATAAGCCTGTAAGCCGGTCCCGGCGATCCCTGTCAATAAAGCTGCTGTTGCAAATCCCATATTTAACTCCTCTATGTGTCGTGTACTTCCATTTTTGGCATCAATGAGATAATCGTACATGGCAAAGGATTGTCTTGCTCAATGTAAACATATCCATCCCTCTCATCTTCCGATGGAGGAAATGGAATATTTTTATCCCCGGTAAACAGAGGGACGGCTGTGTCAAGGTCCATGTCGGCCGTTCTAAACTCGATCTCCTCTGCGCTATCCTCATCATATCCAACCGAAAATCCGACGGTCATGTAAAGCCTAACAAAAATGTTGTATATCCGTTTATGTTTCCCCTGGGCCGTACCGGTTGCGGATCCGGACTCAAACCTCATGGTCCGGAGCTTTGCCTTTTTATGTAATCCAACCCGGAAGATCGCCGCCGCCGTTGATGCTGTGATCGCTCCGCCTGTTACCGTTTGGTCGACCTGGACCGCTCCATCCCCGAGGACTCTTACCGTTTCGCCCTCAAGATGCTCGAGTCCGGTCAATGCAGTAACTTTTTTCCGGACTACACCGGCCGAGTTGTATGCCGTAAAAGCGGATCCGTCTATGTCCGTGTCGTCGTCAACATTCGTAAGCTCAAAATTATTAGCCGCCTTATTGGCCACTTTGTAAGTATTGGCGTTAAGCTCTGTCATTCCGAGGATATCATAAATCTTTACAAGATCCCCATCGCTAAATCCGTGAGCCGTTGCCGTAACAACAACCGGCGAGGCTGCTGTTGCTCCGGAGATCGTTACCGGATCGTTATAGGAAATCTCGGAGTCGAGAAATCTTGCAGAGTCGAGATCGTCTAATATCGGATCCGCTAAATATTCAACATATCGCCGGGTTACTCCGTTGATCGTTCTTTTAACAATTACCCAAACCTCGTTATAATCTGTTTGAGGGATCGTTGTTACTGTCTCGACAACTGCCTGTCCGGTGTTAAAAGTGCCTCCTATAATATGCCGGCTCCATGCTGTAACTTCTTGATCGATCTCCCGGGTAAGTGCGGCCAACGTCCCATCTGTCCGGACACACCATAAAATATTATTTGGCGATTGCTGATAGGCCATATCCGTAACACCGGTCTTTAAAATATGATTTGCAAGGACCGTCTGATCTAGCGCCCGGCCTTTTTCGGAGTAAGTCTCCGCATAATAGCCAAACTCTCGCATTGTCAATCCGTCCCTCTGGATATAATAAATAAACTCGCCGATCTGTTCCGGCTTTATCTTCTTGGATCCGTATGTCGTATGCCGTCTATTCCTTTGATTGGCCGGCGTAATCGCCTCATCAAAACCGCCACCGTTAAGGACAGAGATCCCGGCCGGAGTCCCTCCGACTAACCCTCCCGGTCCTTCGATCATCCAATCGATCGCATTTACTTTAGTATTTAAGATCTCAATATCGATCGGATCCGATGCGGCTGCTCCTGGCCAATAGTTCGTAAATACTCCGGTTTCGGATCCCCATTCGTTTTGAGGCTGTGTTGGAGTGTTTCCCCACCATAGACGTTGTTCTGAAAATGTAACGGAGCTAGGAAATCCGGCCTCGATGGACCATGATCCGAGCGCCCAATCATCCGTCGCAGCCGGTCCGGTCCCGAGATCTACGATAACCGTAACCGTTATAATTATTGTGCTTGTCCATCCTGTTACATCCGCCCATCCATCTTTGACCTTAATTACTCCGCCCACCATGTCGGCCGTAAATATTGGATTGGAGGCTGTCAAAGTAACACCGGCGCCCGGAGCGTCGGCGCTAGGAGTTATCGTCGTTGCTGTTACGTTGACCGGCTGAAATGGTCCACCCTCAAAAGCAAAATCTGTAATTGTCCAAACCGTATGGCCGGTCCTGGTAACTACTTTCGGATGATAGTTTTCATGGGCCATGTAAATCTTATCGGCCGATTGAGTGAAATCAATATCAAAGAGATCCGCCTCGAGATAGGTCGTCGTAAGCTCATAAACTCGATTGGCAACTCCGTCGGAAACATATGCCGTGTATGCTGTCGAGTCAATGTCATTGCTGTCTTTGTCTTGCAATGAAAATGTATTGGCCGCAGAGTTAGCGACTAAATATCTTTTGCTATTTAACTCCGTCATTCCAACAACCTCGGAGATAACGATCTCGTCTCCGTCGCTTAACGTATGGCCGTTTGATGTAACAACACAAGGATCCGCCTGTGTAATGCCGGTTATAACCTTGTTGGCCTCGAGGACCGCTCCATTGTTACGGAAAAAGCGCATATACAGATCGCCCATTTCTATTGTGTAGACGTCTGTTGTTGAAAACTCGAAATCGATCAAGCGTGTTTTTTTGGATGAGTCTTTAACTTCGGCCACAAAGATAGAGCCTGGCCGGCGTTGCGCTCCGCCATATTGGAGAGGATAAAAGTTTTCCATTAGCGAGGCGCCATTAAAATACTTGGCAACATCGATACGTCCTCCGATAAGCTCGGAAAGCTCTCCGGAGTTAAAGCTAGATTGTATTGGCGCAGTTTTAGGCATTTCTCGATTGCTCCCATGAGTCGTTAAGATCGTCTTGTTTCTGCGCTCCTCCGACTTGAGCATCGAGAGCCTTTGCCTCCGGCAATTTTAGATCATCATAAATCTTTAGCTTTGCATCTGCGAGAGTTGTGGATCCGGTTACAGGGTAAGTCAACTCTGCCTCAAGCCTTGACGAAAGCGCCATCACAAAGCCGGGACTAAAAAGAGTCGTGTCCTCGTTGTCATAAATATACTCAAGCTCGAGCGTTCCGTGATCTGTCCATATCTCGCCGCCGTATTGCTGCCAATCCCTTTTATTCCCGACGTCTTGATCCGTGCGCAAGGCCCGGAGACAATCTGCCGGCAATGAAAATCTATACGTCCATTTAAAATCGGGAGTTGTCGCTAATAGAGTGAGGACCGCTTGTTTTGTGGATCCGTTCCAGGGATGAGCTTGGAGTACCATCTGACGGACAAGATCATAAAGGGCATTTGCTCGCTTGGCATTGGCCGTGTTGTCTGTCAAGTTGAGGATAGTCGGTTGCCCTAGCTGAACTAGGGCCATGTTTACAATTTGCACTTTGGACGCCATGATAATCTCCTCCGTTAAAATAGGAGGAGAGGAGAGTTTCCCCTCCCCCTATTTGATTTTAGATTGAGACTATCTTATGCGTGTGCATAAAGGATCGCAATTTTCAACGTCCCGGTCCCGGCTGCCCCTTCAAGAGTGGCCTGGATCTGATCGTCTAATGCAACCGTACCGATCTCGTAACCCCTTCCGGCGATATTATCGCAGAAAGTTACACCGCCGCCCGACGTATCGATCGCCGTGTCATAACGATCATCATCCTCTCCATCGCCAATGTCCATCGTGGTACTTCCACCGAGAGCGTCGTTGTGGACAATGATCTGGATAATACGAGCGCCTTTCGGCAACTTGTTACCCAACTTAATAACGTCGTCGATATCAAGAGCGGAAAGCTCATAGGTATCGTATTGGATCTTGATGTTGCTGCCGTCCATTCCAGGCTCGACAATGTTTGATCCAATGGCGTTGTCCATTTTGGTACGGTTGACGCCTAGAACCGTTGCAAAACCTTTGAGGCTTTGCCCTAATAGTACATGAAGATATTTAAACATTTTTTGATCCTCCAATTAAAAAGGGTTGTTATCTATTTATACCGAGCTTATTCGTTGCAAGCAATCTCGACAACCTTCTCCTCCTCGAGACGAGTTGCTCCGATGTGCATACGGAAATAAACTTGCTTGGCATAGTTTAAGTCGGGCCTTTCATCAATCCGGGCCACAACTTCCTCGCTGATCGCAAGGCCGAGGCCTGTACGAGTGAATAACAACACTTGGCGATCGCCGTTTGAGTCTGTTCCCAATCTCTGCGACCGGATAACTTTGCAACCGAGGTAAGTGTTGATCTTACCTTCGACAAGAGCCTTAACCGAGTTATAGTCGGCGCTCTTGATTTCAGTTGTGTTTAACAGACTTGTTTTTTGCTTTGCAGAGATAATCAAAAACTTTTCCTCGTCCTCATCGACGTCGTTTTCGTCAAGGATTTCGAGGGCGGATAACCATTTTTCAAGGGTAAACCCGGTCCCACCATGATCGACTTTTTGGGTTGCCGGCAATGTGATCGGCGTTGTCCCGGTTTTGCCGGTATACGCTGTGCCGGTTGCTGCCGCAATAAGACGATCATCGATCTTGCGGCCCATCGCTGCGGATCCAATCATTACATACGAGGAGGTCGGATCCACAATCATCTTGACCTTATCGTTAGGATCAAGGACCGGATTAACAACTGATCCGATCAATGAAACTCTGCGCCTGGCATGGCTAGGCTCATGGACCGGCGTCGCTTGATATCTGCTAGTGATATCAACTGCATCGATGCTGTCCACCTGGTCCATAAAAGTTTCCTCGCCTCGGGCATCCATTTTAAGCATGACCGTATTGCGGAGCCTGGATTTCTTCTGCTGCGCTTTCAAAGTTACAACGTCGGAATACTGCTTTGCGTACAGCGTATCCGGAGAGTCCCCTTTAAGCGAGCGACCTAAAATTGCATGGATTTTTTTAAACATTGTCTTTTCCTCCTGGGTTAAGTTGATCTAATTTTTGATCGTTGATTATCTGTTACCAGGTCGTCGATCCACTTCTTTTTGGGCCTCTCTCGAGGTTATCCGGAAACTAAAACTCAAAGCCGGGCCGTTACCGGTTGTCCGGATTAAGAGTTTACTTTTTGCCGGCGTCCTCCATAGCGTAAAGAGACGTCATAAAATCAACGGCCTCTTTATGGCCAGGAGCATCGTTCTGGTTATAGGGATGTTTATCATCGCCCATAATCTCATTGATCTTGGCTCTTGCCTCTGTTGGAGACAAGCGGCCGGTCCCACCATCGCCCTCGATGGATCCATCCTCGGACATTTTCTCCCCGAGCTTAATCATCATACGGATAGCTCCCGGATCGCTCAAGATCTTCGATCCGATCTCCTTATCATCCGGGGCAAACTTATCGATAACCTTTTGAGCAAGCTCTTTTTTCTCCGCCCATGCTGCGCCATGTTCGTTTGACAGTTCCGTTTCAACTGCTGCGGCTGCTGCCACCTGATCCCCGGTCAACTTCGTAAACATTTGACCGTTTGCCTCAAGGACGTCCTTACGCAAACCGTCGGCTTGCCAGGGAGCGAGCTTATATTTCAAAGACATATCTTTGAATTGCTGCTCTTGCTTTTCATCCTTCGGCATCCCTTCCGGGAGTCTTACCTCGCTAAACTTATAATCGGCCGCCACCTTTGGCACTCCAACGGCCATCGCTAAAGCGTCCCAAGCGCCCTTATCGTTGGCATCTTTTGGGACCACAACCCGATCGGATCCGATCTTTGATTGTAGCTCCGTGTAGGAGGTAAATAAATCTTTTGCCGTTTCAAACTTTTGGAGATTTGGATTTGTAGCGTGTTCCGCATCGATGCCGGCTTTCCAATCCCCTTTTGACGCCTCGAAAGCTGTTATCCTTTCGTTTGCTGCTGTCAATCCTGTGTTAGCTGTTGCAAGCTCGGCCTGTAAAGACTCGACCGTCGGCTCGCCATCGCCTTTTAAACTTTGGCCTAAAACAGAAATTAAGTTATCTCTTACAAGGCTTAATTTTTTGAACATTTCTCTCTCCTTTTGTTATCTGCAAGTTCGATAAACCTGCAATTATCAAACGTATAGTCCTTAGATCCCTCTTTCCTGTCGATGCTAGGATGCGCCAACAAGTGAGCTTTGTCTCTTATCCAAAGATTTTTAACGTCCTCTGCTGTTAATAAGTTTTTAATCCCTCTCTTAAAATACTCATGTCCTTTGTTTAGACACCGAGAGCGGACATTACATAAAGTTTTAAGCCATGGACGTTCAATCCAATTAGCCCTTAGATTGTCCTTGTGCTTTTCTTTATTCATGTGGTATCGAGCTTTGTTGTATTCTTTCCTGTCTCTAATACGTTTAGGAACATGATCCACTCCGTTTTCCTCTCGATACCTTCCTTTCTCAGCGCTGCTAATCCTCATTTTTTTCTAGCTCCTCTAACATTTTGTCCATATCTAATGGTTTTGCGGCTGCCATCGTTTTGATGTGCAATAAGACCGCCCTCTTTCCGTCTCGATGGATCGTTGTGTGAGGTTGATTGGCCTCTTTTTCATCAAAGGCCGGCAACCTAAAGAAACAAACTTCCTCGAGGTCCTCCATAATGAGCCGATCGTTAGGATCCCCGGCCGCAAACTTCAACCGGTATGCTGTTCGGAGAGCGTTCTCCTTTTCGATCTGCTTACGTCTCAACTCTTTTTCCTGTTCATTTGACATTATGCTTTAGCTCCGGCTAGAGATTTTTCTGCCGCTCCGATATCTTTCATCGCTCCGGCGGCCTCCTTTAGCATAGCGATCTCTTGCGTCTGTGCTTGGAGTTGTTGTTTAAGGCTGCGGACTCTGTTCAGTTCGTCCGGAGCTGTTAAGAGATCCGGAGAAACTCCTTTGATATCTGCAAGCCTGTCGGCTATTCGATCGATCTGTGGTATGTCAACAACTGACGGAGCCATTTCGGCCATTTCCCGGATTATGCTCATCCATTCAACGATACCGTTGGCCTCTGATGCTCTCTGTGCCTTTGCTAAAGGCGAGATATAAACGATCTTATAATCCTGTCCGGCTATGCTTTCCGGAGGAGGCGAGATCCGGCCACGTCTGATCAAAATATTTACGGTCCGCTCGATGATCGGATCCAATAGCTCGGCCTGGATCCTCCCGATAACCGGTCCCAGGATGAGCATCTTTTCAACCATGCGCTCCTGTACTTCGGGGACCGTCATTTGCTTTTGCTGATTGAGCAACATTAAAAACAAATCCATAAAGAAACCTTGACGGATCATTGCTCTATAATCCTCTTGGATATCTCGACCAACCGGGATGTTGCCTTTGATCCCTAGCTCCTGGATCACATCGGTTGACTTGCCTCGTAACCGGTAATTGATCGCTCCGTCTCCGGTCCTCAATGGCAAAACATATCCATCGTGAGGCAATACAAGCGCCGGGTTTATCATCTTCCGGGCGCCCTTGATGATCGTCTTTCCGATCTCTTGGAGCATCTTGATATTGGCGGCCATTGTCATAGCCGGCGAGTAGCCGTAAGTGTCCCCGGAACT
>Ga0307928_10003827_pt1 | contig 11493 bp, 8 predicted proteins | sample AceLakmetagen232_FD_201815 | JGI IMG/M metagenome (GOLD analysis project Ga0307928, IMG submission 201815) | Saline water microbial communities from Ace Lake, Antarctica - #232 | ecosystem: Environmental > Aquatic > Non-marine Saline and Alkaline > Saline | place: Antarctica: Ace Lake...
CAAGATATAAACCTAAAAAATTAGGATGGGGAAAGGGTCCTGTTGTTCTTAAAATTTTTGGTTGTCCCCAAATTTCAGTGCTCCAAACCCCTTGGCCAACAATTTTTTGATAAAAAGCATAAAAAGCAACCAATAAGCCTGAAAAAACTAAAGCTCCAATTGCTAATTTCAAATCCTTTTTATTTCTGATTATATCCAAAAACACAACAAGAAATAAGATTGGCTCTAAAAAATAGGCCTTTGAAATGCCAGCTCCGGCACGCAAATTAAGAGATACAAATATCGTTACCATTGAGATTAAAAACCATGCCAGAATTAACCAGAACCATACTCCCAATTTCTTATAAGAAAAAATAGGATATTGCTTGTATATTATTTTTTTAATTAACCAAACAGAGAATAAAATTAAAATCAAAACTTCTAAAAAAGTTAAAGGTATGCTTAAAATTTGGAGACGGATTTGATAAGCAGGCAGAAGCATTAAAATCAAAAATAATGACCATTTCTGATAATTCCATGTCAACCAAATAAAGAATATAGAAAAGAATATAAGAGGGTAAATCATATTAAACTGTTTTAAATATATCTTTGATCATTTTTTTATCTATCCCTCCTGATAAATATAATGCCGAAGCATAAACAATAATTGCTAAAAAGATTAATAAGAATAAATTAGCTTGATTAAAAATAAATAGAACAAATCCCATTAGTAAGCTAGATAAAATTACTGATTTAAAAATCTTTAAAGAAGGTAAGAAATTACTAGTCCTTTTAATAATCACAAAAGCAGAAATGGTAATTATAAATTCAGCGACAATAGTCATATATGCTGCTCCATAATAAGAATAACGTGGAATTAAAGTCAAATATCCAACTAAAGCTATCAAAGCTGCTAAACAATAAAACCAAAGCATTGTCCGTTGTTTGTTCATAGCAATGATTGTATGGCTAACTAAGCTTCCGAAAAAAATGAGAGAAGTGGCAAAGATTAAAATTTTAAGCGGTTCTGCAGAAGCAGAAAACTCTGAACCAGCAACAAATATCATCAAAGGTTTAGCCAAAAATAAAGTGCCGACGATTAGGGGTATAGTCATTATTGCAAAAAAATCAAATGATTTCTGGAAAATTCGTTTAAAAGTAGAAATATCTTTATTGGCCCAAGACAATGTCAAATGTGGTAAAATTAAACCCATAAAAATTGGAGGAAACATAATTAAAGCCTCTAATATTCTATAGGCAGCTCCGTAAATTCCTACTTCTTGAGATGATTTGAACAGAGAAAGAATAATAGTATCTCCTTTAAAATAAATTGTAGTCAAAATAATTGATAATCCAACGGGCCATGTTTTTCTAATAGCATTGCGCCAAATTGTTCTATCAAAGCTCAAAGAAATTTTGACGAATTTTCTTGAAAATAAATAAAGTAAAATAAAATTTATGAATCCACCAATAACAACTACACCCAAGATGCCCAGAAAACCAATATCGGAATAAACCACAAAACATATTAAACCTACGAAAAATAATTTACTAATTATTTCTGCGATTACGACTCTCAACATTTCCATATTCTTTTGAAAAAAACCTGTTAAAAGTTGCGTTAGAGAACCAAAAAGGAAAGAAATCGCCGTAATAGCAATGCCTAATTTAATAATTTGAGAATATTGGGGAATCAATAAACATATTACCGGAGCGAGGGATAAAAGAAAAATACTAGAAATCAGACGAATAGTAAAAAAATTGCTAGTAATTTTTTCTTGATTAGCATTAGGCAAAGAAAGCATCTGCACGAAGGTCATATATAAACCTAGATCAGCAAAAATAGCAAAAGCCTGAAGATAAGCAATAACAATAGTAAATTCTCCAAAACCAGTTGCACCTAAATAACGCGCAATTAATGCAAAAACAAAAACATTTAAGAAAAGACTAACAATCTTACTTAGGAAATGAATAATAGTATTTCTTCCAATTTTCTGCGTTAAAAACATAATTTCATAGTATCAAAAAAACAAGAGAGCATCAAGATATTGACTTCTAATTAAATTCTAGTTAAGGTGAAAGTATGCAAAAATTTATCTTACTGAAGATAGGGTTTGGTTTGATTTTAATACTATTGTTGTCTCCATTAACAACTCATGCTGAAAATATATATCAGGCCCAAAGATTAGAACAAAGTCATATTTCTCTGCCAGAACTCTATACTGGTCAGTCTTTAGAATTTTGGGTGAAATTTAAAAATGTTGGTTCTCAATATTGGCGAGGAGATGGAAAACAAGCCGTGACCCTCAGAACCATAAGTGGAATGAAGAGTAAATTCGGTTATCCTACTTGGTATAATAGTTATACCCCTAATCGCGTTAATCCTGTTTCAACAATTGAGCCAGGAGATGAAGCGCTATTCAGATTTAGGGTTAGCGCGCCATCTGAACCTGGGATAAAATGGGAAAAATTTAATCTATTTGCTGGCTCAACAATTATTCCCGGAGGTGAAATAGAAATAGCAATTCAAGTGCTAGAAAGAACTGAAACAATAAATCAGCCTGAGCCTACTCCCGAGCCATCGCCCGAGCCATCACCTGAGCCTACTCCCGAGCCATCGCCTGAAGAATTATTTTGGGAAAATATACCTGCTTCAATAACTATCAAAGATCAACCTCGCTGGAATCAACTTCCAGACGGACCTAATCTGCGTGTTGGACTCCTTTTTGTAGATTCAGAAGAAAAAAATGATTATTTACCTTTTAAAATTTCTAGCTTTAACAATAAGCTTTATAATATTTACGACCAAAATAATAAACTTTTAGTTCGTAACACAAATGGGGAAATAATAGAAATAGATTATAACTATGATACTGGATATTATTTCTTAAACGACAACACGGGGAAAAGATTATTAATGACTGACTCTTATATAAAATTATCATCAGATGATGACAATGTGTTTGAAGTCAACAGTTGGACTAATGGTCCTTTTTGGGGGCAAAATGTTAACGACAATGAATTCCGCGGTGAAATTGAAATTCAATATAACGCTAATACCGGTCGTCTTTGGTTGATTAATGAACTTCCTCTAGAAAAATATTTAAAAGGAGTTGCAGAAGTATCAGATTTAGCTCCCTTCGAATTTTTAAAATCTCAAAAAATTGCTGCAAGAACTTATGCTCTTTTTCGTTATCTAACACCAAAATATACAAACACTCCTAATGGAGAACCCTTTTTTACCTTGCGAAGTACTCAAGCTGATCAAGTTTATAGAGGATATAACAGAGAAATGAGAGCATCCAATACATCTGTAGCAGTAGATTCAACTAAAGGAATTATTGCTACATACAATAATGAACCTATATTAGCTTATTATTTTGCACATAGTAACGGTTCAACTATGTCCTCTTATGAAGCAAACATGACTGCTGCACCCGTCGCTTATTTGCAACCAAAGTTAGATCCACCCAGCCAAGGACAAAGCATGCTTGGGCACGGAGTAGGTCTTCCTCAAGTCGGAGGAATGGCTGCCGCTCGTCAAGGAGCAAATTATTCTCAAATATTAAAATACTATTATACTAACATTGATTTGACACAAATGTATTAAAACGGGGCGTAGCCTAGTGGCTAAGGCGCCTGCTTTGGGAGCAGGAAATCGAGAGTTCGAGTCTCTCCGCCCCGACCAAAATAAAAAAACTTGGGAATCCGATTCCCAAATAAAATTCTCAAAAACACTGTTAAATTCTTGATGGTGTTTTTTTTATTACTCATGCCTTAGGGCTTCAATTGGACTAAGTTTCGCGGCTTTACGAGCTGGATAGAATCCAAAAAGCAAACCAACTGAACTAGCTACACCTAAACCCAAGAAAATTGCTTGGACAGAAATACTAAATTGCCAACCAGAACTAACAACTCTCGTTAAAACCAAGGCTGCCAAAAAAGAAGAACTTATTCCCAAAATTATTCCTATAACTCCTCCCATAGCTGTTAAAATTATTGATTCAATCAAAAATTGAGTTAAAACATTTTTACTAGTTGCCCCTAGAGCTTTTCTTAAACCGATTTCTTGAGTTCTCTCTGTAACTGAAACTAACATAATATTCATAATTCCTACTCCACCAACAATCAAAGAAATAGCCGCAACTGATGTCAGAAGAATGGTCAAAACATCGGTGACTAGTTTTATAGTATCAATTATATCACCCTGTGTTGTTACGCTAAAATCATCATCCTTGGGATCATCTATATTGTGCAAATTCCTTAGAGTCAATTTGATATCTTCCACCATCATTGGAACAACTGCTTCGTTTTTAGCTATGATATGAATCTCTTGATAGTAATCAATTCCAAGAATATATTTTTGAGCAACAGAGTATGGAATGATAATAAATTTATCTACATCCATAAAAGAAGAAACCGAACCACTGGGAGGTAAAATCGCTACTACTTTGAAATACTTATTTTTAATCTTAATTTTTTCTCCAATAGCTTCTGCAGACCCAAAAAGTTCCTCTCTTACTTTCTCTCCAATAACGGCTACTGCTCTTCGAGATTTAATATCATCTTCTGTAAAATAATTTCCTTCGGCTGGATAAATATCATAAAGCTTGCTCATCCAATCTGCAGTCCAACCCAAAATAGTTGGCCGATAAATTTCTCCTTTATAGGAAACGCCGCCGGGCACCATGAAAGAAGGTGTAAGATCCTCCAAATCAGGAACATTGCTTTTACTTTTTAGAGCCTTAATGTCTCTTTCTTTCAGAGAATCTAAAAGTAAATTAGTAGCCATATCGCTTGGGCCTTTCATTTCTTTGCCAGGATTAATTTGAACAAAATTTCCGCCCAAAGTTTCCACTTCTTTCAAAATCAAAGATTCTGCCCCTTGACCAATAGACATGATTAAGACAATGGAACTAATTCCTATCACAATACCCAAAACCGTTAAAATAGAACGAGATTTGTTCGTTATTATCGCTTTTAGGGAAGTTTGTAGTATAAATCTAATGTGCATACGAATTTATTACTTGATAAAGCCGTCTCTAGCAAAATGACGACTATCTACAAACGAATCACTAACAATTTTTCCATCTCTGAGTTTTATTATTCTTTCTGCCATTTCTGAAGTATATTTTTCGTGAGTAATTAAAATAATAGTATGACCACTTTCGTGTAATTTTTGAATAATGTCCATAATTACTTGTCCAGAACGTGAATCAAGATTACCTGTTGGCTCATCTGCAAAAATGACTTTTGGCTTGTTTACTAAAGCTCTAGCAATAGCTACTCTTTGTTTCTCTCCTCCAGATAATTTAGATGTTTCGTGATCCTTACGATGAGTAAGTCCGACTTTTTCTATTGCTTCTCTTGTCAAATCATCCCACAAGGATTCTTTTATTTTAGAGTAAATTAAGGGCAATCTAACATTATTAAAGACTGTTGTTTTTTTCAAAAGATTGAAAGATTGAAAAACAAAACCTATCTTTTTATTTCTAATAGAAGCTAAATCTTCTTCTGAGTAATCATTCATTGTTTTGCCTTCAAAAAAATAATTACCCTTACTCTGTTTTTCTAAAAAACCTAAAATATGAAGCAATGTAGATTTGCCAGATCCAGAAGCTCCAATAATTGCTACAAATTGACCCTCTTTAATAGTAAAAGACACTCCTTGGACAGCCGGAGTGCTCACTTCACCATTATAATAAATTTTTTCTAGATTCTCAACTAGAATCAGAGGAAGTTTTTGATCAGACATACCTTTTATTTTTCTCTTAAAATAGTAATTACTTTATCGCCCTCTACTATTCCTTTTGTAATTTCTATTTGACCCAAGGTTCCCTTTAATCCTGTTTCCACTTCAATTTCTGAAATAACTCCTTCAGAATCAACAACCCTAACAAACTTATCGCCATTTTTGCCAAATACAGCTCTTAGGGGTATGGCGATAATATCTTGACGCTCATCTGTTAAAATATCAATATCTGCTGTCATCCCTGATTTTATGCGTTTGTCCTCTTTGGTGAAATAAAGAGTCACTTTGTACGTAGAAACTCCTTCAATAACTGTTTCAGCTGGATTAATATTTGTTAGGTTGGCTTCAAAAACAACATTACTCTCATAGGCGTCTAATCTTATCCTCGCCGAATCATTTATATTAATTTTAGCAATATCAACTTCGGGAACGTTGGCTTCAACTTTAAAATTATTATCCGACATAACAGAGATAAAAGGAATATTAGCTGAAATAATTTCACCAATTTTTGCTTCTTGTTCTGTTATAATTCCCTCTGAAGGAGAATGTAACTCCATTTTAAGGAGTTGAATATTAATACTTTCTAAATTGGCTTGAGCACGTTTCACCTGCGCTTGCTGGGAAACAACATTCAATTTTGCCTGAGATACCAATGCCTCTTGCGCCTTAACTTGTTCGTCAGTCGCTCCTAACCGCCCAAGAATCAATTCATCTTCAGCTAGAGATAAAGCACTTTGGTAAGCGTTAAAACTGCTTTGAGCAGTAGCAATATTATTCTGATTAACAATTCTCTGACTGGCAATAAGCTGTTCTTGACTATTAATGTTAGATAAAGCTGTATTGATGTTTGTCTGAGCAGTGCTAATACTACTCTTATATGTATTAAGGATAGTTTGAGATAAATTAATGGCTGAATTAACTACATCATTCAAATTATTTAACAAAACTCTGACTACTAGAAGATTATTTCTAGTATTAGTCAAAAAACTATCTAGAACTAAAAAATCCGTTTCTAAAGAAACGTTACCAAGATCATCCTTTAGCGAAATAAATGTTTCTGTTGCCTCCTTTCTTTGTTGTTCAACGTCAATTTTTCCTTGAGAATCAGAAGTGAAGAAAGTTAATTCTGGGCTATCTGAAGAATCATTAGAAAACATTTCATCCATCTGTTCATTAACGGCACTATCAGCTTTAGAATAAGAATCATAAAGTATGTCTTCAACATCATTATAAAGATTCAATAGATCAATGTCTGCTTTGTCGCGAACATTTTCTAAATTATTTTGAGCATCAACTAATATTTCTCTAGCATTTATTACCTTGGTTTCTGTGATTTGAATTTCTTCTGGACGAGAACCTTGATTTAGCTCATCTAATTTTGCTTGCTGGACATCAGCCGCCGCCCGGTATTGAGCCAAGTTGGCTTGTGCACTTTCTAATTCTGCCCCTAGTTGCAATATTTGTATATCGAGCTCTCTGCCATCTAAGGCAACCAATAATTGACCAACAATCACTTTGTCTCCTATTTTAACGTAAATTCCCTTAACTTTTCCTCCCGTTTCTAATCCCAAGTCAACCAATTCTGTTGGCTTTACCTGTCCTGTGACATTAACTTCCTGAGAAATATTACTTCTTTCTGCTATAACAAAATTATAATCCTGTTCGTTTTTGTTACGCGAAGAAAAGTAACCTACAATAAGGACAAAAATTATAATTGTGAAAACAATGATTTTCTTCTTAGATTTTTTCATAGACTCTTATGATAAAGAAAATGAAGCGATTTGTCAAATCTTAAAAATATGATATAATAAAATTATAATTTGGCGGGTATCGTATAATGGTTATTATCTCAGGTTTCCAACCTGATGATGGGGGTTCGATCCCCCCTACCCGCTTTTTTTTATATAAATTTTATGTCTTTAAGTTTAGGAATTATTGGCCTTCCTAATGTGGGTAAATCTACCCTCTTTGAGGCCATAACAAAAAAACAAGTAGCAAAAGAAAATTATCCTTTCTGCACAATAGATCCTAACGTAGGTATAGTTGCTGTTCCCGACGAAAGAGTTGATGCTCTAGCGCAATTAACAAAATCAGCCAAAAAAATCTACACTACAGTAGAATTTGTAGATATTGCTGGTTTGGTTAAAGGAGCAAATAAAGGGGAAGGTTTGGGTAATAAATTTTTGGCGCAGATCAGAAATGTAAACGCCATTGTTTATGTTTTGCGATGTTTTAAAAATGAAAACATAATTAATACTCAAACGGCGATCAATATCTTGCAAGACAAGAGCATCCTAGAAACCGAAATGATATTGAAAGATTTGGAAACTGTTGAAAAACGAATTTCTGGATTAAACAAAGAAATTAGAGCCAATCCTAAAGATAAGATGATAGAAAAAGAAATGGAAACTTTGGTTCGAGCCAACGATTTGCTGGAAAAAGAGAAAATCTTAGTAAACTTAAATTGGAGTGATGAAGAAAAAAGGATTCTAGATAATTATCAGTTATTAACAATGAAACAAAGAATATTTCTTTTAAATGGATCTCGTGACGAAATCTCTCCTAAAATAGTAGAAATTTTTCAAAAGAATAATTGGCCTTTTTTAATTATTGATGTCTTAACCGAACTAGATGCATCTGATCTTACTATTGAAGAAAGAATTTCTTTTGGGCTCGAACAAGAGACAAAACTTAATGAATTGATCAAAAAATGTTATCAATTATTAGATCTAATTACTTTCTTTACTACTGGTTCAGACGAAACTCGTGGCTGGACATTGAAAAAAAGTGAGACCGCCCCACAAGCGGGAGGGGTCATTCATACTGATTTTGAAAAACGATTTATAAGAGCTGATGTAATAAACTGGCAAGAATTAGTGAAAACAGGAGGGTTTATTCAAGCTAGAGAAAAAGGGTTGATTCGTACAGAAGGAAAGGAATACATCGTTCAAGACGGAGATGTTATAGAGATAAGATCTGACGCCTAACATTAAAAAAATATTCAACATAATAAAACAAAAAACTCATCTGAATAAAGATGAGTTTTGTTTTATGTGGTGCCGAGGGGCAGAATCGGACTGCCGACACGTAGATTTTCAGTCTACTGCTCTACCACTGAGCTACCTCGGCCTAATTTGTTATATAATATTCAAAAATGGGCGATCAGGGAATCGGACCCCGACATCTTCCGTGTAAAGGAAACGCTCTACCATTAAGCTAATCGCCCAAAAGTTAATCAAAAAGAATTCGGTTTTACCGTTTTCCGTTTCTATTGTACCATATCTCCTCTGACATTATCAAAAAAAGTTATAACCTATGAAGTTTCCTCAATTTCTCCTGCAGTTTCCACTTCTTTTGGTTCTTTCGAAAAGAACTCAATAGCTTCAGCCAATTCAGGATGATCCTTGGAATATTCATTGATATCTATCTTCTTTGTATAAGCCTCACATGCTTGAACTAACGCAGCTGCACCAGCTTTAGTGCCTCCTGGATGAGCATGAACTCCAGCACCCATTGTAGTGATGAAATCGGTATTTCCCATAATATCTATAAATGGTTTCAATAACATTGGATTGAGTCCCCCTGAAACTATAGGACAACATTTTTTCATTCCTCTCCAACTATCATCTTCTAAAATCAGATCATGAAGATCATCTTCATAAACAAGTTTTACCGCATCTTCATCTTCTTCTGGTATCTTCCCCCAAGATTGTTCAAAAAAATGACCTTTTCTTTTCTGATATAAAATATTATGAGCTGAAACAGCATCTTCCTCTGGCTTTCCAGCCATTTTTCCAACACCAGCTGTTCCAGTATGAACTCCAGAAGCTCCCGCTAGTCTCGCAAATTTAGAAAGAACTAAAACTGTAAATCCTATGGGATTTTCTGGTCTCGTAAATGCTCCATGACCAGCCCGATGGAAATGAAGAAAAACATTCGGATATTTTCTTCTAAGAGTCTGTACAGCCATCCATCCAGCAGTAATGCCGTCAATTAAAAATGCATAACTCCCTTGTTCAAATCCTGCGCTTATAATCATTTCACATCTTTCGATCATCGTATCAAAATCAGCTGCAGAAACGTTAAAAGAATGAACTTTCTTATTTCCCGTTTCTTTCACAGCCTTGTCCATGGCTTCTTTTACATATTTTACCATTTTATCATAAGGACAAAAGTCTTGATTCGCTTGTGGTTCATCATTTTTAACAAAATCTCCACCTCCTGCCCAAAAATCATAAGAAACTTCCGCATATTCAGAAGAGGTAAGTCCCATTTTTGGTTTAATAATAGTTCCAAGAATAGGTCTGTCATGTATATTCAAATATTCCCTCATATCATCTACTGTATAACTTGGGCCATCGTATTGTTCAAGCATTGCCGGAGGAAACCAGACGTCTAAAAGTTTCAAAGCTTTTACTTTTTTCATTCCTAAAACGTTTCCAGCTATATATGTAAAAATATTTTGTATATTACCTCCTCTATCAAAAAGTCTCCAAGGATATGCGATCCAAACTAAGTTTTTTTCTAAATCAAGATTATAAACAAGTGCATTCATTTCTTGAGAAAAAGGAGTTTCCGTTTGAACCTTAAAAGTTGTCCCCGTAGATGACTCAGCCGCAATTTCTGTAGATGCTTGCAAAATGTTTAATTCTTCATCGGGAATTAAATGAAAAACTCCAAGAAGATATTCTCCATTTTTAGGATTTGGTAAATTCAAATTTACATAAGCTTTTTGTTTTGGATTCAATGATTCTAAATATTTTTCTAATACCATATTTTTGAATTTAATTTAATCTTATTTTATTAATAAACAGAGATAATAGCAAACATTATTACTGTCATTATATTTATGGTGGACCCAGGGAGAGTCGAACTCCCGATTCCTCCGTGCCACGGAGGTGTTTTACCACTATACTATGGGCCCTTTTTATAAATAGTATAAATGCCCAGGGCGGGACTCGAACCCGCATGCTCGTAAGAGCACAGCTCCTCAAGCTGCCGCGTGTACCAATTTCGCCACCTGGGCTTGACTAAAAATCCTGATTACCTAAACACTCGAACAATTATCATTCCTTTATTTCTTTCATTTTCTTCTTATATTTTCCTCTCAAAAAATATAACTTTGAACGTCTGACTTTATGTTTTTTGACAATTTCTATTTTAGTGATTGTGGGCAAACTCAAAGGAAATATTTTTTCTACAGCTACTCCACCCTTTTTTGTAACTTTTCTAACAGTAAAAGTAGCACCAGATTCTAATCCGGCATGATGGGCGATAACCATTCCTTCAAATACCTGAATTCTCTCTTTCTCTTTCCCCTTAGTGTCCAATTCCTTTATTTTTTGATGCACACGAACAATCATCCCAGGATTAATCTCTGAAATTTTAGAAACCTCTTCTTTAGAAGAAATATTATCTTTCTCATCCTTTGTTTCTTCTTTCACTTCTTCCTTTATTTCATCTTTTATTTCTTCTTTCACTTCTTCCTTTATTTCATCTTTTATTTCCTCTTCTTTTTTTTCTTCAGTAGTCATAATATCTATATATTTATTTTTGTAAAAAATCTTTAAGTTTTTGAATTATCTCTTTTTTTAATTTTAGTAAAGTAATTTTATTATTACGAATAGTTAGATTATAGACGGCTTTATTCTTTAAATCAATTTTATAAAGCTTCTGATAACGATCGCGATCGCGTTTGTCTCTTTCTGTTACAGAAATTCCAGCCGCAGAAATACTTAAATTATCTCTTTGCGCAATCCTTT
>Ga0307928_10003828_pt1 | contig 11492 bp, 12 predicted proteins | sample AceLakmetagen232_FD_201815 | JGI IMG/M metagenome (GOLD analysis project Ga0307928, IMG submission 201815) | Saline water microbial communities from Ace Lake, Antarctica - #232 | ecosystem: Environmental > Aquatic > Non-marine Saline and Alkaline > Saline | place: Antarctica: Ace Lake...
AGTGCTGGCAGTTATCATGTCGGCCAGTTCGGTGGGATTGTCGAAGTATTGCTTCCACTGGAATGTGGCGTCGATGTTGCCACGGTCTCGTTGCGGCCACCCGCTACGATCTCCGGGCCAGATAGGGCTAGCGTTGTGAGAAACGATGTCCAACTCCCAACCGGACATGCCAAGCATTTCATCGTCGCCAATCTTGAACTTCAGCCCCGATGTACTAGGCGGCGCATTGGCAAGCGTTGTGGCTGCCGTAGCGCTACTCGCACCGCCCGTCAGCGCACCGTTACCCGAGATAAATATGTGATAGTAGAATGGCTTGTTGCCCTTCGGGTCGCAAAAAATACGAACCCGGTCAACAATGGCGCTAGTGCCAGCGGTTTGCGTACCGATGACCGAGGATACCCAGCCGTTCCCATCACGGTTTCCGCCGTCGAACGTGAACATTTCCCCCGGCATTTTGGGCGGCTGATAGCCATACCCAACGGCTTTTATAAACCAATCTCGATTAGTGTTGGTGCGAACAACTCCACCGTCCGAAGAGGAACACGCAATGGCATTATCGAATCCAACCGTAGTCACGCTGTACTGTTCAAGGCAGGTAATTCCGTCAATGGCCGCTTTGTAGGCAGTAATCGCCATGATGTACGCACTCCTTATTATTGATTGTCTACAATGTCGGCTGTTGCAAAGTTCATGCGGACTTCACAGTCCCACACGGTAGTCCAACCAGTTTCGCGGTGGGTTAATTCGCGTTCTTTTAATGTGTCTTTGTTCCCGATGATTCGCGTGTGGGTAACGAACCGATGGCTTCTCCATGTAACACTATCCATGGTCGTTTCCCAATTGGACACTGCCACAAAAATAACCCACGCCAACTCCAACGCGAGGTCGGCCTGCTTGGCTCCCGTCGCAACCTTGATGCTAAACACTCTCCTAATGTCGGCGCTACTGTTATCGAACTGGTCGATGGTAACGCCTTCCGTCATTTCAATCAGTACGGCTGGAAAATCTGCATACTGAGCGCCACCTTTTCGCGGTTCGCCAGAACTCGATACGGTCTTGAGGCGACAACCGCTTGAAACTAGTGTGCAAAAGCGTGAACTAGCCTCAAGCATTGTCCACAATGCCTCATGTACTTTCGCCAGCGGTGTTGTTTCTGCACTAGACATATTTACTCACGTTGGCTACGGGGACGTAATGCCTGTGCGGTTAATCGCTAGCAGAATAGTGGCGGCTGTTGGTGCATATCCAAGATGCACGATTTTATTGCCCGAAGTTATCTCCGAGTGTGCGATGATTTGCCCGGCCACAATGTCCAGGCAATAGGGCTCGCCAACTACCACGGTTCCACCGACGGTAATCGAGCCACTTTTCTGAACGGTCACAGGCTGGTTGGCCGTTGCCGCGTTCAACGCTATCCCATAAACATTGTCGATTTGCGAGGTAGCGGTTACGGACGCCGCAAGACTGTCGGCAAGGTAAAACTTGTTGTCCGAAGTTGATTTGTAGACAACTTCACCAGGCGTAATTGCTTCACCAGCGGTTCCCGACTCTACGATGGCACCATCGCCTTGGATTACGCTGGCGTCGGTAATAGTAATAGCAGCCATTAGAATACCTCAATCTTTCTTTTTAGAGTGCGTCCAGCCGAATCTGGCCGGAGATAATTTGGTCTATCATTTTGTAAGCCTTCGTGCGGTGCCACGTCACGCTGTCTCGTGGTTCACCCTGATCGTCGTAGGTCTCTTGGTCTCTCGCATCCTTTAGCCAACAGCCTGCCAAAGCATTAGCAATGTCTGCGATGATAGCGGGCGTAGCACTCGCCGTCGTGACGAATGGTTTCCGGTAGTGCGTAAATCCAAGTCGGGTGTTTACTTCCGCATCGGCGGCGACGATTGCCGCTGCCTTTCGTGCCGCAATGTTGTCGGTATCCCCATCATTATCTAAATCGCTCCATTTGGTGATATTTTCATCCCCAAACTTTTGATCCATCCCGGTTGTTGTCGCATACGCCATGGTCTAAGCTCCAAACGAGTCCCAATCGACATTGCCCGATGGTCCCGATCTGCCGCGCGATTGGCCCGGTTCGTTGTTGTTGGTGTTGCTGGCAGCCATAGCCTCACGCATGGCCTTCTCTGCCGATACGATGTATTGCTTGGCGTAATTGCCATGCGGGCTAGTAACGTCAAGCCCCAGCGTCATGGCTAGGTGCATTTCGACGTACCGCATGAAAGCGTTTTGGGCACACGTCTCAATTTCGATTGGGTCGGTCACAACGTACTTCACACCAGAGCGAGAGGTCGTCACGTTGGCTTTCAGCGTTATGGCTGTAGTTGACGCGGCAGAATGAATCTGGTGCTGCTCTGCAAACCGGTTCAAGCCGTAGCGACCGGTGGGTGTTATGGTCTCACTTTTTCCCACCCGGAGTATCGCACCCGCCATATCGCTATCAAACTCCGTGGTGGTGCCTGCAATCGCGTTACTGCCCGCCACGGCAACAATGGTGCCTACCGAGTCTGCCGCGTCCCTGCCGCTATACTGAAGCTCCCTCGGGCGTCTCTGGTAGGTGAAGTCTACCGGTTCGTCATCGGGTGCAAACGGCCAGATAAATATCGCTTTTTCCGATGGGGAGTTTGGACGTTCGCCAATGGCGTAGTAGCGAATATCTCCGGTCGAACTATGGTTTCGCTGCCAGCCTGCCATTTCGGTCATGGACACGGGCTGCCCATAGGCCCAGCTATTCCGACCCATTGGCCCCGTGAAGTTGACAAAATCAGCAGAAAGCGGATACCATCGACAAAAGAGCGAATAGGTTGTCCCCGCTGCTAAATCCGCACCAGGGTTCAGTGTTTTGTGTAGCACAATCACAGTGGACGAAACATACGTTTCCACCTCGCAGATCGTGTCGTCCAGCAATACACTCGCATTCTCCACCCAGCTTGGCCATGTGGCTCCCGATAGCGTTAAGTATCGGGTGTCGTTGTCGTAGGTGACGGTCCCTGTAGACTGGGCTTTATGGAGGTGGATTCGATCCGGTCCCTCAAGCGATGGCCAGTCGTAGCCATTGATAACGTCCAGGTGTGCCTCTTGGACCGCTCGCCGTATTGCTTCCGATGACGCCTCCCGTCCGTGACCATTGAGAAATGCAACGCCAATATCGAAGGCGTCCGCAAAGGTCAGCAACGAATGGCCGCCGGTACGGGCTGAACCCAGAGCGCCGGGTGCCGCATAAGATCCATCGGTGAGTGTTATTGTTGTTGCCATAGTCTGCCTAACTAAGCCAGAGCCAACGGCTCGATCATATAAGTAACATGGCCACTAACTGCCGATGTGCCGCCAAGTGTCATTTGAAACGCTGACCCGCTCGCAGTGGACATCCAGCCGTCAGGGTTGTAGCCCGAACAAATCGAACTGGTATCTGGAAGTGAAAATCCGGTAGCCCCGTTCAACGCAACGGCAGTGCCAGCGGGTTTCGATTCCAACTTGATCGTAACTGCCGAGGCAGCGTTAAGGACGTATCCAAGTATGTGAATCTTTGCCCCAGTGACAGCGGCAACTATCGTAACGACGCCGGCCGCGTTCACGCCCGTTACCGAGACAGTTTTGACACCATACATTTCAGCTAATGAAGCCATGTTGTTTCCTTTATGTTTTCGCACCACACGCCCGGTGGGCAGGCGGAGAGCAAAACACCCGCCCACCGGGCCAACTCGTCAACTTACTTACGCGGTAGCGGTCAATGTCATTCCAGCGGCGTTTGTAATCGTACCCGTGACCGTGGTTGTCCAGTTTCCTGCCCATTCGTCACCGGTTCCGCCCTTGATATACAGGGTTACGCTGTACACTCCGCCTAAATGGTTGCCGCAAATCTTATTGGCACCAGTATCCGTGCCAGTCAGATCAATACCCTTTGTGCATACCGCTCCACCGAATGTGCCAGCAGCCGCGAGGCCGGTAACCATAATCACATTGTTTTCGATGACACAAGATCGCCCTTCGATTTCAATTGCGATCACGCAACTGTTGAAAATGTTGTTGCGAATAATCCAACCGGAGGCAGTGAAAGCACCTTTAATTGCTGCGCCATAGGTCAACGTGTTCATGTAGATAAACTCGTTGTCCTCAATCAGCACGTTCGACTGGCCAACTGTCATACGGATAGCCACATAGGAACCAGCCTTGCCTTGGAACCGATTGCCAATGATTCGTGTGTAGTTTGCCCCCGTACTGAGATTGATGCCTGACGGAGCGCCAGAAGAAGAATAAGCCACGGGCCTAATCTTGATGTTGCGAACTTCGCAGTACGCAGCCGTGAGCGTCAGGCAAGCCGTGCTTCCAGCGTCTACGGTAGGTGCTGTCCACACCGCCTGTCCCGGTCCCGTTCCGATGCCGATGAAACGGACGCCAGCTTTAGCACACGTTACGGCTTCATTGAAGCTGCCTTTAAGGAGGATAACATCACCCGCCACTGCGGCAGTGACAGCCTCGGCAATGGTCTTAAACGCAGTTGACCACAGCGTTCCGGCACCCGAAGAGGTAGCCGTTGAGTCGGCGTAGTAGATGGTTCCGATGGTGTCCTCAACCGTATTGAGCAGCGTGGATATTTCCGCGCCTGCCGTAGTGCTTCCCATGCGGCCCAACAGTACATTTTCGAGTTCTTGTGAAATAGCCATGTGTTTCTAATCTCCTAAAGTCAGTGAAAAAACTAGTTACGTGCCCCGGCTGGGGCTTTGATTGTCATTCCCCGGCCCTCACAGCCGGTTCCAAGTTTCTTGCAAGCTCGCTTCACGCCGCCAACAGGGTCGGAAGAGGGAATAAACGCAGTAGGGGCACCGCATGAGCCTGCTAATCCTGGTTCGTAAATGTCGGTGTCTCTCGGGGTGTAGCCCTGTTGCTTTGCTTTATCGGTAACACGCTTGACTTCTGCCTCGTCGCCACCGAACTGTGTCAAGAGCGTTCCCTTGCCCTTGCTAAATGTGGCGGTAGTGCGAATGGCCGGTGCGCTAATGATTCGCTTTAGCGACCGGTGATTGCATTCGGGGCATGTGTGCAGCGGCCTATCAGCCATGTGCTGAAATGCCTCAAACTCGTGGTTGCATATCTCGCAAGAATAGTCATAAAGGGGCATTATTGCTCTCCCGTTTCTTGGCTGTCCATTCGGTCAAGTCGCTCTTTTGCCATTTTCAACAGCATATCGGTGGTATGGCTTTCGCTGTCTTGCTTTGCATCTAATTGGTGTTTGGCTTGTTGGATTACCATGTCTTGCTGTGCCTTTGCTGCCTGCACTTCCATTTCCTGCTGTGCTTTGGCAGCCTGGAGTTGCATGTCCTGCTGTTGCCCGACCGATTTTAAGGCTATCTTTTGCTGCTCGGCAGTGGCTTTGGCTTCCGCTACTGGGTCGGGCTGCGGCTCCTCTGGTTGCTCTGGTTGTGGTGGCTCCAATTTGCCGATTGCCAGTCCGCTCATGTCAATTTCCATTGATTCGCCAAGGCGAGCGTTCAATTCGTCCAGTTTCGTGTAGTCACCGGTCTGGGCCGCGACTTGACCAAGTTGGATACTCAACGGCTGGTAGATTTCCTTGAGGTTTTCAGCGTCCCGTTGTCGATTGGGTTTGCGAATACTACCGACAGCAATAGAGCATGTCATTTCACGCAACACGCTCTCCTCGTCAGCGTTGGCAAACGTCTGGTCAAAGATATGTGCTCCCACCTCTCCGACCTGTGACTTGATGCTTTCGCCGTTGATGCCTGAGTAGTAGGCACATACTTTTTCGTTGCGTGCGGCTTCGACCTGCCAACCTTCAACCTTTGACGCCATGTAATCCGGCCGAATGGCAATTCCCTGCTGCTTTGTCTGTGCGTCGTCTTTCGTGCGAGACGCGGCTCCAGCATTCATTCCGCTGAACAACTCACTGAGACCGACGCGACGGTCAAACAAATCAAAAAGATGTTCAATAATCTTCCAGACATCGTAATTAACCGCTGGTCCCTGAATGAACTTAATGAGACTGTTGATGTCTTTCAGTATTTCGGGGATACCGAACACTACTTCATCTTCGTTGCTCTTTAACGCCGCTTCAACATCACGCTGGGCACTTTTCAAGACGGCAATAAGAGTTCGGGTATTTTGGTAAATGTGAAATGTCAGCCGCGACATAATGATGTTCAAGGCAATCAGTTCCCCAAGACCTGGAGCCAGGGGCGAGATTGGCCACGCACTATTTGGATGGCGGTAAAAGTCAAGAAAAACACAGGGCCAGCGAGAATCTTTCCAGAATGGCACGGGCCATGCGAATGCCTCACGTACATCTTTGTCTGTCGCCTCAAGGAACTTATCCTTTGGCATATTCAACGGCCACGGAACGCCACGGGCAACCTCCAAGTAGGCGTAGTCACCCACCACCTCGTCAAATGCCGATTGCATTACTTTAGACGTTCCGGTCAGCCGGGTGCCAATTCCGCCTATTGACCAGATTTTCCAGTAGCGAACCAGGTCAAATGTGTTTCCTCGTCCATGTTCGAGTTTGCCCTTGCTGTTGCCCTTCTGCGCACCCTTAGATTCAAGAGATTCGATTCCGTTCTTATTGCGAAGGCTTCCAAACGGCAAATTGCGGTCACGCTCCGCCTTCCAGTGTGGCTCGATGCACAATCTGGCGATCCAATACGCCTCCCCGAAGTTGCTACTCTCTGCGTCGGGGTCAATCAGCAGTCGGTCCACGGTGTCGTAGAACGAACCTGTCAACACGCGGTTGCTGTCCGGCATGGTGTACGCTTCGGACCACAGTATGCCCCTTCCCTTTATTAGCGCTTCCGTACAGGCGTCTTCGGAGGCTTGCTTTAGTCCACCATTGGGCTGTTCTGTCGGAGTGTAGCTCAAGTACCGCTCAAGGCACTGGCAGCCGGACTTTAGGACGGATCGCCTTTGCTCCTCGCGTTCAATGGCTTGCTGGTGCATTGCTTGCACTTGCGGATCGTTAGGGTCGCCGAACACCTCGGGGCCAAACTTTATGCTTTTCGCTAGGTCCACTTCTCGCGTTGGGTTGCGGTTGTAAATGAGTGGACCAAAGAGGGCAACCATCTCAAACGCTTTGTTTAACGTGATCTTGAACTTTGGAGAAAAACTGCCGCCAATGTACTTTTGTTGGTATTTCTGATCGTACATGAACCCGACGGCACCCGTATAAAACTGCATACACTGGTCGGCAACATCCTGGAATCGCGCACGCTTATGCTCGACGGCGGTGTCTAGCTTTCCGAGCCAGCCGTTGACAAGCGGTTGCAGCAATTCGTAGTTGTTGTCGTCCATTGTTTACTTTTTATTTTTGAAGGCGCGGGAACCTGCCCCGGACGGAATCCCATGGTCAGTATCAGTTAGCTCGGGCTCTTGCACCTCTGGGAGGCGACAATCTTGGTGTGGTAGGTAATCCCAGCAGCCGCTTTCAGATACATGCGTTGGATGTTTTGCAAGAAACGGATCGTCTTTGTGGTGAGCACCGGTAACGAGAATCACCGAGTGCTGATCTTTATTGAAGACGTGCAGAGAAAATACGCCGCAGCGTCCAGCGGAAGTAATGATGGCTACGCGAGGTTCTTTGCTCGTTTCGCCCCTGTAGTACCAAAAGCACATTCTGCTGTAGGGCGTAGGAAACGGGTCGGGTCTTTTAATAGTGTCCATGCGATTCATCCTTTACAAAGGTCAGGTCTAGGGGAGGTAACTGTTATGCTGCTGCTGTGCCAGGGCCAAGGTGAAAACTGTTGTCTTTCTTTTTGCCTGTCATTTTCTCTACTAGCTTGTTGTACGCATCCAGGATGGGCGCAACCGTCTTGCTCTCTTGGTGTGCGACGTAGGCACCTCCCCAATCAAACAAGGGATCAAGATGGGCTGCCATATACCCGAGTGCGTCCATGCAGTGGTTGTCTTTGGCGATTGCCTTGTCTGTGATTTCGTCGCGGGTAATGGTTTGTTTGTATAGCCCAAACTCTCGGCAGGTGAATGGGCACGTCGAGGCAATAATCCGAAACTGCGTTGTTCCATCTTCCCGAACATTAAGCCAATTACGGACGGACATATTACGCGACGGAATGTTATCGCTTCCGCCGAGGAACCCGGAATCCGTCAAGCGACTCTTGAGTCCATATCGCTCAAACGCCTCTCGGTAGAACTCCACAACTCGCTTGCCGCCTCCCATAACGGTTTGCCTACCGGCATGTTCGTCGATGATAAAAGCGTGAAACGTGGTGCCCTTTGACTTTTCTGCTATCATCCGAGCCAAAGCGTTGGCGTCACATCGCTGGGCGAAAACCTCATCGTACTGTACGAGAAAATTGCCGATTCCCGGTGGAGGGACGGCCCCAAATACTGCGGCGACATTGGCGTGCCCAGGGTCGATGGCAAGGTATCGTGTCCAGTCGTTGGGTACTTGCCAGTTGTTTTGCAGCAAAAGTTCTTCGATGATGTCGGGGCCGCTGGTTCGTGGCGCACCATGTACGTCTACGTTGAACCCAGGGTAAACCAACTGCAATCCGGCAGACGATTCACCCCGGTCTCTTGACCTCAGAACCGCCTCTCCGGCTGCTGCCCAGCCCTCTAATCGCTTTCTCTTTTCGTCGGAGGGAATGTAAGGGTTTGCCGAAAAGGGGAGAATAAACTCGGCAACGTCCGGGTTCGGTCGGTCAATCTGCTCTTTGGCCCGCATACGCATTCGAGCGATTGCGATGTTTCCGTCGTGTGGCCAAGCGGACCAGATCAATCGGCCGCGAACGTCCGACAAACGAGACTGCCACTCTTCGACGTGTGTTGGAATCTCAATGTCTTCGTCAATCCAAATGACATCGACGGCCTCACCCTTTCCGGGCTGTCCACCGGACGTGAAAGCGTAAATCTCAGTTCCGTTTTTCAGTCGGCATACGCCAAATACTCGTAGTGCCTTATTGACCCAAGCCCACTCTGCGATGTACTCGGGCGGTATCATAGGTGGCGACTGCTTTGTTTCGTCCTCACGCGCGGCGTCGGCGGGGTCCGAGGGATTCCACGAGCGCCACTCACCGGTCGCCTTGTCTTTGATGAGCTTAAACATGCCGCCGCAAAACAGCTTCTTGTAGATACGTGCGATGTGCTTTTCGTCGAATCCAATTACCCACAGCAACAGTGGGCGTTTCGGGTAGTTGTTGGGAATCTCCGTGCCATCTGCTGCGGTAAGTGCCGTCTGTAATGCGGCTGATGTGAACTCCGCAACCGCGCAGGAGGTCTTTCCGCCTCTGACACCGCCCGTTACAATTCGCTCGCTAGCCTTCGATAAGTGGAACGGAAGCTGAGACGGCATGGGCCGATAGAGATTTATCCCCAGCATGCGCCGCCGGTTTTTTTCGGCGAGCAATTCTTTAACCCGGCTTCGTTCAGTTGTCGTCGCCATGATCGTCGTCTTCCAATTCGTCGTCGTCTTCCGATTCGCATTCAAGCGTCAACGTCTGTTCTGTGACAATACGCGAAATAGCACTGTCGATTTCACTGTTAAGTTCTTCTTCTGTAAGGGCAATAACAGAACTTGCTGCATCCACACTTGATGTGGAATCCTTAATCAGTTTGGCAATGGACCGTAGCTGGTCAAGCCCGTTTTTGCCCCCTGGATTACCTTCAATTGCAGCTTGGATATTCTCGTACCATTTACCACAGAACCCATCAATACCGCCGAACAACTCCACCATCTTTGCGCATACATGCGATATGCGCGGTGCATCAATGCTGTCGCCTCGGGCCGCAGAAACAATTTGCCGGTTGGCAATATCTATCAGGGCCGCCTTTAGTTTTCGTATCCTAAGCGTTTTGGCTCTGCCTCTATCTACGCACGCCTCACAGTGCGAAGCCCCGTTGGACCTAAATGCACTCGAAGGTTTTGTCTTACCGCACTTAGGGCAAATGCGATCCAACGTCTCTAGGCCAACCGGGTCGGCAAAGGCATTCTCGTCATAAGGTTGAACCGCATATTGGCTCATAGTGCATCCATTTCCAACTCAACGCGCCGAGTCTGGCGTGGTTTCCCTTCGGCTGCGGCGCGAATCAACTTGGCATTCACGTCGTCGGACGTTAGGCGAACTGGTTTGTCAACACACTTGACTTTCCAGTGCCCAGCCCATGTATCCCAATTACAGCGGAGCGGATTGTAGCCCAGTTGCAATATCCCGTGTGACGCGATGTCGCGGGTTGCCGTTACGTCCTCGGTAGAACCTTTATGTTGCTGGTATTGGTCCGACCACTCATAATAGAACCAGGACTGTTCAGCGTTCTGCTTGGCATCCAGGCAGCGTTGCGTGTACTCCCGCATTTGCGCACGGGTCATGGGGTGATTGTCATCAAGCTGCTGATTCACAGGCTCCATGAGTCGTTCCAGTAGTCCCTCTTGCTTCTTTTTAGGCTCCGTCAACTCAAATGCTCGCATGTCGAACATAATCAGTCCGGTCGGGAGTGCGGCACAATGTTGGATACCGGTCATCATCGCCGCTGTGTCGCGGTCGTACTTTGACAGTTGCATGTCGGGGTTGGGTTGGTCGGACTCCTGCGACTTCCACTGAAAAACATAAACCACCTCGTTTGGGGGCGGGCCGCAGTAGGGTGCACCAATCACAACGGGTCCACGATCATAGTGCTTGTAGAGGAAATCGAATGAGGTATCGAAGAACGGCTTGGCGGTCGTGTCGCCCTGTTGCAGTCGTTTGTCGGGCCACATATCGGAATCGACCATCAGTAGGATGTCTGCCCCACACTCACGGGCGGCGGTCACAGAACGATTGCGTGTCATGGTGATAGGTGTGTCCGAAAACTTACCCTTTTTAATCCAGCTAATGCGACTGTCGCCCTTAGCTTTGAGCATCGTTTCTGTTACCCAATCACTTACCTCGTCGGCTTGTGAACTGATCCCTCCGTTACCTGCATAGGGAAAGGTAGCGATGAGAATGGATAGTTTTCGTGGTTCCATGGGGATGGTCCTTTACGGTTCAATTAGGTCGTGTAGGGTGTAGGGTTTCATGGGTTGTGGCAAACAAAAAACCACGACCGGAACTCACGTTCCAGCCGTGGTCCCCTATCCGCCGGCGGTTCCGACCTTGGCGTAGGATTTCCGCTATAGGTTATGGAATGTTCAAGTCACAAAGTACCAGGGTGGCTCCGGTGCAGTCCGCCGTGGTGGCTGCCTCCATAAACACACCCAGCACACCCGTCATCGGGTCGGGAGTCGTGTCGGCTCCGGCAACCAGGAGAACTTTCCCGGCACCCGTGAGCGCGTTCGTCGAAGCCGAGTCGGTCATGGCAATTGCCCAGTCGCCTGCCGCAATAACCTCACCGGGGTTTTCGTTCGGCATCACATTGCACGGTCCTTCATTGAATACGATGCAGAGGTCGCCGTTGCGAACACCGTTGGAAGACAAATCGGGGTCGATGATTCCGCTGGACGCTCCACCGACCAGGTAGGTGTATCCGTCGAATCGTTGATGCCGATAGTC
>Ga0307928_10003832_pt1 | contig 11485 bp, 22 predicted proteins | sample AceLakmetagen232_FD_201815 | JGI IMG/M metagenome (GOLD analysis project Ga0307928, IMG submission 201815) | Saline water microbial communities from Ace Lake, Antarctica - #232 | ecosystem: Environmental > Aquatic > Non-marine Saline and Alkaline > Saline | place: Antarctica: Ace Lake...
AATATCAATACTCGTCACAATATATGGATTATGCATAACCATCATAGGAGGAATACTAGTTAACGGATTGTTATTCGCAGTCATACTAGGTGCACCACTAATAGGACTAATAATAGATATTCTAACAAGAAAGACGATATATGAAGAAATATGAACGAGGAAAAATGGAAGAGAAAGAAATAATTAAGCTATTAAAAAAGTGTGTGTATAGACGTGAAAACAAAAATAACGAATAACTAGGAGGAGGGGTATATTTATGTTAGTGCTAAGGAAAAAAAAGGTGAACAAGACGGACTATTATAGTCTTTGGGATCAAGAGAACAACAACAGCGAGAGATTAATGAACATCGGAAACTTGGAATCATTAAGAGTTAAGTTAGTCAAAGCAGAAAAATTTGATGAATTGACTAAAAAATACAGCGAAACCGTGACTAAATTAACAGAAGGAGAAACAGAACAAGATGACTAAGAAACTATCTAATCAGAAACCTAAGGGTTTCCTAGGTAAACACATACACATAATATTTGTTATGCGAACCTTTCAAGCAATACTGCAACAAACAGGTTTTAGTCAAGGAGATACACGAGGTTTAACACGATGGATAAAGTAGAAAAAATATCAAGAATGGGCGGAAGAATATTGGGACTATTGATGATTTTATGTTTTATAATCGCTATTGATATTAGTGTAATACCTACGCTACCATGGATTGATACAAGTATAACTACAGGAAAACTTGTAATAGCTGGATTTATTGCACTAAATATTACAGCGACAGGATTCATCATTAGTATATTTCTAAGTCAATTCAAAGAGAATAAAGTAAATAGGGCACACAATGAATAAAGAAACCAGAGAAACAGCAATAATATTTACCCTCATAGGCATAGCTATAGGCTGCCTATTGCCGGCTAAAGCAAGTATAAACTACCTCTCTGCAGTTATAGGATTCCTTTCCTGTCTAATAATAATGAGTATAGCTATCATATATCAAGAAAACAAAAAAAAAGGAAAGAAGAGGCACAAAGATTAATTATTTTCAACAACCATTATAAACCACCACCACCACCAATAAGAATTATTATAAGGTGATAAACTAAAATGCAATGCAGCCAAAGAAACACAGACGAAGCCAAAAAAGAACAAATACAATGCGAACACTGCCAATACACCTGGCAAACCAACAGCAAACTACAACAAGTAACCTGCCCAAACTGTGGAAAAAAAACAAGAGGACAAACACATGAAAAAGAAAAAGAATCTTCTTGACGCAATGTTACTAATAGGAAAAATATTCTTCCCATTCTTCTTAGTATCAGGAGTAACCACACTTATAATACTACAAGGAGAAACAACATACGCAACAATAACTGCTGTATTAGGAATATTTTGGATTGTTGAACAGTTAATAAAAGATAAAGAAAAAAGAAAAAAGGCAAGAAAATGAACCCAATAACATTCTTAAAACTATGGGGAAAAGGAATAAAAAAACACGCCTCAAGCACAGAAGGACAAACAGACGCAGGCCTAATCATAAACGCATTCCTAATCCTCGGCTGCCTACTAGGCGCATGGCAACTAAGCCAAAACGGACAAAGCACCATCGCATACATAATCTTCTGCGTAGGACTACTAACCATGCTCACAGAATGGCAACTAATCAAAACAAAGAAAAACATAAACGAAGCAAACAAACTACAAAAAAAACTAAAGGTGAAAACAAATGGATTTTGATATGGACTTCGGAGACATCAACTGGACACTAATAATCATAAGCCTAATCTGCATGGCAGGCAGCGCATACGCAGTATTTCAAGGCGGCACAGAAAACATTCCCATGTTCTGGAAAATAGCCACAGTCATAGTAGTGCCAATAGCAATATACCTTTTATTCAAAAGAAAATTTGAAGAATAAAACAAACAAAGGTGACAAAATTGGAAAAAGAAGAAAGCAAACTATTTGAAAAAGACGAACACGGAAAACTCCGATACACAGGAAATAAACAAGCCTGGAAAAAATACATGAAACCAAACATCTCAACACTACTAATGATAGTCCTCATAATGAGCGTCCTATTCTACATGAGAGACACACACGAATGCAGAGAAATAACCTACAACGCCTGCGAATACGCAACACAAAACTGCGGACTAAACCAAAACAACACCCAACAAACACAAACATTCTACAACCCCAACATAACAAACGACATCACACAATTCAACATCAACAACTTAACCTAAAAGTTTTAAGAGGTGCGTAAAAAATACAGACAACCACAATACACATACTAATAGCACAGAAAATTCAAGACCAAATAGACCTTGAAAACGGCGGCGCGCCTCTTATAACCTATAGAAAGGTCAGAGAAGTTCTAGGAAAACGATTCCGGATCAAACGCACCTACCACAAACACATAATCTGCGAACTAATCGCCATGGATATTCTAAAAAAACAAAATAATGTACTATATACTATCAATTTAGATAAAATAAAAGAAAAAAATTAAAAAAAATTTTCATGAAAATAATAAAAGTATTATAAATAATATGAAACCCTTAAAACAAGCACAAAACCGGAAATGAGGTTAAAATGGAACAAGAAGACATAAAAAGCAAGTTCAACGACGGCGTAAATCAAATAATGAGACTTAATAACTCATGGAACCAATGCCTATACTACAGCAAACAAGGCGATTTTGAAAGATGGCGATGGACACTCGCAGGAATCTGGAGAGAACTAGCAGCAGATGACAAGAAAGAAATCTATGCTTCAACCATAAAAGCACTAGAAATACTGATCAAACGCGCAATAGAAATAGATGATCGCGAACAATACTATAAACTACTGACAAAAATGGAGATAACACTAAGAAAACTCCAAAATGAATCCGGAAAAGGCGGAAAGTATGACGATGACGGCGATGGAATGTGGGGATAAAGAAACATGACTATACTAAATTTTCCTGACGGAACACGCTGCTACATGGATGGTAAACTAGACACAGAGACCGACAAAGTAAAAAAGTATGTAGGAAAAGACGATGATGCAGTATACATCATAGATGGTAGCGAAGGAAGCGGAAAAAGCGTATTAGCACAACAAGTAGCCAAAAAACTAGATCCTACGTTTGATGAAACCCGAATGTGCATGAACGCCGAAGAATTTAACAGCGTCATAACAAAAGCTAAACAATATCACGCCGTAGTGTTTGATGAAGCTTTCAGAGGATTAAATAGTAGGGAAGCGCTCGGAGCTACAAATAAACTTCTTATAACTAAGATGATGGAGATGCGACAAAAAAACTTGTTTGTAATCATAGTTCTACCTAGTTTCTTCATGTTAGAACGTTATGTAGCATTGCACAGAGCAAAGGGATTGTTCCACGTATACAGAAAGAATGGTAAGCGTGGGTTCTGGATGTTTTTTAGTATGCGCCGGAAACAAAAGCTTTACTTGCTAGGCAAACAGATGATGACTTACTCCGGAAAAGGCTTTCCTTCAAGTAACTTTAAAGGAAGATTCTATAATCAATATGTTATTAATGAAGAAAAGTACAGAAAAAGGAAACATGAAAGCTTCAAAGCAGACACTATCTTAGTTACTAATCGGAATAAAAGCGAGATAAGAGATGACCGAAATTTAATTTTGCGTGGTTTATTTGATGATTTTAAAAACATTAAGGTTCTGAGTAATGGTTCTATCTCTAAAACAGAGATTGCACGCAAATGTAAAGACTGGGGTTTGAAGGTTTCTGATCCAGGAAGTGTTAATAGTGCCATAGAAAAAGGCCAAGAACAATTTCTGAGATTAAGGCAAATTAAGAAAAACATGGAATAATTCCTTTTTTTAGCCATTTCTAGTATACTTTTATGTATATTATGTAGCAATAAATGGATAAAATCTATATATATATATACCTATACTACTATCTAGACCTATCAAAATCTATATATATATATATGCAAATATTTATAAACTTGAAGGTTCTTAGAATTGTAAGAGTATATATATATATAAAAAACAGGAGGCTTAGACGATGAACCAAGAAATAAATAAAGAAGTGGGTTTTATGATGATTTCAGCAAACGTGCCAAAAGAATGGAATAGAATGCGTAAATCTAAAGACTTACGCTGGAAATACATTATTAATAAAGGATTGGTCGCAATCTTTGACACACAACAACAAGAAAGACTTTTGGAAGCAGAAAAAAAGATTACAAAGATGGCAATTTTGCTCACTAAATACACACAAAGAGTCTTTGATTTAGAACAAAAATATAACGATAAAGGGTAATTTAATTAACAAAGTTTAAATATTAGTTAAAGATGGTTATATTTGTGCCGAGAAGTAGTGCACATTAAGGGTAGTGGCTAACCATAAAAAGGGGAATTAATTTTCTCCTTTAATTACTAATTCTAAAACAAATAATCTTTTTTTTGGAAATGTAAGGTTTTAAATACTCTAAGTACAAATAAGATTCTTATGTGGTGATAAGAAAAGAATGGTACTAGCAAATTTAATAGGTGGATTCGTAGTCATCCTTATAGGAGTAAACTTACTACCAACAGTCGCTGATCAAGTATACTTAGCACAGCAAGGCAACGTAACTGGAGCAGCAAGCACGATTGTTGGATTAACAACCATATTCTATGCACTTGGAATTATGGCTGCCGGAGTAGGTCTAGCAGTAGGAGGATTGCAGCAAGCTGGACTTCTAAGATAAACGTCTTAGAAAAAAAGTTTGATCAACTGGTTAGAAGAGGAGTCTTTTAACCAATCATCACCCTTTAAAAATCTCAAAAAAGTTTATGGATTGATTATAGGTGAAAAAATAGAATGGTAACTATGCAAACAATATTTCTTGTTTTCTTAATTGGAATAATCTTATATTTTTTAGGAAGACACTTTGAAGATTACACTAGCGGAATCTTTGGAGGTTTCGTATTATTTGTTTTGGGGATAGCAGTTTTTGTTAGTCCTATAGAAAACATATCTAATTTGTTAAACTTGTTAATAGCTAGCGCTTTCTTTGGTTTCGGGGGATTCGTTTGGATTGTTGGAAGTATAGAAGCTATAAAGAAATAAAGGGATAAGATGAAGATAACAAAAATAATATTATTATCGGGTTTCTTGTTAGGTATTTTAGTTTTAGTTAGTGCTTGTAGTGACACTTCTTATATCTCCACGAATAACAATATTACAAACATAAATAGTAACGCTAATTTTACCGGAGACTTAAACGTAGGCGGAAGCATATCTAACTCTTTAAGTCATATGTATGGTTTATCAACTGAAATAGGAGCTGTGCCTATCGGCAATGTTTGGTATAATGTTTCTTTTAATACAAGCTTTGGAGATATAGCTGGCGTTGTTTTTATAGATAATAGAACTCTGGTAATAATGAATGATGGACATTATGCTATAACTTTTGGAATGGGGTTTAAAGATGCTGCTCCTGCTCCTAATGCTCATGTTGGTATGCGAATAACTAATAATGGAACTGAGATAATTGGATCTTATGTTGAACAAGATACTACTAAACAGAACGCAGATTATTGGATGGAACATACTAGTCACGTTGAACTTAAAAAAGGGGATCATTTGAATATGCAGTACATAAGCGATGATACCACAGTTACTATAGAGCAGGATGATACTTGGGCTACTCAGCCTTTTAATGCTTATGGTTTTATTCAAGAAGTAATAGTATAGCTCAAGGGAGGAAAAGAAGATGAATGTATTTGGAAAAGGTAGGGGAAGACCTAAAAAAGAAGAAATAACCCCGCAAGAAACGAAAGAAGAAGCACCGCTAGAAGAACCTGTGGGTGTTGAAACGAAAGAAGAAGTCGTGGAGAAAACCGCAGAAATAAAAGCCAAAGAACAAATTAAAGAGTCTTGGGTAATAGGAAGCATTTCAACACAACAAGAAGAAGTCGTTTATAATCCAGCGACTAAGGAAACGCTTAGTAAGATGGATGCGTTAGTTAAGATTTTGAATAATCAAGAAAAGCTAATGAAAGGATTACTTTAAACATTTTTTTTAGGAAAAACTAAAAGTTTAAGTTGTTTCCACAGGGATTCACCTCCTTTTTGAATACTTTAGTTTTGCTTTTAGTTCCTAAAAAAAGTAATGTGTTATGCAGAGGCGAAAAAGAAATTGATATTCATATTTAAAAAAAACGAGAGTCCACAAATATATATTCAAGTAACAGATCAAAGGGATGTGCTTGTTAGTAGCTACAAAACACAGTTCAAGTTTAGCCCTATAAATGAGTTGCCATTTATGATTAAAGACGAAATAATAAAAGCACGTAAACCTTTCGTAGTTTTTTTTAAGAAGTATCAAGAAACTACTAAAGAAATGAATAATAAAATAAACAAGATGATGCATATAAATGAAGTTTATGAATATGTCAAAGATGAAATGTGCAAAAAGCTTGGCATGGATTATGAAGGAACTTTAACAGAGGAGGCTTATGCGGATAAGGTGAAATAAAGATGCCGATACTTGATCTAATGCTAACTATAGGCATACTAGCTTTTGTTGGTATTATGATGTATAGCCATATTTCAAATAAGACTTTGACAGAAATATTTAAAGAATTTAAGGACGTGATTAAGAAATGACAGAGACATTAACAGATAAAGAACTTCAAGAACTTCATACTATCGGAAAAGAATTAGGTTTATCTCAAGAAGAGATTGACCATGAAATAAATGGCTCAGGAAAAAAAGCTGGTGTTGCTTCACCAACTCAACAAAAAAAAGATAGTATGTTAGAGTTTTATCGTGACGTACTTGTTCTTGATGATCCTGATCATATGAAGATTAGCAAGACAGGAAATCTTAATGAGGATGAATTAGGCGGTTTGTCTTTTCATGCTAGAGGCTTCTTGGATGTTGCAGGTTACGCGGAGTCTGAGGGTTTAAATGTTGTTGCTAATTATTTAAGAAAGAAAGCGGATATATGGTTTACTACTGGTTTGTCAAAGAATGGTTTCTTTTTGCGTTTACCTATGAGTAATACTAATATAAATAAAAGTGTTGGCAATCCTAGACGAACAGTTAAAAAAGGTTTGTTTGGTTCTCAAGAAATAATTGAAAACGAAGGTGAAGAATTATGAGTATTAGAGATGAAGTTCAAGACTTAAAAGAAGACATGGGAGTTATTAGAAAGCACCTGGAAAGTGAAGAAGTCAAAAGAGTTAAGAAGAAAGAATTTAAATTGCCTTTTGGCATTAAGATGAATGCTAAGAAAGCTATAAAGCGAGGTAAGGTTCTTTGCGTATTGCTGAGGAGTAATAAGAGCTTAGAGTTTAGAATCGTCCCAATTTTTGGGGGCTTGGTTCAGATTGATAATTATTCTTATAATGCTTATGAGAGTGACGCTGTTTATGTTTATAAGCGTCTGCCTGTCATTGTGGCTTTTGAATGGAGAATGCTTAACGTTGGTGGTATCGCAGAGAAAGACTATTGTGTCGTGGGTGGTTCAAATACTGAAGAACATGCTAAGAAAAACAGTTTAATTAATCATGCGCAACAAGCTATAATTAGATCTTTTGAAGAAGCTAAGACTGGTGATGGTAAGAAGAAGAAAAAGGGAATGAATCCTTTGTTCTTAATTATTGGTGTAGTCGTTGCTATAGCTGTTCTTGGGGGTGTGATGGGTTGGTTCTAAAAAAGCAGTTACTTGAGAAGCGTATTCGTATAAATAGCACGCATAATTTTGTTAGACTCATTATTTTTAATAAGAAGAATGATGGCACTACTTTTGATTATAGTGTGCCTAATAGATCTGAGAAGGTTGCTGAGTTGTTAAATCTTGCTGAGACTAAAGGTTTGATGGTTCCTAGAAAGAAGGAAAGAAATTGGTGGTGAATGATTAATGAGTAGAGCAGGTATAGGAGATTCAAGGAAGCAGCGTTATAGTAAGCGTGTTGCTAGTGGGGCTATGAGTGTTGTTAAAGATGGTTATATTTGTGTTTGTGGTCATAAAAAGTTTTTCTTAAAGACCAGAGGCGTGTTTTGTACTCGTTGCGGAAGAAGGGTCAAGAAGCCATCTGAATAATGTAAGGTTTTAAATACTAAAACTACCAGTATTTTATTATGACAAAAAAGAATAGTAAACTAATACTGAAAATTCTTATTAACAAGAATACTAAACAACTAAGTTTAAATCTGCCAAAAAAGAAATTGAGTCTCAAAGATAGAAGTCCTAAAAGGATAATTATAAAAGATTATGAGTTTGAATAAAAATGGTTCAGAAAAGAGTCTTTGACAAAAAAACCAAGAAAGCTACTTTTGTTGATGTGCCAGAACCAACTAGGAGTGTTAGACGTAAGCCTGATAGTTTTAGTTTTGAAGTAACCAAAGCAAGCGGAGAAAAAGTTACTAGGACAATTACTAGTCAGCCAGGATCAGATATAAAAAGTGTTGTAGATACGAGTTCTTCAGGTCAAGTTGTTAGCAAAGCCGCTGTAGGTGGTGGAGGCGTAGTAGAAGAACAAGTCAGACAACAACAAGTCGCACAACAAGAGGAAGTGCAGGTTTTAGATCGTCAGAAACAATTTGAAGAGTTTCAGAAAGCTACAGAAGGTCAAAGAATAAAAGATATTGAAGCTAAAGTTCTTATTGAAAAAGGAAGGATTGCAGGTTTGCAAGTTCAAAGGAAACAGGAGGAAGTAGCGAGAAGAGAGATTACGCCTAGAGATATTGTGGGGAGTAGTGCTATAGAGATAGCTTCTAAGTTACAAGAAACTCCTGATATTACGCCTAAAGATTTAGCGTCTAATAGTTCTATAGAAATTTTGGCTAAGGCTGATATTAAAAAAGGTATAGAAGCACAGAGACCTAAAACTGTTGAAAGTCTTATCATTAAAGAAGCTGGTATCTTGGGTAAGGGTATAGAGAAAGCTAGAGAAGTTGTAGAGAAGATAAAGACTGTTCCTAAGATTAATATTTTTGGTGTGCCTTCTAAAGATACGCCTATAATTGATTTTGTTAGTGAAGGTCTTGTAGAGATTGCGGCGCTACCGGTTAGAAGTGGTACTTTAGCAAAGATAACTAGCACTCCTGGAAGTAAAAGTTCATTAGAGTTTTCCAGACTAGCAGTTACTAAGCCAGGACAAACAGCTACAGAGGTTGGTTTAATAGTTGGTGAATCTGCGTTACTTGCTTTACCTGTTGAAAAGTTTGTAGCTAAAGGAATCTCTAAGGTCGTTAAGGTCGCTGAAAGAATAAGGGTGGCTAGGTTTGCTAAACGTTTTGAAGGAAAGCTAACGACTGAGTTTACAAAAAAAGAATTAAGCACGGTTAATCTTTTAGAATTAAAGGGAAGACCGGTTGAAGAAATAAGATTCACTGAGAAACTAACCAAAGGAACTAGGCAAAGAGTCGCGGTTACTATTCTTGGAGCTGAGGAGAAGATTCCTTTAGAGGCTTTTAAAACTAAAGTGTTTAAAGTTACTGCTGCTGGAAAGAAAGTTACGCCTATAGCTAAAGATCCTATCATCCTAGATTTGCAAGCGCCTAGTAGAGTTCGTGCTTTAACTAAGGTTAAACCCGGAAAAGCTCCTACTGAAATAATTGAACAAAAGATTAAGACTGGCATTTTTACAAAGGCAGAAGTTGAAAGGGTTATAAAGAAAACTCCTAGTGTTGAAGACGCGGTAGGTTTCTTTCAGCCTAGTAAAACAACTATTAAAGTTCGTGTTGAAGGTTTAACTTTAAGTGATGAAACGGCTTTAGCTGTGATAAAGAAGAAGGCTGCTTTTGGACGCAGACCTAAGTTATTAGAAGAACCGCCTAAATTAATTGAAGGTCGCAGAAGAGACATCGTAGAAGTGCTGGGAGTTAATGTTAAGACTCCTAAACAAACTGCCTTTGAAAGAGAATTAGAAAAGACTGTTTTGGTTTTATCAAAAGAACCAAAGCCTAAAGTTTTTAAGGTAACTAAAGTAAGTGCTAAGGAAAGAATTAAAACTTTTTCTGATATAGTAAAACCTACTAAAGAAAGTGGCGTGTTTGCTGGAACGAGTAGACAAGCAACTGTTCAAATATTAAGAACTAAAGTTAAGCAACAAGCTGAAGTTAAAACCGCTACTGCTGTTTCTCAAAGACAAAGCACTGAACAATTATTAAAAGTCAAAACTAAACAAGCAACTAAAATCGCTACTGCTAGGACTCAGCAAAAGACTCAAAGCTTTTTTGTTGCAGAAAAACAAGTAGTTACAGGAATAGCTAAGACTAGGAGTAAAGCGTTTCAAGCATTATCTTCATTACTAGCTACTAAGGCTGCGCAGAAGTCTGCGACGTTAGCAGTTACTGTGCCTGATGCTATTACTAGTTCTATTGCTAAGGCAAAGACCAGCCAATTAACAAAGGCATTAACCAAACCTCTTACTATAGCGACTTCTGCTTTAGCCACTGCAACACTAACTAAACCAATAGCCAAAACTAAGTTTGCTTCTTTGTTAGATACTTTGAGTGTGGCCAGAAGTAAAGTTGATACGGTGAGTGTAACTAAAACTAAACTCAGACCTAGATTAAGAATTGAATTAGAAGATAAATCCTACTTGAATAGACCTGCAAAGAAAGTTTTGCTAGAATCATTCAGGGTACTAATTAAAGAGAAAGGTAAGGAACGTTTAATAGGCACTGGTCTTTCCAGAACAACCGCTTTAGATGTCGGTGCAGAAAGGACTTTAAAGACACTCAGCGCAACGTTTAGAATAGAGAAAGAAGCGTCAAGGAAAGATGTTATCTCTGCTCCTACAGGAGCTTTTAAACGTTTTGAAGCATCCTTTAGAGAGTTCAAGATTAAGAAAGGGCAAAGAGTTAGCACGCCTGACACTTTTATTCAAAAAAGAGGCACAAGACTTGGAACATTTGAAGAAAGAAAGCTTATTCAAAAAGCAAGACGAGGTGTACTATGAACAAAAAAGGACAAGTCGCCATAGCAAGTATAATGATAGGCTTTTTAGTTGTTATAACCATATTAGCAATCGCGCCGAGCATGAAAGAGCAAGTAAGTGGCGCACTCACTGGGTTAGATTGTACTAATACAAGTCTAACTGCTGCACAGACTGGAACTTGTATTACTGTAGATTGGCTTTTCTTTGGTTTTGTAGGTGTAGGGCTTGTTGTTGGTATAGGTTACTTGATAGGTAAACAGATAAAAGGAGTGTGAAGAACAAATATCCTGATACTGCAAGCAGTTAATAGCTTCCAAGATATGTGGTAGGTGAATTTAAGCAATGAAAAAGATAATGATTATAATAATCTCTGTATTAATGTTGCTTATTAGTTTGCAGGGTGCTTTAGCTAGCGTGAATCCTTCTCATTTGATGTTGTATTATGAGCAAGAGGGTTGTAGTGGTAATATGAGTGATAGCGCAGGGATTTATGGCGAGGATTTAACTATTACTGGGACACCGAGTGCTGTGACTGGTATTGTGGGTAATGCTTGTAGTTATAGTGC
>Ga0307928_10003833_pt1 | contig 11484 bp, 10 predicted proteins | sample AceLakmetagen232_FD_201815 | JGI IMG/M metagenome (GOLD analysis project Ga0307928, IMG submission 201815) | Saline water microbial communities from Ace Lake, Antarctica - #232 | ecosystem: Environmental > Aquatic > Non-marine Saline and Alkaline > Saline | place: Antarctica: Ace Lake...
CAGGAACTTGTTTAGCTGATTTAGGCAATGAAGTTACTTGTGTTGATATTGATGAAAAAAAAATTTCTAATTTAAATAAAGGAATAATTCCTATTTTTGAACCAGGTTTAGAAGAACTTGTTAAAAAAAACCATTCTGAAAAACGACTTTTTTTTACTACTAATGCTAAAGAAGCAATTGAAATTGCAAAAGTAATTTTTATTGCGGTTGGAACGCCTCAGGGTGAAGATGGTAGGGCTGATTTGAAGTATATTTTTCAAGTTGCAGAAACAATTGGAAAAAATGCAAATTCTAAAAAAATTGTTGTTGATAAAAGTACGGTTCCTGTTGGGGTTGCAAAAAAAGTTAAGGAAAAGATAATGGAATTTTCAAAATTCGAAGTTGATGTTGTTTCTAATCCTGAATTTTTAAAAGAAGGTTCTGCTTTGAAAGATTTTCTTGAACCTGATAGAGTAGTTCTTGGTTCTGAAAATGAAACTGCAGCTAAAGTAATCGAATCTCTTTATTCTCCACTTGGTTGCGAAATAGTTATTACTAATCAAGAGAGTGCTGAAATGATTAAGTATGCTTCAAATGCATTTCTTGCTACAAAAATTTCTTTTATTAATGAGATTGCTAATTTGTGTGAAAAAGTTGATGCAGACATTAAAGAGGTTTCTAAAGGAATGGGGGCAGATAAAAGAATAGGCAAACATTTTCTTAATGCAGGTTGTGGTTATGGCGGGAGTTGTTTTCCAAAGGATGTTCAAGCATTACAAAGAATTGCTGAAGATGTTGGAGCAGAACTTAAAATTATTAAATCTGTTGAAGAGGTTAATTTTTCTCAAAAAATAATACCTGTAAAAAAATTAAAAAATGAGTTTAACTCTTTAGAAGGAAAAAAAATCGTTGTTCTTGGTCTTGCATTTAAACCAATGACTGATGATATGCGAGAAGCAAGTTCGATTGAAATAATTAAAGAACTATTAAAAGAAAAAGCAAAAATAATCGCAATCGATTCTATTGCAAAAGAAAATGCAAAAAAAATTATTAAAGGGGTAGAATACTCAGATTCAATTTATGACGCAGTAAAAAATGCAGATGCGATTATTCTTGTTACTGAATGGAATGAATTTTTAGAACTTGATTTTGAAAAAATAGGTTCTTTAATGAATTCAAAAATAATTGTTGATGGAAGAAATGTTTATAATAAAAAAGAACTTACTTCTCTCGGTTTTAAGTATTTAGGAATTGGAAGGTGAACAATTGAAAGCGTTGATTTTAGCTGCAGGTTATGCAAAAAGACTTTGGCCTCTTACAAAAAATAAGCCAAAACCTCTTTTAGAAGTAAAAGGTAAAACAATTGTAGAACATATCATTTTTGGGATAAAGGAAATTCCTGAAATTGATGAAATTTTTATTGTTACTAATGAAAAGTTTTCAATTACTTTTGAAGACTGGGTAAAAGAATATGCTTGTAAGATTCCAATAAAAGTAATTAATGACTTAACCACTTCTAATGAAGATAGAAAAGGCGCAGTTGGAGACATGCAATATATCCTTGAAGAAACCGATTTTGATGACGATTTAATGGTTATTGCAGGAGATAATTTGTTTGAATATAAATTAATTGATTTTTATAATTTTTTCAAAGAAAAAAAAGCTTCAATTGTAGCATGTAAAGACATGGAAGACAAAGAAGAAGTAAAAGAAAAGTTTGGCGTTGTTGAAACAAACTCTGATTTAAAAATAATTGGGTTTGAAGAAAAACCAGTTAATCCAAAATCAGCTCTTGCTTCTACCGCTTGTTACGTATTCACAAAAAAAGACGTAAAAAAAATAACCGAGTACATCAAAGCAAAAAATCCTCCAGATAATGCAGGAGACTTCATTAAATGGCTATCTAAACAAACCAATGTTTTTGCATTTTTATTCAAAGAAAACTGGTTTGACATAGGCTCATTCGAAAACCTAGGCAAAGCAAGAGAAGAATTTGATGGTTAAATTATAGTGACATTATTTTTTTTAATTAATTTTATTTTTACAAACCGCAATAAAGAAGGCCGGAGTTTCATTTTTTTTAAAATCAGACTTATTGAATTTTTTAACAGAAAAATCTCCTTTCCCTGCTTTAGTTAATGCAAATTTTTTCCCTATTTTCATTCCAAAAAGATTAAGCATTATTGCTCTTACTCTAAAAATATCTAATGCTATGAAAAAATTCAAAATCGTTTTTATAATTGATTTTTTTAGTAATACTTTATCTTGATAATAAATTTCTACGTTTGAAAATTTTTTCAAAAGAAAATTTTCTAATTCCCATTTGTCAAATTCAAATAAATGAAATGGGTTATTAGGTGCATTAGTAAACTCATTTTTCATCGCGTTTTTGTTTGGAGTTGATATAATCAAAGTTCCGTTTTTTTTAAGAGTTCTTGCAAGTTCATCCAATGCAGTTTCAGGTTTATTGATGTGTTCAATTACTTCCATACATAAAGTGGTTGAAAAGTAATCATTTCCAAATTCTAGTTTTGTTAAATCACCAATATGAAATTCCAAATTTTTGTGTTTGTTTTTTGTTGTTGCTATTTTTACTGCTTCTTTATTTATTTCCACTGCAAAAATTTTTTCTGCAGTAGTTGGGAAAAGTTCATTAACTCCAAACCCCAAGGCAGTGCCTGCATCCAAAACAAAGCCTGTGCTGATAAATTTTTTAGCAAACTTGTAATGCTGTATTGTTTTATCTTGCATTTCATTATCCGTTTCAAATGTTGAATCGTTAGGATGAGCTCTTTCTCCGCTGTATTTCATTCATTTCACCTGTCTCTTTAATATTAGTCCTATCATTTAAAAAAAGATTTTATCGTTTATCTTATTAACTTTTCAATAAATTAATGGAGTTGAGTATTATTGATAAAGATGTTTCCATTATTTTTCCTTGTTATAACGAATCCTTGATTTTTGAGGACTCAGTTAAAAGAATAAAAAGTTTTATGGATTCTACTGAATTGAATTACGAACTTATTTTTGTTGAAGATAACGGCAGTGATAATACAAAAGAATTAGTGAAAACTGTTGTGAAAGAAAATAAAAATTTTACTGCTGTTTTTCACAAAAAAAACATTGGGCGAGGTGGTTCGGTTTCTGATGGTCTTAAAATTGCCAAAGGAGCAGTGGTTGGTTATTTAGATATTGGCCTTGAAATTTCTCCTTCATATATTCTTAAAATGTATACTGTAATTGAAAAATCTTCAGATGTTGCTTGTGCCTATAGAGCCTATGAATTTAAACTAATTTTTTTTCTTCGTACTTTTCTTCATGTGGCCTATGCAATTTGTTCAAAATTTATTTTGGGGCTTCCTATTTCTGATCCAAATGCAGGTTGCAAATTTTTTAAACGAGAAAAAATTTTACCTATTTTAGAAAAAGTTATTGATAAACATTGGTTTTGGGATACTGAAATAGTGAAAAGATCTCAATTAGCTGGTTTAAGCATTTCAGAGGTAAATGTTATTTATATTCCAAATGAAAAAAAGACCAGCACAGTAAAAATTTTTTCAGACACGATTCATTTTGTAAAAAAACTTCTTTGGCTTAGAAAAGAACTATTGGTGAAAAAATGACTCGTACAAATACTATTCTTTTTTCCTTGATTTTCTTTGCTGTTTCAATTATTGTTTCTTTGTGGTCGCTTTTTGTTTATCGAAATTCCATCCTTATTTTTGTTTTAAGTATTGTTTTTACATTTGTTATTCTAAAAAAATTCTCGTTTAAGTTGCCTGAAATAAGCAAGTCAGCAATTGCAATTTCGATTCTTGTTGTTTTTCTTGCAACTTATCCTTATTTGTTTATTAATTCCTTTGTAGATGCAAGTGCCGATCCCGCGTCTCATATAAGCAGTCTTGCTATTGGAGAAACTCTTCCAACTAATTACGGTTCTTTTTCTTCGCTTGAGTACCGGTATCAAATAGGGTTTCCCTTGTTTGCAAAAATGTTTATAGATATTACTCCGTTTGTTTCATCGAACAATGTGGTATGGTTTTTAGGGGCATTATTCACTTTCTTTTCAGCAATTCTTATTTATCTTCTTTCAAGGGAAATATTTGGAGGTGAAAAAGAAGGACTGATTGCAATTGTTCTTTTTATTGGCTCTAAAATTATTTTTCAGAATATGTATTGGGGGCAGTATACTTTCATGTTGGCTTCGGTTTTATTTCTTGCGACATTTCTCGCTTTTTATAAGAAAAGTCCTCTTGCATTTCTTTTTTTTCCCGCGATTATTGTTGTGCACCCAGGCGTGACGTTTTATGCGCTTATTTTTTTCGGGCTATGGTTTTTGGTCTATAAAGATTTTTTAAGAATACTAAAGTTGTTCGCAAGTGGACTTATTGTTTTACCTGTTTTTTTCATTAATTATATTCAATTTATTTTGAACTCTGGCGCAGAAGAAACAATAGCTTTCACTTTTGAAAGGCTAATTGAAAATTTATCAATTTTTCCTTTTTGGATAGGGGTTCTGATTTTTGTTTTGGCAATTATGGTTCTTGGGCTTATTGTAGTAAAAAAAGTTTCAAATAAAATGGTTTTGCTTTTTGCAGTTTCTTTTTTAGTTTCAGGGAGCATGTCAATTTTGTTATCTTCAACAGGAAGAATATTAGGTGGAAGAATAATTGAACTTTCAATGTTTTCTGCGTTGTTTTTGTCTGTGTTTTTGATTAAATATTTTTTGAATTTAAAACCAAAGTTCTTTGTTCCTGTGTTTGCAATTATTTTATTAATCTCTCTTGGTTTGTTTATTTCCTCTAATCAATTAGAACACTTGAGGAACGGGTCGAAAATAACCCTTGAAGAAACCGATTTTGCATACGCTTTCAAGGAGTTTGATTCAGAGTATAAAGATACACTTTTTCTTATTGAGCGCCATGGAAAAATCGCCGAGGTGTCACAAAAAATACCTTTTGATGTGATGTCGAGTTGGTATCTAAATTATTCTTCTCATTTTGCGAGTAATGATCCATTTTATTCTGAACTCTTATTGCGTCATGAATTAGTAGAAAAAATAAGAAATGAACATTGTGTCGATTGTATAACCCAAGCAGAATTTGACTATTTGGTTTCGAAAAATGATTTCTTTTCAACTCAACTTGGGTTGAAAAAAGTTTTTGAATATCCACCTTACATGGTATTTTCGAAGTAAATTTGCTTTTTTGTACCATGAAGTTTAAAATACTCTTTTACTCTAATTTATAAATGAAAGTTTTAGTAACTGGTGCTGCCGGCTTTATTGGAAGCAATGTAGTAAATGAGTTTATCAAGAGAAAAATTCCTATTATTGGAGTTGATTGTTTTGTTGAGAGTTATTCTTTGGAATTAAAAAAACAAAATATTGTGCCAATGCAAGAAAGCCCAATTGCCGAGTTTATTGAAGGTAACATTAATGATGGTTCTTTATTTCCAGTTCTTGAATCTAAGGGAATTACTCATATTATTCATCTTGCGGCAAGAGCAGGAGTAAGAGAATCTTCAATTGTTCCAAGAGAATATCTTGAAACGAATATTTTAGGAACGCTTAATGTTCTTGAGTTTGCAAAAAAAATCGGTGCAAAAAAAGTTATCCTTGCTTCAACTTCTAGTGTTTATGGAAAAAACACGCCTCCATTTAAAGAAGATATGAATATTTCTACTCCTTTGAGTATTTATTCCGCTTCAAAAGCAGGGGCAGAAAATCTTGCGCATGCGTTTCATAATATTCATAAACTTCCAATTGTTGTTCTTAGATTTTTTACAGTTTATGGCCCTGGCGGAAGACCTGATATGGCGGTTTATAAGTTTTCAAAATTAATTTCACAAGGAAAAGAAATTGAAGTGTTCGGGGATGGTAGTGCTAAGCGAGATTATACTTTTGTTTTGGATATTGTTCAAGGGATTTTACTTGCAATGGAAAGCAATATTGCGTATGGTGTTTTTAATCTTGGGCATAATGAAAGCAAATCAGTTAATGAGCTTATTTTAATTATTGAAAAAAATTTAGGTAAAAAAGCAATAATTAAAAATTCTCCAAAACGAGATGAAGATCCCGATGTTACTCTTGCAGATATTTCAAATGCAAGAAAAGTTCTTGGATATTCTCCAAAAATTAATCTTGAAGAAGGAGTAAAAAAGTTTATTGAATGGTTTAATAAGACTCAAATAACTGAATAAATTGGTTTTATAATGTTTAATGGTGTGTTGTGTATATGAAATTGGTTATAACAATTCCTTCGTATAATGAAGAAAAAACTTTGCCCTGTGTAATTAGAGAAATTCCTAAAAAAATTAATGGAATTGATAAAATAGAGGTTCTTGTTATTGATGATGGTTCTACCGACACTACTTCAATAGTAGCAAAAAATGAAGGTGCGGTTGTAATAAAGAATTCTAAAAATATGGGTCTTGCAGTTACTTTTGCAAAAGGTTTTAATAAAGCGCTTGAAATGGGAGCGGATATTATTGTTAATACTGATGCCGATTTTCAATATAACCAAAAACAAATTCCTCTTCTTGTAAAACCAATTATTGAAGGGGAAAGCGATGTTGTTCTTGGTTCAAGGTTTGCAGGAAATATCGAATATATGCCAATGCATAAAAAATTTGGAAATATGGCATTTTCTTTTTTAATGCGAATTCTTACTGGTTTGCCAATTACTGATTCGCAAACAGGGTTTAGAGCATTTTCAAGAGAAGCGGCTTTGAGAATTAATGTTTTTTCAAATTATACCTATACTCAGGAAACAATTATTGAAGCAAATGAAAAGAATCTTTCAATTATTGAAGTGCCTGTAGATTTTAGAAAAAGAACTGGAAAATCAAGGTTAATTTCTAATATTTTTACTTATGCCAAAAATGCAGGGCTAACAGTTCTTCAAACTTATTTGAATTATCGCCCAGTAAAAGTATTTTTTTCAATCGGGGGATTACTTATTTTAGTAGGAGTGCTTTTTGGAGTAAAAGTTTTGAATCATTTTCTTTCAACAGGACTTGTTTCACCTTATCTTCCAAGTGCAATATTATCTTCTTTGCTTTTAATTGTCGGATTTCAAATAATAGTAGTTGGTTTAATTGCGCAATTAATGAAACGCAATAGAAAAGTGCAAGAAGAAATTCTATATTATGAAAAAAAGAAATTATTTAAATAATTTTTTTGTGGTTTTTATGAAAATTAGTAAGAGATATTTAGCTATTATTGGTTTATTATTGTTCATTTTTATTCTTTCAAAAGTAAAGCTTGAACAGGTATTTTTAATTCTTTCAAATATTGATTTGCATTTATTTCTGCTTGGTTTTTTTTTACTTTTATTGAGTATTTGTTTTAAAGGGGTAAAATGGAAGATTATTTTAAGCTGTCAAAATCAAAAAATTTCTATTTTTGAAGCAGTAAAGATTTTTTTTATTGGATTATTTTTAAGCATGATTACTCCTGGAAGAATAGGGGATTTTTCGAGAGCGGTTTATGCAAATAAAAATAATATTGATTTGCCAATTGGTATTGCGTCAGTTATATTAGATAGGTTAATCGATATTGGGATTCTTCTTTTGCTTTCTTTTGTTGCAATTATTGGATTTATGAGTTTTTTCAATGCGGTAATTATCCCTGTTGAAATTATTATTAGTATTTTAGCATTATTTTGTTTGGGGTTGATTTTACTTTTTAAAGAAAAGTATTTGAAAATACTTGTTCGTCCGTTTTTCAATATTATTGTTCCTGAAAAAATGAAGAAAAAATTTTCTTTTGGGTCGGTAAAGTTTTTTGATTCTTTAAAAATAGTTAAAAATAAACCTATTTTATTTTTAAGTGCTATTTTTTTAGGAGTACTAAATTGGATAGTTCAAATAATTATTTTCTATCTATTTGCAATGGCTCTTTCAATTAATGTTCCATTAGAGTTCATGTTTTTGATTGCTCCAATACTTTCTCTGCTAGATCTGGTCCCGATTAGTGTTTCTGGGTTAGGCACAAGAGATGCAGCAGTAATATTTTTCTTTTCTTTTCTTTCAATAAATAGTGAATTAGCAATAGCATTTTCTTTGCTTGTATTTTTTACAGGGTATTTATTAATTTCATTAATTGGGTTAATTTTGTTTATTTTAAATCCTTTAAACTTACAAAAATAAATCGATCAAGCAATTATTTTTGAGTTAGGAAAAATTAGTTTTTTTACAGTTAGTAGGATTGATATAAAAATTACCAACCCCCATTCAAACGCATGTAATAATACCAGTCCTGCAATGCTAATATCACAATTTCCAATGAAACTATTTGCAACAAAAATAAAAATAGGTTCTCTTATTCCGATTCCGGATGGAGTTATTGAAATAATTGTTGAAAGCTGTCCGACAATAGTAAGGAAAAATGCCCGTTCAAAAGTAATTCCTGTTGTAATCGAAGAAAAAATAATAAAGATAATTAGCGCTTGCAGTACAAGCATCACTAAAGTGATAATTGCATTCAATGCTATAAGTTTCTTTCTTTTTTGTAATGTGGTTAGCATTTCTTTGTTGAATCCTTCAAAAATCGATGCCTTTTTACCTAGTTTTTTTTGTGTGTAAACAAAGAATATAGGCGTAAGGGTTGGGGTACAAAACTTGTGGCTGAAGTTATTAAGAAAAAAAAGGACCTATTTTTTTGACAGTAGGGTATCAGAATATTGGCGCATTAAAGATTTATGAAAAAGCTGGTTTTTTTAATTTAATTCCTTGGAGAAAAATTAAAGAAACTCCTATCAAGCTTATGATGCATCTGTAACACGAACAGATTTTTCGCTTATGTTTTTTAAGCATTTTGTATAGTTGATTGTTTAGGCGTTTTTAATGAATGAAGATTTAATTAAACAAATTGATTCTCTTGCTGAACAGTTTTATTCCGAAATAAAAGAAACTAAAAAATTCATTCCTGGAAAAACAAGGATTCGTTTTGCGGGGGATGTTTATGATTCTAATGAAATTAAAGCTAGATTAAAAGCAGTTCTAAAAGATTGGATTACTCTTGGAGAGTCCGATTTAAAATTTAGGCAAGAATTCTCAAAATTTATTGGGGTAGATAAAGTAGTATTAACGAATTCTGGTTCATCTGCAAATCTTCTTGCAATATCAGCATTATGTGCAAAATCATTTCCTAACCGATTGAAAAAAGGCGATGAGGTAATAACTCCTGCATGTACCTTTCCAACAACTTTGAATCCTATTTTATTAAATAATTTAGTTCCAGTTTTTATGGATGTTGATCTTGGGTATTATAATATCAATGCAAATAAACTATCCGAAGCAATTTCTGAAAAAACAAAAGCAATCTTTATTCCTCATACTCTCGGAAATCCAAATGAAATGGATGTAATAACAAAGGTCTGCAAAGACAACGATTTATTTTTAATTGAAGATAATTGTGATGCTCTTGATTCTTATTATAATGAAAAAATAACGGGCTCTTTTGGTCTTGCAGGTACCTCCAGTTTTTATCCTGCGCATCACATGAGTATGGGTGAAGGTGGAGCAGTTTATACTAATAATTCTGAGTTTTGGCGAATTTTGCTTTCTCTTAGAAATTGGGGTAGAGCTTGTTATTGTGATTTGAATGAGAAAAATCCATTAGGTGCATGTAAAGGAAGATTTAATTACAAAATTAAAGGGGTTCCTTATGATCACAAATATATTTACTCAAATATTGGGTATAATTTAAAACCTCTTGATATTCAACCTGCAGTTGGTCTTGAGCAATTAAAAAAACTTCCCGCATTTACAAAAAAAAGAAAAGAAAACTTTAATGCTATGTATAAATTATTTAAACAATATGAGGATTATTTTATTCTTCCAAAAGCACTTCCAAAAGCAGACCCCTCATGGTTCAGTTTTCCTCTTACAATCAAAGAAAAAGCAGGTTTCGCGAGAGAAGATTTTACAAGGCACCTTGAAAATAATTTAATTGAAACAAGAGTACTTTTTGCAGGAAATATTCTTAATCATCCTGCTTATGAAGATATTGAGTATAGAATTTTTGACAATCTTGATAATTCAGAAAAAGTATTTAGGAGCACTATGTTTATGGGAGTATATCCTGGCATAGGCCAAGTAGAATTAGAGTATATTGAAAAAACAGTAAGAAATTTTTTTAATAGTAAAAAGTGATGTTGAATGGGTTTTTATGAAGGAAAAAATGTTTTGGTTTCTGGGGGGGCAGGATTTATAGGTAGCCACGTAGTCGAATTACTTTTGAGTAATGGGGCTAATGTTTCAGTGGTAACCAGAAAAAAAGATTCAAAAAAAACACAATCAAACTTGAGGGCGTCTATTAAAAAAATAAATTTACTAGAAGCAGATTTGATTAATTTTCAGGATTGTAAAAATGTTGTTAAAGGACAAGATTTTGTTTTTAATTGTGCTTCATTAGTTGGAAGTATTGAATACAGTAAAGCTCATGCGGATATTTTAAGAACCAATGTTTTAATCGAACTGAATTTGCTTGAAGCCAGTCGATTGAATAATATTGAAAAATATTTGATGCTAAGTTCTGCAGAGGTTTACCCTAAAGAACTTAATGGTTTTATGAAAGAAGAAGATTCGTTATTAGGGGAAATAAGTGATTCAAAATTTGGTTATGGCTGGTCAAAAAGAGCAAATGAAGCAGCTGCAAAAGCTTATTCGAAACAATACAATATGAAAATTGCGATTGTAAGGCCTTCTAATGTTTATGGTCCGAGAGATAACTTTTTTTCAGGAAAAGAATTAGTAGTCCCAGCATTTATTAAAAACGTTTTTTCAAACAAAAACATTGAAATTTCAGGTGACGGATTGCAAATAAGAAATTTCACTTATGTTAAAGATTGTGCTAAAGGAATGCTTTTAGCAATGGAAAAACATTGCAATGCCGATCCGATTAATATTGCTACTTCTGAACAAACAACGGTTAAAGAATTAGCGGAAAAAATAATTGCTTTTTCAGGAAAAAGCGTTTCCATTAACTATGACAAAAAAAGTTCTTCAGGTCCAAAAATGGTTGTTCTTGATACCTCAAAAGCTAAAAAATTAATTGGATTTAAAGCGAGTGTTTCTTTGGATAAAGGGTTAAATGAAACAATTGACTGGTTCAAAGAAACCAATCAAAAATAATAAACTAACTATTAACAAAAATTATTATTTCATATAATTTATTTTAATTTATTTTTAATATTTCTATCTAAAAAAATTATTGCTAATAATCCAACGATAATGTAATTTATTACGGTACTTATTAGTGTATTTGAAACAGCTGCATCAATTGGAAGTCCAATTTTTAAAGCTAAAAATGCAAAAGCCCCTTCTTTTAGTCCAATTCCCCCCGAGGTTATTGGTATAAATGATAAAATAGTAACTGCGGAAGTAATTAAAATAATTTCAAATAATTGTGATTGCACCCCCAATCCTTCAAAAATTATTACAAAAGTATATCCCTGTAAAGCAATTTTAACTAAAGTAAGTAAAAAATTTAAAAAAATT
>Ga0307928_10003834_pt1 | contig 11483 bp, 12 predicted proteins | sample AceLakmetagen232_FD_201815 | JGI IMG/M metagenome (GOLD analysis project Ga0307928, IMG submission 201815) | Saline water microbial communities from Ace Lake, Antarctica - #232 | ecosystem: Environmental > Aquatic > Non-marine Saline and Alkaline > Saline | place: Antarctica: Ace Lake...
TATCCCAACTGATTTATTCAAGTACAATATATTAGTTTCAACATATGGATTTCATGCAACCTTCTATGGTTGTGGTAATTTAACTGGGACTATTCCTGCCGACTTATTCAAGTATAATATATTGGTTTCAACAAGTGGATTTCGTGCAACCTTCTACAACTGTGATGGTTTAACAAATGGCATTTTTGATTTTCCACCGCTAGCCACAAGTGCTGAGGCTCTTTATGGAAATTGCACGAAGCTAGTAGGTGATGTAAGTACCCTGACCGGCATACTCCCACTACTTGCGTTTGGCTGTGAGAACTCTGGTCTGACATATGAGAGCACGGGGGGCATGTTTTCTACTAACACGGCTAACGGGTTTGATCTTAATTTCAAGGACTGTGCCCTCATAGGGGGAAACGTTGATAATATCCTTGTTGATCTGGACACGAGCACGGCGACTAATGGAACCGTAGACGTTGCTGGCAATAATGATGCTCCAAGCGGCACGGGGTTAGCGGCAAAGACAAGTCTTGAAGGGAAAAGTTGGACTGTTACGGTGACGCCATGATCGAATACCGGATAGACGAAACGGGTAAACGAATGAACAATCTCAAGCTAGCACTAGCCGCACTGATAATCGCAGTGGCACTATCGGCATTGGGCGCGGCGTATGCGCTTGGGTATGGATGGGCGAAAGGATAGATTATGTCTACAGATATGGGCGTGGATTTTGATAATCTTCGGAAAGCGATAGACTGGTCTGTCAAGCAGCTTGCTACGCCTCGAATGAATCGTATCGAGGCAATCAAGCAATATGTTGGATCTCATTACACTAATGGTGGTACTGAGCGGAATGTTCCAACTAACTTCCTTGAAATGGCTGTGACTATCTATACCCGGCAACTCGCAGCACAGGCGCCTCGTGTCATGGTGACTACCGGGAATGTCGCATTGCGTCCATTCGCAAAGAGCGCAGAGATTGCACTTAACCAGATACCAGATGAAATAGATCTGGGCGCTACCCTGCAACGTGCCGTCATTGAAGCTTTGTTCTCCATGGGCATCGTCAAGGTTGGCATTAGTTCGTCTGGCCGAGAAGTACTCGGGCACGATGTTGGAGAGCCTTATGTCGATGTCGTTTCGATCGACGATTACTTTCTCGATATGAGTGCCAAGACTCGTGGCAACATTCAGTTTGAAGGTAATGACTACTGGTTACCTATTGAAGACGCACGAGCTTTGTATGACGGCAAAACGTCAGACCTTGAACCTGACGAGCATACGGTGACCGGCGATCAAGGGGAAACTCGCGCGGAAAGTGTCAGTTCCGACGAGGGCGCCGAACTTTACAAGGAGCGGGTGTGGCTTCGTGACGTGTGGCTGTCTCGTGAAGGGAAATTAGTGACGTACGGTGTCAAGAGTCTCAAAGTCTTCAATATCATCGACTGGGACGGTCCTGAGCACAGTCCTTATCATACTCTTGGGTTTTCAGATGTTCCGGGCAATTTACTTCCATTGCCGCCGGTAGCTCTCTGGCAGGATCTGCATGAACTGGGCAATAAGTTGTTCCGCAAGATCGGGCGCCAGGCTGATAACAAGAAGAATGTAATCGCGTTTCCAGGCGGCAACGAAGATAGTGTGAAAGCCTTGAAAGACGCAGCAGACGGCGAAGGCATTACCTATGCCGGCCAAGCGCCTACGTCCCTGGATGTCGGCGCAATCGACCCGCAGGTGCTCTCGGTGTTCCTGCAGGTGAAAGATCTGTTCAGCTATGCAGCCGGTAACCTTGACACACTGGGAGGCCTCGCGCCGGCTACTGACACTGTCGGACAGGACAAGCTATTATCGGCTTCTGCAAATGCACGTATAGATTTCATGCGGGAAGGAACACTCAAATTCACGAATGGTATCTTCGGCTCTCTCGCGTGGTATGAATGGACTGACCCGGTAAGAGAGCGCGTCGTTGCGAAATCTGTGAAGGGCACCAACATATCGATATCACGTATCTGGTCAGATGAAACTCGCGAAGGCGACTTCCTCGATTTCAATTTTCAGATAGACGCCTTCTCGATGCAGAGCGATACGCCGGCGAGCAAGATGCAGAAGATTCGCGAAGTCCTCGACGGACTTGTCACTCCCTTCCTTCCAATGATGGAGGCCCAGGGTGGCCAGCTTGATTTTAAGGTGCTTGTCGATCTCGTTTCCAAACTTAACAACATTCCTGAGCTGAGCGAGCTTATCAAATTCGGTGAGCCGCCTGAGCAGGTACCGGTGCAAGCCAGTGGCGAGGCCCAACCTCGGGCACAGAACACAAAGCATACATCTGAACGAATCAGCCGGCCGGGTGCGTCACGCAGCGGAAAGGATGCTTCGTTGTCGCAGCTCCTTATGGGCGGCAAGGTTCAAAATGCGGAAGCGGCAGCTATAGGGAAACCCTCATAATGATCTATTGCTATGAGACTACTGGCGGGGCAATTGTTGAGCGCGTGTATCCGGCAGGCAAGGCACCTCGCCATGTGCGCGTGGGTAAGCAAATGGCAAAACGAAGCTTCCGTGCTGAGCATGCATCTGTCCCTGCCACCGCAGGCTGGCCAATGGCATGTGTTGGATCCGGTGTGAACCCTGACCAGGCGGGCGAATTACGGGCTCATTTCGAGAAAGTAGGCGTTCCTACGGATGTAACGTCGCAGGGCGATCCAGTATATAGGGATGCGAAGCACAGAAAAAAAGCATTAAAATGTCGAGGAATGTTTGACAAGGCCAGTTATCTGTAGTAGAGAGGAACCATTATGGGCGATGTAATGATACAAGAAGCTGTACCGAAAGAGACAGAAACTCCTGTTGCCGAAGAAGAGCATACTGAAGTTCCTGCAGAATTGTCGGCTGAGGTCGATGGTGCTATTGATGACGTACTCGAAGCTAAGGCGAAAGTAAAAGAGCCTGGTGCCGAAGAGGAAGTCATTGTCGATGAAAAAGAGGAAGTCATCGTCGACGAGGAAACCATTTTGCCGTCCAAAGAGGGCGAAGAAGACAAAGACAAAGTTGCCAAGGACACCGAGAGCGAACAATCCGGTGAGATAACTGACGAGCAACTTGAGAGAGCGGTACAGGCTGGTGTGTCTATTGCAGTAGCGCGGACAATTAAGGATGCGAAAGCCCTTGATGACGTCATTGCTTTGGTAGCGCCGAAAAAAGAGGGTAGCGAAAACGTTGAAGAGCTTGCAGAAACAGATCTGTTTGCTGCAATCCCAGAATTAGATCCTGAAGAGTATGATGAAAAGATTGTTAAGGCTGTCGAAGTCTTGAAAGAGATCATCACCGCTCAGCAGGGGGCAATAAAGGGATTTCAAGCGCAGAGTGTGACGCAACGCGGCGATTGGTTTCAAAGCCAGGTAACCGGGCTCGGAGAAGATGTCGCGACTGTTTTGAAAGATAAGCCTGAAATGCTGGTGGAGTTGAAAACTAAGTTTGATATCTTTGAAGCTGGCCACAAAGCTGGCGGTGGGGAAGTCGATCGAGGCGCTGTTTTCAAGGAAGCTGTTGCCGTTGTTCTCAGTGACGTTCAGGGAGATGTGTGGAAAGCTGCCAAGACTGCAAAGCTGGCAAAGCGATCCACGCAACGGACGTCAAGACCCGATGGAGCTGCAGGAAGGAAAGAGAAAAAGTCTGTCAGCGAAGAAATAGCCGACGAAATTGACGAAGCACACTTTAAGAAATAAGGGGATATCATGGGAATGACACATACTGAAATCGCGGATCTCGTACTGGAAACTCAGAACAAGATGGTCAAACGTGGCGCATTCGTCGATATGCAAACTGATCTGACCGATCATATCGCTGTTCGCGAAATGTGGAAAACTCGCCAGAAGGTGTTTGAGGGTGGTGACAACTGGGAATTCGCTGCGCAGATGGATCACAATCATTCGGCTCGCACAGTCGGATTGTACCAAACTGACGGATCCGCGCTGACCGACACGATGAAGAATGGGACTATTGCCCCTCGTCATCTGAATGCTCATTATTCCTACGACCTGCGTGAAAAGGCTTTTCAGCGGGGCGGTACTGCTATCGTGAACCTTCTGCAGACCAAGTACACGGGGATGATGGGGAGCTGGTTTGAGTTTCTCGAAGACATCCTTTGGGGTAAGCCCACGGATTCGACTGATACGATGACTCCGTTCGGAATCCTGTACTGGATCACACGAAGCGCCACTGAAGGTTTCAACGGTGGTAACCCGACTGGTTTCACCAATGGTAAAGCTGACATCGACCAGGGCACGTATAGTCGCTGGGCAAACTGGACTGCTCAGTATGCTGCCATAACTGGCGAAGATGTCGTGCGCAAGATGCGCAAAGCTGTCAGAAAGAGCAAGTTTCGTTCTCCTGTGTCGCACGCTACGCCTGCCGTAGGTGGCATGAGAAATGGCATTTACCTGGGCGATACTCCCATCGGTCTGATGGAAGAGTTGCTCGAGAGTAATAATATGAATCTCGGCAATGACCTCGACAGCAAGGGTGGCCGCACGATGTTCAAGGGCACGCCGTTGACGTATGCTCCGAAACTCGATGACGACAGCACTGATCCGATCTACATGCTGGACTGGAAAACGCTGGCTATTGGTGTCATGGCAGGATGGGAAAACAACCTGACGCCTCCTTACCAAGTGCCTGATATGCATCTGGTACGGCGCATTGATATGGACGCTTCGCTCAACATGATCTGCACGGATCTTCGTAGGCAGGCCGTACTCTATAAGTAGGGAGACTGATTCGGGTAGTGTTGGGAATTGTTTGAAAATTGATTAGAGATTGAAATAAGGGGTTCTGTTATGGACACGAGCATCAATGGACACGTAGCGCAGGCAGATGGAATCAGCAAGTGGGTATGGTACTCAGACACAGACGCTCTAAAACAGGGCGAAGCCGTGTGTCATAATACGGATTATGGCACGCCCGCAAGCATCGATACTCGTCGCGTCAATTATGTAGAACGTCCAAGCACAAGCAATCAAACATCGTTTGCTGGTGTTGCTGCACGCAATTACTCCGCCAATTCCGGCGGTCAGTTCATAGAGATCTATGTGCCTGGTAGCAAGGGCATTCTGGTCGCTTTGGCAGTCGATACTGTTATCGACACGGGCCTCCTGACTTTCCAGGTAGGTGGTGGTACTGGCGCTGGCCGGTTCTATACCGGCAAGTATAAAGGTCGCGGATCTGCGATCCCTCGTCAGACTGTTGCAGAAATGCTTGAATCTGGCATGACAGGCGGAACAATCTCTGTTTCTGGTACTGACGGGAAAACAGTGACCGTAGCAGACTCATCTGATATGGCCGTTGGCGATACTCTCGTAATCGTGGGTGGGGAATGTGACGGAACAAGCGTCCTCGTACCTGGCAAGTATTCGATTGATTCGATCACTGCCGGAGGAACTACAACTATCGTGCTGACGTCTTCTTGCCTGAGCACACTGACCACGGGCAGTATAACCCTGACCGGTTATATCTATACCGGCAATATCAAAGCACAAGTTGACCTTCTCGAAGGCGATGAAAGCGGCGGTATTGAGTTCTTGAGTGTGCCAAATGCTGCTGGATCATCCATGGATCACATGGTTGGCGGCGTTTCATACGTCTGCGGTGGTTTGACTCTGTCAGAAGATGCCGAGGTCGAACTTGCTCTTGGTAAATTGCCGGGAGAGCAGAAGGCGTTTATCTGCCTCGGCACGCTGACAAGCTATGTCTTCGTTATAGACCTGGCTACAAGTAATGGCTGGAAGCTCGCGGGTACGCGCGATCTGGCCGAAGTCGGCGCTATTGCAGCGGCGGCTGACGCAGCATACTTCGAATATGGTGGCGTTTACTGGCGCCTCACGGACATAACCGGCAACGCTGCTGAAGCGTAGACCGAAACTGTAATCTAGGCGCGGAGTCGGACATCCGGCTCCGCGTCATAACTTCTTGGGAGAATGTCATGGGTAATGAGGCAGATTCAACAGCAATCGATAGCAGCATTGAAGACGAGCGGCTCGACGAATACGCGCAGTCTATTTTCCCTGTTATGGGTTATCCTGGGAAATTGCCTGATTCCATGATCCGGATCTACAGGGAGTTCAAGCGTCGAAAGGACTCGTTTCAACCTGGCCGGCTCACTCCTGAAGGATTCGCCACTGTTATCATGCTCAGTGATTTGACTGACGGTCGTTTCAGTCCTGATAAGGATCCTGTGACCGAAGAGCCGGAGCACGAACCATCTGACGCTGCCCAGGAGTAGGTCCCGTGTCTGAATCGTTATTGTCAATCAAGTATTCCGACTTGATACTTATCGTTAGTGAATTCCTCGGTTACGGCTCTGTCCCCGACAATCTTTCAGAGACAGCGCAGTTCGATCAAATAGACCGGTTCATTCAATCCGGTATTCGTCAATTCTACTTCCCGCCAAAGGTCGACGGTATAGAGGCCGGCTACGACTGGTCTTTCCTTCATCCAACGACAACACTGGACACCGTCGCTGACCAAAGTGAAAATGATCTTCCTGATAATTGCGGCCGGGTGTTTGACTGCTTTTATTATGAACCGGATCAGCATGTTAGTTCTATTCCTCTTGTCAGTGAATCGCGGATTCTCGGACTCTTACAGCAATCGACAGATACCAACAAGCCGCAATATGCGTCCATCCGAATGAAAGGTGACGCGGTGACCGAGACTGCCGGCCAGCGGCTGGAGGTCATGTGGTGGCCTATCCCTAATGATGCGTACACGCTGACGTACAAGTACGAGGGCTATACTGGCCCGCTTACCGACGATTTGCCTTATCCTTTAGGTGGCATGAGACACGCCGAGCTGATAACCGAGAGTTGCCTGGCGATCGCGGAGCTGCGTGCCAATGACGAGCGCGGTATTCATTGGGATTCTTTTGTCGATCTTCTCGGTGCCGGTATCGCGCAGGATAGAAAGCTCGGGGCGAAACGTTTTGGAAGTATGAGTGGGACAGAGGGGGGAGGGGCACCGTCGTACGATCACAATCGTCGTCGCGCTACTTCCGATATTACTTACAACGGAGTGCCGATTTGATGAGTATACTCATAGAGGTAGTTGCGGGGTTGGGTATTACCGCTGTGTGCGGGTTTATGGGTTGGATGGCTATCTCTGTTGTCCGGATCAATGTAAGGCTGGCTGAATTGGAGCAACGAATAATTTCGAGAGAGCTTGAGTGTTCTGAACGATTGGCCTGGCTTCGGAATATTGAAGGCAAAGTCGATATCGTGGGAAAAGATACTGCGGCTATTTGCGGACATCTAAACATCGACAGGTCTCAATGAACATATTTACGCGAACGGCCCTTGTTATCGTCGGTATCCCTCGGGAAATACTGTTCAGGGCGTTAGGCGTCAAGTGGACTCTAGGCCATGAATTCACCTATACGAGCCCTGACGGGTACTGGTCACTGACCGCCGACAAGGGGATGCGGTATGATTCCTTTACATGCGCGCCAAACCTTCGAAAACCGGATGGATCTAAGAGCGATGCTGACGCATTACATGATAAAGGATGGGTTACAGGCGAGAAAGATGACGGAAGCCTCTTGACTTTCGATGAGAATAATGGTGCATTTGAATCTGTACTGGTAAAGGAGGATCACCCTAACTGGGTAATCAAGATTTATTTGAAAGGAGTTTCAGCCAGTTTCATGCGCAGGCGCTGGGAACAAATTCACAATCATAAGTGATGGGTAACAGTCAACCAACAACGAGGACAAGACCATGCAGACAAGAATACTGAAACTGGCTCGACAGGGACTCCCAACTAACGAAGACGGCGGATTACTTTCTGACAGCGGCGCAACGGTCCCGGTAGACACTACTGCGGGTTATCGTACAGGCGCGATCTTCCACCACACCGACGGCGGTGCTGGAACTGCGTTCTACGTCAACGAGGGTACTGTACTATCTAGTTTGTTTGTGGCTATAGCTGGTTTGACTGTCGCACAGGAAGCATTGCTTGGTGCTACGGCTGGTACTGCTACGGCAAGTGTCGCTGTTATCCTCGACGCAAACGCGGCTGTTGATGCCGTAAAAACGGCGGCTCTCTCAGTAGGCGTGAGTGGTTCTGAGCTACCTGTCGTGCTGGCAGATATGACGCCTGGCACTGGTATCTCAACCGGAACTAACACAATATGCGAACATCGCGTTACGAAGGTTGGGGGTCTGTTCAGGACTGAAATCTTGATTGATCTGACCGGGCTCAATGATGGTGGAACGGCTAATGACATCATTGGCAAAGACGGCGGCACGGTCAACTGTCATATCGGCCAGATCCTCGCTGCTGTAAATGGGACAATCACGGCAGGACGTATCTCTTGTATCGAGACTCCTGCTGGTGGCGATCCTGATGTTGATCTCTATGCTGCTGATGGTGGCGTAGGCGCACAGGACGCAGGTATTGATACTGCTGATACTGGAAGCGCGGCGAAGCTGTTAGATCATGGCGATTGGGCTGCTGGTGAAGTTGGTATCCTTACTGCCTTCCCGCCTGCCAACGAGTACTTATATCTGGCTTGCGGAGCTAATACTGCGGCTGACTACTCCGCAGGCATCTTCGTGATTGAACTTTGGGGCGTATAAGCTCTTAGCGCAAGCTGAAGGGGCTGAATGTGCCAAGGACTGTCCAAAAAACACTCTCTTTCCCTCTTGCGGGCGTAGCCCGGCGACGAGGGTATCGAGAGCAGCCACGGCCTTATGCTACTCCCTGGGCTATCAATGTTCGAGGCGTAGGCCCGCTTGAAGCACGGGAGCGCGGCGGGTCCAGACCGTGTCTTACAAGGGTCAACTCCAACGATTTTGGCGCGGCTATTACTGCGCTACTCCCGATAACGAGCATCGATAGTGACGGCGATCGACAGCATGATCTCGTAATTATCTGCGACGGAACCATCTCGTACCTCCGCGGATCCACCGTATCGACGATTGAAGCTAATCTTTTGTGGCCTGACGGCAATGCAATGCTCTGGGAGGATGGGACCAACATCGTCTTTGACGCTACGGTATCAGCCGCCAATCCGATAGGCGATACAAACGCTTACCATGCCGCAGAGCGAGGCGGCAAGCTATACCTGGCTGATTCTGTTCTCCGTGTCTACGATCCGAATACGGGTGTTATTGACCCGGTTACACCGAAAGAGGGGAGTACCCTGCCGACCGCAGAGCCTCTTATCGCCGTGTATCGCGATCGGCTCTTTCTGACGGGTAAGAACCATATCTGGCATGCTTCTCGAACATCCGACTTCACTGACTGGGATATGGGCGCGGAGATGACCGACGTAGGCAGGGCCGTAGCTGGCCAGCTTGAGCATGCTGGCGGTATCGGTGCGGTCCCCAAAGCTCTTATTCCTCACCGTGACAAGGTGCTTGTAATGGCGTGCGAGAATAGTCTTTGGACACTCCGGGGAGATCCTACTACGGGTCAGATAGACGCGGTGACCGAAGATATAGGGATCATATCGCCGGAGGCATGGGCAAAGACTCCTGACGGGCTGATTGCTTTCTTGAGCAATGACGGCCTGTATCTATGGGATGTGGGCGCCAACGGTCGACCGATGCGGTTCAGCGAGGAACGTATCCCTGGGGAGCTCCGGAACGTCAGCGGCACGACCAATACCATTAACATGGTCTATGACCCCGTAGGGCGCGGGTTTCACCTGTTTATCACGCCTTTAGTCGGGATAGGCACTCATTGGTGGCTTGATCTCGACAACAAGGCTCTGTGGCCCGTCAGGCTCGCTAGTAACCATCAACCGCTTGCAGTGTCCCGTGTCGAGGGTAGCGGGCTCTCAGAGGTCGTTTTAGGCTGCAAGGATGGTATCCTGCGCAAGTTCAGCTCTACGGCTACTCAGGACGATGGTGTTGATATCGAGAGCCATGTTCTCCTGGGGCCCTTCCGGATCTCTCAGAATGACGTGAAAGACGCTATGCTGGCAGAGATTCATGGTATTCTGGCTGATAATGACGACTTTGTCACATGGCGGGTAATGATGGGAGAAAGCGCCGAAACTGTCGCTGACGCCGCGGTGCTTGGCATAAATGCTGTTTTGAACGATGAAGATGCGATAGGCGTCTCTGCCTCGGGTAACTGGGAAGGTCTACGTAATCTTGTAGAACGTCCTCGCGCTCGTGGGGCATGGGTGATAGTTTGGCTGTCATCGGACGCACGTTGGTCGTACGAGGCCGTGTCAGTAGTGGCAAGGCAACTCGGGAGGTTAAGGTAATGGCTGGTGTAAAGATTTCTGATGCGACTGCTGATGCTAGTGTGACTGGCGTAGAGCTTGTTCCTGTTTCTGACGCACTCTCGGCGAAGCGCGTCACGATTACTCAAGTCAAACAGTTCATTATCGACGCGATCGAGGCTGTTGCGGCTACCGGATCTGTGGCTGCAGGGAATAGTATCTTTACAATGCAGTCCGGCGTAATGAAACCCGAGGACATCGACATTGTCTTGCAGCGCATTGCTAATACTATGTGGGCAAAGGATGCCGAGACTGACCCTGATATTGCGGATGTGTTCTTGCTAAAAGATGGCGGCACTACTGAAAAGACCATAACGGGTGCGGTCCTTGCTGAATTCGTCCGGTCTATTATTGAGGCGGCAATTCTCGACGTATCCGACGTCGACGCTGCCGGAGCACTTGTTGACGCTAACTTTGCGCTTGTGACGCAAGGAACCACGGCAAAGCAGTGTACCCTGACAACGCTGGCCACCTATGTCTTGACGAAGTGGCAGGCTTATGTTACCGCGCTCGCGGCCGTGACAACTACGGTCGACGCCGATATTTTCTATTGTATCCAAGGCGGAGTAGCGAAGAAAGTCACGCGGGCGGTGTTGCAGGCGAATCTTGGGACAACCATCGCGCCAGCGTCGACAACCGAAAACAAGATTCCTCAGTGGGATTCTGCAAGTAAGACGCTCAAAGACGGGCTTACGTTGCGTTCGGATATCCGCGAGAATGGAACGGCTGACGATCTGTCCGTACCGACGGAGAAGTCTGTTCGAGAACTTCTGACGGGCATTGAACATATCTGGATACCAGCCTCGCAGATGGCCGGAAGCGATACCGACGGTGCCACACAGCTACCGCCGACATTCGTTGAGTTCGACACAAGCCTCTTGACTCATGCCGTCATTGAATTCGACGGGTTGACCGAGGATCAAAGCGTTGAATTCAATCTGGTCATGCCGTCAGCGTGGAATCGTGGGACAATCAAATTCAAGTCATACTGGTCACCTGGCGACACGGCTGCAAATGTCGACGAGTTTATCAAGCTAAGCCTGGCCGGCGGTTCATACAGCAATGATAATTCACTCAACAAGGTTTCGACGATGGGCACAGCCCAAGACGTTATAGACCAAGTCATTGCCGACGAAGACCTTCATGTTTCGCCAGCTAGTGACAGTATCACCATAGCCGGAACGCCGGCACTTGGCGACTTGATTCATTTCAAGTTGAC
>Ga0307928_10003835_pt1 | contig 11483 bp, 17 predicted proteins | sample AceLakmetagen232_FD_201815 | JGI IMG/M metagenome (GOLD analysis project Ga0307928, IMG submission 201815) | Saline water microbial communities from Ace Lake, Antarctica - #232 | ecosystem: Environmental > Aquatic > Non-marine Saline and Alkaline > Saline | place: Antarctica: Ace Lake...
CGAAACGCTTGTCTGGTAGCTGTTCCAATAAGTGTCGAGGTATAAAGTTAGCATTTACGCATCTTTCAAACTTCATATCGCCTCCATGTATCGTATGTGACCGTTTATTTCTGCTGTTCCATCAACCTGTACGTTAGCACTAGCGATACCATCGCCGCACGCAACAATCCTCGCATACATCGTATTATTAATCCCCTGTAAAACAAGGTGTGTACCGCTCGGGTATGTGACGTTAGAGTCGAGAACCTCGCCAATCCATACGTCGCTGAGGTTCTTAACCTTGAATGGTAGCTTTACTTTCATGTCACCAGTACCAGAATGGGCTGACATCACAATTGAAAACCAACAATCGACCATAAGTCCTTGTTTGTAGTAGTTGCCCTTCTGCGATGAATATGTTCCAGCTCCAGAAGCAGTACCGCCCTCTATTACTGGCGTCCATGTCTCATTGAAACCATTGACAGTACGAGCAATGTCTTGATACATGAAGGTTAGCTCTCTATTAAGCTCGCTAGGGTCTTCAGGGAAGATTATGTTTAACGGTAGTGTCATATCGTTTTCCCCGAAACTTTGAAGTATGGAGTATGGGAATGTAGCTCGAAGTTATACTTCTTTGACTCGCTGCTCTCAGGGTGAGAGACTCTATATCCGATAACATTAGCAGAAGCATTGCAGTAGACACGCTTTATAACTTTATCGTCTTGGCTAGAGCAAGAGAAGGTCTTCGAAAGCGTTCCTGTTTCATTATCAGTAAAGCCAAGGTAGAACTTTACTTCAACTTCACAATCTTCAACAGCAGAAACAAGGAAGTCAACATGCCCAAGAGATACGTTTCTTCCCTGTTCAATGTATGGGTTAAACTTCTTAGTGTCGATTTTGAAGTTGTAGTCGCTACCGTTATCATTGAGAGAGCTTTCATCGTCTGCTATGTAGACGTAGCCATCTTTGCTACCTGCAAGAGTTATTAGACCACCAGATTGATGGATAACATCTTCGTATGAGTATCCGACATAATCAGCATAAGTAGCAGGAGCGCTGATCCCTTCCCAATATTTACCACTAGCAAGGTCGGCATAAGTAGCGTCGGTGTCACGGTCGAAAGCCTCAAGGCATCGTATATCTAAAGGAGCTTGTGCGCTATCAAGAAAGCTGTATTCTGAAACAACGTTGTCGTCGTAGTTAAACACCATGACTTTATCTGGATACCCAAGACCTGATTCTCTAGAAGGATAAGCAAGCCATGCCTGTCTTTTCTCTGGGATAACATGGCCATAGCACTTGTCAATATGAGAATAATCGATATTCATCGTGAACTCTGGGATCTTAACGTTAGCCTTCTGGGCTGTAACACCGTCGCACGCTGTTATCTCAAACTTTCCAAGAGCAAAAGCCAATTGCTTGAAGTTCCATGTCCCAAAAGTTGAAGATGTCTTAATCTCGTTATTGAGCATATCCCAACGATACGGAGCGTCTGAATTGCCAGTATAGGAGAATAATCCAATAGTATTCTCAAAGAAAACGACCACACGGTCTCTTAAGGGTACAGTGGTTACTATCTCGTCATTTGTTGTAGCATCAAGATAATCGCCTTGCCCATCGATGTCGTCACGCATGCCGTCAACAGTAAGAGTATTAAAAGGAGATGACCATCTTGCACGTCGAGAGTATCGAGTACCATCTTCAACAGTATTGAAGAATACAGGTCTTTCGTTGAGTATCTCCATACACTTAGCAGAAGTAAGGAGTTCTGTTCTTGCAAGTCCAAGAGCCAATCTAGGAGTTATGTCTATTACATAAGTACCGTTATACACATGGATATTGCTAGAGTTATCACAAAACCAGTAAAGGTCTTGCCATGCTTTACCCCAGATAAGGTTTGCACTGTTAAAGGTATCCCATACCTTCGTTGCAGCATGATGATAAGAGACCAGTATCGGATTAGCGGCGATAACAGTCTCGAAGGTGACACTCATTTCACCAGTAGTATAGTTTATCGTTCCAGTTCCAGAGCCACCAACGGAATCGATGAAAACACCGTAGCCGTTATCGTATAAAACTTGCCCTGTGACAGCATCGCCGACAGAAACTGTAAAGGGAATTACAGGGATATTTGAAGCTGTATGAGTATAGGTTGAACCACCAGCCCCAGTATCATACGCCTCATCTGCAATAGCAGTTCCAGAGGGGATATTCTCGAAATATTCGTACGAGGTATTCCACCTACTTAAGCGACGTTTGTCAAGAGCAAGAAGTTCATCGCCACCAAGGTCTTTATCAAAACGAAATACACCTCTGACGATACGGTCTGTTCCAGTGTCGCTATAGTGATAATCAACATCAGGGTCGCTTACAGTATTAGCAGTGAATGTTACGCTATAGACTCCAGTAGCATATATTATAGTACCAGTTCCATCACCAGAAAGAGTACCGTCTCCATCGTCTGTAATAGTCTGTGTCGCTCCTCCTGCATCGTAGAAAACTACTGAACCAGAGATTGGAGTAGTATTCGCCAGTGTTCCGGTATAAGTCTTAGAGCCCAGAGTTCCAACATGTTCGTCATTAACATACGTTCCTAGTTGTCCGTATTCTGATACGCCGCCACGCTTCTTTAAGATACCACGGTCGATATAGACATTCTCAAGAGTAGTAAACGCTTGGTCAGGAGTGAGCCAAGGTTCAAGAGATTTGTCTTCGCCTTCACGAAATCCAGCAATCATAAAAGGGGTGTATGACATATTATCTCCTTAAGCAAGAGTTCCGAAAACTGAGAAATCTATAATTCCATTCCATGTGACACTGGCATTCCGAGAGATGTTAAAACCTGTAGTGCTTTTGTTTACTTGTTTATTTACAGCGGCGGCAAGTTGTGGGAAATTGAAATTAACAACGTAATTAGCAGTTGCCATCTCATGCGTAAATGTGGCAGTGAAGGTAGTTCCATTGTATGAAGCAGTGCAGCCAGCGGATGCCGTAAGAGATGAACCATTAAAAGAACCCCACGCAGCAGAAACCAATCCTCCACCTGCAATTTCTCCATCTCTTGTAATCTGGACTGGTGTATCGTTCTTGCCTTTTGCGAAGACTTCGGTCTCTGAGCTTGTAGCGTCTGGGTATCCATATACAAAACCCTTGCTAGCGACACCCGTTGGAGCGGTAGCAATCTCGACAAGAGTAACTTGCTTATGTTCTCCATCATTAACATTTGCAGGCTCTGACATACCATAATGATCTACATCGACTGTAGTCTTTATGATTCCCCAGTTATCACGAACTTTACCGTTCTCTACTGCAATATCGCCAGTGCTAGGCGCTGTTGTTGTCCAAGCCATCATTTACCACCTTGGTATCATTTTTCTTATCGTTGTTTTGATTTTGTATTGAAAGCTCAGGATTGAACCCAACTTTTTCTTGTAAACGCTTTCCACAATAGCAGCTCCTTCGAAGTTGCCATCACTGTTTAATATATTTACCGCTGTACCATAAGCAATGGCATCAGCCCATAATAGACTTGGTAAAACACTGCTAGCCGTAAGAGTGATAGGGCGCTTTACGACCTGTATCTCTATGTCATAGCTAGAATCAGGTATCGGGCGTAGCTTTATAGTGTTATCGTAGAGAAGTATCGCTGAAGGTTGAGCCGCTGTGTATTCTGCGTAAGTAGTTGCTATGTCTTGACCGTCGGCAGGAGCAGTATTGAAAGTGACACTATATACGCCAGTGGCGTAAACAATCGAACCCGTGCCTCCTAGTGATCCAGTAAGAACACCGCTTCCAGCATCTTTAAAAGTCTCAACTCCATCGTATGCAATCATCGCCTCAGGAACAACAGGGAAGCTCGAAAGCGTCCCCGTAAAGGTTGCAGTTACTGCATCTCCTGTGCCGATAGACTCGTCAACGATATAAGCATCTTTATAATCATTCTTAAAGATAAGGTCGTTAACGTATATGTCTATCTCTTCACCATTGAGAAAGGCTACGTCACTATTGATAAGACGATACATCTCAGGTACTGCGTATTCATCAGTATTTGGCAACGTCTGAAAGTTCCACATTGTATTAATAGAGCTTTTACCTATATCAACGTGAAATTGATTCTGGTAGAAGTCATTAATCGCTGTAAGGCTTTCTGAGTCGCTAAGCTCTTGATGCTGACTTACGTCTTTAACAAGTTTCTGTATCTCTGCAATAGTTTCAGCCATTTTTTACACCTCGTGTAGTGAGAATCTGCGATCGAGTCGAAGCTCTCCATTATCTCCCATAGGTCTCATCTGTCCTTTACTTCGGATATGATGAGCCATTTCTTCGGTAAGCTCGACGGTTTCACCGTCTTTCATCTTGTATTTCTGTAAAACGTCTCTTTGTTCACGTCCACGGCAAGGCGCTGAGCCAGCGAAGAATTCGACTTCCTGTCCTGGTTGTTTCGTGTTTTCAAAGTAGTATTTGCGTGTCGGTGGTTTTAGTTCTTTGGCCATTGTATTCCCTTTTATTGTTAAAAATTAAGAGAAGGGGCTTTCGCCCCTCCCCTAAAAGCTACTAAACAGTAGGCATGTCTAATTCATCAAAGCTTACGATAAGCTCTAAAACATCAGCAGAATTGGCAGCTGGAATAGTTCCAAGTGTAATTCCTTTAAACCCAGTGTCTTCGTATGTCACTGACTCATTCACAACGATTCCACCGCGAGTAGTCGCAGCGTCAAAAGTGGTGAAGTTTGTTGAGTCAACATCGATGCTGAAAGAGTCTGCACCAATGTATGTCATTGTATAACGGTTTCCACTTAATTCGTGCATCGAATCGCTCGGAATAAAGTTAAATGACAAGGTATCGCCATCGTTAGCCGCAGTATATCCGTGACCTGTTACTGTGATAACGCAAGGGTTAGCAGCAGTAGCAGCTTCAAGGACTTTCTGACGGTCTACAACGTTAGTTGTGTCGTATGGAGTGAAGCCATTACTTGTATCCGTCACGGGAAGCAAACCATCGGTAAGCGTCGACTGTGTTGCATATCCATAATAAGCAGCGTCTGCCATGTTACTGTTCCAGAATAAGTTAGTATTCTGGCTTACTTGTTTCCACTGTGTGACGTTGCGAACTTCAACAGAATTCGGCACGAAGCCAAGCTCTATGTTCATTGCGGCACCAGTTGATGTAACAATCTTTCTTAATGTTCTATTCATGATGTAAACTCCTTATTGTTATGCTGATACTATGCAGCGCAGATCCGCTGTCCAGTTATCGTTCTTTACAACTCCAGCCCAATAAGCGTCCCAGCCGATTGTCATAAACATCGAGTGAGGGTCGCTAGCACCGGCAGAACCGAAGCCATGGCGATATACGCTATAGTCATTACCAGAAAGATTCACCTCACCAGCAGCATTGGCACCGGTAACGATGACGCTGTAAGTTGAACCAGTGAGTTTTCCGTATGGAGTTTCGAGGATACGAACGTTTCCAACAGAACCAAGTTCCATTGCATATCCAGGCTGCTGAACGCCGTAATCCTTAACATCACGGAAACCTTTCATATTGCGGACGTCATCACGAAGATCCGTGTGAACGAAAGCAAAATAAGCAGGAGAAACAGCACCAGTATTGACTAGACCAGAAGCAGAGATCATCGGGCGAATGTATTCCGCTTCGTTGCCTCGTAGCATCTTAGTAACAATACCGAAGTCTGTCGCTGTAAGCTCTGTTAGTGTTCCAGGAGTTCCGCTTACGCCGTTAGTAGCGTTAACGTATGAGATACCGCTGTAGTAAACATCTCTCATTAGTTTATCGAAAGTCTTAGCAGACTGACGAGCAAACTTTTCGACTTGACGCATTGTGAAGTCTTCGAGGTTTGTTTTTACAGTACGTTTTGTGTACTTGCCATAGTCTCCGTAGACTGATAGCGAAGCTTTGATTGTGCGTCGAACGGGCTGACGTGGTGCGCCATATACGCCGTCAGTTAGTTCGGTTGTTACGTCTGGGTAATCGTCATAACGATACCATTCCATTCCGTCGCCATTCCCAGTAGGGATAGAATCCGAATCAGTAAAAAGACGGTATACAAGCGTTTGTTTTGCTTCTTCAAGCATCATACGTTGATAAACGTCTCTTATTGCTGGTGGGATATCATTGGCGGTTGTAATACCTTGTGCCATTTTTAAATCCTCTTTAAGTTAAAGAGGTCTACATCACAACTTACTTGAAAGTGCCTGCTCTTATCTGAGCTTTGACACTAGCGAAATCATCATTACTAAGAGAGAAGGCATCACGATGACCGCCAAGATTTGACTGCGAACCAACCGAGCCGAGGCTCTTCGGCGCTGAGGCATTCTTGACAATCTGCTCTGCTTGCTGACTTTGTTTCTGCTCGAACGACGTTTTATAATAGTTGGCGTTATTCGTAGCGTGATAATAAGCTTCTTTCCAAGCGCTTGGAGATCTTTTTATAGAATCCGCAAGCCACGGTTGTTTTTGTAAAACCTCTGGTAAATATTTTTCTATTGTAGAGCGCCAGTTGGGATCTTGCTGTGCTAGTTGCATCTGTTCAAGTTGTTCCGCTTGCTGTCTCACCTGAGAGTTTATCTGTTCGGCTTGTGTGCCGAAGTATCCGCTCAACTTATTTAATGCCTCACCGTCAACGGCGTCTTCAAAGTTTAGGCCGTTATTCGGCTGTACTTGCGACTGCGACTGTGGCTCGTGGCCTGGAGGCTGTTGTTTAGATTGATATCCCATCTGCTGATACATCTTTACTAGCGACTCATTTTCTTCCGCTTTACTGCGATATTGAGTGGCCTCATCACGAAGCTGATTCCTTTCTGCTTCTAAAGCACGAAAGTTAAACTCTTTATCTGTTACCTGACTTTCTTCAGATACGGACTCCGTAAACTCTTGGTTTCCTTCATCTGCCGGGACGGGTGGCGCTACGTCATACTCTTCGTTCATTACGAACTCCTTTTTATGCTGTTGCGAACAGCGTTACGCAGTTTTGCTATCGGAGGATCAATCCGTCACAAGTGTAATTAACATTACATGAGTCATTAAACAATAAAGTAATTTTGAGGGCAAGGTAAAAGGTGAACAAAAGGCGTATAGAGGGGGAAGTGTAGGTAAATAGTGGAATACGAAGACACAAAAAAAGACACGAACCGAAGTCCGTGCCTTCTCGCTGTCCTACTCAGACAACATCGTTACTATGTAGTTTGTAGCTTAACCCTTGCCTCTAAAGTCAACAATGCCTCTTCTTCATCGAGATAATAGATACCGCCGTATCTTACAGAAGAGAAAGAGGGAAGATGGGTTATTGTAGTATGAGAATAGTTTTTAAGCGTAAATGTCTTGTATGATAGTTCGCTCGCGTTAATCATATCACGCGCCTGTTTCTTGTCTTTAGCGACCTGTAGGCTTTCTTGTCCATGCTGCCATGTGTGTTCATCTCTTTAGCTATCGAGATCGAAGCATAGCGAAAACTGTCCGCGCCATGGCTATATCTATCGTGATTCGGGCGGTCTCTATATACTTCATTACGTGAATCCCATTCCCTGTGATAGCATTCTAAAGACTCTATCCCACGCTTGCACTTCTCTTCGTCAAACCAGCATCGTGGAAGGATCTTTCGTACAACTTCGATACCCTCTATCAAGTGCATGTTTGGCACAAGTTGAGCGTTAATGCCTAGGCTCTTGAAAGTGTCTAGCCTCGATAGTCCTGTACCTAGCTCTCTTACCTTTGCGTCGTGTGGTAAAAAAATTGTATTCCAGATATAAGGCTTACTCTTCAACCATTGAACATAGTGCGCTATAGCCTCATTATTGTTTTCATAGTAATCTATAAAATGGACTTCCGTGCCAATATACTGCCATACCCATATTGTCATCATATCATTCATACCAAGGTCGAATGCGGCGTAGGTCTGTACTTCCTCAGGAACGACTTTACATATACGACCTTCTTGCCGAGCTTCATCGATTTTTTTTCCAAAAAAACTACCCTCGACGCCCCTGGTGAAGCTACAAAACAGCTCTTGTTGTAGAAGCTCCTCTGACATTCCAGCATCTCTTTCGCCCTGTATATCTTTTTCAGAAAATACGTCTGTGTCGTCTGCTGTAACAAGGCTTGTAAACCAGTCTTCATTATCTTGCGCCATATTCCATAGCTCATAATAGTGATTACGTCCTCTCGGAGTACTATTCATTATCATAAACCCCTTATTCTGCATGACAACCGGACGCAACAAATCAAATGTGCTTCTGTCCTGTAGTGCGAACTCAGAGAATACAATACCACAATACGCCGTTCCAACACTAACTTGCCTATCGCTACCGAAGAACGTTACGGTACTACCGTTTATAAGCTCGATAAACATCTGCATATCTTGTTTGCGCTTGATAAGCTCTTTGGGAATATGATCGAGCAACCTAAAACCATCGGCATCAATATTCTGCCACGCGGCCTTTCTTGCTAGTGACGCAGTAGGGAATATATACGCGTAGTTTCCGACACGTTCAAGCATCGCCTTTATCAGAAAAACCCAGCAAATCTTATCTTTCCCGTGTCTCCGGCTCCAGCATAACATCGCTCTTTTGGCTCCGTTGTCCATAGCCCTAAGAAACGGTAGCTGATAATCCCTAGGAGTGAAGTTGTGTGGGACGCTTACCGATTTTACCATGTTTCCCCCAGAAGTTATTTCTTCCTTTAGTATCTAACCTAGCATATGCCTTTATCTCATCTTCAGAACAGTCTCTTTTAATCAATCGTTGAGCAGAAACAAAACATATCCCGTATTTATCTGTAATCTTTTAAAGTTTATGTTTTGTCATACCATGCTTTAGATTGAAATTATCATTGCTGTGGTCGCGTTTGTAAGAACACTCTTTAGAACAAAAATTACTATTTGATGTTCGTATCTCGCATAGCTTCTTTTTGAACCTTACACCGCAGTTCTCGCATGTTACAATTTCGCAAGAAACGCCTCTGGGATTTAAGGATTTATACTTTCCGTGACATTCTTTTGAGCAAAAGCAATTCTTGTATTTCTTCACTTGATCAGGTCTTCTGTCAAAAGCCTTACCACACTTGTCACATTCTACTAACATCGAAACATACTTGAGGTTAAAGAACGTGGGTGGTAAGGCATGTGATTTTATTCTTCGACTTCTATCTTCTTATCACCGAAATTCGTAACATTTATAACAACTTGCTTGTCTTCTGCTTCCTTGTCTTTCGATAGCTGTGCTTTCCAAGCCAGAAGCTCTTTATAGTCAGTGTTATAGATCGGTAGATACTTCTCGCCAAAGACAGCATTTACACCAGATTCATTGGAGTTATAACATGCGTTCGCCATCTTCATAGCAAGAATTTCTTTAACTTGCTCTAGTGCTTCCTTCAGTTGTGGGTAGTGTTCTGCCATGTCGTATAGATATCTCCGAGGCTTTCTAAACTTCTCATATGTGAACGATGCCATGTGTATAGATTTTGAATTATGCGACCACTCCACAAGCTCAAGACAAAGCGCGTTCATCTCTTTCTCTGTGTACTTACAAGCATACTTATTACCCTTTTCCGCTGCCATATTACACCTATCTATCTCTTATTTATCTGTAATTTCTTGTATCTCTTCGGCTGTCATTCTAAAAAACAAACATGCCCTTTCTCGGTCAGATAGTAGAAAAGGCGTACAGCGTCATTCTTTACGTCCTCAGGGGCTTCTAGCATATCGTTGTCTGCGCTTGGAGGAGTCAACAAAAAATGCTTGTAGTCATTTTTATAATCGTCTGATAAAATCTTGTCTGCGTACGACTGTAAATCGTCAAGAGTAAGTTTCGTTGAAACAGTGTTTTCGTAACTCATGCCTTAAACATCTTCAATTATCGCTATAACTGCTGATTCATCAACGATAGCCTTGTTTTTCTCACACGTTAAATGTAACGACGCGTATTTATCTACGATCACTGTCATACCGACCTCGATATCTTCTACACTATTCCCTATCCCTTCTACAACAAATATCTCTTCATCGGTATCAGGCGTCGCTAGTAGTATACTACCCACTTTATCTTTAGCCGTGTCTTTCAGATGAATAAGAATCTTAGAACCTATTGGTTTTATCATAGTAAACCTTTTTTAACTGTTATTTTTCTCACAATACAACGCTAAAGCTTATTTAATCAATAAATAAAGTTCTACAACGATTGTAACACGAAGCACATTATATATACAACACTGAGAACACACTACAGAAAAGACACGTTAACAGAAGCAATCAGAGAAAGATCACAAATATGATCTTTTTTGTTGCATGTATTAAAGCGCTGTGTTATATTATAACTATATTAAGCAACAAAACAAGGCAACAAGATGAAAAAGCATAAATTCTGGTTAGAATATAACGATATTGTAAATGATGATAACGAAGATAAATGGTTATCTAGAATGAACGATTTTTTCGATACAGTTGAAAAAGATAATCCTTTTTTAACAAGAACTAACGGTGATGGCAGTTGTACTGAATACGAAATTGAAGAAAGCGATATCGACAAGTTATATATTGATATCTCAAGCCGTGAAATGGACTCTATTATTGAACGGCTAAAACATGAGATAGAGGCGTAGCACTAAAAATGGACATATTTTCAATCGACAACTTTAACGACACAGTACAAGATCTCCCAATCTTAAGAGCGATGCTGAGAGAGTGTTGCGACGAGCTTGACAAAATAGTCTACAGCGTAGCAACTGGCACTCTTAGAAATGACGATGCAAGGTATCCAATCTATTATCTTACACACGAGAGAACATGTCTAAAGGGACGTATAGCATTACTCAACAAGGAGAAAACACAATGATATCACTAATAATAATCGATACAATACTAATAACAGCAGGCTTCTTCGGAGGTCGTATATACAGCAAAGCAATGCTGCGAAAGAAGAAGAACGCAGCAAGGCGCAAGCATTTGAACCTCGACGGTCGTCTTTAGTTCCTTCCCTCGTAATCGCCACCTTCAGAATACACGGGCGACCCGTTGAACGTCAACATTCCACTCGACGTACCTTCGGGGATCTCCGTTGTCGTAATGCTTTCTTCGTAAGTCTTTCCACCTGCTTCTTTAATAAGCCTCTTGAAATCCTCTAACGTCGTACCTGCCGGTATCACTACTTTCGGATCTAGACTTGATGCATAGACTAGCCACGCTACAGCGCCAGCGTTTATCATCTCAACACTGTATCGGTCGCCCGGTCTGTCAAGATAAGCATCGTAAGCGATCTTCTTTATCTCGTATTTCGGAACATCACTACATTCACTCCATTCGTTGGGATCTTCGGCGTTATGTCGATAAGGCGCATTGTTCCAACTGTCCCCCCACTGATCTTTAAGCTCTGCAGTAGTGAAGAAAGCGAAAGAGTCTCTGATATAGCAAAGTTTAAAATTATTCATATTTTATCTTTTTTCTTTTAGTTTTCTGCCTCTTATAGGGAATAAATATTTCTCTTCACCGCAT
>Ga0307928_10003837_pt1 | contig 11474 bp, 13 predicted proteins | sample AceLakmetagen232_FD_201815 | JGI IMG/M metagenome (GOLD analysis project Ga0307928, IMG submission 201815) | Saline water microbial communities from Ace Lake, Antarctica - #232 | ecosystem: Environmental > Aquatic > Non-marine Saline and Alkaline > Saline | place: Antarctica: Ace Lake...
CTTGATTGCTTCTAATGTCTGTTTAATTGCTTTTTTCACTAAATCTATTTGTTTTTGTTCTTCCTCTTCTTGGAGTTCTTTTTCGGCCAACTCCACGACCTTTTTTGTTTTTTCCATTTTTTCTCCTTAATTTTTATTTTTCTTTTGCCCTTATATATTGATTCCCATTTTCACTATCTTATATTGTAATGCACTTTTTGGTTTTCCCCATAAATACTCTGGCTCAAGTATTGTTGAAGGACTTTCCTTGTTTTCGCCTTTTTTAACGATTAACCCATAAAAATTACTTCTTTTCTTTCTTTTCATTAAAGTAGATTCTTGAGCTAAATTAATATTTATTCCTCGACCAACAGCTACCCCAAGCCAATATTCTATACAACCCTTTTCATCTCGTAAATATTCGATTTTAACACCAAACTCCATATCTATACCAAGAAGAAACAGATTTTTGGGTTTTTGGGAAATTGCCAAAGCTAACATATAAGATATACTGGTCAAAAAATGTGCTATTCCATATTCTTTTATCATTTCTTCCATCGGATACCTGACGTTATTTTTAATCTCCCTATATTCGCCTAAAGTGTAAACCGGGAAGTCTTTTTCATTTATATTTTTTAATATTTCTTTATCTCTGTTAAATTGGGTAACATAAAGATTCCGTATTATAAAAAGTCGGTCAATTTCTCTTGCCTTGTAAACACTATTACAGCCCCAATATTCCGCCTTTTCAGGTTTTTTAACGGGGCATCTCAATAGTGAATTGCCTCGACCTAAAATAAAAATGCTATCCAAATTTTTAACAAATTCTTTTTTCATATTTCTCCTTTATTTAGCTCTAAATAATTTTTTAATTGCCGCCTCACTTTTATGAAGTGCGGGTCTTAAATACGGTCGAGGTGCTTGCGCATATTTTCGACCAAGAGAATCCACACCAATAAATCCTAACTCTAATCGACGGGCATACTCAAGATTTGTCCCGACTTGTCCCACTAAACCCTCGGAGGTCACTTTAGGTTTTGTATGGGTAATTCGCCCTTTTAAAGTTCCTGTCGGTGCTGCGGGAGCATGACCCGGCGGTGATGGAGGAGCAACTTTTCCAATACTGTCTTTGGCAGTGTTTTCCACCATAATGCAAGCTTCTTCAAGTGTTACCAATGCGCCCAACTCAACAGCCAATTTTAATTCTGTTCCATACCATTTTACAATTCCCATTAATCTTCCTCCCTTTTTAGGGTCAGCACCATAAATTTTCCAATTTCGTCAACATTTGAAAAATCTATAATATTATAATTTTCATCATTATAAACCACTCGCATTTTTGAATTGATATTAGAATAATAATTGCAGTAAACTTTGCAATCCCTAATCCATACAACTCGATTGTTTACAACAGATTCGCCCCTTGACATCCCGTGAAGCCAGTTAAATCGGCAAGCAATATCGGCTAAACCTTCAACATTATCCCAAGTAGTTGTAACTGTGCCATAATCGTCTTTCGTTTCAGTACTTTCTTGAAAATCAATTTTAGAATTATACAAATTCTGCATAATTACGCCACTCCCAATTTTGCTTTTTTATTTATATATCTTGAAAGTAAAATATCGGCTTCTGATACCCCTGTCATCGATTTACCTTTTTGAGAAGTATCAAATTTGCTGTAGCTATAATCTCCAAGTTTTTCGCTTTTCATCCCATAACCTGAACGGGAATATAGACCTTCATTATTTTCTGCCCTTACTAAGATGACACAAGTTTTTTGAATATTTAATGGGCAACTACGCCACCCCATCGAGCCCCATACTTCAATATTTCTTTTCCCTTTTGGGAAAATATCGTTGGTAAAAAATTCATAGGGCTCCATCAAAGTTCCTGGCTCATGGCTAGTCAATATCGGGTTTCGATATAAACTATTCGCATCAAAATCCCAATTATAAATTATATCAACCGTATCACTCGAAGTTAAGGTCATCGGCAAAGAATTTTCTAAAGTATAAATCACGTCCCCGCTTGAAGTTGCGGTATGGCTAATAATCTGACTTCCCCAATAATGCTCTGTTTCGGAAGCATCGTAAATCCCAATATAGTCATTTTGATAATAATTTGCCGAAATTCCCGATTGAGTCAGGGTCACGGTCGACTCCCCAGAACTCCCTGAAATATCAGTTCCTGTAAAGTCTAACTTGTCAACTTCTATATCAGAAATTACCATCTTGTTTACAGACAAAATCCTGCTAGAAATCTGGGGAAACATTTGGTCTTCACCATTCCCGTCAAGAAATTTGTGAAAAGTTTTAACGTAAAAATAATCTCCAGTAATTTTCTCGACAGTCTCCTCAACCCGGTCAATAATTTCGGTTTTTTCTATCGTCGTTAACCCTGTTGAAAAATTATCTATATCGGCAATTTCTATATAGTTACTAATAATTTTCAGCCTTCTTCCTTATTTTTTCTCTTCGACTTTTGGTTCTGCTTTTTCTTCTTTTGGCTCATAGCCAAATTTTTCGCATAAACTAAAATGCTTTAAAAAATTAAGCTGCTTTTCTTTGTCATATTTTGCGAGTTCACCCTTGATGACTGCTTTTGCCCTGTCTGGAACTTTTATTTCTTTGGGCTTGTCTTCTTTTCTATTCCAGCTTGTGCCGTTTGGTTTAACTTCAAATTTTAATCTGTCAATTTCATCTTGGCTAAAACCCAAAACTCCCATAAAATCATTCATTACCTTCATGGATATAAAATCAGTTTTTGATTCTGCTGACCAAGCCTTACTCATGCTAATTAAATTAATCCTCTCTGCGGTATTAAATTTCATTTAAATCTCCTTTCATTTTTTATTTTTTTTAAATAAGAGGGAAGATTACTCCTCCCCCTTACTGTCCAAATTAACAATACATTACGTAGTCGAAGTTATAGTTTCTATGGCAGTTCCGTTGTAAAACATTAATTTATTAGTTGTATTGTCATACCATAATGCTCTTTCGGTAGAACTCGTTCCAGTAGTACCAAATACTACTTCATAAGCTCCGAATGTCACAATGCCATCAGTTGTTACTGCTCCGCTTAGTGCTAAAGTTGTATCTGCAACTATATCTAATTGACTTCCAGTGGAAGCCTGAATATAATTACCTGTCGTACTAAACTGTATTTTATTGGTACTTTGCATTTCTACTGTTCCAGTAATATCTAACTCACTTGAATCAGCTACCCATTTTAAATGATGGTCTGCATCTTCTCCATAAATATCAATATCAAATGATTTTGTACCTCCGGTAGAACCTATAATTATATCAGTATTATCAGCAACAGGAACTATATTTAATTCAGCGCCATCCCAATCAATAACTACATCGCTTCCATCCCCAAGAATGATTTGGTCTTCGTCTCCAAGTACTAAATCTACTGCATTAAACGTTACTGTATTTCCAGTAGAACCAAATACCACAGAATAACTAGCGCTTTCTCCGTACCATGTAATATCCCAAGCAGCAGCAGAAGTTCCTAAATACATATCTGAGCCATCAAGTGCAGGAATAATATCTAAATCTGTACCATCCCAAGCTATAGTAACATCGTTGTCATCACCTAAGTACAAATGGTCTGAATCCTCTAAAGATAAGCTTACTCCATTAAAAGTAACATCAGAATTACCTTCATCGAAGACAATAGTATTCGAACCAGCATACCACCAAATATCAAAATCTAAAGTACCGTTTCCAAATTTAAAGACTGTTCCATCAGCAGCAGCTAATATATCAAAATCGGTTTCATCCCAACGCATGTAGACATCACCAGGTGAAGTCGCGTCACCAAATCCGAGTATATCATTATCTCCAAGATATAAATCCATATCGTCGAAAACTACAGTATTAGTTGTTCCACCGGTAAATACTACGCTTTGAGAAGTGGTTCCACCATATGCAGTTATTGTCCAACCATGAGTTGCGTCTCCTAAAATCATAGCAGCAGCATCAGCAGCAGGAACAATATCAAATTGGTCATCCCAAGCCATGCTAACATCGTTCTCATCACCCAAGTATAAATAATCATCATCTTCTAAAGATAAGTCCATACCATTTAAAGTTATATCGTCTCCGGTTGAAGAAAATGTAACCAGATTGCCAGCGGCACTTCCATACCAAAGTATATCAAAAGATAATGTTCCATTTCCGATTCTCAAATCTGTTCCATCTGCAAGACACGATAAATAAAAATAAGGAGTAGCGCTAATCCAATTTAACCCTACATCGCTATCAGTTCCGAAATACAATGCCGTATCGTTATTATAAGTAGCAGAAGTAGTTGTAGGAATAACTAAACTTCCAGCTGCATCAGTATAAATTGCATTGTAAAGAGCGTCAGTTTCATCATATAAATACAATGCATTTCCACCCATAATTTTTACATCACAATCTATACCATCGCTAAAAGCATCATCTATATCTCTACTAATCGGTTGCATTATATCGCGATCTAAATTACTAAGATCTTTTTTCATTTTTTTTCACCTCTTTTCTCATTTTAGTTTTTCTAGTATGAATTTTTCACTAACTTCTGTTTCGTCGAAAAAAATAGTTTCCCATCCAAAAGATTTAAATACTTTTGAACGTTTTTCCTTCCAATCGTCAATACTATCATTATTCCTTAATTTATAATATCTCGCATAAACCTCAATAGCTATTTTTTCATTATTGGTATTAATAAAATCGGGATTCTTTCTTCCTATTATAAAAGAGCCATCTCCAACATATTTATAGGGCAGATTATATTTGTTTATAATCTTTTGAAATTTTTCTTCAAGAGAAGTCGGGGTTCGTCTACTAAGAACTTTTTTAAGTCCTTCTTCAGTACTTAGCCATTTTTTCATTCTTAAACTCATTTTGAGCTTTGTACTTTCTGAAGCTTTTCTATTTTTAGCTAACATACTTAATCTCTTTTTAAATTCTTCGGTACGAATTTTCCCCTTGTTACCCTTGCCTATTTTTATTCTTGTTTCTGGCGAACATATATGAGTTTTCCCTTTCATGGATTCACTTATTTTTTTTCTTTCTTCAGGATTTTTAAATCTCTCTATTAACGATTTACTTATTTTATCTTTTGTTTCTTGAGAATGATGTTTGCCTTTCATTTGAGAAATTTGACCTTTGTGAGCTTCTGATAAATGTTTTTTATGTTCTTCTGAAAGTTTATGTCCCTTAAGAGATTCACTTAATTTTTTTCGTGTCTCTAGGGAAACAAACCGACCCTTATGTTTTTCACTCATCTTTTCTCTTGTTTCTTCAGAAACAATTTTCCCTTGATGAGAAATGCTCATTTTCTTTTTTGCTTCTTCAGAATGATGTCTACCAAACCAATAGTTTTTTTCACCTAAATGAGCCTGCCGTTGTTTCTCTTTATATTCGGGCAATTGACGATATTCAACTATTTTTTTCACCTCACTCTTTTGTTAAAATTTTTACTAATTTATTTTTCTTTATTCTTTTTTTCATTTCAATTCCTCTTTGTTTGGCTATTTTTAGAAGCTCAAAATAATTCATCTCTGCGTACAATTCAGTTATCTGAATATTTGGCGTGTTGCTTGCCGCTTCTGCAAAGTTTTCATTGTCCGTAATTTTAGTCTCATACATTGCCATAAAATATGGTACACCTTTTACTAATATATCTGTTTGTTTGCCAAAATTTTGAATTTTCCAGAGCATGAACTTATTTTCCTTTCGAAATCTTTTATATGGGCTACAAAAAGTTTATGTTTTTTTATAGCCCACAAAAATATTTTTTTCAAATAACAAATCAAATGAAATCGCCAAGTTTCACAGGTTAGCATATTTTTTACCCATGTGTTAAATCGTGTAGTATAACTGCAGCTTCAGGATTTTCTACTTTCATATCCATCCTTATGGTGTAATACACGTAACTAGCTTCATCAGCAGGTTTTCGTTCACTCTCAAGTTTCAAACTGCGGTGGAGTCCAATTATAAAGTTATCCTTATTTGTTAAAATTACATCAGTATATTTATAATCATCTGTTGCAGTTCCATCATTATAGGTTTCTGTTCCTGCACTTCCAGTCCCAAAAGTTGTAGGAAGTAAAGGTATTGTTGCTAAAGGAACAGTCCCAAAATTAAGAGGAGCTTTTCCTAATATTGCGTTATCTCCTAAAACAGTACCTCTTTGAGATAATGCTTCAGTAAAATCAGATGCTACAATATCATTGCAATAAAATCTCAAGTTCCCAAGACCTTTTACTTTGTATTTAGAAGGTAATTTGCTTAACATCTTCGCAAATTTGAATTCCCATAAAGTAGTGCCTGTACTATATTCTGCAATTTTCCCCGCGTTAGTAAAATCTCCAGTACTGGAAGCGTCTAATTCAGTTGCAGCATTTGGTAATGTACCTGAATCAGAAGGGTCTCCATGCAAAAGATGGTATCTAAAACCATTAAATAAACTTCTTGCATCGGTTGTAGTGTAACCAGAAGTAGTATTGGAAACATAATAAATTTCATCTAACTCGTTGGCTACTCTAGTTGCTATAATTTTCATAAGATGGTCTGCAAATGCCTGTCCTTCAATATTGTCTTCTAAATCATCATCATAAATCACAACTGCCCCACGCAATTTTTTGCTCGACAAAGTCATCTTTCCTTCACTAAAAGTTTTTACATAGTCACTCGATGCAAAAGTACTTGCGGGTTTAAGGAAACGTTTAGTGGTGTCATAACCCATATACCGAATATTCTTTTCATTTTTGGACATCTTAACAATTCGTGCATTCTTATTCCAAAAACTTTGTTCAACTATATAATCTATAAATTTATCTGCCTCTTCCGGATCAAGAGAAATATCGGGCATAGCAATTAAAGAAGTTGACTTAATAAATTCTTTTTTTGATAATAGTGCTTTATTGTTTATCATTATTATTTCGCCTCACTTTCATTATTTATTGTTTATTTATTATTAATTATTCTTGGTTCATAAAAGTCCATTCAAAACTTCCATCTTTTTGAATATGCTTATTCTCTTTAGAACTTCCGTCTGAACTTTCTTCTTCTAAACTCTGTTTGTCACCTTTTTCAACTTCTAATTTACCAACTTTTTCTTCTAAGTCTTTAATGGCTTTATCTTTTTTCTCCATTTCTTCTTTTGCTTCATCTTGTGTTTTCTTCACTGCCTCATTAACTTGATTTTCTACTTTTTCTTTTTCGGCTTTTTCAGCTGCCATTTTTTTAGTATCTTCAGTCGGTAAAAGATTTGATAAGGAACTTATAACATCTGCCAAACCATCTAACTGTTTCACAGCATGTTCAATAACATTGAGAGTATCCTTAGATAATTTCTTCCCAGCTTTTTCTACATTTTTATCTTCGGTTTTCTCCACTTCTCTAACTCCGAATTTTGCCAAAATACTTAATTCTTTGTTTAAATCTTCAGGCAATTCATCTTTGTATTTTTTAAGAATCTCTAAAGCCCCAGAATATTTTTTAATGTCCTCCTCGGACAATGCCTTAAAGACTTCCATTTGTTTTTCTGATATTTCTTCAAGTCCATTTAAGTCCTTGAAGATTTCTATTAATTTATCCACTTTATTCACCTCTTTTGATTTTTCACTTTTTACGATTATAAATTTCTTTCGAATTGCAGGTAAATCCACCAGATTTTCCTACAGGGAAATCTCATCGATTTCTATATTTTTGAGATTCCTCATATTGCATCACTCCCCATTATTCACGCCTTAAAACAAAAAAAATAGGACGCAAACTTTATAGATTTTTTCTTATAATCTCTAAAGCTTACGTCCTATCGAGCTTCCCTTTCAGGAACTTAATAAGCACTATAACTGTTGAAATTCGCTACATCAATATTTTATTTTCTTTATTATATATTAAACTCAATTTAAAGTCAAATAAAATTGAAAAATAATTTTTTCAGATATGCCCCTCTGTCATACTTGCTTTCCCAGCAATCGACCAGCCAGTAAGTTTCCCGGAAACAACGTCATCCCAAATATCCTTATTTTCAGAATCTCCAAGATACACGCTAAGCCAAACTTCACCTTTGTGCAAAATATAATCATCGCTTTTTCCGCCTTTGTGATGATCCTCGTCGACCATATATACTTCAACAATCGGTACATTTCTTGATTCCCCTTTATGCATAACTTTAATGTTTCGTTTATTTATCATGTAATTTTTCATCGCCGACCAGACCTCTTTTTGTCTGGCAAAATGATTTTGGGAATCGAGCTGATTTGAGAAATAAGCCACTCCACCCACTATATATTCGGGTTTTTTGCCAATTTTCTTAAAGTCAAATTGTATTTCTGATTTATTCAAATGTTCTTCTGGCCTCCCAGAACCTGGCCTTTTTGCTCGTCTCATTTGAGAACCACAGATTTTACAACGAATGTTTACGCAGTGGACTGTAGATTTCATCTTATATCCACAAGATATACATTCACACTCAAATACCTCCTCATCAACTTTATCGGTTTTCTTTTCAGTTTTCTGCTCTTTTACCCAAGCTTGCGCTCTTGCCATATCCCACTTAAACGGGGGTCTCCTATCGAAAAGATATGTATGTATTTTACCCATTTATATTCACTCCTTTTTTACAATATTGCTTTAGTTTAAGTTCTAAAGATTTTTCATCTGTAAATTCATGTTCCCAAACTACCAAAGTGTCAAATCCGAATTGTTTAAAGAAATCTATCCTAATTTGAGGGTCTTCCCCTTTGTGCCAATAATCTCCAAATAATTCTATTAACTTCTTTTGCCCATTAACATTCATAAAGTCAGGATTTTTCCCTCCAAGAACGAATGAGAAATCTCCAACATATTTGTATTCATTAGGGAAAAGATTCTGTAAAATATTATCTAATTTTTGTTCTATCTTGTTTGGTTTTAAACCCATTATTTTTTTGTATTTTACTAAAAATTCCTCATTTTGAAATAATCTTTTACGAGAATTACTCATTTTTTTCCTTACTTCTTTGCTAAAAATCCTTCCTTTTAATGCTTTACTTATATTCTCTCTGTGGAATTGTGTGATAATTCTTCCTTTCATCTTTTCACTTAATTTTCTTTTTGATTCTTCGGAATGGGGTACTATCTGTTGACATTCTTGGCAACAATAAATTCTATTTCTTTTTCCATAAGAAACAGTAAATTCCTTATCGCAAGTAAGACATTTTTTAACTATCATTTTTGCATTTTGTTTTTTATATAAATAAAAACATTCCCTTGAACAATATGTTCGTTTTTTTAATTGATTTGGTTTTGCGTGAAATACTTTTCCACAAAACAAACATGTTTTGCTGGGTAATTCTTTTAATTTATTCCAAGGGGTATAACCCTTTTTCATAATTTGGTTAGGATTTTTATGTAAAGCAATAAGACGACATTTATTAGAACAATATATTCGTTTTCTATTTTTAAATTTAACCCAAAACACCTTATTACATACGGGACATTTTTTTTCTATTTCATTCATTTCTTATTTGCCTCCGCAATACAATGCTTTAATTCCCTTTTCTGTCGATATATCTATTGTTGCTGTTATTTTACATTTTGTATTTACAGGGATTCTTACATAATTTTCTGTCGTTTCTGGCTTGCTTATGCTAATCCGTTCCGCCGAATAAGGTGAATCTAAAGACTTAACCAAAATGCCTTTGGCAATATTCTTAGGGTAAAATTTGCCTTCCTTGCTAACCTTGATAATGCTTTGAAAAACATTTTCAGCTTCTTTTTTGTTAATAATATAAGATAAGGAATTTTTTTCAATATCTGTAATTGTCTTGACAAAATGAACATGCTCCCGGTTGCCGAAATAATTCATCATTTTTTTTCTTTTTTCAAATGTCCATTCTCGGATATCTCTGCTATTTAGCTTTAACAAATCAGATATAAAAATATGAACTTTTTTGCTTTGAGTCTCATAACCTGTTTTTTGTTTTATAAATTCTCGGGCTTTTTCCTCTCCTAAACATTCGTTCTCGCCTTCATCAGTCACAATAATTGTTGCATCACCTATAAAATCATCCCGGAAGCTCTGAATCTCGTCAACTTGCAAAGGTAATTTTTTGCTTTGTAATGGGGAATTTTCAACGCTGTCCGGGTTGACCATAATAACAACATCATTTTCTTTCTTTTCTACTCTTGCCCGCACACCGTTAAAGTCAACTTCCATTGCTACCCTGTCTTGTTCTGATTTTGTAATACTGTCCAAAGAGTCAAGACTTTTTTCCGAATCATTGATTCCCCAGACAAGCCCCCTCATAATCTCGTCTTCTTCCAAAGTATCTCCACCATACAATATCCTGCCCTGCCATTTTTTAAGTTCCTGATTAATCTCGTCTTTGTGTTTTAATAAATCTTCACTTGCATTCACTATAAATATTTTTTTAGGTTTAAGTGTTTTGGCCAATTCCATCAAAGACACAAAACTTTTTGATTCTTTTTCGCTATTGTCCTTGTCATATTTTTCAACCTCACAAACCCAAACTGTATCCTTTACCAAATCTTGCGCATCCTTTGCCAATGATAGAAACTTCGGAAGTATAGATATTTTCGTATCTTTTTTATTAATTAACAATCCAATCGAGGGACTTTTCTTTTTATAAGTTATTTTAATTGGACGAATTATCGCCTGGTTCTTCCCTATTTTCAAGGACTTGATGAAGAGATGTTTTTTGTTGGAAGATATCTTGTCAAAATTCCTGCCAACTGCATAAATGGGAATTTTAGAGTAGTCTTTGATTTTTTCCCAATTGTTGGGGACGGATTTTGCCACAATGACCCCATTGATGTTTTCAGGGACTTGGTCTTTCCCCACTTCGGGATGAATCAAAATATTGCTCTTGCCAATCTGGGCAAGTATGGCAAAACATTTCTCCAGGTTAGGTTCGTGTTTCTCGATAATTTTGAGCCCAAAATATTTTTCTTTCGCTAAAATCTTGTCAACATCACCCCTCGTAAAATTATAGTTCCGCTTGTTGAACTCATCAGTCACCAACTTATAGCGCTTGTAAAAATCATCCCAATCTATCTTGACCAGGATCTCTTTCTTTTCAATCTCAGAATATTTTTCATATAATTGTATCGCCCTTAACCTTAATGAAAAAAGTTCCGATTTTGAAATTTTTCTAATTTTTGGTTTTGTCATTTCTTCTAAAAACATCAAACATCACTCCTCATTTAATCTCAACAATCTCTTCCTTAAAAGAGGCCATTGTATCATTTTTAATAACCATATCGCTGATGAATAATAGATAAAATTCATCGGGGCTTTTTGTCAAAGTAAAGCTGTTTGCCCCAGTGCTTACACTAACTTTTCTCCCAATAACAGGAGATAATATTTTGCCTCGCTCATGGCACAAATCCAACGCATCGTCCACACTAATGCCATAATTGTACTTGAATAAACATAATGGAATATCTACAAAATTTTCTTTTACTACTTTCATAATTATACCTCCGCTA
>Ga0307928_10003839_pt1 | contig 11469 bp, 16 predicted proteins | sample AceLakmetagen232_FD_201815 | JGI IMG/M metagenome (GOLD analysis project Ga0307928, IMG submission 201815) | Saline water microbial communities from Ace Lake, Antarctica - #232 | ecosystem: Environmental > Aquatic > Non-marine Saline and Alkaline > Saline | place: Antarctica: Ace Lake...
TGCACCGGAGCTGCCCTCTTATACAACCTGACAAATCCATCAGAGTTCAGCCCGACCGTCACCAACTCAGGTTCTTGAGCTAACTCCTTGCAGTATTGAAACAACTCTATGTGTCCTGCATGTAACAGATCAAACGTGCCTAGTGTTAGGATTGTATTCATAAGTTCCACTTCTCCTTTAGGTACTGTAAGTTAGCCACTCTTGTTGCCTCGTGTCCGGGTGTGATGTCCATCTTAGTTCCTGCCTCAAGGTGACGGAAGTCTACATCAAGGGGCTCGACACCATACCCTGCCTCTTGAGCCCTCAAGCAATAGTCAGCACCACCAAACGCCATTGATGTCTTGAAGTTCTCATCGAATCCACCAATCTTTTCATACAACTCTCTCGGTATCAGTATGCACCACTCATTCAGCCACCGCACATCATGCTCTAGTTTATTAGGATGTATCTCGCAACCATACACACAGTTAGAATCAAGGCTATGAATAGTCTCCCAATACGCACCCTTGCACACCACATCATCATCCAACACCAGCAACCAATCACCAGTAGCTGCTGCTAATCCTATATTAGTTAGCTCTGCCCTGCTCTTCCTTACAAGGTGATCACCTGCAATAAAAACAAACTCGAAGTCACCCCACCCAGAGAGGGTATGATACAAGGGTTCAATGTGTTTTGAATATCCTATTGATGTAACGATTACACTAATCATCTGTCACCTCATCCTCAACGGGTTCACTTGCTTCCACCATGACTATATCGGGCATACTGGATGGTTTCCCTCTTGGTCTTACGGGTTCACTTACAAGGGAGTTGAGATATTCCCTCATATCCCACCCATCAACATAGGCCATTTTGTAATACTCATAAATTGCGTCTGCTGTTGTCTGGTTCATGGTATCCTCCTATACTGTGTAATCTTGATACTGTTCCTTGTCATCCTTAGCCACTACCTGCCCCATCATAGGTAGCATTGGATCTTTGAATAACTTACAGCTATGCCAGTACCCCTCTACCCCTCGTGGTGGCTTGATGTTTATAATCTTTCTCAGGTTATCCTCTTCCCCCGGCATGATCTGCACTGCACACACTGCCTCGAAAGCTACTCCCCCACCCCCGGAGATACCACCCATGCTAGGTTTCTTGAATCCCTCTTTGTTAGTCTGATGTACGATCAGCCCTGCTATGTCTAGGTCCACAAGGATAGGCTGTAACCTGTAAGCCAGCTCAGTACTTCTCTTCCACTCATCCTTGAATACACCCTTGAGATCCACCAGCTTACCCAAGTAATCAAACACCATCACCTTGATACCATGATCCATCTTCAATCTAGTCAGGTCAGACCGCAGCCTAGTGGTTGTCATGTCTCTGGGATCATCAACCCACAATGGTAATCCTTTCAGCTTCTCACCAGCCTTGATTATCTTATCCCAATCCTGATCCCAATAGTCTCCCTTCCTCATAGCAGACACCTTGATCTTACTCTCTGCTGATAACAAACGCAAAAACATATCACGCCATATCATTTCACCTGAGTAGAAAGCCACTGGTATATCATTCTTCACCTGCTCCATCGTTATCTGTTGAGCAAGGATAGTCTTACCTAGCCCCGGCTCACCCATCAATAGATTCATTCCGGGTAGCAGCCCATCACCGAACACCTTATCAAGATCCCCTAAGCCAGTAGTAAAGCCAGCATGTTCCCTCGGGTTATCTCTGATGTCCACTAAGTATTCATTACCGTCATCCACCCACTTAGTAACATGGACAGCACCCTTGCCCGGAGCACCAAACTTAGTTAGCTTTGTAGCACACTGCACCCTTGATTCGTATACATTCTTGTCAAGATCAAAGGCATCCCTTGCTGCCTCTGTTGCTTCCCTCACTGTCTGCCTTCTCAGTGCAAACTCAGTAACCTGTTCAGCATACTCTACCAAGTGGGTGAAGTTAGGAACGCCTAGCCCTAGCTCCATAAACTCAGGGTAGCCAATGATGAACGCATCCACTGCCTTGCCAGCCCTGACCTGTTCACCTATCTTCTCAAAGGCATCACGATATAGCTCATTCCTAAAGTCAGTGGCTGTTACCACCGCAGCTACATCATGGTACGCACCCGGATCAACTAACAATCCACCCACCACATACCCCTCAGCCTCGTCAGCCCACAGTTTACTCAGGTCTTTGGTCATAAAGTGCCTCCTGCCTAGCCTGTATTCTATCCTCTTCCTCCTGCCAATCATCCTTCTTGACCTTGAGCATGTTGAACGCAGCAGTTACACCCCAAGGTCCACTGTATTCCCAATCAGCATACTCAATCATCCGGGCTACATCAGCCAGCTTGATACCGATATGCACCCACTCATTCTCTATGTCCATCCACTTTGACGCTGTTCTCTTTGTTGGCTGGATACCTGTAAGCCTAGTAAACTCTGAAACTCTCTCATAATTCACAAACCCTAGATCGTGGAAGAGATTTGGTTTACCCGACAGCTCTACCATTCCTTGTAATATATCTTTATCAGTATCTTTATCAGTATCTTTGTAGCTCTCTGTGAGCCGGGTGGTAGCTCCCTCTGAGCTAGGGGTAGCTCCCTCTGAGCTAGGTTCGACTTCACTCTGAGCTAGGTCAGGCAACCCCGTAATCTCAATAGCTAACTCGTGTACCACCGCAACTGATTTAGTTTTACCCTTCTTCCCCGTAATTGTAATCAGTCCAACGTCACACAATTCTTTCTTAGCCCTCTTCACACTGGCTAGGCTAATCCCTAACTCGTCAGCTAACCTTTGATTAGAGGCAGTGCATATTCCCATTGGACTCCAATCACAGTACCGCCATATCTTTCCATAGACAATAGCTGTATAGAATCCATACTTCTCAATCATGGCATCGAACACAGGAGTGAAGTTCTTTATTTTCATAAAGGCATACTCCCTTTCAGATTCCTAATCTGTAAACAAGCAGCGAACACCTGCCAAGGTGGGAACAATTCTTTGGTAGTAAACTTGTGCTCTGTAAACCTACCATCCTTAGCTATGTGCAGGATGATGACAGGCACTTGACCCAGATCCTCATACTCTTCATTGTCAATGAGAAGTTTCCGGTAAGCAGCCACCTGTATGACATGATCGTTGTATACATTGTTGGATGTCTTGAAGTCTACCAGTGTTGGCTTGCCATTTAACTCAGCCACCATATCAATCGTGCCCCCGTACATCAGGTAAGGATGAGCAAGCTGCAGCTCTGACCCTATGATGTGCAGGTCCTTATCTTGTTCCCAATCCAAGTAAGCCAAGTAAGCGTTCTCTGCTATGTCCAGATCAGCAGGTGCATACTCTGACCTGTCCAGTGGCGTGCCTACAAGGTACTCTTCAACCAAGGCGTGTGCTAGTGTGCCTATGTCTGCTGCCTTGTCTCTCACCTTGTTAGGATCTTCACCAGCCATTGCTGTCTTACGTGCCCACCCTATCAACGCACCCTTGTTCCATCCAAGTGAATCATTGATAACAGTGGTTGCTCCCGGTACTTTCTTTCCGGTAATAGGTGACTTGTAACTCTGGTGGCTCTTAGTCTTTGCCATATTCAGCTCCTTGTATAATGTCCACACTTCTCACACTGGTAGTAATATTCCCCCAGATTCCACGCATTGATCAGGTCTATATCTGCAACACAATCATCCTCGTACCCCGGGAATACATCATCAACATCAAACCATTTGGTAGTCTTGCCACACTCACACTCTAGTCTCTTCACCTTCTTGAGTCGTGTCATACCATCCCTGAACCCCGGATACTTTCCACACGAGCACCGTTGTATCTCGCTTACTTTGAATTGATCAGCCATTAGTTTTCCTCCCGTAGTATCTTCTCAAGAGCAGCCCGGATCTGATTCATCCTATACTTGAGGTGCTTATCCTCTGCCTGTCTGATTGCCCTGCCCATGTTCAGCACTGCATCCCCGGCTGGCACTGACCAGTGTAGCTTGTTCCTTTCGTCATCTGCTCCAAACATTTCTGTAATGTATGCTGAGACCTGAGCAGATGTAATCTCTGATTCTCTGTCTGATATATCACTAAAGATTTGTTCAAGATCCTCTGGATCAATAGAGGCTGTCTTGCGATACCGCTGTGCAGCCCATCGACTAATCCCGTATTTCGATTCAAGGGTTCGTCTTCCATCTTCGCCTTCCGCTTTTCCCCCTCTGTGAATCTCATCGTCATTGAGCAACAGTTTTCCTATCTCGTATTCAATGATGATTCTTTCTCTAGCCAATTCATTACAAGCAATTAGACTTGCACTTCTGAGTTTGAAATATTCCAAAACAGTATGAACAACATCCCTAATGCGTTTCAAATCAGATGGTTGTTCTAATATAGTTAGCTGATATTTTGCAGCAGCTATCAACATACGAGCTCTATCCAAACTTGTGTCACCAGACTGTGCTAAACTTTGTTCAACCGCCTCTAGCCTTAGAATTTCACCACTCATATTTTTCTCCTATACATGTGTCCATCTTTGTTTTCTAATAATTCTACTGATGTGTTGTCGGCTTACCTGATATTTTTTAGCCAGCTTTGTTTGTAATCCATAAACACATCCTCCCTCTTTATATTCTTTTCTAATCTCAAGCACCTCAACCTCGGTACGTTTAGCGTGTCCGTTATCACTACCTTTCGCAGTACGTCCTTTACTTACTGCGTCTTGCATATTATCCGTGCGTGTTCCAAGAAACAAGTGGGCAGGATTGACACACCCTCTATTGTCACAGGCGTGACAAACGTGCATGCTTTTTGGTATCTCCCCATAATGTAGTATCCATGAAAACCTATGTGCTCCAATCGCTTTTCCTTTATAACTAAAAGAGCCATAGTCTGCTCCATTTTTACCAGCAGTCCACTCCCAACAGTCGCTTGTCTTATTGACCTTGCTCCAAAATCTATTCATTCAAAATTCTCCTTTACCAACAAAGGCAACTCGGAATTCCACCTTATCATGTGGTCTTCACCGTACCTGTCACACAATATATAATATGCTACCCTCTTTCCATTATGACTGTTCAACATATAACCATAATCAGGATGAAGGATCTGGTTGTCATGACATGGCTTACACACCATTAGAATATTCTCTTCTACATCCAGATCCCTCTTGTGTTTCTTCATCCTGCGATAGAGGGCATGATGTCTTTCGGTGGACCTATTCAAGCCACACCACTCACAATCATACCCTCTCTCTTCGTGAAAATAACTAGACGGTTTCATCATCCCATTTCTCAGGGAGATTGGCTACTGCACAGGACACGGTGACATACAGCTTGATAATATCTAAGCCACGAGCAACACGTTTCAGTTTCGCATGATTCTCATTCTTAGCCACCATGAATTCACTCTTAGTAATTTCTTTGGTTTCTTTGTTTACGGTAAACACTTGATAAATTTTCATCTTAGTCTCCTTTGAATTGATTAGATGTCTCAGTCCTTTGAACGCACTAATATCTTCTGCTCTCTTTGGCTTAGGTCCACCTCGAATAATGTCCGATGCGTAACCAATTCCTACTGTTGCTTGTGGTGTTACCCGGTACGCATCTGCTCTCATCCTAGCTGCAGCCTCTTCACCTATCCGGTGTGTGTTCATCCAATGCTCTCGAGCAGCATTGGATGGTGAACCCCAACCTATACCTCTGTACCTGTCAGCCATACGATCAGGATACTGACACTCCCGAAGTTTTGTGTGTAACTCGTGCATCCTCAGGCGTGCATCAGGCATAGCCGGGTGATCATAATCGTGAACAGTTATCCACTGTTCAACATAACGTATCTCTTTCCGGACATGATCTACTATCTGTCGTGGCGGTCTACTCAAATCACTGTAACTTGCCATACTTTCCTCCTTTCCCCCCTCTATTGTCCAACTACCCTCGTAATGTTTTTTTAGATTCATACCGAATAGCATGGCATCCATGCTATGATCAGCAATCTCATCCACTATCAAGCAGTCTGCCTTAGCACCCTTGAGTGGCATCTTCCACGAATCTTTATTAGGGAATTTGATTGCTTTCATTTCAGTCATGCCACTAGTATATCATCGATTCCGGGCACTAATATTAGAGCTTTATTAGAACCAACTATGTTAGTCATATCACCAACTATCTATGATATAATGTTGTCACTCGATTAGACTAGATTAAGGAGTACAGTATGGAAAGATCTGAAAGTATAACCGCATTAGCCAAGGCACTTAGTACAGTGCACAAGAAGTTAGAGCCCATCCCGAAAGAGTCCACCAATCCCTTTTACAAATCCAAGTATGCTTCACTTGACGCAGTTATAGCTGGCACTGAAAGACTGTTAGCCACTAACGGTTTGTCTGTTGTGCAGCTACCTATTGGTATGGGAGAAGTGGGAGATATGTGTGAGGTAGGAATGGAAACCACCTTGCTACATGAGAGTGGTGAATTTATCAGCAACAACATCTATCTCAAGATCCCTTACCCCACCAACAAAGCAGGGAACAAGTCGAACCCAATCCAAGAGGTAGGCAAGACGCTTGCTTATCTCAGGCGGTATGCCATTGGTGCAGTGCTCAACCTTGCTACCGAAGAGGACACAGATGGTGAGCCCAATCGTGAAGGCAACAAAGATCCAAAGAAAGCCACTAAAGCAACAAGAGAAATGATGCAGAAAACTCAACGACCTTATAACTTTGGTCAGCTACTTGAAGTCTTTGCCCGTAACATAGCCAAGAAAGATGAGACATTCATTGAGAATCCCCCATCTGAAAAACAGGTAGCACTCTGGAAGAAACTTGCAGGAGCACAGCTTACCGGGATCTTTGATGATAGCACTAAACGCTATGAGTATTTCAAGGCTCTTGTTGGCACTGCATCATCCCAAGACTTCACCCCATCCACTCTCGCAGTACTGTTGAAGTGGTTGAAGGTAGACAGCTTTGAAGATGAACCGGATGAAATGGCACTGGCTGAAATAAACGAAACCATGAAAGATGCCCTCAAGTCTATTGGGCAACTTAGTCTACTCGATAAAGCAGTAGAAGGAGAAGAATAATATGTATCAGAAACTAACGATCATTGGTAATCTAGGCAACGACCCTGACGCAAGGTACACTGACGGTAGTGGTGACAGCATGGTATGCAATTTCAACATAGCCACTAACCGGGTGTACTACAAAGACAATAAGAAAGAGAAGGACACTGTTTGGTTTCGTGTGTCAGCATGGGGGAAGTTAGCTGAGATTTGTAATGAGCACCTGAGTAAGGGAGACCTTGTTCAAGTGGAAGGGATCATGCGACCACCGAACATCTGGAATACCGATGAAGGTGAGCCACGCTGTAACCTTGAAATGAAAGCAGACAAGGTACTGTTCCTGAAACTCTCAGGTAACAACAGTGGTGGTGGCAGCCAAGTATCACCTGACGATGACGATTTTATTTAGACAAACTGTAGTACAATACATGTAGTGCTATTCATGGCACTCTCCTTTAGAAAGCCCTCGGACTGGTCATCCGGGGGTTTTCATCACACATGGAATATAGATATGAAATGCAAACAATGTAAAAAAGAATTTACACAAACACATGGATCTCAAAGATATTGTTGCCCTGAATGTAGCTATGATTATTATCACAAAGGAAAACAGCTAAAGATATGTACTGTCTGTGATAAAGAGTTCACAACGAATAGACATAACCAAAAATATTGCTCTCCCGAGTGCAGAGATAATGGTTATAATTCTAACTACCGCAAAGTAGGACAATATCTAATCTTTGAGAGAGACAACTTTAGATGTATCTACTGTGGTCACACGTCTTATGGTGATGACGCTGAATTGCACGCAGATCACATTGTGCCCAAGTCTAAAGGCGGACCAGACGAAGCTGGAAATTTAGTTACCTCGTGTATAGAGTGTAACCTGACCAAACACAATAATGAATTACAACCCAAGATAGTTGCTGTAATACTAGAAGAAGTAGCCAATCGGAATAAGAATTGCAACATTCACCCTAACCTGACAATAAAATTCTCCCTGAAACGCTGACCCACAGAGACGTTCCCTGCCAACAAAAGAGGCATACCCTATACAGAGAGTATGCCTTTCTTGTCGTAATAGCTATGTTCCAGTAGCTAGATTAGCTCTTGAGCACACCCATGACCTCTTTGTCAGTCACAACTCGCAGGATAATACCCACGATAGCCATGATTGCACCACCGATCGGACCAAATGCTTCTTCTGGAATGAAGTCAGCATAGCCGAAGTAGCCAGCGATAGCCACTAACAGTGATAGCACAAAAAAGATAATCGTCTTACTTTGAATTGCAGGTTTCATATCGTACCTCCTATAGGTTGATAAACCATTACCAATGCTTGACAGGCTTAGGAGTATTGACATCAATCTCATCCACCTCTAGCACTGAATCCATTAGATCACACACTCTTAGATAATGCAAGAGAGCACAGATCCTGCCCTCATCCATCAATACACGATACTTATATTCCTGATCACCTGCTTTGAAGAAAGCCACACCTGCTATGATCTCGTTCCAGACCTCTTGATACAGGCGTTCAAAAGCGTTCCTACCAATGGTGTCACCATCCTTCACCCACTCTATCATGTTCGCTAAAGCATCTATCGCACCCTTGTACCGCCACTCGTTGTCACCCTTGATGTCTTTCTTTTTTGCTTTCAATTCTTTCAGGTCTTGTCTTATTGTTTTCCGATCGACACGCACCCACGACACGTATCCATAATCTTCCTGCTCCAGATAGAACATGTCACCCTTCTGCATGTGCAGGTTGATCCCCCTCTCATTCAACACCCCGGTCCAGAAATAGTTACCACCCACCTGATACACATACTCGGTGGTTGATCCAAACGTGCAGCCATACAGGTATATATCTGTAAAGCCCCGGAGTACAGCCAACCCGAGCACCCAATCTAGGCTACTAGCAAACGCTAGGTCCACCTGTTCGCCATTGACATATATATTACTAGGGAATAAAGCCTTGATCTCTTCTCTTGGAAACTTCTCAGAAGAAGGAAACTTAGGATATTTCTCTTGCATGAGTACGGGATAAGGATGTTTCTGGTGCAGCCATGTCCAATAGTCGGTCATGTCCTTGCCCAGAGTTGGCTCTCTTATTGCATCCTCGTGATGTATATCAACCACAAGATCCGGGGTGAATGGATACCTACCATTCTCGGCGTGCATCCCCATGTGGTTGAAGGTCCAGATCTCTTGAGCAGGTGTATCTTTTACTAAGTGAGCAGTGTTACCTGCACCTACTATTGCTACGCTGTTCATGTTCTTTCCTTTACTAAAAGTTTACAAACATCATAGATGATGAAGATAATGCTAAGTCAAAAATTCCCGTTACATAAGAAATAATCACAACACCACTACCACCACCTCTAGAAGAATTAGCCCCGCAACCACCACCAAGTCCATTCACGCCATTCGTAGGATAAGCACTAGACCGGGCAGTTCCACCGCCACCATTACCACCAGCTTGATTTACATCATTATATATACCGCCACCGCCACCACCATAATAAACCTCTACACCTGAAATAGAGCTGGCATGTCCTACTCCACCGGGCAAGTTAGGCGGTCCAGCAGGGTGTCCACCAGCACCAGCACCGCCACCACCGCTTGTGTTAGCTCCGGTTGAGCCTATATAATCATCATTACCACCGCCAGTATGGGTAGCTCGATTATTGCCCAAGCCCCCACCAGCGGTAAGTCCATCAAATGTACTGTCACCGCCGGGAGAAGAAATTGTTGCGTTATAAGCACCACCAGCACCAACCACAACAGCAAAAGTACCTGCTGCTAAAGTCCTATCTGACCCCTCTTCCGCTGAACCACCACCACCAGCACTACCGTAACCACCGCCAGTTGCACCACCGCCACCAGCAATCAATAAACAATCAACATCCCCCCCCACTGGAACAATAAAATCTTCACTGTGTATAAAGGTGTGAATTGTATTACCACCACTGTAGGTTATATCTCCACCAATAGGACCGTTTCCTAAAAGACCAAGAGATCCTGTTATATAACTAATAATTACAACACCATCTCCACCTTTATGACCTACTCCATCATTGACGCATCCACCGCCACCTCCCAACCCGTCAGTTCCCTCTGAATGACCAGCACCACTACCGCCTCCACCACCATCGCCAGCCGGCTGTGGAGCATTAGCCCATGTGCCACCGCCACCGCCACCATAATCAACAGCAGAGCCAGAGATTGAACTTTCAATACCATCACCGCCAGAGCTTCCAGAAGTTCCTTTAGCATTCTCTTTTGCACCAGCACCGCCACCACCGTTGTTTCCAGACGGTTTACCCCCTAAAAAATCACCGTTGTTTCCACCATTATGTGCTGAGTAAAGTCCACCAGTACCTTTTATTCCAGTGTATCCACCGAGGGTGCTATCCTCACCATCATTACCGTTTGTGGTAGTGGCTACTTCTGCACCACCAGCACCAACAACAACTGAGTGGGTGTCACCAGCTAATGCAAGTGTTACTTCCTCAACCGAACCACCACCACCAGCACTACCGTACAAGCCACCAGTTCCGCTACCGCCACCTCCGACAAGTAATACATCAACTACTCCATAGCCCGGAGAAATAAAATCTCCATCTTCTGTGAAGGTATGGATTGTCTTGCCACCTGAATAGGTAATTGCTCCACCAATTGCATCAGTCATTATGTTCTCGCTATTCCAGATACAATATATTTTGGAATAAGATCAGGATCAAAAACATAATTCAATATCCCTATGATCTCATCGTCAGTGTCACCGTAGCCACTAGGATCTCCATTGTCCAACCACTCAGCATCACCATCGTGGTCGGCATCAACATTGGTCCTTAGTGTTCCATCACCAATAAGTATCAACCTCAAAGCACATGGTCCACTAGGATCAGTGTACGATAGATCACAGGCATCACCTGTCATCTGTAACTTCTGCTGATTACCATTGTTCCAGTTGATTGTCTTACTTGTTCCACTCGTTAGATTATCGTGGGTCTCAAAGAAATCCACTTGTTTCATATCGTGAATATCTTTCTCGTTTGCATCCAAATCCCCACCTAACTGAGGGGTTTCGTCATTCACTATCTCAATCTCGCTTGCCAGATCATCCATCGTTGCAAATACATTTGTTCCGGAAGGACTGTTAGCACCACTCACCGCATCATGTTCATCAGATTCTAAATAGAATTGTAAAGAAGGAGTGGTGTCACCAACTATGTCGGTAGAAATATCACCGATCACATTGACTTCACCGTATTGAAGTGTGTATTTTAGAGTGGCAACAGTAACCTCAACATCGTATCGATAACGATCCTCGACCAATGGTGAAGTGTCAGTGTCTAATACCGTAATTGTAAGGTAGTCATCTTTGACGGAAACTTGTGCTGCCTCAGTAGACAGCCTGATA
>Ga0307928_10003844_pt1 | contig 11463 bp, 15 predicted proteins | sample AceLakmetagen232_FD_201815 | JGI IMG/M metagenome (GOLD analysis project Ga0307928, IMG submission 201815) | Saline water microbial communities from Ace Lake, Antarctica - #232 | ecosystem: Environmental > Aquatic > Non-marine Saline and Alkaline > Saline | place: Antarctica: Ace Lake...
CCCAAAGGTAGGTCCACAACCATAGCCTTTTCTACATACAGTAGTTCTAGCCAGCACTTCAGAGTACCTCCGAACCTGCTGCCGATTTCCAACACGGTCTGCACATTCATCTTGCGGGCAAGAACGATGAGATGCATCAACTCCTTTGAGTCCTGCTCAATCACGACGTCCTTCTTCAAGTAGTCAACTCTTTCTAAAAGGTCCACGCTATTCTCTCCAATCAATGGTTTCGATGGTCAATGAATTTCGACTGTCTTCCGGCACATCAGCAAGTTTTACCCCACGGTCTAGCTGAGCCAGCTTTTTGCCCCTGCTCACTTCGCGCACGATGTCAGGCGTCTCGCGTACGAGCTTTGGCTCGGTGTCCCAAGTATGCTGCTTGCCCTTGCGGCGGTAGGTGACGACTCCCTCCGTCTCCTTCTCGTACTTCTCTGGCTCCACGCAGTACGTCACTTTGGTCAGCACCGTATACTCCTTGTGCCAGCCAGCCCGGACGTCCTCTGTGTTCTGTACAAACTGTACGTTGTGCTTGGGGTGGCACGCAGTAACGAGGCCTGCAGCTCGGATGTTGTTCCAGTATTCTTCTTGGGTCAGGCTGAAAGAGTTGAACGGAAACACTCCAGGGTGAACGAACTTCTGTCCCTGGATACTTATCTCCCGACCTCGAATCTTGTCGATAGCCGACGCCCGTAAAAGCCAGTAGCCATCGCTCCAGCTGAAGTGGTGACCCCCATAGTAGGAGAGGTCGTCCTTCTTTACCAGCTCACGGTTTCCCCACTCTCGGTCGATAGCCCCTACGATTCCTATCTGCGGAACCTTGTCCAGCAGCTCTTCGAATGCGGGAACCCAGCCGGGAGACGTCAGTACGTCGTTGGCGACACAGCCCAAAAAATCATACTTGTGCTCGTGCTCCAGTAGGAAGTGAGCACGGGGTCTGTCTCTGCCGTAGTTCTTCTTGTAGTACCAGAACTCTGCGTTCGGCAGCACACCGCTGCGCTCCAGCTCCTCTAGATACTCCCGAGTTCCATCAACTGAACCGCTGTCTGCAATGACCAGCTTAGAGCAGCTACCTGCGGTCTCTAGCAGTCGGCTCAGTGCTATCTTCGTAAAATACAGACGGTTAAACGCCTGGAACAGAATGCAGGTTCTCACAACCCCTCCAGTACGTACTCCGCACAAAGCTCATCGAGCTTCTCGAACCACAGCGGGGGTTTCCAGTCTTCTATGACAGGGCCCGTACGGGGTCGGTAGATGTCCGTGCCAGAGAAGCAGGCCCAGTCCCAGTCTACGAGCGTGTACTCCTGAGTGAACCTGTTCCACACAAGGTTGCTCCGCGAGATGTCTCGGTGAACGATTTGGTGCTTGCGCAAGTAAGTTAGAATCTTAGGCAAGCTCTTCCGCATAGCGTCTGCATGCAGCACCGTGTCTGCGTCCGGTAGTCCCTCAGTAATCCAGTCACCATTGGGCTCCACGCCATACACCCGCAGGATGTTGGGGTGGGGGAAGGCTTTCAAGTACTTCCCTACTGCCTTGTTGACTTCAAGGTTGTACTCTGCAAATACCTTAATAGGGGGCCTACTGAGTATGACCTGCTCGCTTACCCACCAACGCCTGTTGGACGCTTTCATAGGCCTCAGCATCGTAGACACGTCAGGCAGCTTAAGGTCAAGCCTCAACATGGCCCGACCATACGTGTTATCCTTCCCTAGTACCTGAGCCTTGAAATTGGAACTAGGGCGAGCAAGCTTTTCTATGCGTGCCGCCTGCCCCCCTAAGTTGTCCTTTAAGCTTTCAGGATAGTGCTTGTTCCATCCAGCTTCGAAGATGACTACCGGAGCCAGTCGCTCCAGGTGATAAAAAATTGAGTTGACATAGTCCTCAGACTGGTCCTTCGTGATGTGATGGAAGACGTTCAAGAACAGCACGATGTCGTACGTGTCTTCCAGCGACTGCAAAAATTCAACAGACACTTTGGCTTGCCGGAACGTCGCGCCCTGTCCCTTGTACTGCGCTACGTCTCTAGCTATCTCTACGCAGTCCTCATCGATTTCTATCCCAGTCACGTATGCGCCGCGCTGAGACAGCAGGAAGCTGAAGAACCCTACGTTGCAGCCCAGGTCCAGGATGCGCTTACCTTCCACGTCGCCTAGCGAGTCGAGCACCATCTTCGCTCGCTCGGGACTCTTACGCCACACGTTTGAGTCCTCGAACTCAGGGAAGGGGATAGCGTTGTAGGACTGACCTACAGTACCTGCCCCGCCAGGGAATCGGTTGTTGTTGAGCTTACTCAGCTTCGCTTTGATGCTTTCGATGCTCATGGGTTCTCCTTCAGTGAGAAGGGCAGCAAGTCTTTATCGATGTCGAACAGTCGTCTACCTTCTGCCAGCTCAGGGTCGATGGTTGGGGTTCTTGATAAAAAAATATCCAAGTCCAGTACCTTACGGAGCATCTCTGGGCGTGGATAGTTATTTTTACAATGCATCTGGGAAACGATTTCTGCCTCGTGCCCGCAGAGGCGATGGTTTCCTCCGACGATTGAAAGTTGGTTGTCTTGTGCGCACAGCATCTGACGGAACTTGACATTAAGGGGGAACTGCTCCCAACGTAACATGAGTGGACTCTTATACACGTACCTGCCCAACAAACGCTCGTTCCACTTTTTGTTAAAGGCCGTGACGCCCCGACCCAGCTTATCTGAGATAGTGCTGCTGTCCTCACCTAGACTGCTCAGCGGGATAGAGGGCAGCAGCGCAATGCGGTAGCCCAGCATGCGCAGCCGATAGCAGGTGTCACAATCCCACGAGGTCACCATGTTCTCATCGAACCAGCTGCCTTTAGGCCCAACAAAATCATTAGCGATAAAGTCTTTATAGACCTTCTTCGTCACGCCATAACAGAACGTGATTGCCCACTCCACCTCTTGGTAGGTGGGACGCTTCAAGCGCAGGTAGCAGCCAGGGCGGTCCGGGATGACTATGCCAGCCTCGGGGTGATTGGACAAGAAGTCTATCATCTTGGGGAACCAGTCGGCGGATTCCATGACGATATCGCTGTCCAGCATTATCAGGGAGTCGTAGCCCCCTGTTTTGAAAGAATCGTGCAGCACTTGGTTTGTCCGAACTGCCAGCCCTGCATTGACTTCGTGCCGTATAGATGAAAAGCCTACTCCCCACAGGTCTCGGTACTTCTTCAGTACGTGGGCCACACGCTCATCAGAGGAGTGGTCATCGATGACTTGAATCTCGGGGATGTACCGCTTTTGGAGCAACAGATTGTGCAGCACACACTCTAGCAGCTCGGGACGATTGTACGTAAACAGCACTAGCTTACTCTTCATTTCAGTGCTCCAAGGTTCAGGTTGGTACAGCGGGTTCAGAGAGTACCGAGGAATCCGATACCAGGTTTTCCTTCGTTGAATAGATTCTCTTCCATGCCAGGGTTGTAGAGGTCAGTCTCGGCGGCGACGAACATGCGCCCAGTCACTTCGCTCTGGACCTTGTACTCGTGCTCTCCCACACACTCACGGATGGTCACACGGTCGGGCATGATTGGAGTATCGATACCCAGTGTCTGCCCGATGCGATACGTGTGCGCAGTCTTGGGCATAGGGGCAGGAGAATCTGAAGAGCGTATCAGCTTAGCACTCCCATCCTCGGCCTCGACCATGTCCCATGAGGAGCCTGGGTCCCAGTCGTGCTTCATGAGGTGTCCCATTGAGTTAATGAAGTCATCGCTATAAGCCATGACGTTGTCAATCACTTCTTGAACGACATCTTTCTGCGCGGCAGTGATGCTAAGGCCAGTCACCTGCTCGCGAATCTTTTGGATGCGGGCCTGCCTCTTCTTTTCTTGCACCTCATGTTGAGTGCCACACTTAGGGCAAGAGGTCTGAGAGTCGGGGTGCATAAAATTCTCTTTGCACTCGCAATCCCACTCCGAGTCGTCCGCTTTGACCTTCTTTGAAGCGTTGATGTCTCTCATACCAGGTACTCCCCCCGACTCTAAATTAGCGTGGATACGCATGTTGCTCATCACCAGCTCTTGGAACGTGTTGAATATCTGCAGCCTGTAGCCAGCAAATGCGGACTCAGAGAAGTCAGGGTCGTCCATGTAGATAGGGCCAGCGATGTCCTGGACCTCACCAGTGCGTGCGAGTCGCATCTCCCACTCGATGGTCCGACCTCGGATGGCTTGCTGGCCTTCAATCTCGTATAGCTCCAGCTTCTCTCCACCACCGTCAACACCGTCAGCGATGAGCTTACCCTCGCCCCGGTTGACCTCGGCATTGGTCTGTATGAGTGAAATCGTATACGGGTCAGCCTCATCTACGGCACCATTCTCGCCAGGGGTTACATCAACGTCTTGTCCAGACATGGCCTGAGGACCGTTGCCACCTCCGGTAGCCGCACTATCGGCAGAACCACCCGCCTTCTTCTTAAACTTGTCCATTATAGTTCCTCTACGCCTCCAGGGTCTTCCGCCTCATCCAACTCTCCTTCCTCCGGAACCTCCATGTCAAAATCGTCTTCAAGGTCGACTTCTTCATCTTCAGTAGTGTCGCGCTCTACCCACTCGGTGGTGCATTTACAGTGGGGATGGTGCGGAGGCGCTCCAACTTCATCAACTGGCTCCCCTTCGATAGAATCACAAAAAGCGCAGGTACCTGACACTGAATCCCCAGGATTCGTAACGTTAACTTCAACCATCTCAGCGAACTTACGTAACCATGCCATCTTGGACCTCTCGATAATTTATAGTTTTCTTGCCTTTTCTGCTGTTGCAGGAGTGACACAAGGGTTGAATATTATCTTCTGCGTGGGCTCCATCACATGAGATAGGGACAATGTGGTCTTGCGTCATCTTCCCTCCGCACCCACACTTCAAGCACCGATGGTTGTACTTATCTAAGATTGAAATCCATTCTTCCACAGTCAGGGTAGCTTCACATCCTGCGTACAGTGCGCGTCTTTTTTGCGGGTATGATGCATATAGTTCAGGCTTACGCCATCGGCTATTGCGAGAGTTCTGAAGACACCGTTCCTTATTCTCGTCCCTCCACCGTCGCTGCCCGTTACTTAACTTCTCTTTATTTTTCTGAACATAACTCTTGTCGTACACAACCTTCTTGGCCTTACGCTTCACTGTGCTTATCGTCTCATACATTTTGAACCGCATGGGGTCTGATTTTCGTGCAACTCTAACGTCTCTATTGCAACATTTTCGGCAGCGAGCTTGTAACCCTGTTTTATGCCGATTGTCGGAGACGAACTCAATAGCTTTCTTTACCTCACCACACTTAGTACACTTCTTAGGCGCAGCTTGTCTAAAGCACTTAGGTGAGACACGCTTCCTGTCCGCAACTAGCTTACACTCTTTGCATTGAGACTGTAGCCCAGAAGCATGTCTATTATCAGTTCCAAACCAGACAGCTCCCTTGAACTCTTTACAGGACGTACATGCCTTTCCTTCAGTCTACCTAGGGAACTTCATAATTGGTTTGGGTCCTCTACGCCCTCTCGGTGCATTGCGTCTTCTCCGTAAAATCCGAAACGGGAATAAAATTCGTGCAGCCGTTGATACTTCTCGCTGCTGGTGTTGTCACCTGCAGGTACCAGCATGATGTTAACTCCGAACCAGTCTGCCAGCTCAATAATGCGGGTCATCGCTGCTGTGCCCGCACCTTGCCCCTGCTCAGCGGCTTCAATGTCCGCCAGCTCTATCTCGTTTTCGTCGTAGTCTTCAAAGTTAACTCGCACGCCAGGGATAGGAGCCTTGTTGTATTCAGCCATAAAGCTCCTAGCGTCCATGTGTGCAGCTTTACGTAACCATGCCATTATCGTTGAGTTATTACCTGTAAAGAATAAAATCCATGCTCTACAGCCACAGGATTTCCTCCGGTGGTAACGTCGTCTTGTAGATAGAGCTTCCGTAGACCTGAATGTACGCAGGGGTAGCCATGCTGCCCACAGTCACGTCCGTCCCATCAGTAGCTATTACGCCCCCAGTAACCTTCTCTAAGGAGCTTGGGTCCGACAGGAGCTTACGGGAGGGGATGACGTTGTCCCGTATAGTTTGGTCCACATTATTTTCTGTTATGACCCATGCAGCTTGTGTTTGAGGAGCAGCAAGAAATCCAAGAAAGAGAGAAATTAAAACAGCTTTATACATAGCAGCAGCTCCGTACTAAGGTATCAAGTTTTTGCAAGCCAGACTCCAGCTCGCACTCGCGTATCCTGAGAACGTTGTACCCCATCTCCCGAAGCTTGCGGGTCTTGGCATGCGTACGCTCACGTTCCTTCTGCTGCTCTGGGTGATGCTGTGTGCATCCATGGCTGTAGCAACCGTCCATCTCCAGCAGCAGGTTGAACTCTGGAATATAAAAATCGATGAAGTAGCAATCTATCTGATGCTGCTCCTTGTACTTCGTGTTGCTCCTGTCAAGCGTCCAGCGTGCCATCCGCTCTAGCTTCGTGTTCTTAGCCGGACCGAGAGGGTTACCGTACTTCGCCATGTTAGTGGCCGTGCGCTGCTTAATAATACTCTTCTTGTGCTTAGCCCACGTCTTCTTCAAAGACTCCGACTTCTTCCTCTTCGTCTCGTCTGATTGCTTGCGGCCTAAGTTACTTAGGCGGTCCTTCTCTTTCATCTCTGCTGTGCGGCTAAACGTGCCTGCCGGGTACTTTTTCTTGCGAGTAGCCACTCCCTGCTGTACAGACTCTTTTGAAAACTTCCTGCCTGTGTTGGCCTCGCTTATCAGACTCCGAACACGTGCAGAGTGCCTGTCGCAGGCGCATCCTGGCGGGCACTTCCCTTTAGGAATGCTATTTGCTTCATGCAGCCGCTTACGTCCGGCCACACTCATCGTGTGCTTCCCTGCCGCATTAGAGTTACCTAGATGGGCAAGTCGATTCTTCTCTTTGGCCGCTGCAGAGTGACGTCCGCAAGTACAGCCGGGGAGACATTTCATCCTAGTTAGCGACCTTGCTCGTACCCATGTATCCCACAGTGTTGCCGTCAGAAGAAGCTTTAATCTGCAGCATAGTGAGGTCTTCGCGAGTATCGAACAGGACGGGAGATTCGGTGGGCTCCAGGCGAAAGCCAGTGCCGATGCTTGTCACGTCGCGGGTCTTAACGAATAAATCCCCACGGTTGGTGGTGAGTGGCTTGACATATACATAGCGAGAAATCGTTAGCCCATCAATCAAATTTGTCCATCCGGTGGTAACCAGTTTCTCGCCAACAGGGAAGCCGAAGTGTGGTGCCATGATAAAATCCTCTCTAAAGGTGGGTAGGGGCGCACAGAGCCCTCTCTATATAGAGAAGAAATTAACTAGATTTTACCAAGCAGAAGCCCTCGGGAGGGATGAGGCTCCGGAGGGCTTCCTTCATCTACGCGCAGGTCGAGGGTCTGCACGTTTTTTTGGGGGCTGTTACACCATGTAAAGTACCACCGCGACCTGGACAACATGCCAGGCCTGGTCAATCCAGAGAGGAAGGCCGAGAGGGTCTTCAAAGGTGTTGGTCTCCTGCTTAGTGAAGAACGCAGTATAGCGACGTACAGGGACGTGCAGGACTCGGGGAAGCGGCTTGCACCAGTCCGACAGGTAGTGCAGCTTCAGGTAGTCCATGACGATGTGCCCGAAGAACATCCAGGACAGCATCCAGGGCTCATACACGCCCAGCCATTCAAGTACGGCGCACATTCCGAATGCCCAGACCACACAGTGGATGAGCAGCAGAAAGTTGTAATGCTTCTTCCCCATGCCAAGGAACTCTCCTTGGAGTGGGTAGTCAAGTACGGCGTGTGCTAATGCTAGGTACTGCCATGGTTCCATGTGTTCGTGTCTCCTTGTTTCAAATCACGACGCAGGTAGGACTACCTACTTCTCCAGTCTGGGGTGCCCGAGCAGGGACGCCTGTGGCTCTCTTGGTTCTACTCACCGTTTAATCTCATAGGAGCTGCGCCTTAAATTGACCCGCCATGGACTTTCACCACTCTCTCCCTGCGGGTTGGTCGGGAGGTCCCTAGTTCCCGTAGGTAACTAAACGTAGGACTGACGCTAATGAGCCGTACCGCCGATGCACCACGCAGTCGTACTCAAATTAAAGTGTCGTACGAACGTATCCGGATACGCTTCAACCCGTATGACACCTGCCAGGGTTGATTTCATGGGTGTCTCATGTCGTACGATATTTGCGAACACGGGTCAGGACTGATTACCTGACTTCTGTCCAAGTTTGCGGGGCTAGCTGCCCGCTTGGATTCTACTCACCCGTACAGCTAGCTGGGGAGTGCGTGTCCAATCCACGCCGCCGTGTTCATAAATTTGAGGACCTGTCGGGTACTGCCCCCGAGTCCTTGACCGCTAACACTTCAAGTGCTACCATCATTCCCAGTTTGAGTCTGGTAACTTACTGCAGGGGGCGGCACACCGTTTTAACGGTAGATGCTCCGCCACACTCCACCACTCTGTCTCGCTTACCTAGGGGCTAAGAGGCAGAGAAAGATACCTCTAGGCTTTAGTGAAGCTTAGGCTACTGCTACCGCAGCCCGATTAAAGGCGGCGTTAACAATGGTGTTGGCTTCAGCTACCAGCTTATTACGCTTGGCAGTTATGGTTTTGCCCTGTATTTTTACTTGGGTACAAGACAGTCCAAGGATGGAACTCGAATAATTAAAACGTCAAGTCGAACCTAGTTCAGGCCCATATTTTCAAAGAACAAAAATCTTTTCAGGATGCAGACTGGACTTTCACCAGCGATGGCCAACATCTGCTCTGGACTTATCAGAGAAGCGACATCGATGTCACGGTCCTACTCGGACCACCTGAGCCTTCTCGTAGCCTCTATTTGCGCCGGATGCCTCCGACTCTTTCCGCTACGCCGCTGCATCCTTCAAGAGACTAGGCAGGTTGCCCCGCTGTCGTCTCACCTATATTATACGATAATTCGGTCTCGAATTGTTAGTTAATCTGCGATTAAAAATAAGGGAGTGTTCTCCCCCGCGTAGGAACCGACCACGTTGTACTCCATCCGCTCCAGCGCGTCGGTGTGAGTCATGCCGTCGCGCTTCTTAAGCACCTGCACGCACAGGTCATAGTCATAGAGAGCTAGGTGCCTACTGAACTGCTGAGCGATGCCTACCAGCGCATCCTCGAACCCGTCAGCTAGGAGAGCCTCAGGGTTACGCTCAGACAGTAAGTCACTCAGTCGGTCAAACCTGCTTATTTTTTTCATATGCGGCTACCAAATCCTTTAGGAGCTTAGGCTTCTTCTCTTTACTCTGCAGCTTCCTGGGCAGCTGTGCCACGGCACGCTCCCACGAGTACACCTTCGAGCCAAGCAGGACTCCGTACCTGGTCATCAGTTCGCTCTTACGCTTACGTACGGTCGCACGTTTTGCGCTCTTCTTCTTTCGTTTGTTCATCAACTGTTTCTGGCTAAGCATCTAATCTCCTTGCTAGTTCTAGTCTGAATTTTTTCATGTTCCAAAGCTTTCCAGGGCAGGTCTTGGATATCTTAACTCCACGAGGTTCGTATGTCTCCCTGTGCCCTAGTACATTCTCGGCGGAGAAGCCATAAAAAATAGACAGTTCCTTGACTACTTCCAGCGTTTTCCCCCAAAGCTCTGCGGGAGGCTTGCAAGTGTCGAAGTCCCCGACCACGCAGATACCAAGGTGAGTCTTGTTGTACCCTATAGCGTGTGCACCATCTGTGTTGGGGTCCCTGCCTTTAAGTACTTGTATGTTTTCACCCACGTACTCGATGACTGCGTGGTACCCGATATCTTTCCAGTGACGGTTCTTGATGTGGTCTTTCTTTAGCGCATCGAAATTCTTGGCTTTACTATCTTTAGACGCGCTGCAGTGGAGCACTGCGCCCAGACACTTTCGCTTAGAGGTCATCAGGAAAGGATGCGCGTACTCAGGCACGACGACAAGAGGCAGCTCGGGAACAGCGGGAGGCCACGGAAGCAAGTCGCCAACCACAATGTCTTTCTTTTCGTACTGCGTAAGCGGAGGCGCGTCCTCTTCCCAACCACACGCCATCTTGCATCGGTCCTTCATTCGCTGCCACCAAGTTCTCATTCTAGCCCCCATATGTATTTTTTCGCAAGGTCATCGAAGACGACCGGAATATGCGCAGACAGAAGGTCTAAGGTGTTCTTCGCTAGCTCCTGCATCTGAGGATGGGCAGCAGGACTGCAGCGTTGCGTAAAGAACCAACGCCACGTCCGTAGGTTGTAAGTGACGCATATCTCAGTCTTCAAATCGATAGGCAACACACCACGGGCAACTTGAGGTGAGCACCCAAGGTCGATAAGGTCTAGATACCTCTCTTGCGCTGCAGTCATGGCAAGCGACCAGATGGTCTCCTGCTGGGTAGTAAGCCCTGTAGGTTTTATGACGGTTATCTCACTGGCTTTATTGTAGTTACAGTACCGAGTGCTTTCCTGGGAGTAGGACCCAATACGATGGCGAACAATTTCATGACTCAGCCCACGGTTACAGATGATGCGCACCGTGACCGACACGTGCTCGATTACAGACACATGTTTTTCATCAAGACGCTGCCTTACGAACTTCGTAGCAGAGTCGTCGGTGATTTTGTCCTCGGACTTGTAACAAGTCCTTCCCATCCTTTCTATTTTCTTCAAAATCTCCATCCCGTCCAGCTTGTCTTCCAGGGTCACACTTAGTGGTACTATTCTCATCTTCTTTTTTCTCCATGCCTATGCACAGCTGCCCGAAGGTCTGTGCCATGGCTTCTAGATATTTTAGTCCGAGCTTGGTCTTGGCTTCCCACCGGATACGGTATGTCCGTATCATCCCGGTTGTTTCGACCGAGCATATAAAATCTTCTCCGTTCTCCGCCCCCACACGTTTCAGGAACCCGCCCATGGTCCGCATCCAAGGAGCGAAGACGTCAGGGTTCACGAGTGCCTCCGCCTGGCCGTCTATGGGTTCGTCTTCGAAGTACGGCTCACCGTCGTACCACAGCTTCTCTAGCGGCTGCGAGATTTTGGCGATTTCTTTCTTCGTTTCTTCGATGATTTCCGCTTCGACTTCAATGATTTCTTGATTCTCCATTTCACCCGTGCCTCTCTTTTTCTCCACTCTTCCATGAAGAGTGCTGTCGCTACGCATGCCACTCGTGCCGCTAGTTCTTCTTCGTCATGGTCCGACATCGGCACCTTAGGCAGTCCGTGCAGCTTTCGGTTCATTTGTTCCGTATCCCACAAATAGTGGAAGACCTCATGAAAGAATGTGTCCACACGCTGAGGTACGTTCATGCGTTTGCTGAAGGAGATAGTCGCTTCGTCTCCCCGCAGTCGCATGGGCGTGTACTCGCCCCAAGCTTTCTTCAGCTCTTTGCGGTACTCCAGCGTCATGTGGATATTCTTTGGAAGTTTCCAGTACGTAGGGATTCTCACTATATGCCCACCACTATAAGGTTCTTACT
>Ga0307928_10003845_pt1 | contig 11461 bp, 6 predicted proteins | sample AceLakmetagen232_FD_201815 | JGI IMG/M metagenome (GOLD analysis project Ga0307928, IMG submission 201815) | Saline water microbial communities from Ace Lake, Antarctica - #232 | ecosystem: Environmental > Aquatic > Non-marine Saline and Alkaline > Saline | place: Antarctica: Ace Lake...
CCTTCTCATCATAATGTTTAAGACCTTTATAGGCTTGAGAATTACGATATCTTGGGTCATCAATAATGATTTTAATTGTGTCATTATTGAATACGCAGTCCTCGAACATCTGACCATCCTTTGCAAATCTAGCCTTAATGATTCGGATGTTGGCGAAGTTAGCTTCCTGTTGTGCAGGAGTTTTAGCTATTGACATAAAGAAGTGAGCTTTCTGCATTCTCTTAATACTACCACCTGTTTGTTGTGCTTCAACGTATTCAGCACCTATGCCCGAACGGTTACTTTGAATTGCGGTCCATGCTGGAATATCGAAATCCGATGCAAGTGCCTCAAAACCTTTAATGATTGTAAGCTCTGATTCGTTCCGGTCTGGATTTTTCTTATGACTTTCTAGGCAATCGAGATAATCAATCACTAACAAGTCGAACTTAAAACCCCATTTCTTTTCATAACCAATCATCCAATTTTTTACATCCTTAATTGTTGTGTCTTCCTGACTAAATCGTTTAACCAAGAGTCTACCTTTACCTTCTAAAGATTTGGCTTTTGTATTGGCAATCGCCAACACCCTATCATGTTCCTCATCAACATTAAGTTTACTCAATGCAGAATCTGCCCAAATAACATAATGTTTACGTTTAATCTGGTCTGTGGTATCCTCAAAAACAATATGAGCAACATTCTTCTCTTGTTCATAAGCTGTATTGGCTATGATTGTGAGCGCAGTGGTATTATGTGTTAAGATAAAATCATCAGTCACATATAAATGGTCATCGTTTTCAACATAAATGCATTGTGCTTCTTCCTTATGTGAATATTCAATATTCGAAATATATTTATTGTACTTATATTTATCACGATAAACTACACGACTTTGTTTACGTTCTAACTGAAATAATTTAATTGTTTCATCTGAAAACGAAATTGTTAATGTATAACTTAATCTACCAGTTTTTGTCTCATTAAGATATTTATATTTCGGTAATTTTTCTTTTACTTTACAAAACCCACCCAAAGACAAAACTAGTTCTCTTACATTATTTTTTAGAGTTTCGGATGTTGTTGTGTATTGAACTCTTCCACTTTTCGAAGCATATCCATCAGTATCCATCAAACCCTGTAAGAGTGAAATCCTATTACTTATCGAATTATGTAAATATATGTCAGGAATATGTTTTTCGTATGAATGAACATTAAGTTTTAATTCTTTTATCTTTTGAAATAATTCATTTTTTCTACCTGCTTTACCCGTAATTGAAAATGATTGTGTATTAGATACCTGCTTTACCGATAAATCAATATAATTAGTTTCAATGATTCCATTAATCTTATTAATTATTCCATTATCAACTGAAGTAAATCTTGGAATATCTTGTGTTAAACTACCATCACCAATTAAAGCACCCAATAAATATGGGTCAATTGGTAGTGTTGTTTCATTAAATTCAATAGGTTTAATAATTGGTATTCTATAATTTAACTTCTTTTTTCCACCATGTGTTTTAACATAATCAGTCATTAACGCTTCAATTGTTAATGGTTTATATGTTAAATCTGGAACTTTAATATGTTTTCGTTTACCATTAATCCTTTTTGTTGTATTTGCTGTTCGTTGATTCAACGAATTAACTAACCAAATATGTTCTTTATCACACATTGTAGATGTGCCATCATTGAACTCTACCTTATATATATCTCTTTCACCTTGTGGATAAACAGCTAATACTTTTTGTGGTTTCCCATCACTACCAACCACTTCAGACCCAATATTAACATCTCCCATAGTAATCCAACCATTAGGTGTTAATATTTTAGATGTTAATGGTTGTGCTTTCCCAACACCACTCGGAGCTAATATTACACCAATCTCACCTTTACCAAGCCCACCTTCAGTTAACTCATCGATAGTGCCAATACCTGTTGGAATGGTCTCTCTGAACTCCTTACGAAGTGCTTTCTCAATACCCTCAGTTAATGATTCACAATCATCTTCCTCTTCACCAATAAGTGCTATTTTCTGGAATGTTTCTTCAATTGCAGCAACAATAAATTTATTTTTTATACCACCATCCTTAACCTTCATCTGAATATGTTCAGATAATTTACGATATTCTTGTTGCTTAATGAAAAACTTAGCTGACTTCTGAACAGCATCACCATCATAATGCATTTGCTTATTAATAATTCGTTCATTCCACATCGTAATTCGTTTAATTACGGCAAATAACGATTCTTCTTCAATAACGTTATTCGGTGTCTTATAAGCATGAATTGCTTGATGAATACTCTGACTCTGGAGATTAGGAACTTTCTCAAACTCATGAAAATATTCCAACATAATAATGAACAACCTTTTCAAATTAGGGTCATCAAAATACTCAATAGCTAAATCAGGTAATATTTTTTCTGCAAATTCTGGCTCCACTAACAATTGCCAAATAAGGCGTTGTTGAAATTCTGGTCCTAGATATGCAGATAACGTGTTTTCCGTTTTTTCACTCATTTCAAGATATGCTGATATGGTGTTATTGCAGGTAGATTACCTGCAATAACGTAAATTAAAAAAGATTATATTAATTTCGTCTGAGTCTTCTCAGCATTTCTGCACGTTTAGCAGGATGAAGTTCTCTGATTTGATTAATCGAAAGTCCCCGGTAGTTGATTAAATCATAATCATCCCACATATTCCTAATGTCGTTTTTCTTGATTTTCGTTTCCATTAATTCTGCGATATCAGTCACGACTTCAACAATATCAACAGACACTAAAGCAATTGGATTAAACCCATCAACATAAAATTCACGCTCCACTATCGGATTTTGATTAATATATAATCCAATTTTACAAGGCACACCACGAATGGTCTTTTCCTCAATCTGTTGTGTAATTGATTCGGGATTATAATGCATTTCAGTCCGGTATTGCTCCAAATAACTATTAATCATACCCTGACGATAAGCAAATAAATCAATACTCTTTCCCTCACCAACTTCAGCAACCACATCATAACTCCGTCTCGATAACGTTTTCTGTATTCTTGTAATTGCACGTGGAAGTATATCTCTCACATCAATTGAATACCGGGTGAAAGGATTAAACTTATCAGCATCAAACATTGACTCACATAATAATGTTTCACCTTGATGAAGTGAAAACCTAAATATGTTACCATGCTCCTCCTTTTTCTCGTTCATTTTAATTATTTTTAAAAGTTAATATCAAATACAAATATACTTAAAATCTATCCTAAATGAAAGGATTTTTATTATTTTAAACCATGTTTTTTCTTAAATTCTGCAAGTAGTCGTTTCTCATATGATATGACAGTATAAAATGGTTCGACATATTGAGTGAGACCACTTCCATACACAGTCAAAAACTCATCAGCCTTCATTAAATAATGGAGATTTTTACTATTCCGGTCTTCATCAGAAAGTGGAATTTCTAGTTGTTCCAATGCTTCAATAGCTTCATCATTCAACATTGGTTCTCTGAGGTTAACCAATTGAAAATTCATTTTGAGTCTAGGCACACCATTTACAATATTCGAAAGCATCTTTAATGGTTTCTTATTATTCTGGACTCGAATCTCATTAATAACATCAGCCTTTTCACAGATTTCTCTAACACTATATGTTTTATATTTAAGTTCGGGAAAATGTTTTAATAAACCAGTTTCCTTAACACCACCAACACCCGCAACATTATCAGAAACATCACCACAAATAATCTTCATTATTAATGCATTACTATAATGATGATTGAAATGCATCATATAATTAGTCTTGGTTACTGGTTGATCAATATTTGAGAATATAATTGTGATATTTAAATCTAATAACTGTGCGAAGTCCCGGTCATTAGAATAAATGAAAATTTCCTCCTTATTATTATGGTCAAGACAATATTGCGCAATTAAATCATCAGCCTCAATATCATTAACTTCGATTTGTCTTAACCATAGTTCTTCAGCATATGCCTGAATCCTTTTACGTTGGTTTAGAATTGACTCATCTTTCGCTTCTTCCCTTCGGATTTCAGCATCACTCATCTCAATTCGCTTATGCCACTCCTTTGATTTACGATTGGCTTTATATGCCGGATCAATTCGATACCGATAAACACCCCCACCTTCACCATCCCAAACAAGTACTACCTTGTTGATCATGTGGTCTTTAATTAACTTACGGGTTGTGGTTAAAAACGAATATAACCCACCTATATGCCCAAAAGATTTAGTTTCAATATCTTTAGCTCCGTGAAACGAACGCTTCAATAAATAAGACCCGTCAATTAAGAGTGTTCTATTTTTCATTTGTTACTATAAAATTCATCTAACCAATTATTATTTAGTGATTTATCGTAAGCACCATTAGAATGTCTACTAAAACCACCCCTACTCTTATATTTTAATGCCTCAATTCTACAATTCTCCTTTGTCCAATAACCGCTCGGTTTTCTTTTCTTTGTTAACATATGAAAACATAATTCATCTAACCAACCATTTTTTTGTGCTGCACAATATGCAGCAGTAGAACCATACCTAAAATCCACTCTTCTTGCATATTTTATTGCTTCAATTTTACAAACATTAAAATTCCAATAACCATTTGGTTTATTTTTTTCCATATGTGCAGTACATTCGTCAAGCCAACCATTTCTTTGTGCTGCACTATATGCTGAAGCTGTATTTAATTTAAGTTCTTTTATTGTTTTAAATTTTAAAAATTCATTCAAACATTTTTCTTTATTCCAGTAACCACTTGGTTTAAATTGGGTTTTTAACATTTCATGTATCTCAACAATAGCACCATTTTTTACGGCTGCTGCATATGCATTACCAAAATTTTGAAGGAATTCTGTTCTAGTTTTACATGTTTTTGCAACATCCAAACATCTTTCCTTTGTCCAATAACCACGATGTTTTCTATATTTTAACATGTGTTCAGTAATCTCGTTAAGAAATTTATGATTATTTGCAGCACAATATGCCCCGGAACTTTTATTCATAAATTCGTTCCGACTTTTATATTTTAACGCCTCCTTCTTACAAGCAGCTTTATCCCATTTAACTAAATTACTTCCAACTCCACCAGTCTTAATTCGATTCAAAATATTCCAACCTTTTTCACGATATTCGTTAACATATCTTTCCTCCAAAATAACAGCTTCATCAAGAGGAAGATAGTCTGTTAATTTTATTACTTCAGGAATTATACCTGTTTTTATTATATAGTTACCAACAGAACTAATTTTTTTACCCTCAATATTTAAATGAGCAGTTTTTCGTCTATTAAATGAATAGGTTATACCAATATATATTGAATTATCTGAAAAATTACATGAATAAATACATCTACTATATCTACTCCCTTGTCTAACCATATGGGAACATAATTCATCTAACCAACCATTACTCCATGAATTATTATATGCCCCAGAAGAATTTTTATTGAATTCGTTTCTACTCTTATATTTTAATGCCTCAATTCTACAATTCTCCTTAGACTTCCAATGATTATCTTGTTTTTTAGTTCCCATCTATTCTTCATTTTCATCAATACTTGGACTTCTTTCGATTAAATCATTTATAATAATCACATTACCATCAGCATCCATATCTTTAGACTTAAAATCTAAATCATTTGAGGTTAATGAATCATCTTCAAATCTATTACGAAAATATAATATATATTTTTTCTTATATTCATCTATATTGTCTGGGTATACGAATCCATGTGGTGTTGATATTATCTTACCTTGCAATGATACGCCATTCACATGATTCTTAGCAATATTCACCTTGCACTCATATCCATAGTTTAGTTCTCGTTTTTTACTTGTGGCAACAATTCTTTTCGTTCCGTGCGTTATAATTCCCCCAAAATGGTAAATAAGTCTAGCACCGAAATAGAACGTCTCCCCTCCTCGATTTTTTATAACGGAATTCATATTATCAAGCCAAACCTTCTGTACTACTGTCATAGTATTTATGAACGGACTATCTGTTCTTCTACTGTTCGGAATTACGTTATTAAGCATACTTAAGAATGAGCGTTCGTATGCTGCTGCGTTCCACATGTTGTTTGAAGTTCCATCATTCTCTAATCCAAGAATGGTCTTGTTACAATTAAGTATTCCAATTGAGTCTATAGCAAATAATAAATCAAATTCTAAATTACCAGCTTCTTGTTGGTCTAAAAAATAGAATATTGCTTTTGCCATATCTTCAATTGAGGCTTCTTTTCTTACCTTAGAATCACCAAAATTTTCCAAAAGAAACTTATTTTTAACCAAAATATAATTACCATCCCAATCAAAACCCATTAATGTTAATCTTTCATTTCCCTCATCAATATTGTTTTCAGTATCAATAATTATTGGTAATATACCCATTTTTTGTGCGTTAACAATAGTTTTCATTAATGCAGTTGATTTACCAGTATTGGAGTAGCCACGAAATTGTGTTACATATCCTTTAGGAACACCGGGCATACCTGTCGCTTCTTGCAATGCTTTATCAATAGGTATCCATTCGAGTGGTTTTGATGGTACTGTTTCTGCACCAATTTTTTTCTTAAAATCATTAAGACTGAAACTTTTCTTTGGGGTCGGTTTTCTAACCGCATTTGACGGTACATCAGTACCAGCTTTCTTTTTTGCCATCTGTATAAATTTTTATAATGGATAAAAGGGAAGACAATTTATCTCCCCTTTTTAACAATGATTTTAATTTTTAGAAAGGTAGGTCTTTGTAGTCATCACTATCTTCTTCAGGTTCCTCAACTGCATCTTCAGGTGTTTCATCAACAACAGGTGCTGCTTTTGTCTCAGTAGGTGTATTCACTTGTGCTGGTGTAGCAGCAAGAGTTTTTTTACCGATATCAATTGCATCATCCACAAACTCCCCAACTTTCTCTTCAGTGATATTACTGATAGTTACTTTAGGTTTTCCGATATCAGCCAAATCAGTAGCTTGCTCAAATTCCTTTTCATTACTATCAAGATTCAATGTACGAGTATTGGCTTGCTTTTCCAAATCGGGACGACCGGGATAAACCCAACGTTTGTTGTTCTGGTCACTATCTTCCCAATAAGGAGTAGTTTGATTTACACACATCTCAAGATACTCATAAGGACCAATAAGTGGTGTTTTTTTAGGTTTGAATACGTCTCTCCAAGTCACATCATCATCAAGCCATGCTCTCATAACGGTTGAGTCACCATGCAGAGGTGCTTTACCACGAGGTGCAATTGCTGAAATCTGTTTGTAGATATGACCATTAAACTCGGCATCAGTCATGATAATGTTCAAGTCAGTTCCGGTATTTGCATCACTAAAGTCAGCTTGCTGGTCTGTCATGTACATTTCCAAGATTGGAAGGAGTTTGTCAAGTGTGCCTTGATTTTTATAATTGTGTTTAAATCTCCAGAATTTAACACCGTCTTTTTCTTGTCCTTTGTCAATACCTCTGACAATATAGAACTTCTTAGCTTGCCATTTATTGGCTTCAGTGAAAATCTTTCGATTATTTTCCCAAATTACTTTCTGGGCATCAGTCATAGAATCTTTCTTTACACCTTTAAGAGATTGGTCTTGGGTTGCAAGGATTCTCCTATACTCAGCACACGCTGGGCATGGAGCAGGAACCATAAACGCAGCACCTTTGTCATCAACTATTGGTTTTCCACTAGCATCGAGTTTAGGTACTTTAGGGTCATTGTGTGCAGGACAATAAACAATTGTGCCGTGCTTCTTTTTCCCACCTGCTGCATTGGTTGATAACACATGAAAGAATGCCTCATCAATGTGTTTTCTACCTGCTTTTGGGGGGAGGATTCTAAAAATCTCTTTAGTTGCTCTTGGAACGAAAAACTTCTTTAAGAGGTCTTCACGTGAGTTTTTAGAAGTTGCTTGAGTTTGTTTCTTTTGATAGTCCGAAAACATAGACTTTAATTGTGACAGGTCTCCTGTCTGATTTTCATTACTCATTTCAATTTGTTTTTCAATAAAATTATTTTCAATTATAAATTATGCTACAAATATAGCCTTCATTTAACATAAATACAAGAGTTTTAAAAAAAAATCGTAATTAAAACGATTAAATTGGTAACAGACTGTTAGAAACGACAGTAAACGATAATGTCTGCTTATTTTCATAATAATTACCATTCTTCAATCTAATTTGGAGTTTATAATCCTGTGGAATTAACCATGATGTGTCAAGATTAAATTCATAACCAGTGTTTGTTCTATCGACACTTGTATATGATATGACATCAATTTCATATTTTTCGCCAGTTGTTGTGAATAATCTATATTCAATATCTAATGGTAGAAAATTATTTTGATTAGCGTATAGTTCTTTTATTGTTAATTTGATTTTTCTTACATTACCAGCAATAACATTTTCTTTTTCACCAATTCCCCAAAAATAGAAGAAATAATTATCGAAATTAATTTGATTGCTTTGATTGAATGTATAATAATTATCCTGTGAAATTAAATAGAATTCACCATTATGAATTATTTCTCTTCCATTAATGGTCATTAACCATTGATCTCTAAACAATACCGCATCAGGATATATTTCTGAATCAATTTGAATATTGATTTTATAGACACCTTTACTTACATTAATGATTGAATCTCCGGTTATTGTCTGAACCAAAACATCATCATCGTCATATATATTAACGGTATTGATATCAATATCTTGCTCAATGCCACCAATATTTGAGTATAGGTACAAGTCATTGGATTTGTCAAGATAGAAATAGTTTCTGTCATCTTTTATTGTATCGTCAACTTCTGTTTGGATATATGGTTCATACCAAGTATTAGTATTCTTGGCATGGAAAGCTACGGCTTGTGTAAATTCAGTCAGTAATTCCTCATATTCATCAGGAAATTTAATTCCAAGACCAAAACTGCTTCCAGTATATCCTGTTGTACCAGTAAAACCTAATCTTTGGTTTACATAATCGGTAATATCAACATCAAAACTCTCGTTACCCTTTTCAAATCGCTGTGTAGTAATTATCTCGGTTGTTCCAGTCCCATAAGCACCTTCATTTGTCCACTCAACATCGGTTTTTCTATATTGCCAGTTAGATGCCTGTGGAACAGCATTTGGTTCAAAGGTATCATCATAAATAAAATCATATCCACTACCCTCATCCCAATCCTCATTAACATTAAAAAGTTCTAACTCAAAACTTGTCGCTCTTTCAATTGATTCTAAATATGACTTCTTTCCTAGATATTGTGAAGCATAACTAATTGTATTGGTTAGATGCAATGTATGAGTCATCCCACTATTAGGTACAATCAGTCCAGCATTGATTTTATTAATTAAATCAGTAAGGTCTATATCAAAAATAAATCTAGTAACCCTTTGGTTAAGAGAACCATATGATACCTCAGTAACGGGGTTTTGAGAGTTGTTGGTTAGATTACTACTAATCAACGTATTGTTCTTACTTAGATAACTTCTAAAACGACTCATTGAATTATTTTCCTATAAATACTGAGAAACAAAAAAGACTACCATTGGTAGTCTTTAATTTGCTCGATATTTTGAATTTTTTTATCTTATATTATTTTTAATTAAAAGCTGTATTGCTTCTTTTTTTGTCATACCTTCATTAAGTCCTCTTTTATTCAGTGCTTGTCTTGCAAGTTTAAGTTTAGCTTCACTGATAACTTCTTTTGGCTTCTTGGCTTCACCAAGATTCTTCATCAAGCTAAGACTACTGGTATTAACTTCTTTCTCACCACCTTGTCCTTTAAGAGTGACACCGCCTTTAGTCTTATCTCTTACGCTAAATTCATTTCCCTCAGCATCAGCATAACGGTCACCAACATTACCTTGATATTCTTCTTCATTTATACCACTAATTTTAGCATTTTCCAAATCAGCATATTCCTGTGCATCATCAATGTTATTAAATTTCTTAAGAACACTAGCATCTTCAGGAACATTATTCATATCTTCTACATAAGCAGAAGCACCATCAGATACAACAACATATGAAGAATTCATTTCGTTAACATTTGCATAATCACCAACGTTATGTGGTTTGAATCCCAATAACTCATCAGTCATTTCATCATCTTCAGTTCCTTCAGCATCGGCTTGAGCACCTGACATTGCAGCAGCTTCCGGGTCTTCATCATCCTGACCATAATAGAATTCGTCTTCGACTAGGTGGTCCATTACGATTTCAATAGCGATTAGGGGATTCTCAGTATGTTCCATTTCCACTTCAATACCTTTAGCAATTTGTTTCGGACAGAAATCGAATGATGATTTGTCATCAGCGAGTCCACCTTCAAGTTCGTCTCCGGCTTCGTCTTTGTCTTGCATTACTTGTTCAACATCTTCAGGAGCATTTTTCATCATATCCATATTAGGTTCATCATATTCATCAGGGACTGGAACTTCTTCACTTAATTTCACAACACTTTGTTGTTTTTTCTTTTTCTTAGGCATTTGATTCTTAGGCTTGAACTTCTTACCCATTTGTTTTGGATAATTTTCTTCATCTTCATCCAACCCAGATAAATCATATTGTAAACCAATATAATTGAGTGGGGTATTCCATGCCATAGTATAACCATCTTTCTCAAATGTCTGGTCACTTGAACCATGTCCTAATTCAGCACTACCCATGTGATTACCACTATCATGCCATTGCATTAGGTATTCCATTGCAGCGTCTTCACCCTGATTCCTTAAAATATCAAGTGGTTCATCTGCTTCTTCACCTTGCATAAACACAACATCCTCAAATTTATCTTGGTCTGTTGATTCATAGAATTCTTCAGCACCTCTAGGAATTGTTCTGGTTTTCGGAGCAGGTTGTGTTTGAATACCTTCCATTCTATTTGCTTCTCTAGCAGTGTCTTCCATTGTTGGTGAAGGATTACCTGATTGAACTAGTTTTTCATATGCTTGATTAATAATTGCTACTCTCTCTGGTGCTAATTCTGGTTCTACCTCAAAATCATCATCTGTATCAATACTATCATATGGGTCAACACCAACACTACCATCATCAGCAGCATTAGGAATACTTGCGTTACCGAATTCCGGTGGCATTGCCGTTGGGTCCATTTCCATACCCGGTTCTTCATCGGGTTGATAGTCTTGAATCTCAGTTACAAACTTATCCAGTTCCGGTGATTTAACTCTAAGTGCAGGATTGGTGGGTTTCTGGTCAGCATATGCCTTTTGAGTTTGAATTTCTTCACTACCTTTATTATAAGGAACATTATCAATGAATTTTACAGCGTCTTCAAACATTTCATCATCAGCACCAGTTGATTCGAACTCAACATACTCACTGATTGCGTCAACCAAATCTTCTTGACGATTCGCATTGGTTGAAGCCAGAGCGTTTTCATCAACTTCATTATCATTTATCTTGGCATAGATTAAGTCAGCACCATCAACAC
>Ga0307928_10003846_pt1 | contig 11461 bp, 21 predicted proteins | sample AceLakmetagen232_FD_201815 | JGI IMG/M metagenome (GOLD analysis project Ga0307928, IMG submission 201815) | Saline water microbial communities from Ace Lake, Antarctica - #232 | ecosystem: Environmental > Aquatic > Non-marine Saline and Alkaline > Saline | place: Antarctica: Ace Lake...
CGGCTGCAGTAGCCCATGCTCACGGATAGATGCCATAAGACTCGCTACTGTTATCTGAGGAATTACCCCTCGACAGTTGAACTCTTCATCGATGAGGATGTCCTCGATTTTAATCATGCCATCCTTCAGGTCCATTGGTTACTCCTCTCTTGCGGTCCTGGTTTGCGTCGCTTCGACTTCTTCACCGGTGAACCGGGCCTCAAGATCCTTGATAAGCACAACAGCAAGTTTTTCAGGCTGCATGTGCAAGCTATTGCCATTTGTGTTTCGGGCTCGCCAGTCGCGCTCGTAGCGCAACTGTTCTGTCAGACTCCCGATAACCGCCGAGGCAATCGCTCCGCTGCTCTTCGCGAGTACATGCCGAGCCTGACCGAGTGGGGTCTTAGGATCAGGGTCCGAGCTGTCATTCCAGCTTCTGCTTCCGAGTTCAGTCCAGCCGCCCAGCAACTGGTCAGTTACATCTCTGATCATGTCATCTTGGCAGGCCAACTCGTCTGCAATTTCTCGCTTCTCGGCGGTCGACATCTCGCACAGCATATCGTGCACGTTGATGACGATTCTACCATCTATAAGTTTCATCTTGTTATCCCCGTTCTTATGATCCGGTAGTTTCCGGACAAGCTGGTCACCGGAGACATCGTTATGATCCACTGCGAAAGTTTTAAGATCCAACGATCTACCTCTTCGGTGTTGTCCTGTCCGAAGTACTTGTCGTCGATCAGTGTTAGCCAACTATGCAGTGGAAACTCGTGGCACTCAGTTTTTATTCCGTCGGAGTAGACAACGAGCGCCTTTCTGCGAAGAACTTGTGACCTGTCTTTGTTTTCAGACACTTGATTTCCCTCCCGTCGAACATCCGGACATGTGAGTGTCCCGTCGTTGTGGCCTTCTCGATTAGGCTATGGAACACGGCGTGCAGCTGCTTCTTAAGCAGTGTCACGTACTGCGAAAGCTTATGCTTCTTACCATCCCAGACGAAACCTTCGGTTACTACGATATCGCCTGGAACTGTGACAGGGAAGCCCCTCTCAAGAATGTAGCGAACTCCCGAACTTACGATGATCTCTTTGGCAATCGTTTTTGTAATTCGCATGATAACCTTTCAGGCTGTAATCGAACACGGTACCAACCATTTTTCCGGGATGTCGAACAGCCTAATTAGCGTCTTAACTCGTATCCCGTCACAGATGAACTCGAAGATTCGCTTAAGCGAAGTCTCGATGTTAACCAGCCAGGTCTTAGGGATGTCGAAGGTCTCAAAGAAACACTCGATGTAGTCTTCGCCCGAAAGCGTATAGTCGAGTCCCTCTTCAAACAACTCAAGTATCGTGTGCAATCTCATGTCAATCTCCTTGGACGTTGATTTGGATCGGCGCCGAGGCGCTCGCTGCCATCAGACAGTTCTTCTAACATACGTGCTACTTTGATCTCACGACCTTCCTGTATAATAACATCGTCTCTGTGTATATGATACATATACATGAAAGAATATACCGTCAAACGCGAAGCGATCGAGGATTTCTTTGAGGGTTTTCATGACGATCTCTTTTCAGAATGGACAGGTATTTTCCACGCTGGATCGAGTCCCAAGGCGTCGAACGCGTCAAAGTGCGCCAGTGAATACTCAAGCACATATCTTAGGCTTAGGGTTTCGCCGTGCCGATTGACTACGACCCAGTCCTCAGGTATCTCGAGCACCTGCATTGCGCAGGTAACTATAGCACTGTCGCTGATGCGGCCATAACGCTCTCCTCTCAGTACATCTATTAAGGTGGCAAAAGTTGTAGTCATATCTTCTCCAGGATCTCGCGAAGGCGAGTACGGGTTCCACTGGTAGACCAGTACCTTCGACCGTGAGGATCTTTATCGATGTTATGATCTTCTCCTCGCGTTTTATAGCCCTCTTCCCATGCATCTGTTATCAAAGCAGCAACCACTGCAACCTTCTTCGCAAGCTTTGCTCGCGCACCCGACTTTTTTGCTGCCTCAGCTTCTCGCCCACGCCAGTAACCACGAACCTCATCCTCTGTACGTATATTCAGGCTAAGATTCTCAACTACAGACCTCCAATGCGTATCCGCGACTTCAAGAGCTTTTACCTCCATCTTCAGGGCGGCGTTCTTGGTCTCAAGAACTGTATGCAGATCGCTGTTCTCTGCGAGCTTGTCTTTTGCCCGGAAAGCCTCATCGCAATTTTCGCACAGGTAGATCACCTGCTGATCGGACTCAAAGATTATACAACCCGCCTCAGTTCGTCCTATATCGAGTCGGGCCCAACCTGACTCATTAGCATGACCAGTTATGCCGCAATGTTCACATCTCAACATGATTTGTCCTCCCACATCGGCTTACGAACCTGTCGCAAAAGCTTATCACAGTATTCGCATAAGAAAAAAGGGTACCAGGGAGCCTTAGGATCTACCGTAGACTCGGGACAAATTTTACCACAACGCTCACATTTCAGTATGATTCATTCCGAACTCAAGATCACCCATCGACAAGGCTTGAAGCTCGCGTTTCTTACGCAAGTTCTCAAGAACAAGTCGATCGGTGTCGAGGTGTATGATGTCGATGATCGTTGCTCCGCGATTCTCATCCATACCGATACGGTGAATGCGGTCTTCAGCCTGAATACGATCATCCGCATTGAAGCTGTTACTGTAAAACAAGATTGTCGGCGACGCTGTAAGCGTAAGACCCATACCCGCCGACCCTGGATGGCCGAGAAAACAGATTTTGTTCTTAGAAACCTCAGAACCTTCTTGGAACCTAAGCAACATTTCAACACTGTTCTTAAGATCCAGCGAAGAGGTCCAGCCGCGTCCGTCTACCTGAATGACGTCCCAACCACAGGACTGGATCAGGCGCCTACACTTGTCAATTGAGCCAGTGAAGCCGGCATATACGACAAGCCTACCTACCTCTTCATGTTCCCCCAGAATTTGCTGAAGGATATCATCCTTCGGTGTTGGAATCTCCTCGACCTCACGTCGAGAAATTGAGATGGATCCACTGCCACTGCAGTACGAGCAAACAACGTCCTCTTCACCCGTACTGTGTCCTGCGTCGTCGACAGTAACTTGCATGGATCGGCAGGTTCCACTACACTCGGGACACGTTTTAGTTTCTCCCGAAGCCACGTCTTTATACTGAAAACCATCCGACAACTCCCTAAGCAGCGTTAGCGCCGTAACAGCGCGTGTTGAGTTCGACTTAATAAGCGAGGCGAACCGTTGGATCATCTTGCTTGGCGGACACTCGATCAACCTGTATTGCTTCTCAGGCAGGTCCATGCAATCTTTCTTGAGCTTCACTTGAACAAGCCCACGCAGGCGCTTGTACAAGCCAAGGACTTCGTTTCTACTTGGTACCCATGCGTGATCCTCTTCATGTTCGTTCTTAAGAGCGCCGCAAATATTGCACTTGTTCTCATCATCGCGCCAAGCGACCAGCCGGGGGTAGACGGCGCCCGTAACCAAACTTGTTGCCTCGTCGATAATCGCCAACCGTTTCTTGAGCTTAATAGCCGTACCTTCGCGAATGAACCCAGGGCAGGCAACTTCGCACTGATGCCACCAGTTGCTTGGATCTTTCGGCGACGGCGCACCCGACATTAAGATCAAGTATCCATCCTCATGATCCTCGCGAACGCCTTCAGCTAATGCGAGCGCTGCTTTGCTTCGTTGTGCTGCTTCATTCTTGATCTTAGAACATTCGTCGAACACGACACCGCGCGGGGCCATCTTTGTTCCCCAGCCCGCCATGACTCTTACAAGACGTTCATAAGTCATGAAGGTCGGGCGTATTCTAATGTCCCATTTGTACAACTCAAGCTCAACTGCTGCAAGCGCGCTCTTAGGGCCGATCCACCACCACTCACCAGGGACTCGCTCCGTTGCTTCATACGCTACCAGAGTTTTTCCGGTACCCATCTCAGCAGCAAGTAGCACACGCTTGTACGTCATTACGTGCGACAGCATGTCGATCTGATGATCGTACAAAGGTCGTCGCGATGTCACGCGCTCAAGGTCTTGATCATACCAGTGGTATGGCGACTCTTCTGGTTCATGTATCTTAGGATCGTAGGCCAGGTGCTTGAGTTGAAACATATTTCGTTGACACTTGCTGATTGTCCAGATCTTTTTATCCGGATGCCAGCGAGCGCCTTTGAAGGTCTTGATGAGGTTAATAGCTGCACGGTTGAAACCAAACCGGACTTCGATAACTCGTCCAGTTTCTGTTAGGTTCCATGTTAACCACTGGTTGCCTGCTCGAACTCGCATATTACTTCCTTTTGTATCTCCCTACAACTCCGCCATAATCATTGCCGCTTCGCCCTGAATCTCTCCGACCGCTCGCATGAACACGGTGTCGGCCCAGCTCTTAAGTCTGCGCTCAGAAGTGAGTACGTGCTCTTCGTGTCGGATGCGATGCCAGTCGATATAGATATTCGTCCAGGCCAATGTGTCAGAGACGCTCAGCTTCGCTCTGAATCTGCCACGCTCTTTGATGAAGTTATTCGGACCGCGTTTCCAGATCATTTTCGTATTCTCGTTTCAGCGCCTTTACATATCTGTCCAGCGCGTCGTCGGCCCAATGAAAGGGTACACTGACCTCCAGTACACGATGTACCTTGTGTACTTCTTGGCCCGAAAGGCCAATCGTCAAAACCCAGCTGCCTTGACAGTTTGGGCAAATCTTAAGGACCAATCTGAACTGGCCGACTGCTCTATACCACTCGTGCTCGTAGCGTGTCCACTTCATAGCGTCTCCTATATCTGGTTGGCTTAAATCGAGTCCAGCGCCCTGTCAACTTGTCTCTTGAGATCGATGAGGAACCACTTCGCCTCATTGGTGGCCCACCTCTTCGCCGTCTTAGGCTCGCAAGCCGCGTGCCACGCTCCGTGTATCACAAGATCCTCATGTCTGACCTCAAGCCATGTGCCACCCGCACCGAGAGTGAGCTCGATGTCACCTAAAACTTTCTTGTAGCTAGACCCTGCACGTGTCCACTTCATAGCACTTCCTCGCATCGGCTCTTAAGTTTTCTGACTTCAGCGATTAGCTCTTTGTACGCCCACCGCTTTGCTGTTTTCAGCGAGCACATCTTTCGTCTACGCATGACGTGTAGAGTATCCCGGCCAATCCAGATCCACATTTCCCAGTAGTCGCGACCCTTGGTTAGATCGGCTACGAAGAACCCTACCTTCTTAGAGTACCCGCCGTCTTCTTGCTTCCAATTCGCGCAAGGCATCATCGGCATCCTCCCGCAGCTGAAGTACAAACCGCTTAAGCTCCTCAAGAGCCAACTTTTTGAACGTACGGAGTGAAGCTTTTGCGATCCATACCTTTGTCACGCCGTTAGGTTCAATGCGCACAACTGCCTCACTGTGGTAGACTTCGAGAATAACAGTGAAGCAACCGACCGTTTTCTCGTAGCCTCTATGCGTGTGTGCCCAGTTCATTGTCGATTTCCTTTCTTAAGGATCGTAGAGTCTTACGAAAGAACTCGTACGCCCAAATCTCAGGATCGGGTATCTTGTCTGTTTCACACTTGAGTTCGGCTATACGCTGCTCGCATAGGTCCACTCCGGCAAAAGTAACGCCCCCAGCGTGGTGCAAATAAAACACCACTAAGCCCCCGTTTGCATACTCAGGGATACTACCTTCGGTGAACTCGATTATTCGAACGTCCTTCGCCTCGAACAATACCCCGTTGGCGAAGAACATTTCGTTCGATGGTTCCAGCGAGACAACTTGACCCTTGACCAGCTTCTTACCTGTATAGGTAAGAAGGATGTCGCTCAGTATTACCCCGATCATGATGGTCTCCGATCTCGAGCTCTTTTAGGCGGCGCCAACGCTTTGATCCTACGTTCGTCTGGGCGCGGCTCTGCCACGTCAACATACACCGGAACAGACCAAAAGCCACCGACTTTCACAGTTTCACCGTGAATGATGGTGGTCGTTGCTCCACACCGGCACTGTCGATATTGCTTCTTTGGAACCAGCATGTCTCCGCATTTTAGGCAGTTAATAAGTAGCATCTCTTACCTTTCTATATGTGTGGACGTCAGTCTCCGAACTCAAACGTTCTTGTTTTGAACACGCCGCGCTCAGCCTTTTGTGTCTGCCTGACGGTCTTGAGCTCCTTGTTGCTCCAAAAGCAAACGACCCTATCGTCCTCGACATCCTTGAGTATCTTTTTGAGTTCTTCATCGCTCAAGCCTTTCTGCTATCGCGTTGAATGCTTCAACAAGCATAACCGCAACAAAGATGAGTACCAGATGAGCGTTGGTCACTAAGGCAATACCGAAGACAACACTCATTTGCAATGCGCGTTTGCTAAAATTCTTAGTAATCATCATCTTCATCCTCGTACGATTCAAGCATCTTGCGTGCGTCCAGCGCGTCTTCAAACTCATCTGTAAGGATCACTTCACCTTCGGCGGCCCGCCTCACCAGAGACAAGTTCATCTCAGACACAAGATTTTGGGCAATTATATTGAGATCATTGTCGAGACTTTCTCTGATTGCGTCTGCAAAATCCGTAGTACGAGGCTCATGCTTTTTGGTTACTTGAAACTCGGTGATCGTAAGGTTACTCACGTCAAAGATCTGACTTGCTGTTCGCAAATCAACCTGTGGAGGAAGATGTGTCATTAGAACATCGCCCTCGCCCAGCTGGGCGACGACATGCCAGCCGCGCTTATTCGCGAATGCCGTCGCGCGACTAATCTCACAATCTTCCATGTTCTCTCTGTCGATAAAGCAGTTCATGTTGTTCCTTTCTTAAGACAGTCTCGTCAGCACTTCGCTGAGTTCTTTACGCATTGTTGCTTTGAAAAACTCTTCGGCTTCAACCTGCGTCCTCGTCATATGAATTTGCCTATGGTGCATTGTCCCTACGGCTTTGCCTTCCCGCCAGACTTTTGTGACCCATTCGCCGTCCCTAAGCTCCAGTAGAGCGCCAAACCGCCAACAGCCCGTTATCCAGGCACCTTCTACGTTACGCCACATCAAATTTTCCTTTCGAGAACGAATGATTTGCCGACTTTACGCCGCCGGTAGAGCGCAAATAGCTCATGAAGCTTAAGAGTATCGAGGAAGACGATGATACGATTGAATAGGTTCCGCAGCTTTTCCGAGTGCTCTCGCGAGCATAGGTCGATAGCCGCCCTTTGCCATGTGTGTAGTCGCCCACTCAGAATCCATAGACCTGAGTCCCCGATACTGTTAAGCTCCGTGTGCTGCAAGATAACTTGAGGCTCGAATGTTGTTGCACAAGACAACGTGATTGTTCTTAAGATCGCTGGATCGCCGCTCCGAAGCACTTTGATTGGATCTTTCTTCACGAGCTTGCACAAGCACTGAATATATCCAAGGATCTCATGTTCTGAATAAGGGAACTTGAGACCTACAAGTTCGCCCATCTTGGAAAGGGCTTCCCAATTCATAACCGTCATAGAGATGGGTAGAATTTCATTCATTGCTTTTCCAGGCAGTTCTTGCAGAAACCGTTAACAAACTCGTGTATACCATTTGCGCAGTTATTGATTTTCTTATGTTTGCCGCAATGTACACATACGAGCAAATTAGTTTGTGCGACTTTGTAAATGTGATAACAAGGATTCTTCAGCATGGTATCTCCTTGAAGCGTCCCATGCTAATAGCCTGGGACGCTTGTCCTGCGCTACAGGTTTGCTATTAGCGTATGGGTAAGACGCTAACGGATCGTATGCCAAGTCATCTTAACCTCCATTTTTAGGCGCCTCTTGAGACTAATCTTGTGGGCGCCTCAGGCCGAATATAGGCCCAAGACGCCCTGTCCTGCGCTATTGCGCAGCCCTGATGTTAGCGTATGGGTAAGACGCTAACCTGTGTCTGTCAAGAATTTTACCCTCCTTCCCGAGCCGGTCTTAAGAATTTTAAGTTAGGTTGGTCTTAAGACCGGGTTAATCCCTATCCGAGCCCTCGGCGGCCTCGACAGGCGCGTCGTCAGTCTGGTCCATATACCGGTTGACGCGTTCCTGTGCTTGTTCCTGCGTGGGCATGTCAGTGATAATCGTGGCAGCTCCTGTGTGGGAAGGTCCATACCAGCGGAAAATTCCGCGTTCGATTAGGTTCGACTTGAAGCATGTTGCTGCACGCTTCTCGGTGAGGCCGACGAGCGAGCCAGCGGCTCGCCGTGCGGTCGGGTTACCGGCGAAGTATGTGGCGAAGCCTTGGTTCGGAACCCAGATGAGGAACTCAAGACCATACAAGTTGCCTATACGTGTTACTTTGACGGCTGCCAGTGCTTGAATATCCTTGAACAGTTCGCCGTTGCGATCCCACGTAACCTGAATACCAGAATCTTCAATGCGCATCGCCTTGGGGCGAACGCACAATGGAATACAGTCGAATTCGCTCGTAAGATCCACAACTTCGCTGTCGTTAACGATAACGAAGTTGCCCGCTTCGACTTTGCCCTCTTCGACTGGCCCTGAGTTTTTCCCCATAAGCTGAATGCGGGGGAGAAAGTTCCCGCCACCCGTGAGGAGTTCGCGCGCTTCAGCGAAGTCTTCTGCTTTTGCGACGACCAGATTTGTCAGTATTGCGAGTCCGTTACTCATTTAATGCTCCCTTTCACGTTATAGAAAGAGTAACGGGCCTTTCGTCTTTTCGTACCCTTCGGTAAGTTTCGATCTCAAGACCCGTTACCCTTATGGGCCCCAGAGGGCCGCTTGTTGGGTCTTAAGATTCGATGTCGCTAAGAGCCGCTTGAGCCTCAGCCGTAGCCTTGGCAGCCACGTCTTGTTTCTTCTTGGCCAACTTGGCCTTACGCTCGGCAGTAGCGCGTTCCTTCTCGGCTTTTGCCATGTCCCACTTGTCGCGAGCGATGTTCACGGAATCTGCGTCCAACGACAGCACCCAGTCCATGACGGCAATGGCTGCATCTTCCGGCGAGTCAGCGTTGGCAGCGAGGGCGCGGATGTTGGGGTAGTTGTCGGTGCGCTCAGCCTTGAGCAACTTCGGCGATCGAACTTTCGCCAAAGGCGTGAAGACGGCACCAGCCGGGTCGCGACCCTCTTTGTTAGCTTGGGCAATAGCGCGGATGCGCTCGGTACATGCAGGAACGAACTCGTCCGAGGTATCCGTCATTGCGCGCTGCATCCACTCAACCTGCTCCTCTTCAGGAAGTTTGGCGAGGCAGAAGGCGTTGACCAGTGGGATCGACTTATCGTCGACCTTAGCCATAACGGCTTCGACCAGCTTCTTAAGATGCAACCGCCGTTGGATGAACGGTGCCGAGACGTGAAGTTGCTGCGCCAGTTCAGGCAGCGTAAGACGCGGGTTGGCGTTGAGCAGTCGGTGCAGCGCGTTCGAGTATTCCGCCGGCGTTGTTTCGACTCCTTGCATGTTGCAGATAATTTGCGCGGTATGGACTTTACCATCCGCGATTTCCAGGATCTGAGCCGGAATTGTCTCGAAGCCGAGGTCTTGAGCGCAGGAAAAACGCTGCAAGCCGTCAATCAGCACGAAGATTTCTTCTTTGGTCTCAGGATCGATTTGACGGGACAGCGAAATCGATTGCATGATGCCGTACTCTTCGATGCTGTCCTTGAGTTGAATGTAGCTGGTCCTCGTACGATCGACGCCTCGAAGCGCTACCGTATTTGGCTTGATTCTATCCACTTGGATATTTGCTACCTCTGCCATATTACCTCCCTGCTTTCTGCGTATATGGGAACTTGCGGCCAAGGCCGCGCATAATAAGCAAGGATTAGATATTGGCTACAGGTACTTCCTCAAGATGAGCAGGACTCGTTCGCATAATCTTGAGAATCTCGTCTGGCGAGGTTCTTGAGGTTCTTGAGGTTCTTGAGGTTCTTGAGGTTCTTGAGGTTCTTGAGGTTCTTGAGGTTCTTGAGGTTCTTGAGGTTCTTGAGGTTCTTGAGGTTCTTTGAGTGCGCGTGTATGGCGACTTCGCCTTTGGTACCTACCGTATTTGATCTGAGCCGGAACTGTCTCGAAACCGAGGTCTTGAGCACAGGCGAACCGCGACAAGCCGTCGAGCACCACGAAGGTTTCTTCTTTGGTCTCAGGATCAACCACCTCGGACAGCGAAATCGGTCTCATGATACCACAGTCTTCGATGCTGTCCTTGAGTCGGATGTAGCTGGCCTTCGTACGATCGACGCCTCGAGGCGCTTTGATTCTACTCACTCGGATATCTGCCATGTTACCTCCCTCTTAAGATTTGATAATGATAGGCACTTCCTTAAGACCGGCAAGTCTTGCCGCCACAATCTTGAGAGTCTCGTCTGTCCCAACTTGGGAACCGGCGCGCTCGACTCTTAGAGGTGAGATCATGCCGTGCTTCCTGTAGAGATTGACGACCCGCGTAAGTTCTCTCGAGTCTATCTGCGTGTGACGAAAGACAACATCTTTGATGCTTATTACAAGCGGCTCAGGCTGCAGGATCTTAAGATCCTCTTCTTCTTGCTGCAACCACTGTTCGATCAACTGATCGAGCTCAGCCTGCTGCTCGATCGTAATACCTCTACAAAAAAATCCTTTCTTAAGTTTTTCGATACGCTTCTTACACGCTTCGATTTTGTCCGGGTCCATTTTAGTCCTTTCTTAAGATTGGGTTTTGGCGGAATCTCAAGATCCTGAAACGGTTTTGGCAGAATCTTAAGATTCTGAATCTTGAGATGCTGAGACGATCTTGGCACAAGATCTGCTATATCGAACAGATCTAAGGTCTGCCCCCCCTATTGCTACAAGTAAAACACGAAACGCTGATCAGAGCAAGAAAAATCGTACTAAGCAGATACACCATTCTATTCTACGGGAAATCCCTCGCGCGCGCGTATAGATAATGATAGCAAGACTCGTGCCAAGTACTCTTTACTATTTTGTATTTAAATCCTTCCCGTATTAGTTGTTCCCATACTGCCTACTATTCATTACCTGTTGCCTTTTTTCTTCCCTTACATTAGAGAATTATATGTAAAAGAGTAGTATAGAGGGTTGACATAAAAGCAGTAATATGGTAGTATGGGTAAGTGCATAGACTGCTAAGCATATCTTATGCCAAGATCGAATCTTAAGACCAACTCAATAGAAAGGACAACTTGATGGCTGTTCTTAAGACCGAAGCGGTATCCCGCTTCTTAAGAGCGAATACTCACAAGGACTTGGCCGACTTGTACAATGCAGGTATGGAATGTCAGGTCAACGTAGGACAAGGAGACGGCGAACGCACAGGTGGTGAGTATAAAGGTGCGCGCTGGGCAGGTTTCACAGATGGCCTTCAGACGTGGAAACCCTTTAGGATTCCCTGGGAAGCCAACAAAGATCCACACTACAGGGACTCAGAAGTTAACTGGGACTTCGACACGCACGTTCACGCAATCGGTATGACGGGCTGGGATTGGCAGAACTTAAGATCGCGTTGGGTAGCTTTCGACTT
>Ga0307928_10003848_pt1 | contig 11459 bp, 8 predicted proteins | sample AceLakmetagen232_FD_201815 | JGI IMG/M metagenome (GOLD analysis project Ga0307928, IMG submission 201815) | Saline water microbial communities from Ace Lake, Antarctica - #232 | ecosystem: Environmental > Aquatic > Non-marine Saline and Alkaline > Saline | place: Antarctica: Ace Lake...
ATGCACGTCGGAGAGATGCTCGACTATCTTTATCCAGACTGGGCTTATCAGAAGCAGAGATATGATGTTCGATCCGGGCAGGTGGATAAATCGAGGATGGTAAGTTATCATCGCGGAGGCGCCAGGTCTCCGTATTCGGTTCACGTAAAAAGCATGTCTGAGTTTAACAACAAAGACGGAATCTCTGCGCAACTGATAGAGAGCGCAAAGAATTACGAAAACCACGTTAAGTCGATTAAATAAAAAATGCTTGCATAGTATCCTTTTTGATTATATTATTACGGTTATCGGGCAAACTTCCCTTTATTGGGGGCTAAACAAAACAGAATGAAGCTGATAAAATGCGAAAACGTAATCCTTACCGAAGAAGGCCAAAGGAAATGTGGTCGCATTCTTGCTGCTCTTACTGATTTGCAAGTTGAGATTCTCCGAGCCGAAGATGTAGAGTCTCCGATTTTTCGCTGTCCAAAATGTCCAAAAGAACAGCGCTGGGTCACAATCAAATTCAACAAAGAAACAGATGGCTTCGACTTCAAGGTTCTCGATAAAAGTCCGGAGCTTACCGACACCATGCAGTTTTCCGGGCGCGAAATCTGCGTTCAGGTAGGGTAAAAATGGGCACAAGCTCAAAAGAGAGAATGGCAAAAAAGCTGGCGACAGCAGCGACTTCGATGGCTCAGTCGATTCCGACACTAGCAATCGCCGAGCCGCCAAGAACGTCGGGGTGTTTTGACATCCGGTGGGAGAAGAAAATCGTTGACGGGAAAAAGGTTGTTTCGTATTCGTTCGAGAATCAGCGCCCATACGTCGAGGGCAAGACGGATCAGCTAAAAAAGGAGTTCACTGACAAGGATGAGTTTCTTGGGTATATTGAAAAGGCTCTCGAGGGCATCCCTGGTGACGTCAAGGAATAGTCTGGATACCAATGAAATACTCTGAGAGAAAAGCTGTCGCTCTTGACATCGATAGATTCCATCGGATCAGATGGATTCAGAGCATGTTCACCAAGTACGAGACTTATTACCGAAAAGAAATCCAAAGGATGATCTCGAACCAGAGAATGTACTGGGGCGTGAACTTTGGTCAGTGGCCCTCCTACGCAGTGGAACGCCTCATAGCTCAAGGAAGAAAGCCCCCAACATTCAATATCGTCGCGAAGAAGATTGAGTCTCAGATCGGAAGCTATTTGTCAAATGGCTTCGATATGAAATACGAAACGAGAAGTGGTCGTATGTCGCATTGGTCTCTGAAGTTGATGGACATGATGTTCTCAGACAAAAGCAATTGTGATTGGGAGACATCTGAGATAGTCGCCCTTCGCGACATGCACTGCATGGTTGGATACGAACGCATGCACATCTCAGATATGTTCGATTCTGATTTTGGAAATATAGCATGGGAGCCATTGCCCCCAACGCACGTTTTTATCGATCCGGCATGGAAAACGCCTTATTCAAACGACGTAAACAATTACTTTGAGTACGGTGATTATTCTACCGAACAAATTTCCAATATGTTTCCGAGGGCTGCCGGTCACCTGAAGGAACTTCGCCAGCGGGAAGAGATTGATGGCATCAATTATGGCGAGTACATGGGTGGCGTCCAGCGGTATCGTACCTCAGAGGAGAAGTGGGGAGACCTCCACCGGGTGTATACGTTCCACTACGTCAAGAATAAAGAGCGCGAGTGGGAATACGATCTTGTTAATCGGAATGCGTTCCCAGAGACTGGGTACGAGTTCGGTTCTGATGAGGACGTCGCCGCCAAGAAAGAATACATGCAGCAGGCTGGGATCACTGAGAACGAGGTGACGATTGTTCGTCAAAAGCGTCGCGTCAAGCAGATTGAAGCTATTTGCCCTACTGTTGACAACGAATTTTTCCTCGCTTCTGGTAAAGATCGGATTCAAACAAATAACTGCAATATATACCCAATCGGAAATTCTTTTTACGGGCAATTCCGCGGCGTTGTTGACGACCTCGCAGATATTCAGTTGTCGTTCAATAAGGGTAAAATGATGATCGAGGACATCATTCAGCGCAGCGCAAAAGGCGCTTTTATCCTTGATAAGGCCCTGACCGGTGGTGATGCTCGCGTTCAAGAAGAGATCGAAAACAAATGGAATGAATCTGCTGCTCGTATCTGGGTGGACGAGGGAGCAACGGCAGAACTTGGGAATCATGGTGGTGTTATTGAGCTCAAAGGCGCTCAGCCAACCCCAGAAATGTTTCGTGTCGAACAAGAGAATCTTACTTTCGCTGATTGGCTTTCTACGATGCCGGCAGCAATGGACTCGAGAACCGAAGGGGCCAACGAGTCTGGGAAGCTGTTCCAGTCGAAGGTTCAGGTCGGCCTTGTTACTCAGAAGTATGGGATGAAAATTTACGAGAGGCATAAAAGGGAGAAGGCCCAGGCATATCCGCTTCAGGCGAAGATAACGTATTCCGGATACCCGAGAGAATTTCGGCGCAAAGGGAAGAATGATCCGCTCGTTATCAATCAGCAGTCTTTTGACGAAAGTAACCGTCGGGTGTTTATCAATGACATTACGATCATGCCTGAAATGACGGTCATTCTCGTTCCTGCTTCAAGCGGGGCATCTTTGCGGTCTGAGCTTCGGAACCAGTACGGCGAGACTCTCCAGTATTTGAATGACCCGAACGATCGCTTGCTGAAGCTCGTTTTCATAAAAGGGATTTTCGAGACCTCTGATCTTTCAGAGGAAAAGCGGGAAGAGATCGATGCCGCAACGAATCTTTTGCTTGGGAATATGGCGATGCAACTTTCCATCCAATACAAGCAGCTCGATGCCCAGTATCAGCAGATGGGTATGGCTCAGGGTGGGTCCCCCGATGGAGAGGATGCTGTTTCTGAAGGGGAGTTTGACCATAGCAAGGCGATTGCGGGCACTCCCCAAGAGGCCAATCCAGCAGAACAACCTAAACCACAAATTGCGTCTCAACCACAACCAGAAGGAGTGATGAATGAATAAGTCGAAAGGTGGTGGAGCTTTGCCGGTGAATGTTCCCCGGGCGAAGGTCCCCAATGGTTCGAAGCAATCGTCCGGCAAGACGAAACATGCCCGCATGACCACTGGCGCTAAGGTGGAAACAACCGCTGGTCTTCCGAAGGGATGCTAACCTCAAAAGTGGCGCAAGATTAGTTCTGCCCACAAAGAGAAGGGATAAACTATGGCAAACGAAGCCTTACTAAAAATCAAGGACCTCTCGAAGTCCGAGGTCATCGAAAAGATGAGGAGTGGAGAAGTCGTTCCTCCCTCGAAAGGGACAAAGGATCGAGACCAGTTCTTCAGCTTTGTCGGAATGACTCAGGAAGAAAGAGATGCGTTCTTGTCCGATGGTGCCCCTGGCGCTAGTACGGCTCCCGACAATGGTGACCCGGTAGCAGGCGATCTTCCTGCTGCCCCGGAACCTGATCCTGTCGGTGATCCTCCGGCGCCAAGTGACGATGCGCTGCATAAGCGCCTTGGTTTTGATTCAGAAGAAAAGGCATCCGAAGCCTACAAAGCAATGATGGAAAACCAATCACGCCTTCAGGCTCAGATTGACTCCTTGAATGCAAGGGGCGGGCGTAATGGTCAGCAGGTGAAGGGCCTTGTGGCAGAGAACGATACGTTGAAGAAGGAGTTGGAAGGGTTGAGGGCTTCCTCGCCATCACTTCAGAGACCCGTTCGCCCAAAGCGTCCGAATCCGACAGAGTTCCCTGATGGGAACCTCGACGAAGGTTATTTGGGGGCTATTGAAAAATATGACTCAGACATTGAGTTGTATGATGTCGCAGCAAGGAAGTTCGATAAAAACGACCTTATGCGTGAGGTGAGCGCAAAGATTCCGGCTCCTTCAGCATCTCCTGTTTTCAATGAGCAAGTCGAAACCCAGAAGGCATGGGACTCTTTCTGGGGGGCAACAATCCCAGAGTTCCAAGTACGAATCGGATTGCAAACGTCTATCCCGGTGAAACGTATCAGCGACGCTTTTACTGCTCTTGACCCAAACAATAAGCGTGCGACTCCAACAGACAGGGTAATCGCAGAGAATTTTCTGAAGAGTATCCCTAAAGTCGATATGGAGAATTACAACAAGGTCAAGATTGCCGTCGATGCCTCGCATACCTTTGATGATGGTGTTCCTTCCTCGCAATACAGAACGATCGAGGGTGCTTTGTATGACCGCGGTCTAATGGGCGAGGGCTCAATGTTTTCAACCGCCCCTGCATCACAAGTGGCGCCAGCCTCAGAACAGCCTCGAACGCCAACAGCGCGAGAGATTGATGAAGAAGCCAGGCGCAAAGCGCAGGAGCAAAACCAGCAACACGTCGCCACGCCTCCGGCATCTGCTTCGGCAGGATCGGATCGGCCTGGGTCTGATGGTCAAACAACCGATGAAGAGAAGCGTATCTATCTTGGTTTGCTTCGAGAGTACAACGCTGCCTGTCAGTATCCAGATCAGCGGACATCTTTCGAGCGCGGAGATCGGTACAGGGACATGATTCGGTTGCGCCAAAAGCTCGGGTTTAAAAGCGCCGCTGTTGTTCAGAAAGGATAGTAGTCAATGTCACTGATCAATCACCCCGCGGTTCTCGATGCTGAGCTCCAGATCGAGACGTACCTGAGCGATATGCGTAGGGGGTATCTGCCGAACGACATCTTCGATCATCTCTCGTCTGAGTTCATCAATCCGACCGGCGACGACGTTCCGGCTATCCCGAACGCGATTTGCCTCAAGCTGTCGGCGGAAATCGACAAGGGCCGTACCTGCAAAGTTCCCCTCGTCAAAGACCTTTCCGCTGCACCGACCATCGGCGCCAACGGCGACCAGAGGACCAACGAGGAGGACATCGAGACAAAGTGGTTCCGGATGGAATACACCGACCTCTCGCATGCCACCACGAACCAGCAGTACGGCATCTACGCCCGCGATAAGGCGCCGTACAAGGTCTTTGAGTATCGGGTCGAAGGTCTCGCTCGGTATTTCAAGCAGTATTTCGGGAAAATGCGGCGTCAGGCCCTTCTCGAGCTCCAGTCGGAGAACCTCGAGGATGCACCGCACTTCAACGCCAGCGGGTTCTCGCCCAACTGGTATTTCCCGAATACGCGCTTCTCAAACCAGGCGACGTATGTGCTCAACCAGTTTGACTGGGTTGACACCATCGTCGACAAGCTGCACACGGCCGGGACCTCTGCCCTTGCGTGCGTGAACCTCAACTACCTCACGAAGCTCGAGGAGTGGGCACGCACTGAGGCGCTGATTGCTCCTCTCGAGTTCGAGGACGGCTCAGACGGCTATGTCGTCACCCTGCCGACCCCGCAGGTCTCGTGGTTGCTTAACACGGTGCAGGAAGGCGGAGCCGGGAAGCTCTGGCGCGACGCGGCCGCCTTCAGTGGTGAGGTGGTTCCCAAGTATCCCAACATGGTCGGGCAGTGGCGCGGTCTGCGGATTGTCGCTGACTCGCGGTATCCGACCCTGACTCTCGGCGGTACTTCCGGAGGTCAGGCCAGCTACAAGAGCGACAGCGGCGAAGACTTTACCATAACCACGAAGTACCGTGGGATGGGCAACGCCGATGACGGATCGAGCGATCCCCGCGACAAGACCGCGAGTGCCAGGCAGTGCGGGTTTCTCATTGGTCGTGCCGGTCTGGTCGAGTGGATGCCCGAGGGCTTCCACTGGGAGTGGGAGTACGAGCAGTACGATAAGTATTTCGGTTCCGGGATTTTCTGCTCGGTTGGCATCAAGCAGCCGGTTTACAAGATCACGGACGGAGATGCGACCACGTACCAGCAGTACAGCTCGATCGTGCTGCCGTTCGCAGCCGCTCCTGAGCTGTCGTATTACACGCCGGCAGTCAGTTAATCTGACGGTGGTCTGAAATAACACCACCCTCGTCGTTGTGGCGGGGGTGGTTTTTTCACAAAGTCTTAACAGACAAAAACAAGGAGCGTGCCCATTGATTATCGTCAAACTGAAAGTCTCTAAAGCGCTTACAACTGAGCATTGGAAGCAGATGGCTATTGGTACAGAGGACCAGTACGGAAATCCGTTCCGCATCATCAAGCTCAGGTGGAACAAAAATCCGATGCACAAGATGGCGGAGTACACAAAGACCCGCGGATTCGAAGATGCCATGATCTCGAAAGATTCGAGGACGAGCGATATTGCAATTTCTTATCGCCGTAACGGTTCGGTCATGTGGCAACAGCCCCCGGGCGGTGTGGGTCCGTTCACTGGAGAGCTCGCCAATACACCGAGAAACCTCAGACGCCTTGCTGCCATGTACGGAGATCGCCTCTTCACAATCATGGATGCCGACATCGACAAGATTGTCCGGTCTATGTACGAGGAAGTTTTGAAAGACATCCCGAAGAATAAGAAAGAGTTCCACGATCGCAGGATTCGCAACCTGCACCGCATGGCAATGGACGATGAAGACAAGAAGTCCGAAGGAAAGGTGGAAATTCCTCTCGATATTGAAAGAATTTCATTGTCTGAGCAGACCCGCCTTGCCCAGATCAAGCAGATGGAACTGGATAAGCGCGAAGAAGCTCTCAATATGCGCGAATCTGCCCTCGGCGAAAGAGCGGTTGATGATGCGCGAGAGGGCGTTCTTCCTGTCGCGTATAGCCGAGCGTTTCTCGGAGATCAAAAGATGTTCGAACTTCGGAGGATATGCACCGAGGTCGGTGCGGTCTGGGATAACAGCACAAGGAAAGACGCCCTCATTGAGAAGGTGATTTCTCGTCAGGAAGGTAAGAATGTGGCGGCCACAGAAGCAGTAAAAGAGACCGCCGAGGCTCTTGACATTTAGCGGAGTACGTTATGCCTACAACACAGTACAACATTGATAGAATCCAAGAGAGAGTCACGAACCGGACGAGAGAAACAATTCGTGACGTTCTCAATGAGGTCCAGCTCATCGTTTATTCTCAGGATTGTTTCCAGACCCAGAGAATAAACTCTGATGGTATGCCGCCACTACTTGTAACACAAGATGGGGTTTATCAGTACGACGCCCCTGAAGAGTGTCGGCGAACGGAGTCGATATTTACCCTCAACCCGATTACGCGGTCCCGGAGTCGTCCGGTCGGGCCGCGTAGGGAGTATTATTTCAGGAGCAAGGGGTATTATGGGGTTCCGGTCGCGACTCGTGATGCGACCTTGGCAGACCCCTTGTGTAAGATAATCTTTCAGGATAATCCGGGCGAGACTACGGAGAATTTCTATCATCTGTATTACATAAAGCCAACACCTATTCTTGATGAGAGTACGCAGCTAACACTCCCGGAAGAGACGCACTATCTTTTACGCAAAGCCGTTATCGCGATGTTCACTACGAGCGACTATGGTGAGAGCTCTTTCGACGATTCTGTCATTGAGCGTGTTTCTAAAAAGATAAGGAATTCACTTAATCGCGGCAAACAGGGGATCGCTGGTCGGACGCCAATTTGTGCAGAATATCAAGATGATTGCAATCGGAGTTATGGGTATAGATCATAATGAAAAACAACAGGAATCCATCGGTTCCGCGTAAAGCTGACAGCATAATCAAGAGGCTGTCCTTGAAGTTCCTTGGTATGATTACAGGGGAACCGGCAAACAAACTTCCAGAGACAGCAGCCCTCCTCAATTACAACGTCATTGATTACACGCAATATTTTAAGGTGCGCCCCGGGTCGAGGTTGTACAGCTCACTTACAATCGGATGGGCTGTCGAAGCTGATACTGATACCGATGAGGTTGTCGTAACCGACCTCGATGGCGATACATTGGCAAGCAATCCGTTTAAGACCGGGGATGCCGTTTATTTCGATGGCGACGACCTTCCGGTTGATATTGCCACAGGTGTTGCTCTTGCCAAAGAAACGGCCTATTATATTTCTGTCGTATTAACATCAACGGTGTATCATTACAAGCTGTATGAAGATCGATCGGATGCTTTGAATTACGAGTCGAACAATATCACCTTTAGTTCAACTGGTAATTTTTTAATTGCCAGAATACTTTTCGGGGCAATTAACGGATTTTGTGACCATGTAAAATCCGGGTATCTTGTCTGGTTAATAGGCCAAAGCGTTTTTATAACAGACAAGGAAATGAGCGAGTTCATCCATGTTCTAAATCTTAACAACGAGAATCCAGATGGAATATCGACGATAATTCCTTTGGATGGATACGCTCTGCTTTATTCCAAACAGGGCGGATTGTTCAAGATTATTCTCGACGAAGATTTCTTTTATATGTTCAAGATGAACCATTCAGCCCCAGACACAAGGGTCGATGATATTGCGGAAAGTCTTGTCTATGATGGCGGTGAGGAGATTGTTGCTACGAGTTCTTTGCAGTATGGTTTTTTATACATTTATGCTGTTTCAAGGATTGTTGGTGGCGGCGCAAATAACACCAGAATGAGTGAAGATTCGTTATTGCAGATGGAGACCGGGACAAATATCGTTCCTGGGAGCGAGCGTGATTATGGGGAGTGTTATTTCAAAGACAACCCTGGCGTTGCGCCGTATGATTCTGGTGACCCACAAACAGTTTCTGGTTTATATAGAATAAAGGGAGAGGATGCGAGAGGGGCGACTCACTTTTCTTTATATCGGACAAAAGATATTGGGACCAAAGGAACTCTTGTTTCTATCAACCGAAGAGATCAGTATGTTTGGCTTGATGATGTTCCTGTTTGCAAAGCGGTCAGTGGCGAGTTTTCTGTGGATGTAGTTTCCCCATACGATGTTTATATGTTTGGCGGTGATGTTGGTGAATATGACTCTGAGTATAACCTTGTCGGGAGTAAGTTTAAGTCGTCAGATATTGGCTCAAAGTTAAGAATAAGTGTTGGCGACGCTGTTGCAGAGTACACTATTGAGAGCATATCTGATGAAATAACCGGCCTACCTGCTGTCAGGTTATCGGCAACGATAGACCTTGCTGATGTTACAAGCGCAACTGCTGGTGATAATACCGACATAGTTGTTGGGACGGGAGAGGCTGAGAATTTTACTGTTGGAAAGTATTATTTGATGTATGGCGCCATAAAATCAGAGAATTTTAAGGTCACCGCCATAGATACAGATACCGATACTATAACAGCAGATCACCTCGATGAAAACTATACATCTGGCGACACAATAAAGAGGGTGTCTGTTAATGGGTATGTTACGACAGCTTGTATTGGAGGGTTTCGTATCTCTTCGGCAGCGCAACACGTTGTATCTGGTAGAAATGTTTTACAAATAACGTCAGGGGATTCTTTCATTTTTACTCCTAATGATAATGGAAGGATAATTTTTCTAAGCGACGGGACTATTAGGCACATCAACGAGGTTCCAGAGGACGGCAACATTGCATACGTCAAAGAGTCCGGGGACTTTGGCGGCTTCCTGAGTGATGGTGATGTCGATCCGGATGACTCAGGAATGCTCGCCGCTGCCATGCAGTATGACAGTGATAGCACCGATTGGGTTTATGAACGCAATTATTGTGACGTTATCCCTGACAGCCCACAGGCAGATGGCGTTTCAAGTCTTCTCGACAGAATTTTTTCTGGTGGGACATTGATGATTCCGAGGAGGCTTTATTATCCGTTCCCTAATGGTGAAATAGCTCTGTCTCAAGACGGGTTTCTCGTAGTCGCAGAGCGTGGTGGGTCAAGATATTATTATACTGATACCGGGGCGAAGCCGTATTGTTTAGGGTTCTATAAAAACCCAGATCAGTCTCGTGCCGTAGTTGGATCGATACAGCACATTATCGGTATGCCGTTTCGAGCTATACTTTTCCTTAAAAACAAAACTGGCGTTCTCACGCTAAACAGTTCCCAGAACTTTGGAAACACAGAGGTCGGGGATAATGTTTTTGTTGTCCCGGAGCTATCTATTGTTGATGATCTAAAGGGTGTCGTGTTGTGGAAATTTATAACCCAGAAAAATTCAAGCATTGTTTATGCCATTACGAGCGATGGGTCTTTTCGATATTTTGACGGATACCAGTGGAGCAAAGAAGACATGACTTTCGTAGGTGGTGTTGATTCCGTTTCTAAGGAGTATATCAAGAGAATAGACCAGAGCAAACCGTATTCTGCAATTTATAGCAATAATGGTGGGATAAAACTTTGGTTTTATAAAAACATCGACGGTGTTAGTACCCCGGTTTGTTTGCGCTTGGCTACCGATGACAGCGAGGGCCGTGGATGGAGTGAGATTGGCGGGGATGATTGGGTCACACCGCACATGGCGCTTGGTGTGTTTGCCATTCTCGATGACAATTACGTTCAGAGAATAATCGTTATCGATGATGATTCAAACACAGAGTTCAAAATATTTGAAATAGACTCTTTCAACCGGGGGAGCTTTGAAAAGCCGTACGCCTTGGATAAAATTGGCGACAAGCCAGCCCTAACACTTATTGGGGAAGAAGTTGCGTGGTACAAAAGGACAAGAGAAGAGACTGTTGATCCGAGCTCTGAAAATTATCGCATACGAATCGAGGATGCCCACGTTTTTGTGCAGCCCGACGACAGGGGCAATAGAGGAAAAACAGGATATACGTCAACCGGACAGCGCGATGCCCAGGAGCTGACGTATAAATCGTATGTTGATGGAGAACAGGTGACTCCAAGCGGGGCAATTAGAGACTTCCCGGAAAATGGTGAGTTGGTCTTTTCTGGTAGGAAGGTAGAGGGCCATAGAATAATGCACGAGCTCTCAGGGACCGCAGGGGAGATCATTGTCACGGGAATAGTGAATAACTACTTGGCGAAGGTCGCTACCGGGTCAGAAGAGCTTCGGACGATGACAGAACACACTCTCCAGAAAGAGCTGTCTACCGGAAAGGTTCTACATATCTGCCGAGACTATCTTGGTATTGTTAATCGTGTCGGCAATGTTTCTTTCCGAGGCGGAACGATTACGATGATTTCAGGGGCCGATGACAGGGAGTTTTCCGGAGCCCAGCTTACAGAAGATATTGCTGTTGACAATTCAGAAATAGCCGGGAGTTATACAATAATAGGTTGGGGGAAGGGGGCTCCCCCTGTTTTGTCCGGTGGCGTGACGCAGTACGGGTCATCACTTACTAACGGATGGTCAATGTATTATGAAACCGGGACCGGATTGGCTGCTGCGCTTAAATTAAGGAGTGGTGCTTCTGGTATTTTTGATATAAGAATTTACAACAAAGTCATTTCGGCAGATGCTCTGTCAGAATATTATGATGATGTTGCCAATCATAGTGGCGAAATGTTTTTGCCTGGGTTCAAGTCATGAGAAACATTACGATTCAGACACCCTATATTGGGGATGCGAGGATTGATTGTGCTCTGGCGAACATATATAAAATCCTTAATGATCTACAAAAAGAAGCAGATATTATCAGTAAAAGCAAGGGGTCTTCAGAAATTGCAGTCACAGATACCGACAGCATAGACTTAACAATCAATGG
>Ga0307928_10003849_pt1 | contig 11454 bp, 23 predicted proteins | sample AceLakmetagen232_FD_201815 | JGI IMG/M metagenome (GOLD analysis project Ga0307928, IMG submission 201815) | Saline water microbial communities from Ace Lake, Antarctica - #232 | ecosystem: Environmental > Aquatic > Non-marine Saline and Alkaline > Saline | place: Antarctica: Ace Lake...
GCCTCTACGATTTCGACCTCAATTTTCCCCTTGCATACGGTATAGGCTACGCGGTTGTGCGGCCAAAACCAGGCCAGGAGGTCGTCGCACCGGTCGAGTGCCAGCTCAGCGTCATCATCAATCGAGAGGAAGACGGCGGTCTCTCCACGGTCGGGGTCGGTGAAGAGTAGGCGTGCCACGTACTCGAAGGTCCACCTCTCGTCCTCTTTGGTAATCGCTGTTCCTTCTATGCGACCGGGCGTTCGGTCGATCCGCATCCGAACGAGGCGCTCCCATCCCAATTTAAGGACGCCACAATAGGGGTTGTCGGTGAGAAAGGTCCGCTGCGCCCACCGTAGGCTAGGAGGAAGTGGTTCGTCGTCCTCGTCGACCGGGCCAAGGTCGTCCAGAATCACCACCTCGGGAAGGTCGTCCGGGTCCACCGGCTCGGCTATAGCGGCGAAGACCTGGCGCTGCTTGCTCACGGGCAGTCCTCCTGGGCTAGAAAGTTGATTACTGCTTGGGGGTTGGTGGCAGGGAAGATGATTGGTATCTCCGTTGGCTCTTTTTTCTCTTTGATGGGGATGCCCCAGTTATCGCTTTGTTCCTGTGCCTCCTTAGTGAAATCCATACCGAAAATGATTCGGTGGAGAACTACGAGACTGCCCGTCGTGACAAACAGGTTAAGGGAAACGGTGTTCGCACTTATCAACACGGCGTAGGGATGGCGGTCGAGTCCGCGCAATGTGACCTTCAGGGACTTTTCGGCGAACATACTTTGGTTCAACAAATTTTGATCCTTTTCTCTCCACACATTTACGCGGTAAATACCGTTCGGAGGATTAGACCCCGACAGATTGACGTTAAACCAGAATTTGGGCCAGTCCTTCATGGTTCCATGTTCTCTTCTTTCTGTTCAAGCGACGCTCGAACTCCGCAGATCATCTTCCACAAGTTTGCTCAAAAGGAGAGGAGCGCTGAGTTTGAGGAGGTTGGCGATACCGAAGAACACCTCTCTACCTTCCGGTGCGTCGGGGGGCCGTAATCTGCCGATAGGACGGCCATATTTAACCCAGAAATATTCGTTCCCCATCATCTCTTCAAACTCGTCCTTCCTCTTCTTCTCAAGTAGGAGATATTCGCTGGGATCGTTGGTCATCGTTAAGATGGCGTCATAGTGTATTCGATCATAATTTAGTGGTGATCTGTCGGGCGTGAGTGCGCCGACGCCGACGGAACCCTCTCTAAGTTGAAGATCGAAACGCATCAGCCAAAAGTAATTGGCGAACTGCCCTATCGCCAGATCGGGAGTTATGCGAGTTTCGGTGATCTCGTCAACGAGGGGAATACCTTTCATCTGCTCTTCAAGAGTTTTGTCGGCGCTGAACGGCGGCAGCACGTAGAGGGCACAGAAGATGTGATGACGGCTTATTTCAACTTTATCCGTTCTCATTGGTCTCCAGTTTGAGCGACGCTTGAACTTCGCAGCTCATCCTCGACAAAGAAATCGAGTACCTCGTGCACCGAGGCAGGGCGTACCCATCTCTTAATCGTCTTTTTCGGTCCTTCAGTTGTGGTGAAGGCGAGGAAGGTATGCTCCTCTAGGACGAGTAGGTGGTCTCTTTCGCCGGTGACCTCGAAGTGGTAGGGTCCTTCCGGTCCATCCACATTGTAGGTGAAACGCCTGCCGCTTAACAACTTGTTGGGGTCGTCTGTGCTCGACACCAACGGGTGTACGTGCATTTCGGGCGCAAGGCGCTGAATTACACGGTAAGTACCATGAGGCAGTGGATCGGAATGGCCGTACCCCGTAGATCGGATTGCTTCGATCCAGCCTCGCTGGTGCATGATTTCGTCGTCAATCTCGATGCGTATATCCTCGGTCAGGTGCTTCACCAGGTCTTTTGTATTAACACCTGTTGTACCGAGCGCCTGTTTCTGTACGGTGACGTTCCATCTGGCTTTTAATCTCCCTTTTAACGTGCCTATCGAATGGCATCGCTTTTCGGGGTCGTCGATCTGGATACTCACATCGAACGTGGGGAGCTGCCAATAACGGCGAACCACTTCCTCTGCGCGTTGCTCAATGGCTTTCATCAGTTCGGGGGTGACCGTCATGCTTCCTCCTCTACCAACATTTCGATGAGTTCCGCTGGCATCGGCGCATCCAGGAAAGCGATGACCGCGTAACGGAGTTCGTTCTCAACGAGTACCTGGGTTGGGCCGCGTCTAAACTGAATGCTGAGGCGTCCTTCCTCCTCGCCGTTCAGCAGGTTTTTCCTCACGAACTCCGCTTCGTCGTAGGTGAGGTAGAAGTCGGTGGCTGGGAGTGTCTTCGTCCAAAGAGTGCCGCCTTCGGCCAAGACGATCTCTCCATCCGCGTGAACTCCCTTGAGTATGATGGGGAGCGGTCTCCTCCGAAGGTGGAAGGTGCTGACCATCCTCTCGCCTTCGACGTGTATCTCGATTGATACGGCCTCGCAACTCACGAGCATGGGCACTCCTCCTTGCACAGGGCCTCCAAGATTTGGGTGTTCATGGCGTGGTTCATCATAACGACGCGTCCTCGGCGAATCGTTTTATCGTCGACGGAGCTGTAAGAGCAAGCGGCGGCCCATCCCCCTTCCGTAAGTAGTGCCGTCAGCCGTAGCCACTTGAAAGCGGTGGGGCTGGCTACCTCTCTCAGCTTCGCCAATGCTTTTCGCACGTTGGCTGCGGAGTCGTTCGGCTGTTCTAGCGTAAGGACGCGACATCGCTGGGATGCCAGAGTGATGAGGTGGGAGGAGTACACCGTCAGCATCCACTTAATGAGCGGTGAGTGGTCGGCCTGCGTCTGCTCCAGGACGTTCGTCGGCAGCCACCCCCATACCTCGGTGCCGATGTCGTCGGGCTGAGCTTCCCCGCGCAACGTCAGATGCCATTCGGCCGTCAGGCCAAACTGGTTGCTGAGGTCTTCATCGATCAGCGGTAGGACGACGGCGATCTCGTTCACGGGCATTCCTCCTCGATAAGTAGGTCCATCACGTCGCTGCTTAATGGGAAACGTACTTCGGCGGCGTAAAGCGGGTATCGGGCGCTCCCTTTCGCGCCGAGGGTGAGATGGCCGTCGGGACCTCCGGCTTCTGGTCCTTCCTCAGAACGGCCTCCGGAGTATTGCATCGTCAGTATGATCTCACCCGCCCCATCCAACAACTCTTCGGAGGTTGGCGATTTGTCTGCGCCTCGCCCGCAGATCAACAGGAGCCAGCCACCGCCGTCCAGCGCAGCGGTGTATTCCAATTTGTGAGTACCCGTACTTTGTGCATAAGAGAGGTTGGGGCGCTGATTTGTCCGTTGAAAGCGGTAGGTGCCAGGTGCAGGTACTATGTCGATAATCTCGTAAGGGAGCACCCATGCCTGGACGCCGATGCGCAGCTTCATCAAATCTAAATCCTTGAAGGACTCGCTCGGATCGTAGATCTTGTTCGTCCAATCGCGTAAAAAAGCGTCGGCTTGGGATAACCGTTGTTTCCAAACACACATGGATGTTTTGTTCATTGGCTCCACCTTTTAGTCATATCCTCTATAACCAGAAGCTCAATTGTGTCGAGACCGTTCGTGGAAGAGGAGAGAACGGCGTTATTCCCGTTTTCAACTTTCAATCTTACTACGCCGCCTATGGGCAACAAGCGTACTCGCTCAGGGCCGCTAACCAACAACATTTTGCGCCCTCGACGTAAAGCCGTCGTGGAGAGGAAGTTATTTTTGGCCTCGTGTCCCATCACACGGTAGGGGCCGTCGTCGGCAGTAACAAAGAGCGCCATAGCATCGTCCTGGGGTGGCCAGACTGCGAAAGTTCCTTTCATGAACTCTCCGCTTCTACCAACGTCCATAGCGCGTTGGCTGGAGTTACTTGGACCAGATTTACGTGAGCGAGAATGCCAATGACTGAACGCCCCGCCCACCGCGCGTTGTACAAGCGTTCCAAATAATGGATCGCCATGCTTGTCTTTAGAAAATGAGGCCCGGTAACGTGGTAAAGGCGTGCACGTGGTACGTTGAGCACTTCGTGCCCAAAGCTCATTTTTACGGATAAAGGGAGTTCTGTGTAGTCGTTGTCGTTACGGCCTTTTGGGTCAAAGAACCTTTGCCTCTTCACGTAGTTGAGCGTTATCGGGTGAGGATATGCCTCGTCGATTCGTAGGATGGGGAACGTATAATCGAGGCGATTCCATAGTTTTTGAAACTCGTTCTCCGGTAGTTCGAGGAAGGCGTGTGATACGACAATGCGCGGTTGTTCGCTCACAACATCTCCTCGTTGACCAATAGCGTCATTGCTTCCGTCGGATCTATCTCGAAGAGGAGTCCTGGGCGCACTTCTTGATTTGTGAACTCGTCGAGGTAATCCGCTATTTTGTTATCGAAAAGAACGAATGATAGAAGTGGCCAGGTGACGGTTTCGGAGAGGTTGCTCTGCGCTTGGATCACAAAGAAGTGCAGATCGGCGGTGATGACGACTTGAGCGCAGTCGAAGGTAAAGGGGACAACGATATCGCCTACCGATACGTACAGTCTGCGGGGGTGGGGTACGCTTGATGACAGTTCGAAGCGGTGTGTGCCTTCTTTGATTGTGCTGGAGGCGTAACCTGCGGCCACAACCTTGGAGTGGTGTGCAAGCAGATTGAACATGGTTGTCTTATGCTGTTCAGCGTACAACAACAATCGCCGTAGGTTGACGGTGTCCTTTGCCTGTTCACTTAGTCGGAGGGTTTTGTCGCCCCATTGCACCAGCTTCCCACCTCTATCGCTCATCATCCCCTCTAATCTTTTCACTTCCGATTTCGACAAGCAACAGGTCGATCATTGACCGAAAGTCAGCCCCCTCCTTTGTCCTCCGCATCATAAATTCCTTGGTCATCTCCTTTGATAAAATCAAAAACATACGGCCATCTTGAAGATGAATTTCCCCCGGCCCCTTCCCATGACCGCAGCAAGAACCTCGCATGTCGATCCCGCCTTCTTGGAGAGCTTTAACCAGCGGGGCGATGCAACGATCAATAAGACAGTCCTTCCACTTCTCCTCTCCAGTGGAACTCAGATCAGCGGGTATTTTTACTTGAACATTCACGTGGTCTCCCCATTCACACATTTAATCAGCCTCCTTCTTCCATCCCGGCCATTGCGGGTGTCTTTTCGCCCATTTCGCCAAATGATCTGGGTTGTTTTGCGGGTGAATACTCCGAAGGCAATCCTCTTCAGCACACGCCAATAATGTTCCGGCCAATGCCGATGGTTCGGTTTGATAGAACAATACATCTGCCGAGCGGTCGTCTTCTATGAGCAGAACTCGCGTCCCGGGTTTAATGGCTACAGTTGGTTTAAGGCGGCGGCACCACGCGAAAACTGAGCCGTCTTTGCGAATAATTCTAAGGGCTCGCATCATTTCCCTCCCGGCTGTTTCCCCATTCTGTGTAACATTTCTATTCTTATTTTTATTCGGTGACTATCGACACAAGCAATCGTCGTAGCAGAAAGTTTTTCCTCTTGCATTTTCCTGAGATCCGAATTCAGGGCCTCATACTTGGCAATAAGCAATTCATTAGGGACATCCTTAAATTCCATCATTCCCTCCCAGAAGGTTCAAGATTTTCTACCCTACGCAGAATATCCATTAGATCGGGATCTACGGATTTAATTGGTCCCGACATGAAAGAACCAGGAATGTCTTTCTTCCCAGCCTTCTCCAGTCGGGCACAAATGCAACTTGGACAAAGCAATCCACCCTCGTTGCCCGTTGGACTTATTTCCCTCCAAATGTATGTCGGGATTATCAAATCGGGAAATCCCGGCTCCCCATAGGGCCTACCGCAATCAAAGCAAGTTCCACTTTTTCTCCGTTTCATCTCTCCCCTCCCGGCCATTTGAAGATTCGCCTATTTCTTTGATGCCGTTTTTCCAACAGGGAGTTCGGGCACCCACATTGGCTGTGAGTAGATCAACCCACCTCCCCGCAAAAGATCCTCAAACCATCTAATGGAGGCTGAATTGTCTGGATCGAAAAAGGAATCCTCGACTCCCACTTCTTCTGTTTCAAAGAAGAAATAGCGCCCGATTTCCGTGGGTAGTTTTGCTTCCCATTTCCCCGATTTTTGCTTACTCATCATCTCCTCCTTTTGTTCGTAGGCTTCTGTTAATTTGCGAAGGAATTCAATGCCCTCTTCCAATGCGGAAAAAGAAACGTCTGCCGTCGCCACTATTGTATCGAATTTTTGGGACGATGGCTCGATGTCGCTCGCCCTCTCATTTACGAAGATGACCAATTTATTCAAAGCCCTTGCAAACCCGGCCTCTAAAGCCATTCCAATTCCACTTGCCTCATTTTCCAAAAAACAGAAAACTACGTCTGCTTTTCGCATCATCTGTAAATTCCACGCCGTATATTCGGTGGGTTTTTCCAAGCCTGGGCTGGAAGGATCAAAAAAGATGGCGTTTTTAATCGAGGTACGGATCTTTTGCCGCCATTCTTGGCTCTTCATTCCACCAGATAAATAAATTTTCAACATTTCCACCATCCTTTTGGAGCTTGATTGTGATACCCGTTCCTCACGAAGACGCGGCTGAAGCCGGATTCCATGTACTCGGTTATGGCTAAGTAATAGCTTCGGTAATTGCCGTAGTCCTTGGGTTCGTAGCCTCGCTCCAGTCCCTCGTCGTAGATTTTTGACTTCAGCCGCTTCGCCAGTTCTACGAAGAGAGTGTACTGAACCCACCGGCACCAGTTGCTACCCATCACATGCTTGCTGTAGATTTTGCGTCCTTCGACGCCGACAAAGAAGCTGTTGTTCCACGGCATCCCATCATCCTCGTGGACGAGGCTGACCTCCCATTCACAGAATTGCTCGTTGTACTTAACCGCCACGAAGCCGCGAAACCGCCTCGCGACGATCTCCTCGATCCAGCCGAGCACCTTCGCCTCGTCGAGGTCGGCCTTGCTCGTGACGTGCATGATGTGTCCCACCACATACCTCCTACAGCCGTTTGCTCACCACTCCGGCTTTCTTGTTCCTCACCCACTTCAGGTACTTCCGCACCGCCTCGTAGTTCTTCAACTCATCCAGCGTGGACGCCTCGACGGCTAGCGTCTTCTCATCCATGAGCCGGTGTACCTGCGTATGGCAGTCGTCGCACAGCCGAACCGTCTGTCCTCGCGCCTCCGCATCGAAGCGCCTCCGAATCGTCTTGCGGCGATGGAGGCAACGCGGCACCAGGTGGTGGCGCGTCAGGTAGCCTTCGCGGCCGCAGAGATCACAAATCTTGTTTGAGTCCATCCAACCATTCCTTGCAGATTGTTCTTACTATGATTTCCCAATCGTCGGTTTCAACTATTGGTCGCCTGCCCTCGATCCAATCGCGCACCAGGCTCACAGGGAGAACGTGCGCATTACCGTCGACCGTCATGATGGTCAGGTGTGGCCGATGATCATCGAGGCGTAAAACAGTCATTCTATTTCAATCCGGTGCATTCGCTCTTTCTTCCTCAGACTAAACTTCAGGCCGAGCATGGGAAGCGGAAGCCAGTAGAGAACCTTCTTCTTTTGATCCCAGAAGAATCCCGTCCAGAGGTCGTACCAGGCGAACAATGGTTTAATTTTCAGTCGTCCTAAGCGCATGTCCTTCTCCTCCACCTACGCAGGGATCGGATGCGGTTGTCCCGTTCAGGAACTTTCGGGTTGCTCACGGTATCTCCTTCCTCGCTGTTCGACTTAGAACTTTTCGGGCACCCCGTCGAGAAAAGTCTCTACCCTCAAACGCGTTGCGCCATGTAGGATCATTTTATTTTTATTGGCTGCGTACCAGCCTTTGGGATCGTAGTTATCGTATGCTTTGCCCGCACACATCCAGTCTGCAATCATTTCACGAATGTAAATCTCTGGCATGGGCAGCGCAGTCAACTTCCCACCGTCACCGATCACGCACCACGCCTGCCAGTGGTGCTTCGCACGCTGATGGTCGAGCCACGCTCGTTTGAAGGCGTTAGCTTGGGCATTCGGGTCGTAGGCACCGGTAGCGTCGCGGACCTTTCGCTTCGTTCCGTCGGCGTTGTAGAAGTTGTGGACGTAGGGAGTCCACTGTCGAGGGAGGAACTTCTGCCAGTCGTGGACGATGCCGATCCACCACGGAACGCCCATCACCCGACAGGCCAGGAACACGCACCACTTGTGCTTCAGTACCATTTTCAAATAGGCTAAGTGACGTTTCATCTTTACGCGATCTCCTCTTCTACCAATCGTTCGATCATCTGCGACGGCAGCGGTGCGACGCGCACGCTTTGGCTGATCCCTGCGTGGTTGGCCGTCATCTCTAATCTTACCAGCATCCCCTCTAGCTGAGGCGGCGGGGTCCACACCAGGCGTCGGATCATCGGATCGCAAAGGTTCTTCCGGTCGGCAGTCTCGGCATAACCCACGTTTAGGAACGCCCGTTGAACACCGCATTCGAGGAGGATCTGACGGGATGCTGCGTACTGTTTTTCGTTCAGACCTTCCGGACACCTGAGCCGGTGAGACACGTCGATGGTGCTCAGGACCTTCCAAGTGCCTTCCGGCTTAGCACCAGTTGTGATGGCCTTGAAGAGCGCGAAGAGCCAAGGGCGCTCGTGATAGGTGTTGGGAAACTCACCCATCATTCTTCTCCAGTGGTGGCGGGGTCCGCGTTTGGCCATTTCCGATCTTCATTGGTCGATCAGCAATATCCCTAAAGGCGTTGGGGTGCGCCAGTTCGTAGGTGGTTGAAATTTTCTTGCTCGTCTGCGGTGCATCAAACCTGCCCTTCGCTCCCTGAGCATATTTTTCGTCAAGTTCAATGCAGAGCCACCGGCGCTTTAGGCGCTCTGCCGCCTCACCGGTGGTGGCGCTTCCAGCGAAGGGGTCAATCACAACATCATCCGGGTCGGTGAGTAAGCGGATGAAAAAGCCGGGCAGGTCGGTCGGGAACCGAGCCGGGTGTGGTTTTAAGCCCTTCTCCTTGCAATAACGGAGGTAGCCATCGTTACTGGCTGCGTTGGGCACGGCAAGCAGGTTTGGGGCGATGGAACCACCCAAATCAGCCATCGGCTGGTCGGGATGTAGGGCGTGGTGCCCGCTGGGCGATGCGCCGTCCTTGAAGTTACGCTTCGTCTTAAGTGCCCGCTTCATTGACTTGCTGTAGGGAGCGAGGACGCGCCGATTGTCGGCTTTTGGCCAGGGAGTAGGCGATAGCCACCAAATGTGTTCGACGGCGTCCTTCAATCGGATGCGCCGGATGTTCGTCCATTCGGCGGGCGCAGGCATCTTACTGGGGTTCCACCAGTACATCTCTTGTGCTAAGTGAAAACCTATATCTTCCACAAGAAGAAGAAGAAGCTTGGCATGGAAAAGTGATCGGGTGGGTACTCCCTTATTCCAAGCACCGGCGATGTTGAGAACGAAGCTGCCATCGGGGTGCAGCGCCGTTTTAATCGCTTCAGCGAAGGGCTTGAGCCACGTGAGGTAGGCTGCCTCGTTGACAGGGGCAGCATAGTCGCGCTGCACACTCGGCGAGAGTAGGTAGGGCGGCGAGGTGACCACCAACGAGATGCTGCTGGGTCGTAGGGCACGCAGCACTTCCAACGAATTGCCTACGAGAAGCGCGCCGTAGTTTGTGTGGAAAAGTTCAACGGCCATCACACTATTTCCTCTTCTGCCAATCGTTCTATTAGGTCTCTCGGTGTCGGGGTAACCAACTCTACAGCGTCATAGGTGAGGTCGACATCGAGATCGCGGATTGCCTCGCCTAGCGATTTGACACAGTGGAGAACTGCTTCGAATTCCTGGTTCTCGTGGTCAAAGGGGAACCCGTTGGTAAACAACACGCGGAAGGTCTCCCCCTTCGTCTCGGCGAAGTAGCCCCAGGCGATCTCCGTGGTTCCCAACACCTTCACCTTCTGGAGCGCCCGCTCGTGGCCGCACTGGAAGCGGTAATAACCCGCCATGGGTGGCGGTTCATGCGACTGGCGCTCGACGTGTGCCTTGACGGGTTGACTCCCTAGTAATTGACGTTCAGCCGTCATCGAATTTCTCTCTCCACCAAATTCTCGATCAGGTCCCGGGGCGTCGGCTCACGCACGGCGACGTAGTAAACCTCGTCGAGGCCCAGTGGGTGGTGCATTATCCCCAGGCGCGGATTGCCCGCCGTCGGCACCCACAGATGTAGCACGCCGTCGGTGATACCCATGATGCGTTCGATCTCGGCGTGGCCATAAGCGTCGCCGTGGTTACAGAAGACGAGCTGCCACACCGATTTCAAGGCTTCGACCGGTTCTAAGGCCAGGTCGAAGTGCAAATCGTGACTCCGGCGATCCTCGTCGTAGAGGATGTGGTATCGCTGGCCCTTCTGTCCCATCGACCACCGCTTTGTCGGTCTAAGGCGGTGGATGCCGTTCTTTGGTATCCGTGACTTGGCCGTTCCTTTCGGATCGCCGTCGATCACAAGGAACGTATTGACCTTAGAAAGGTCGAGTGGCTTCACGGTGTGTCCTCCTCGACCATCTCGGTAAGCGCTTCCGTCATCTTCGCACGGCGCATCCAACACCTGTTGAAGGAATCGTCGTCTAAAAAGACGATCCCCGGTATCTGCCTTATCAGCGGGTGTGCGGATAGCCCACTCACCACTCCAAGGAACGTATAGTTCCGGCCAACGAAGTGGACCTTTTTCATGACGACTGTCGGCTGTCCTTGAAGGTTTGTTATCTGGGCGATGTCCTTTGTTTCGGGGTTCCACTCCTGCACCTCCGTTCGGTAGACGCCTTGCGCCTCGACGCTCCAGGTGTCTCCCTCGGGTTGAAAGAGTTCCACCTTGAGCCAACTCAAGCTGGAGAGAATTATTTCGGCGTTGTGGGCGAGCAATTCCTCGGGCATCGTTGCGTCCGGCAAGTGCAGCAGGCGGATGATCTCGTCACGCGTCATGGTGTTTCCTTCTCAACTAAGTGAGAAAGGTAATCCCATATAGTTGTTGGACACAGCTTTGGCTGGTAGACACCGTAAAATTCCCTTGCGCCGAGTCGCACAATACAACCCAATTCTGGCAGCTTGCCGACAGACATCAGTTTGTCGTTCAGTATTTCCCGACTTTTAGCGCGCCAGACTACTCTGATGTGTTCGCCACTTTCGATTCGCTGCAACGTGGCAACGACCTGGAAGATGGGTGGTTTTTCGTCAATGCTGGCAGTGTTTATCGTCTGTTCGTCATACTGCACGACCGTAAAGAAGCCACGGTCGTGAAGATTCACGATTAGCGGGCCGTCGATAAAATGATCTTCCGACGATTCAAAAATTGTCAACGGTTCTACCGGCTGAAAAGAGCAGTCGTTCATGATAATTCCGGCAAGGAAACCCACGGATTCATCCGTGGGAGGAATTGCCACTCTCCTTTCGCTACGGGCTGTCGTCAATCAGCCTATAGTAGCGAGTTCTGTGCACG
>Ga0307928_10003850_pt1 | contig 11453 bp, 12 predicted proteins | sample AceLakmetagen232_FD_201815 | JGI IMG/M metagenome (GOLD analysis project Ga0307928, IMG submission 201815) | Saline water microbial communities from Ace Lake, Antarctica - #232 | ecosystem: Environmental > Aquatic > Non-marine Saline and Alkaline > Saline | place: Antarctica: Ace Lake...
ATCATATTCTTTTATTAACTTCATTGATCTAGCGTTATATTGACCGATCTGATTCATAAATGCTGCATTTTTGATTACATATTTACGTTGTTCCCAAGTAATAGGCATTTCAACTGCATACGTTTTTTGAACCGAAGTTTCAATATATCCTTCATAGATCCGTTTCTGGTTAGAAGATTTGCCTTCTGTCTTTTCTCCAGCAGATCCTTCACCTTCATATCTGATACGTTTTTCTATTTTTAAGTCTGTCTTTGCTTTTTCAACAATAGCCGGATATTCATCAGGCCACGTTACGAAAGCGTGTTTTGTGTAAATCTTGATGTTCTTTGTAATTTCCAGTGAAAAATCTGGAAACATCGTTGTATTCATAACCATAATATTTTCTCCCTTTTTATGCGGTTACGCCAAATGCATGTTTTAAGCCGTTGATCCTACATTCGACTTTAGCATAGACTCCAGCAATTGATTTTTTACCATTCTCTTCCCATTCAAGCCCTAAGACCTTCATGGTGTCATACGAACTAGATGCAGCATTAATGTACTGTGCCCCGGTAGTTGTTACTATATCAAAACAATCTGCACCGGAAGCAGTCGTGTAAGGGTCCGTTGCAGTAAACTCGGAAATCTGCCCAATAAAAGTTGTATTAGGATCATCCCATACGAAACATGTGTCACCGGCTTCGGCAGTCGTTTTAATCCCACCGTCTGTACCGTCTAACATTCCACCATTAACAATACCGGCAATTCTTCCACCAGTATCACCAAGAGCAAGAGTTCCGGCTGAATCAAAATAAACTAAATCGCCATCTGAGAAAACTTCATCAGCAGTGATTACATATTCTCTACATCTAGCACCATCAGCATTTTGTGGTTTGAAGCCCATTGGCCTATCTGTGTTTGACATGAGTTATCTCCCCTTATGCTGTCACGCCAAAAGCGTGTTTAAGTCCATTAATTCTACATTCGACCTTGGCGTAAGCACCGGCTACGGATTTAACGCCATCCTCTTCATACTCAAGTCCTAATATCTTAATAGCATCCTGTGTATGTGCAGTAGCATCAATATACTGAGCTCCTGTTGTACTAACAATATCAAAACATGCAGCACTTGAAGCAGTTGTATATGGATTAGTTGCAGCAAAACTAGAAATTTGTGCGATAAATACAGTATTGGGATCATCCCAAACAAAGCACGTATCTCCAGCTTCAGCAGTTGTCTTGATTCCACCATCGGTAGCATCAATCATTCCACCGTTTACAACTCCAGCGATAGGACTACCAGCACCGATAACCAAGGTTCCACTTGAATCAAACGATACCATGTCGCCATCAGCTAGAACTTGTGCAGCCGTAATAACGTACTTACGACAATGTTCGCCATCAGCGTTTTGGGGTCTAAACCCAATTGGTCTATTAGTATTTCCCATAATAATAACTCCTTTCAGTTATTTTAACCTATTCCGGAGTTAGTAATTGCTATACGTCAGATATTTTAAGCGGTGATGAAGTCCTTACTGTCTTGCCGATCTTTCCTGAATCAGCTAATTTCTTCATCCTTGCCACGTCCTCGTCTATGTCTTTGCTTCCAACAGAGTTAAGGTTATCAATATAGGTTTGTGCTTCGCTTGAAGTGTAGTTCTCGTTTTTTTCTAAAGTTTCTTTTGCTATATTTTGACTAACTTTGTTGTCCGACATGTACCCACTTAGACTACCGACTGGATCTGTCTTTGATTTTAACGCCATCTGCTCCGCATTTTCTTGCCTTGCATCAGTAACGCTTGCCGTTTTAAGTATATCTTCCATATTCAATTTGCCCTTTTTGTTCTTGAATTGCTGTTTGTCAGCGTAACAAAGGACATAATTGCCTACAGAGTACATATCTTCGTCTGGCGTATCATCTCTAGCAACTTCCAACCATTTCTTCCCGGTTCTAGGGTCTATCTCTATCAACTTCTTTGACAATACCGTCCACCCATCGTTATATGTTACATTCCCATTTCTAACGTTTCGTTTCTTGTCGTTATGTCTAAAAACATAAGGACATTTCATTACAGACGGATCTTTATCTTTTCTACTATCTACGCCAAAGATATAAGTTCTAAATCTTCCACCCTTTTTACGAGCTTGTATATCACCTATACTTGCAGCCAATGGTTTGAATATATCTTCTATTTGTTTTGGGAGTTCTTGTTTGTTCTCTAAATTCTTATTTGGCTTTACTGGCTCTAGTCCAGTTGGCTCAATAATACCTTCTATTAATTTAACCTTACTCTCTTTTATTAAAGATTGCAAGTTTTCTGTCGCAATTTTACGTTGACCGATACTTTCACCATTAAAAGAATACCAAGTTCCTTTCTTTGTAAGAATGTTCGCTTCAACATATTTTTCTATATTTAATTCTTGCATGACGTTCTCCTTTTATTAGTCGTTCATTACCATTTTACCAGTTTCGACATAGGTATTAAGTGATTCATTCAAATCTTGCAACAAAGCCTTACTCTTGATTCCTTGTGATACTAGAACCTTTGTTTGCTCACTAGAAAACTTAGTTCCTTCTTTTGGTTCTGCGTACCCATTATTAGTTGGTTGAGAGAACTGATTCCTAATGATATTCTTTTGCTTCTCAATAATAACGCCATCCGCTTTAAGTGCCATCGCTGACCGTTCGATCAAATCCTGGTAAAGTGCTGGGTCTGCATCCGGATCACTTTGATTAGCTTTAGCGTAAATATTGTTATTTGTTGTGTAAATTTCATTCATCTTCTTGAACAGAGGACTATTCTTGTCGCTAATATCTGGATACTCGGTTAGCAACCGATCATACTCTGGCTTTGATGATTGAACTGGCTCTTGTGGTTTGACTGTTTCTGTTATGTCCGACTTAAACTTGTTAAGCTGTGCTTCCATCTTGAGGTCACGATGTTCGTCTTGTAACGGTGCAACATCAGTCTGTAACGCCTGGTAATACTCTTCAGACGTTATGTCACCATCTTTGAATTGCTTAACTATATTAGCTTGTGTTTCAATTATCTTGGCATGAATAACTTCAACTGGGTCTGGTCCAACTGGTTCTGCTTCAATCTTTATTATCTGTCCAGTGGTAGAATCATACTTACCTAATCCTGAACCCTCAATAAACCCGATAGCCTTTGCTTGTCGTTCCAATAACTCAGACTTTTCTTCTTTAAATACTTTCGTTTCATTCTGTACTTGCTGTAATTGGTCTTGCAACCCTGATATTAATTCCATCGGATCGCTTTTCTCTGGGTCTTGTTCTACTGGTAAATCATCAACTAACCCTTCAATAACTTCCTCTGGTGGTGTTGCAACTGTCTTAAATTTCATAATATTACGCTCCTTTTTCCATTTTTTCTATAACGTTCTCTAATACTTCTCCGGCAATACTTATAGCCCTTACTTCGACCTTTAGTTCTTCTAATCCTTTTGATTCATTAAATCCTTCATTATTAAGCCTTGATACGAATCCTAATGCAGCACGTACCTTCATAGCCTCAATTATTTTATCTTTATCATTCTTGGCAAAATCAAGTATATCCTGGTAGTTAATCGACAATTAAACATTAACTCCTGGACTCAAAGTATTCGATTGCTGCAATACATCACCTGTTTGTGGTGAAGCAGTTAAGGGTGGTGAAGATGGGGCAGTTGGAGGAGTAACAACGCCACCTTCACCGTTAGCAGCCTCGACACTGTTTTGGTTATCAACTGTAACTCTATCAAACATATCATCATAATCGAAATAATTGAGTAGCTTCTTGTATAGCTTATACTCGCTGATATATACTTTTGCACCGGTTTCATCATCCATAATATGAGGCTGTCCTGTGTTCGGATCTATAACTGCACCGTTACTCAATAACATATTTGATACTTGCATAGCCTGTTGTTTTTCAACGGCCTTCTTATTGAATGTATCAGCAGCATTAAGTTTAAAATCGATACCATCAATGAATAATTCTGTCGGTGATAACTCGATCCCTTTATTAAGCATGTTGTATTGGCCCTCTACATCATCGAAGTTTCCGGCATTAATCTGATCCAATAAGGCTGGAGCCTTTGATTTATCTTTAATCCGGTATGCCTGTACCTTTAACTTAATATTTTCTTTCATATTGATTATGTTATAGATATACATACGCTCGATCATCTTAGCCATTAAGTTATTAACTCTCAGCCCGATCTTATTAACTGACTTATTTAATTCATCAACCATTGTGTCAAACTCAGTCGCACTAGGATTAGGAGCAACCTTTTCACCAGTTGGCCCTTTTCGTGTTGTTCGTTTCAACGCCTGTTGGAATAGTGCAAACATTTCACCCATAGAAGATAAAGTATCAAGTCTTGGGTGCATCCACTGGACAACATCCTCAATCCTACGACCTTTCATATCTTTTAATTGGAATATCTTTCTTGGCGTGATCTGCTTCAAGTTTGCTGTATCTTTGAATACATCCGGATCTATAACCATTATTCCCCATAAAGCTATATTAAGGATATCTACGCTATGCCCAGCAAAATTGTTTAACATGGTCTGCAGTGGCAATACTAGTTCAGGTAATCCAATCCCAGCAACATCACCGTCTTTCTCAACAAAGTTCTCTATAATGTACGGATTTCCAGCAATATATGGAGTCTTTTGGATTCCTATCGCTATTAAGTCCGGATCTTCTTCACTCTCGGATAGGTTAATTAAGTTAATCATGTACTTGTAAACCTTCTTAGCCTTATCTTTTTTTATCAGTAACGGAATACAATGTGCTTCATAGATAGTGATATTACCGTCAATATCCCATAAATCAGAAATGCTATCATCATCATAGTCTTGTTCTTCTCCAGCAACAGTATGATCCTTTGCTTTGGCTTCACTTGTTCCAGTTAGCTTAAGGTTATCTGCTACCTTTTTAAGCATAGCCACGTCATACTTTGCACCTTCTTTTGGTTTACCTTCGCCATCCAGGACTGTTTCAAGTAGTGAATGAAATGTTGTATTAATCTTTTCGATTGTCCACTCAGCACCACTCTTAGAGAATATTAATAACCGAGGATCTACTGGCGTAAACTTGTAGACATCTTCCTCATCAAGAATATAATCGTACTTGCTACCCTCTTTACTCTTGCATAGTTTGTACTCACCGGTTGTTCCCCAATTGTCTTTAATTACGAACATCCCAGAGTTTATACCAGTTCTTAATAATTTTTCTACGTTTTCAGTAAACTTTGATTTAAGTAATCCTCGTTGTAAAAACTCTTTTATAACTTCATTCTTCTTGAAGTAATAGTTTGACGTTTCTGATACTCCCCCAGGAATAACCATGTTTAGTAATGATCTAAGGAATCCAAGCTTCTTCTCATCGTCTACCTCAGTTACTTCTAATGACTTTGCAAGGAACTGCTCAACGTTATCTCCGACATCGTTTACTTCCAGTTCACTTATCATGTCACTGAACATCAAATATAAATCATCAGACCAATCTTCTACTGCATTGAATGTTTCAGGAAAGAATACCTTTGCTAAACTCTTCCCATCAGTAGCAACACTCTCGTCACTCAAATACTGTTTTATATTATTATTGATCTTTTCTACTCGTTGCTTGGTGTAATCCTTATTAGCTTCGATTCTACTTTCTACTGCAATCTTGGCTGAAGCTGCAATCTCTGGTGTTATCTTAATACTTCCATCTGAAAAGGTTGTATCCATCGATACCGCTTGTGGAGAAAAAGCCGTACTATTAATATATTTCTCTTCCGCATCTGGATCTAGGTCTATCTCATTCTGAATATCTTTAAAGCTAGTTTGTGGTAACATTAGTATCCTCCCTATATAAGATTATCATCACTGTTGTTTGCAGCATTGATATCGCTGAACTTGCAGCATTTTTCAAAGCATGAACAATTACCTTAGTGGGGTCGATAATACCTAAAGCATACATATCTTTCACCCCATTAATCCTTGTTTGTGTTATGTCGTACCCTTGATTGCCTAACTGTAACTCGTTAATTATCCCGGAGAATCCTTTATTCTTTGCATTATTCAAGATTACCTCGGCTGGATAACTCAACACATCGAGCAACATCTTGTATCCAATACTTTCAGACTTTAACGCTTGCTGTGCTTCGATCATGGCAACACCACCACCACGCACGTAACCCATTTCCTGGGCAGACTTACACGCCCTGACAGCATCATCTACTCTAAACAATGTTTCTGTTTGCTCGGTTATATTTTGGCCACCTACTTTAATTATTGCGATGCCACCTTCTATCTTGGCTATACTCTCACCTATTAATTCTTTAAGATGGTCAGTTGTTTCTTCTTTTAATCTTCGTTTCAATATATTTACACGATCTTTTGAAGAAGGGGCAAACCCTTTTATTAATGTTTTGTCTGGATAACTAATTAAAGACTCACATGTTCCTAATTGCCTCAACTCAAGGTTCTCAATCTGATACCCACTGCTCTCTGAAACGAACATTCCCCCGGTAATTGCCGCTAAATCCTCGTATATCATCCTATTCTTATCTGGTTTTAAATCTGCTGACGGCCTTATATGGACCATTAAAAACTGCTTAAACTCCTGATCTGTTATGTTTCTCTTCATTACGGCTAAGACATCACCACTTATTTGAGGTGAGATCAACACGAACTGAATCGGCTTATCGTCGTTCTTTTCCTCTTTTATCTTCTGGAGTATTGGAAGGAATACACTAAAATTAAAGATATTCATGTCTGTAATAAGTATGTATGGATTATCAAACCTGAGATATAGATCCTCAACATTAGCGAACTCTCTCGCCTTTATCCCAATATCTAGCTGATACCCTTCTTGATACTCTGCTTCGTGTTGGTCATTCGGTGATCGTTGATGTGTGACCATCCCATATTTGCCAGTTTTAAATACTGCTTCAGCAATTAAGTCTGCCAACTTAGTATCGTTATTCGTGGAGATCCTGGCGATATTCTTTAATGATTCAAGGTCCAAGTCCTTCTTTGATATCGATTCAATATACTTAACTACATCCTTAACGGCTGCTCTGATCCCTTCAATTACTTCATTCTGTGAGTATTTGGCAGCGAATAGATTACGACCTTCTTTGAATATCTTGTACGTCAATATACTTGTAAGTGTGGTTCCATCCCCTGTTTCATAGACTTGTTTACGTGCAGCCTGGATAACAAACTGAGCACCATTATTCTTGGCTTCATCCCGGAAAGCAATCATACTCGCTACGCTTACCCCATCTTTAGTTACAGTTGGATAGGGATTCTCTGCATTCTCTTCATACATAACAAGCTGACCTCTTGGCCCCATAGTACGGCCAACTGCATCATGTACAGCCTTTACCCCAGATTCAAGCTTATCAAGCATTTCATCGTTGTATATTATTTCCTTTGGGTAATGTTCGTCTACCATTTAGGTTGTCTCCTTTACTATTCTTTTCCCGTCTTCATCAAGACTTATTTGATAATCTTTATAGCTTCCTTCAGCAACTTTATTAAATTCTTTAGAATACCCAATATACTCAAATGACCTTGCGTTATAGTTAAACTCTCCCTTTACTATAACTATTCCATTAAATATCTTTTTTAACTCCGAATCCGTTGCTCGCAAGATCATTATTTCTGTTATAGTGAATCTTCCAGATCTACGTTCTAATAAAATGTTTTTTTTTCTAGTCATTTCTTCAGTAACATTTTTATACATTTGCATTATGTTAGCTCCTTAAATGCTTCGCTTTATCTTCTTCGGTTCCCTTCTTCATTAGAATAGACTTAATATCTACAACGATAAGATTGAGCTCTTTAATCTCAACGTACATCCTGGGATCAAAATAGACTTCATCTTCTTTCTGTATATTATATTTGTCTGAATTTTCTGGACTGATTAACTTCACTATGCCGGTTTGACTTGATGGAATATAGAACTCTTTGTTTATCTCTATCGACCGTTGCAGATCATCCCGATCATCGATTAGTTCTAAAGCTACATCGTCCTTGTGGTACAGCTTCATAAGTCGCAACCGTTATTCATGCGAACTAATGCATCACCTAATACATTAAGCTTTTCATTAATACTTCTAAGCGTATGTGCTAAAGGACTAGAAACTTTATCCTGTTTTATATCTGGTGGTGGATCACACGGTTCATTTACTATCGCTGATCCAAATAAACCTAATGTTCTACTAAATTTATCCTCTAACCTCGCAGTATTATTATTCAGATTATCTATTTCAGTTGCTATATCTCCTGTTTTTGGTGATACTTGTGCCTTACATTCTCCAATCATTCTATTCTCCTTTTTTTTCTTTTTCTTCGTGACAACCACAAGCTCTATCTCCTACCTTCATCTTGGGGTAGAATTTACCTGGAGCCGGTGGAACACCATAACAATATCCTTCTGTCGCTGGTAATCCTGTGTTTCTATTGGGGTATTTTAATACTAAGTGTTTACATGTTCCGCATACTTTACTTGCCATTGATACCTCCTATTTGCTTTGCAATAAGCTTAAAGTTATACAATAACATAATAAATTGAAAAATCAAAATATGTTGTTTTTATGCTTTAATATACTTTGAATATGTTTCGTCCAGGAAGAGATTAGAATCATCCTCTGGCATCCATTGTTGCCACTGACTACACCATGAATTGTCTATGCATACTCGCTTACTTAACTGGCAGATACCTTGTGTATCATCCCTATGTTCAAGTTTGTAATGCTGACATATCTTACATACTTCATGGTCTTTACGTTCGATTAACTGATAAAATGATTGGAAGGTTTCGTTCTGGAATAGGTAATAAGCAATAGACAATACTATTACTCGATCATCAAAACAGCCGTCCTCGGCCTCTGCCTTGCCATTATCTTTGATTATAAACGTAGATATCTCGGATACATCATCATCCAGTAAGTTTGGGATCACCTTCTTGATTAACGCTTTCGCCAGTGCATTGATAATCATTGGCCTAGTTTTTGGTGTTGTTCTCCATCCCATTCGTTTATTCGGATCTCTAAAATCTTCATCTGGTGTTGGCTTCACTACTATGTTATGTTCAAAGATTAAACTATACGGATACTTCTCAACGTTTCGGAGCTGTGTTATTGCACTATGACCATGATTGTTTGCTTCACATATAATTAAGGCATTGTTATACATCCGGCCTAACTTAGCCATAATCGTTCCAAATAGAGCGTGTTCAATGTGACCATGCCACTCTGCATCTTGTGCCCATGTTCTCCGATTGAATACTTTTGCAACCGAGAAGTCACCTTTAGCCAATCCCTCAGACACATCACACATAATCACGTACTGCCCAGTTAAGTCATACTTGTTTATTATCCTTAAATTACCCTTGTTGTTCTCTGTTATTTCCTCAGTATCTTCAAGTAGATCACCTCTGAATCTTACCTCTGATACCCTTTTAACCTCATAGAATCCAACCGCAGCATTGTCAAACCTTGGACGGCCTGAAGCAAGGAACGCTTCTTGATACGTTCTCGGATACTCTTGGTTTGCATGGTCATTCCCGTGTTCAGCGATAATATCATCACGTTTACTCTGGGTGAAATCCGGATCATCCCAACAACTAACGAAGAATGATTTATACTTTGTCTTACCATTTATTGAATCCATCCACATCTTGTAGTGTGGTCCTCTACCATTTGCTGTCGTGATTCCAATCAACTGCCCACCTGATCGTTCAAGTGTTGGTGCAATAGACTTCATAACTCGGCCTAACGTTGTCTTGGCTTCTCTGGTCGTATAAAACCCCATTTCATCCAGGATAACCCTATTCGCTGTCCGGCCACGTCCTTTTTGTGCGGATAACGATACTATACTCGATCCACTTGCAAAGATCATTTCTTCGCCAGCTTCAGCACCCTTCCTAATCTTGTTGTGGTGTTTCAATGCTACTAGGTACTCATATACCGCATCTACCGGAACACCTTCCTTCTTCATATACATTAAGTCTGTTGGTGTTGGGATCTGTTGATACATGCCTCTGATTCTGTCCAGCAATACGCTTGCATCATCACCTGATATAGATAAAGCTAACGTTGTGAAGTTCTCCAGTGATAACGCTTGAATCAAACTATCAGCACCGGTAAGCTGCGACCAACCTACTTGACGTTTCTTTAATGCTAACAGTTTCAACTCAGCATGCAGACAGTGGACCCACTTAACCTGGATAGGCCATAACTTGAAGTCGATCCATTGGCCAGACAGTTTATCCCATAACTTGAGCCGTTGTATTAGTTCTATACTATCTACTAGTTGCATCTAATCCTTTTAATATCAGCTTGCGAAATGTTTTTATAAACGCTTCACTGGTTTTATTTATGCAAAACTTATATCGTTTTTCTTGCTCTCCCACCGGTGGCGAAACATGACCTTGCTCGGCTGTATCCACTATGAACGTTGGTTGTTGAGAATACAACGGTTCTTTTCAATATATTCAATAACATCAAATACCATCTTCATTTCAACTCCTTATTTCTTTACGTGAGGCAGGGATTTGACGAGAGTATCCATCGTATCTGAATCGTTCCCTGCTAATACTTACTCGTATAGTCACCCTGCATGATCGCTTGAGTTACGGGCTCACCTTTCCTGGCCTTCACGATCTTAGATGAGTCAATTGCGTCTACCTATTCCGCCACTCACGTTATTTATTATAGCAACAATAACATATATCCAAAACGCAACAATGCTTGCTATTATTAGCTTATCCATTATTTTAACTCCACCATGCCAATCTTGTTCTGGACGGCTTGCAAGAACTGGTTCAACACGAAGGTATCCCCCTTCTCGTCTTTCCATAAACCTTTATAAACGCCCAGTTTCTCCAACGCTGGAACTTTGTTGTGCATTTCTATTTCAATATCATTGTCAGTATATTCAGGCTTTCCGTCCTTGTCGTAGTGGGTCCTTGATTTCTTTTTAAACTTCTTTATTCCAGCCCTAACACTTTCCGGAAGATCCTCACTCGCCTTATATCTGGTATTTCCTTCTTCATCCCAGGACATCACATCGGTCAAATTTGACAGCCCAATGCCCTTTAACTCCTGTATTATCTCCTCAGACTTAATTTCATGCTTCTTTGCAAGCTCACCACGCCCTTTTTCGATTGCTTTGCATACCCTAGCACTACTTGATAGCCTGCTTGCCATTGAATCTAAGCTCTTTGTGTCCTTCACGGTATACCCGGCAAGCTTATAAGATTCTGCTTGTGTTTTACCTTCAAGTCTAAAGTTCTTAAACTTCTCTTGCATTGGTGTTAGTTTGTTATTTACCATTTATTTATCCTTTTTGTAACCAAATCCTTGTTTAAATTTTTTCATTTCTTCCATCATTTCTTTATGTGCATATTTATACCCATCCATAAAAGATTCAAACTTATCTTCTGGGTTACTGCTTTCTTTATATATGA
>Ga0307928_10003853_pt1 | contig 11444 bp, 19 predicted proteins | sample AceLakmetagen232_FD_201815 | JGI IMG/M metagenome (GOLD analysis project Ga0307928, IMG submission 201815) | Saline water microbial communities from Ace Lake, Antarctica - #232 | ecosystem: Environmental > Aquatic > Non-marine Saline and Alkaline > Saline | place: Antarctica: Ace Lake...
TCGTCCAGCCGGCTGTCGTCCACCAGGTAGCTCCGGTCCTTCTCGTCCTTCTCGCTGAAGCGGTAGCCCTCCAGCTCCACCAGCCATCCGCAGCCCGTGGGCTCATTCTCATACTCGACATCGTACTTGACGAGCATGGGCATTGAGCCACCCCTCTTCATGGGGACAGGGAATGTATTGGTCTCGGAGGACATACGTTTCTCCTTGATAGGGTGTCTTTTCTAGCCGTAGTACCACTCCACAACCGATTTGAGGCCGCTTGCGGCACTGATGGGTGCATTCCTTATGATGTCGACGCATCTCTTGGCTGCGCCGCCCAACCGCCGCCCTGCGGTACCGCACTTCATGCTCACGGTGTACAACTGCCAGCGTTCACCATCCATAGGGACGTTGACATCCTTACCCCCAAGGGTATCATCGAGCAGGTCAGCGAACACCGCCCGCGGCTCCGAATCGTATGCCCCGTAGCTTGACAGTTCGTCCTGTAACGATTGAAATCTCTCAATGGCGTTCTTCAGCAGTTCCCCGTGCTTCCCCATATTCTCTGGACCACTCATCGCTCGCTCCTCGTGAAGGTTCTACGCTACAGTCTTACGGCTGTACCTGGCGTGCCGGAAGACCTCCCGGTACGTCCTGGACCCCTCGTCCTTCTGCTCGATGCGCACAAGGCAATGGTCGAGTAGGCCACCGCCGCCCGTGCTGCGAGTGGTCTTGATGACCAGCGGTATCTTCACTCGCCCGGTCGACCGCCCGATGAAGCCACTCTCGATGTCTCCCCACGGTTCCCCTGTCTTGCGGTCGCCGTACTCGAAGCGCAGACGCACCTGCCTGTCGCTCTGCCGGGCCGCCTCGATGAGGTCGACCACCACCTGCGGTGTACCTTCGTGGTAGGCTGTACCGTTCACTATCCTGTTGTACTGCTCCATCGTAGCCCCCTAGTAGTCTGATGGGAACAGGAATGTCCCCACGTACTTGTCGCCGTAGTCATCCAGCTTGAACCAGAATGTCTCGATGGGGAGGCTCTCCGTCTTGAAAAGGACAGTCTTCTCGTCAAGCACGCTGTCGGTAGGGAGGTCGTAGCCTGCCGACCGTATCTGCATTACACCCTCCTCGGGCATCTCAAAGATGAGCATGTCCACGGGGTGCTTGATGAGGCACTGCACAGCCTCTTTCGTATACATGGCGGCTTCGAGGCCACCATACTTCTCGTTCCATGCGGCCGTAGCGACGACCTGCACGGGTTTGCCGTTTACCTGCATGATTCCTCCAATGTAGGATGTAGACTAGATGCTTACGCCAGGAGGCTCTGGTGTTGGTGCCGGCGAGCCTCTGCCTGCTGGGCGACCCTCTTGATGCGTCGCCATTTCAAGCCGCCCTTGATGCGCTGTGCTTGCGCAAGGATGGTGGCTTCCTCCTCGCAGAAAGCCCACACGACGTACTCGGGGCCTCCGCTCTCGAATGATACCGACCATTCGTACTGCCTCATGTTGTCGATCCCTTCAGAGTGATAACGATGACGTTCTCACTGGGCTTGTGCTGAATCCCGTATAGGTCGCAACCGCAATCATCACGGTCGCAATCCTCACAGGTGGAGCACATCCCGGGTTCGTTTTCAATCTCGGCATCGGGGAACTCCTTCCGGAGCCTCTCGACGATGGCCTTAGGATCCATAGACCCTACACACTCTCTTGATGGCCCGGGGAGGGCAACCTTCAGCTTTGCAGATAAGAGCAATCACCTGTACCACGTCGTGGGAGAACACACGAAGGTTGATGATACCCTTGTCGTGTGTCACTGTCGCCCTGTACCATCTCATACGCTTGTGAGAGATGGGGTGACGTACCGCTTGTGCTCCCCCCTGCCACACCGCCCCCACGAAGAGGGTCAAGATGCTTAAGAGGCACAGGTACTGATTAAGAAGAAGCATGCCCGCTATGAACAGGGCCACAATCGCCATCGCTACGAGTTTCTCTGTCCAATTCATTTCAATCCCTCCGCGCAGGTCCTGTGGATGTATGCCTTGAATGGCTCACCCGTCAAGTCGGCGAGCATCTCATTGGAAAGAGACACTCTCTGGCAGTGCTCACACTGAAGCAGTATCGCTGCCGGCGGATGCACCGGCACCAGCAGCCGGAGCCCGAGGTTCTTCGCAACAACCTTCATCTCATCCACCCGGCTGACGTCGAATGCTATCTTCATCCCGTCTCCCACCAGCAGCGCTGTGCGCTCGCTTGTCCTCGTCTTCAAACTCATGGTGTACCTCCTACGGATGGGTGATGTAGCTGTGGACCCCGTGGAACTCCTCAAACGGGTTGGGGTTGGTGATGTCCACCTCTTCCCGTGCCTGCCTCCAGATGCGCTCTAAGGCAGGGCATACTCCAATGTCCTCGGGAAGGCCCGCTTCACGTGTCATCCGCTTGACGGTAGCCCTCCAGAGGTCTCCTCGTCTGATGCTCTTGGCAAGGAGCCTGCACGTCCGTGCCTGTCCGTGGTTGTGGGAGGAATCGTACCTCGCGGCTATGTGTTCCCAATCCTCCGGAGTGGCGGCCACAGCCTCAAGCTGCTTGATGTTCTGCCACTGATAAAGTGGTATCGGGTAGGTGTCAGTCACGATTCTTCCTGTCATACCACAGAATCATGGATTCGAGCGCCTCGGTGTACTGCTCGGAGGCCACATCGATGCCCGCCAGGGCCTGCACTAGAGTGTACTGTAGAACCTCGTCCGGGATGTTCTCCCCTTCAGCGTACCCCATCGCCTGCCCGTCTTCGTCCCCGGGCTTGATGGTGAGGAGGAGGTGTCCGCTACAAAGGCGGTGCACCACGGTGCCGTCCGGCATCCTTGTGGTGGTAGAGCGGGTGGTGGGGCGCACGTGCTTCCACGGCACCGTTATAAAGGGGGGCTTGGTCTGTCGGCTCTCGAAGCGCGCCGTCACGTTCTTCTGGTCAAGGGAGAAGATGCCATCATCGTACCCCTTCGGGATATCTTGAGGGTTCACGACCCTGTAGATGACACCGCCGTCCTGTGCATACGTTTCCTTGTCCATGTGGACAATGGGTAGTCTTAAGATGCCCATGTTACATCCTTTCGATGAATTCATCTATGGAGGAGGCGCCCTCCACCAGCGACGCGACATCAGCGACGTCGTCGTGTGAGACAGCCCTCGACCGCTCCGGCTCGCTCGCCGGCTGCATCGAGGATGTACTGTAAACCTTGTCCCTGAAAAGCGTTGGCGTCACCAGGCAGGCCCGGTGAGCTCCCTCGATCCCCTCGAAGGCGGACAGGAGAGTCTCTGCCTCTTCCTCGGTGGCCTCTTTCACGTACATCAGGATGCACGCGGGGCGCACCAGCACAGCTACACTTGGCATCGGGAAGTTACTGATGACCTCCTCTGCCGCCTTCTTCACCTTTGCCATCTCCATGCCCTCGAAGTTGCCCTTCGACATCCAATGCAGGTCGAAAGAGAACTGCTTGGACATCTGCTCCAGGTCGTCCCTGAAGGACTCAAGCTCCATCCCTCGTGTGCTCTCCTCCGGCAACAGGATGTAGACAACATCCTTACCAAAAGGGCACGGGATGGCCACGACGTCGCAGCAGGCCATGGCCCAGCCGATGAGGCCGCCAGGGAACTTCGCTGCGATGACAGAGTTGATGACCATTCCTATCTTGAATGAAGGCATCATGCCCTCCCTTCTATCCTATGAGGCTCTTCGCAATATCCTTCATGCTAATCACGTAGGCGAACTGGTCGTCCAGGCTGAAGCGGACGACAACGTGGTCGCCCCCCTCCAGACGATGCTGGATGACCTCGTCATTCCCGAGGGCGAACCACAAGCTGCACTGTCCCTCCGGGGATTTGATGAAGACCCCGTGTGTATAGGAGGATGTACTGTTGGCGTTGCGCTCAACCCTCCCGATGGCCACGAACAGGTCCCCTGATATCCTTGCCGTCTGTCCCTCCGTGTTCTCCTGCTCCTCGCGGGTGTCTTCGATCTCTCCTCGGTCGATGGTGCCTTCTTCGGTGATTCCCAGCATCTCTGCCTCCCGGTTACTTTTTAGCCGCGTTGCCTATCACAACCTGTGGGGCCGTTGTCTTCTTCAGAAGCCCTGTGATGAACGCTCTGCCTCTCTCAAGTGTGGGCTTGGCAATCTTGCCTAGCTTCTCCACGAAGCCACCAGAGACGTGTACAGCACTCTTCTCGTCCACATCCATAGGGAAGTGGGCCTTGTATCGATCCACATCCAAGACAGCCACCTGCACAAGGTCGGGGCAGGCACTCACGATGCGGGACAGGTCACTCGGGGTGAGACCCTCCTTCAGACGGACGGCGAACAAGTCCGGGTTGGAGGCGGCCTGCAACCTGATGGCTTCCTGGCTGGCAGTGACCGTCTTCGCTACATCCTCCACGAAGAGATCGTCGTAGTCGCTCCCGAAGACCTTCTTCAGCACAGCATCAGCAGGCTCTCCGCCTATCGCCTCGATGGGGTGGCTCTGTGTACGGAAGGAAACCCGCACGATACCATCGTCTGTGTGGTACTCATGGCTCTGGAACCACTCATCTTCCTCACCATCGGCGAAGAATATCTCTGTGGATTCGGCGAGGATGGCCTTCTTATCGCTGTCCAATGCCTGCTTGGCTGTGTTGGTGGCGGTGTGATGCTCCTTCGCACTTGCCGCAAGAGCCTTGACCTTAGCCAGCCGCTCTTCGTCCTTCATAGTGTTCTGGTCGATGATCTTAATTGACACGTGAAACCTCCCTTAAAGGGTAATGTACTAAAATCAACTCATCAAGTCAACCCTCAAGGGGCATCACCCGAAGGCGATGTCCCCGAGGTCGATGTCTGTTGCGAGCGGCGCAGCCTCCTCGGGGGCCGCCGTCTGCTCCGTCTCGATGACGGGGGTAGGTTCTACGGTAGGTGCTTCCGGTGCCGGCGCCTGACCAGCAGCCTGGGGAGCTCCCTGGGACGCCGGCGTCGCTGCTGGCGTCGAAGGCTGAACGGTAGAGGCTGTTGCCCCGCCCGCCTCGTCCCTCATCTGCTTCTTGGCCTTGGCCCGGATGTCCTCCTCGCGCCGCTCGGCTTCCCAATTGTCCATGATGGCGACTGTGAATGCGTCCGTGTACTCTGGCATGACCGTGAAGAAGCCGCGCTTCTCCATGGAAGCGAGCCGTATGATGCGCTCGGCCTTCGAGTACTTGGTCACGAAGCGGGTCAGCAGGCTTATCCAGCCGCCGAACTGCGAGGGTGACAGGTCAGTGCCATGCTTGGCATTGATGGCATCCACCACGGGCTGACAGTCGCCTGTGTCGGTGAGCCGCTGGTTGCCGTTCCACCATATGTTCATGGCATCACGCGCTTCCTTGGTCAACGAGTGCTTCTTGCGAGCCACCTTGGCGACCTTGTCCTTGAGCCTGCGGAACTTCCCCTCCATCTTGACGGGGGAGTGTAGGGTGGGAGTACGTCCACCATTGACCACGACAGTCTGCCCGGCGACTTCCTTAATCACTTCCACTTCCACGACCTTCTCCGGTCCGGGAACCTCGACCTTAACCTCAACCTCACGGACGGCGAAGAAGGCTTCCACCTTCTCCTTGGAGTACTTCGCCGTCAACTTGGCGTATCGTTTGTCTTCCTTGACCTTGGGGTCGGACTCGGCCATGACCGGAAGCAACAGACCGCCGAACACCATCTCCCACGGCTTCAGCATGTGGGCATGTTCGGGAGTCAGCGACGCTTTCGACAGTGCCGCAACGACTTCCTGGATGAGCTTCGTGTCCATGTGGCCTTCCCTTCCATTTGAGTATGTATGGTATATCCTCTTACACGTTGAAGCGACTGCGCACCAACGATTCCTCGCCCTTATGCGAGTTGATGATCTCCGTCAACCTACTCACCAGATACTCCCCGATGCCCGCTGGGTTCAGTCTGATGTAATCATCCCCGAAGAGATGGGACAGGTCACACTGTACCCCAATGCCGATGACCACGATACCGATAGACCGGAGGGCCTCGGCAATCTTACGGCAGTAAGGTATCTGACGCTGACGATCATCGGGGTGACCATCCGTAAGGACGATCAGCACCTTCTTGGGTTCCTCACGTACCGATATGCTCCGTGCCATGTGTATCATGGACGGTGCAAGGTTCGTTGAACCGCAGGCCCAATTCTGAAGACGACCCATAGCGTCACCTATCCAAGGTTGATGCCATTCCTTGATAGGAATGTGTGATGCAGCAAACCCGGCTACCTCGAAAGGCACTCGCGCCTTGTTGAAGTAATGGGCCATCCCATGTACCACGGATAAAGACAAGTCCATCTTAGAATCGTGATCCATAGATCCGCTGTAGTCAAGCAAGAACGACACCGCCGCCTTACCCACGGCACTCTTCTTGCGGACTTTGTACACGTCCCTTCTTATGTCCATGTGGTCGCTTATGATGGCAGGCATATCATACTTGCCTGCCCACTGCCTACGGTGAGTGTGCGGTCGATTGCGCGCTACCATAAGCTGTGTCATGCGTGCACCCGCTGTCCCAAGAAGAGCGATACCCGCATCCCGCTGGTCAGATGTATCCATAGGCCAGATAACCCTGTCGCAGAGTTTGGGTTCGTATGTTTCTCCCATGTTGTTCACAGCATCCATCGCCGCTTCCGATATGGTTTCGACCCCTTTGTCCTCCAGATCCTCAAGAGCCTTCTTCGCCTCTTGGTCAGCCTTCTTCTGCTCGTCATCGGTCAACGGGTCCTTGCCATCGCCTGCCCCGTTGCCGCCACCATCATCATCCGAGGAACCTTCTCCGTCCTCGTCATCACCTTCGTCACTCTTGTCACCGTCCGAGGAACCTTCTCCGTCCTCGGTACCCTCATCGTCACCCTTGTCACTCTTGTCACCGTCCGAGGAACCTTCTCCGTCCTCGTCACCGTCTTCGTCACTCTTGTCACCGTCCGAGGAACCTTCTCCGTCCTCGTCACCGTCTTCGTCACTCTTGTCACCGTCTGAGGAACCTTCTCCGTCCTCGTCACCTTCGCCGTCCTCGTCATCCTCTTCCGAAGAGCCTTCTCCGCTCTCGGTATCTTCATCGGCATCCTCACGCTTCTTGGGAGGACGCTTCTCTCTCTGCTGATCTTCAGCCACTGTCTGGAGCATGGCCTCCAATGTAGCGTATATCTTGGAGGCCAAGGCGAATGCCTCATCACCCTTAACCGCCGCCGCTACTGCTTCCTCATGATGTGCCATAGCCAGCGCATAAACATCATCGACCAGCGTGGAAGTCTTGACCTTCACATCCACACGTAACTGACGGCCCCGTGCCTTCAGTATCAACAGGCACAGCGCACCACGCATCGCGTCCGCAAGACCGCGTGCTTCCAGCACCCTGTTGGTGCCGAGGGGTACAGCATGCACATGGAAGGACTCGTAGAAGTCCGCACGCCACACCCGGAGGCCGGGGTAGCGTGTCTGTTCCTGTGAGTTCTCTACCCGTACATCCTCCACGGCATTGAAACAGCCATGGAGAAGGTCGGTGCATGTCTTCGGAAGTTTGACCTTGAAGGAACCCTCGGTGATGTGTGCGGGTTCATGTGCTACCGCACTCTCATAGACGAGGACTTCCTCATCGGTAGCGTCAATCTTCAGAGGCGGCAACCACACCGTGCTACCGTTGGTGCGCGCCCCGCCCTTACCCTCGATACGAACTCTCACACCCTTGCCGCTCATCAGATTGACGAGTGCGGCATCACGTGCGAATGGGTTGGCTGTCGCTTTCTTGAACATCACTTACCTCCATGCGAGTTCACGGGCCGCAGCTTTCTGTGCGTCCGAATTGCCTGCCTTCATGAGTACCGTTGACCCTGCGGCAGGTACAACAAACTGTGACCAATATTCTGAGTCTGTCCATGTACCCTTGACCGAACGCTTGACGGCGCGCTTGATCTCACGGCACCACGCTTCGATGGAGCGCGTGGAAACAGGAAGGTCAATCGTTCCCGCCACGTACTGCTTGCGGACGTTGTTGCACGCCTCAATCATCTTCTTGAGGACACTGCGGGGGATACCCGGTTCACGCTTCGATATCAGCGAGTTCTCTGCGTCCGGAGTCATGTATCCTACCTCGACCATGTAACCCATGCGGTCGATGAAGGCACGACTCTGCGGCTGTGCGTGGTTGTACTGTATATCATCCTCACCAAGGCCCCGTGTGTTCCCCGTGAACATGTACCGGAACTCCGGATGCTTCACGTAGGTACGGTTACCAAGGCCATCGATGAAGAACTCCATCCGTCGTATCTTCATATCGAAGAGGCCGTGCGCTCTTGCAAGCACACCGGACGGGCTGGCTTCCCACTCATCAGAGAGAAGGGTGTGACCGTATACTGCGGCCTCGATGCCCTGCCCCAAACGCTCGACAACGTGCCTGTTGCCGTTGTCATCGAACTTGAACCCCGGACCACCTATCAACTCCTCCGAAGTGTAGGAGTCGTGACCCTGTGACTTGATGAACTTGTGCAGATCGTTGCGGTACGGTACCAACTTGTCCACTTCGGTGACTCCCGCCTTGATGCGCTTCGTGTTCTCGGCGAGTGCCTTGCGATTGTGTGCGTACAAGCCAGCGTTGAACTTGTCCACCAAAGCCTGCGCCACGGTGGTCTTGCCTGCACCTGTCGGCCCGAAGAGCATGATGGGTTCGCGGTCAGCGTACGCATCAAAGAGTGCCTCGAAAGACACGTTGCCTGTGGGCGTGGACAAGGTGATGCCATCCACAAAGTCACCTATCATCGGATTAATCAACTCCGATGCAGGTTCGATGGCGTGGATCTTGTTCGCCATGTCTGCGGTCGTTGCGTTGGCCACGGCGGCGGCATCAACTCCGGACAACTTGTCCAAGAGTTCAAACACGTCGCCTAACGCATCAGTCTTCGTGGCCATGGTAAGCCCCTTTCAGTCTGCTGTTGAAACGTGGATGTTAATCTCTTTTGTGCGGAGTGCCTCAAGTCTGCACTCCCGTTCTTCGGTGCGCCGTTCCCGGCGTTTCAGTCGGCGTTCTACTCGGAGTCCCTGTCCGTATGTGTGGAAGTGTCTCATGTATCTACTCCCGCATTCCATAAGACACAAGGTTCGCACTCGTTGCGCTCTCCATGTGTGTGACATACCTCTGCTCCTCACAGCTGACCTTTGATAGCGAGGCCAACTCCCACCTGTCCGCGTCTTCGGACGGCACGAAGTGCGCCGCAAAGTCATCCTGGTGGGCGAGTGTAATGCCGTCAATCTCACGCTCTTCGTCAAGCATGGCTTCGATCATCGGCCTGTCGATTGCCTCATCCAACTTGCACAGGTCAAGGATGTAGCCGTTGGTGTGGAGAGGTGTGTACATGTTTCCCCCTTCGGGGTTTCGTTGGTGAACATGACTTTTTCGGGGCCTTCCATGCTTATTGTCATGCCCTTGCCCCCGGAGGCCCGAAGGCCTCCACAGCACTCTCGATATTCCATCCTGCCTAGTGCGGCTTCGTGGTTCCCCCTCTATAGGGTCGAGGCATGGTGGCTGTAGTGATCTAGTGATTGTCTACTCCACCACCGTGTACCTCGGTACTGACTTGTGGTTCAGCCGAGTGCGTCACTCCCGGCCTTGAGATTTAATAGAATGGCAAGAGAACCTCCCTCGTAGAAGTGGGGCCGCTCTCCGTTCGCGGCTGACGATTGCGGCGGCTGTTTTTGACAGGGGTCAACAGCCATGCCCCCATTTTATGTGCCTCGATTCGGGTGTCATTGTTCGGTGCCGCTCTCCGTTCACGGCTGACGAGTACTAAACTCTATAATGAGGTGAATCTGATTCTAGCGGTTGCCCATGGTGTCACCCCCTTTCACGGCTGACGAAAGTGCAATCGGTGACGAAATCACCTAACTGAATCCTGCCAAGTACACCCCCTGTTCTCTTCATTCAGATACGCAAAAGGGGAAAGCGTTTGATCGCTCTCCCCTCTCACTTGACGAAACCCGTATACCTATTCTATACTGGCTCTGCGGTCGCAACCACAACACCGATCTGTGTGCGGTCACTCTGCATCACAGGCACGGCGCGGGTGTCGATGAGTGCCTTGATCGACATCGCCGCTCCCATCAATGCGTCTATGGTCGTGGCCAAATCGGTGACGCTCACATTGAGGCCGGACAGCTTTGAAGAGAAGATCCCCGCTTCCTTCGATGCGGCCTGTGCTACATCACGCACCTTCACATACTCCTCACGGCTCACGGTGCCGCCCAAACGGGTAGCCCGTGCGGTCAACCGTTCGGCCTTCTCGGTGCGCCTGTCGGTGGCACCCTTGAGGCGTGACAGCGCGCTTTCCTTCCGTGCACGGACGGATTCGAGATAGTCCGCACGGTCAATAGTGCGTGACATGTGGTAGCGCAGATCGTTGACACAGAACCCAACACCCGCCCCGCTCGATGCGGAGCCGGGAATACGTACGGCCAACATTGCCGTTTCGGTTGCGGCATGGTCGTTGCCCTTGAGTGTGGCGACAAGCGCATCAATCTTGTTGCGCCTCCACACGTTCGCCTCGTTGGTGCGCATGTTGCGCCCCCTTCTTTGAATGTGAATGTATACCGCTTGACTCCGGGTTGTTGTACCGGAACGCCTCGGGCCGAACCCGAGGACGGCACCTTTTGTTTTACGTGCGTGGTGTCGGCACGATTGCTACTAGTTCTCCGGGGGATAGTCGGGGTCGTTGTCCCCAAAGGAAGCGGCGACCTTGACGGGCTGTCCGTTCGTGTCCGTTGTCCAACCGTCAAGGTTGGTGCCGCTCTTCTTGCGCTCGGGGGCCGTTGTGTTGTGTTCCATGACCTTCTGCACTGTGCCCACCTTGTCAACTGCCGCCTTCGCCTTCGCCGCTTTCGCCTGTTTCGTCGCCGCCACTCGTGCCTTGTACGTCATCGCGTCACCCTTCGTTGAATGTGAATGTGTACCGCTTGCTCCCTCATTACCTATAGGCAGCCAAACCGTGCAAACCGAAAACCTTTTTCGTGTTGTGTCGTATACCAATGAGAAAAGAAACACGTATCGTTTCTCCCTCACTACCTATAGGCAGCCAAACCGTGCAAACCGAAAACCTTTTTCGTGTCGCCTTGTGCGCCTCACATGACACGGAAAGAAACGGCACACATGTTTCTCCCCTCACTACCTATAGGCAGCCATGCCGTGCAAACCGAAAACCTTTTTCGGCGATCCCCCTCCCCTATATATGGTATTGTAAAAAGGCTAATACCATGCAAAAGCCGTGCCAAACCCCCCAGGCCTGTTTGGGGATCGTATGAAAAATCAGCAACTTAGCGATTTGAAAACGGAAATAGACAGAAATAAAAACGGGGAGAACGCGCTGTTTTCAGGGGGTGAGGCCCCTTTCCGGGAAAAAATTTCCCAGGAATTTCAGCCTCGCGTACGTAAGGGTTCT
>Ga0307928_10003858_pt1 | contig 11435 bp, 18 predicted proteins | sample AceLakmetagen232_FD_201815 | JGI IMG/M metagenome (GOLD analysis project Ga0307928, IMG submission 201815) | Saline water microbial communities from Ace Lake, Antarctica - #232 | ecosystem: Environmental > Aquatic > Non-marine Saline and Alkaline > Saline | place: Antarctica: Ace Lake...
GAGGTCGGGTGTTACCGCTACGTCCACACAGGCTCCGCCTGTATTCCCGGCAAGCTTCGCTTGACGCGGTAACACCCGACCTCTTCAGTGCCCGTTCCCTGAACCGCTACGCGGCACGGCTCGGCTCCCTTCGGTCGCCTCCCCGCTTTTTCCTGACAGCAAATGAAAAGGGGAGAGGCTTTTTGCCTCTCCCCTGTAGCTTAAGACGAAAAAACAAGGACTAAGAAGGAACCGGCGCGGATTCGGTCTGTTTCTCAGACAGAATCCGCTTTTTAAGAGTGACGACAAGATCCTGTCCAATAACTTCCTCCTTTGTCATTTCCCACCCAAAACCAGTCGAAAGATTGGTCAAACGCTGAATTTCCAATTCCTTTGGGTAACTTTCCGGCATAACGTGAACCTCCATAAGTTAAAGGGTTTATTGTAAAATCTCTTGAAGTTTAGCCAGACACACCTGGCAAACTGAGATTTGAGTAGCCTTGGAAATGTCCTCGGGACCGTGGCAAAGATAGCAAGAGGTGAAATAAACCTCTTGCGAAGGAGTGAAGGCAGGGTGCCCACCGCCTTCGCCGTCGACAGCCGACGAGCGAAGAGACTTTCTAAAATCATTCACCCACATACGAGCCACGGCAACAGTTATGCCGTGTTCAATTGCCATTTCGGCCAGGTAAGACCTATGGGAAGCATCAGGGCAAGAAGAAAGTTCCTCAGCGACGCCCTTGCTCATCCTACCACTATGTAAAGCTTGCTTGATAAGGTCATCCATATCAAGGATGTTCAAAGCACGCTTGATCGTCCCGCCAGACTTGCCAGTCTCGCGGGAAAGATCGTCAAGGCTGAATTCGCCGTCATCAAGAATGGCCTTGTATTGCAAAGCCTCTTCCAAAGGCGTCAAGTCGACGCTTTGGACGTTTTCAATAATCCTTTCAATCTTGACGCGCCTGTCATCACCAGACCCGACATAACATTCGATCGTTTTACGGTTTAAGCTCTTATGAGCTAAAAACCGGCGATAACCAAAGACGATTTGGTATCGCCCATCTTTCAGATGGACCTTGATCGGTTGAAGAAGTCCATTCTTTTCAATAGACCGGGCAAGCTCGCTGACGCGAACCTCAGACACCTCCAGCCGATTAACATCGGCCGGAGGATCAATCAGGGTTAAGTCGATATCAAGAACCTTTTTCTTTGCCATTCGGCCACCTCCATGGCGAAATAATTATTGATTTACCGTCATCACAGGGCCGTAGCTGAACGAACTCAGCGGCGCTTAGCCCTGTATATTTAGCCAACGCCAAAGGGATAGTGACCCTACTTTGACACCTTGCGTGTGAAATTATAACAACGTGCTTATCCATTAAAACACCCTATATCACCCAGGAAAGAAGAAGTCAATAAAACAAACCGGGCACGCGGGCAGGACCGGCGAAGCCGGACAGCGCGTCCCTGGTGTAGGCCGTGTGTCACTTATGGGACACAATATTCCCTTTCAGGGCTAAAGATTATCAGGAGGGCGTTTCACGCCCTTTCTGATGAACGCTTCGAGCTAAAGCGCGAAGCTTTCGTTTCTTTCAACACAGTAGACCTGGAAGAAAAGAGTTTTCTTCCCGGCCGAGGACTACAAACCGCGCCCAGGAGGAAAAATCCCGGTGAAAAGGAGCTCAAAAATCGTGCCAGACGGCTCAGAATAAGCTATTGACACTGAAAAGGTATTGACTACAATGTCGATAGGTGATAACCGTAAAGTAAAGTTAATCTAAATAAATAAAACAGAAAGGAGGTAGAATGAAAAGGACTGAAAAGCAATTGTATGGAACGTGGTTAGATCTTAAATTTGCTGATAGTTTAAATAATGACTGTTTATCTGATTGGTTAGCTCAGATAAAAGACATGCGAAAACACAGGAATAAAACCAAGAGATTATTAAAAACAGCCGCAGAGGTCTATCGGAAAGTTTATGGGCAAGAGCCTAAAATACGTTAAATAAAGGAGACAATATGGACTTTACAAAACACTTCACGAACTCAGATATCGAATGTAATTGTGGGTGTGGACAGAAAATAATTAAACCGGAATTAATACACCGGGTAGAGATTGCGCGAGGATTCGCGGGAATCCCATTCCATGTGATATCATGGAATAGATGTTTAAAGCACAATCAAACCGTTGGAGGTGTGGCGGGAAGCGCACACATAGCAGGCTGGGCTATAGACCTCAAAACATCATCGGGGCATAATAAAATATTTATTCTCTTCTGCTTAACTATGGCCGGTTTTACACGTTTCGGAATAGGGAAAAATTATATCCACTGTGATTGTATGCCGGAAAAACTGGCACCCAGGATGTGGTGGTATTGAAAAAAGGGAGGTGTGGTCAATGAAAAGTATACAAATTATCCTGGAAACAAAGCTGTACAAGGACTTTAAAACGGCGTGCATAAGGGAAAAAAAACCAATGACAGAATCAATAAGAGAGCACGTGAAGAGAGTTGTGGCGGAACATCATAATCAGTTAAACTTATTCAGGAAAGGAGGGAAAAGCAAAAAGTGACACACGGATAAAAAGGCTACACCGGCGCGAGGAACTCTCCAACCAGGGCTTTAAATCCGAGCTTATTCAACCCTTCACGGCCTACAGGAACCGTGGAGAGTTTTTCTTTGCGTGGCGCGATTTCCTCGCGCCACTTATAATACAAAGCAAGCTCTTCCAGAACGTCAACGCCAAACCGGGAAAGCATTTTATAGCCTTTTATGCTGATTTTGTACAGTGTGGAACTGAACACGGTACCAAAAACAGGATCACGGCGAATCCTACGGCGCCGGATTATAAATTTGGAATCTTCGATGACCCGCAACCATCGATTGAGTGTTGAACGAGATTTCCTGATTTGTTGATACCGACCCAACAAAGCCAGGATGTGAAGCTGAGAAGGAAATGAGTAATCCTTGTGGTGTTTACGTTGAATTTTAAGGAGAGTTAGTAAGATGGGGTGTGCCTTCTGTGATGAAACCATGGGCGAAACCTCCTAAAAAAGGTTAAGGGCTAAAAGGGGACATACCACACCTTGACAATATTGTCAAGGTGTGGTAAAAACGCCACACTTGGCATCTATTATTAACTTTAAATTAGGAGGGTTGACAATGGCAGAGATTAAAAGCATGAACGCAATCGCAGAAAAGTGGGGAAGGGTAACACCTGGACGCGTCGAGGATTACAAACTGGGAATCCAAAACCCCAAGCGCGATTGGGCAGAAGAAACAGAAGCATCAAAAGACAACTGGAAGGCAGGCGTTGACGCCGCCGCCGCCAAAAATCTGTTCGGAAAAGGTGTGGCCGCAGCGGGAACCAAGAAATGGCAGGAAAAGGCCTTGAAGAAAGGCCCAGGGCGATTCTCGGAAGGCGTGTATATCGCACAACCGGACTACGAGAAAGGTTTTGCGCCCTTCCGTGAGGCAATCGCACGCGTAGACTTAGGGCCACGGTTTCCCAAGCGCGACCCCAGGAACCTTGACAGAGTAAAGAAAGTCGTCGACGCCCTGGTCGCTGAGAAGGTCAGCTAATAAAAGGGAACAAGAAAGGAGGGTTAAACTGTCGTGTGGAAAATCCTTTTTAAGGCTCTTACCATCGTCGGGATTGTTTGGGAATGGAGCAACCGGGCTTTAGTGGACGGCAGAATATCATCAAATGAGGCCGTTGAACTTGGAATAAAAGTTGCGATCGCTTTAGGCGTTCAGGTAAACGAGGCGACACCCGACCAGGGCCAGGATGAAACATAAATAATTTAAAATGGAGGGCAAAAACGATGAACTATAGACTCGCAACCATTCTTGCAAGGGAAGCTATATCCGCAGACACCACAAAGGTGATCGATTTGAATCTTGCGGACCCGGTTTCTCAGTTCTGTATTTCGTATGAATCAACCGGAGCAAACGCAGGCGAAGCAGTCGCACACGCGGCAAAATGTATAACAAAGATCGAGCTGGTAGACGGATCAGACGTGCTTTACTCTCTGTCAGGCCAGGAGGCCCAGGCAGCTGATTTTTATCATCGGCAGATAGAACCGGCAAACGTGCCGGTCTATCTTTCAGGGATGAACGCGGAAATGATATTTAACATGAACTTTGGACGCGACCTTTACGACCCTTTATTTGCGTTTGACCCAAGAAAGTTCACGAACCCGCAGTTAAAAATCACGATAGACCTGGACGCCGGTGGCGTCGACTCCGTGACTGGATATCTCACGGTATTAGCCCACATTTTCGACGGAAAAGCCGTAACCCCTGAAGGTTTCTTGATGCATAAAGAGGTCAACAATTATGCAATGGGAAGCGCGTCGCATGAATATGTTGACCTTCCCAGGGATTACCCATATCGGAAGCTGTTTATTGCAGCCCAAACCTATGGCACAGGGCCGGAATATTTGATCAATACGATCAAATTGTCAGAAGACAACGACAAGAAAATACCTTTTCAGCATACAGCCTTTGAGTTGCTTCGTTTCCTGACCGGAACGTCCAGGCCGTACAGAGAGCACGTGATAATGTCAGGCGGAGCAAGTGGCCTGAAATTTTACTGCACGCCTTGTTACTGGCCGAGAGTGAACGTCGCACAATGGGAATCGTCAAATCTTCCATACGTCGCGACAGGTTGGCAGGGAGACGGTGGGCGCGGTTATATGTACCTTGAGACAGTCGGCGGAAATTACGACATCCAGGTTGAAGGGTGGGCACCACACGGAGCAATCGAGATCCCGTTTGGTCGGCAGAATGAGCCAGCAGACTGGATGACTTTTCCCGACAATGGAAGCTTGCGCCTGGATATCTTATCTGTGTCGGGACGATCCTCTTCCGATACAGTCCAGGTCTTTTTGCAGCAGCTGAGAAAGTACGCGTAAAAGCACCTGAGGAGGTCGAACAGTGCAGGTATATCATAACGAGGTTATTATTACAGAACCAACAGCACCAGGACATTACCTTTATGGAGAAAGGGTAAGTCCTGGCAGGCTGTTGGTAGTAAGGAATGTGGCCGTCACATGGTCAGAGATGACAGTCACGGAAAGCGGACAGTTTTTTATATTTGACGGCGCACGTAAAATTTTCATAAGCGCCGGCGTTCCAAGTGTGACCGGAGGCCTTGCATCATGGAACGGTATTATATATGTGGGCGAGGGAGACCGCCCAGGCGTTTACTGTCCAGACTCAGTGGAGGACGATGAAATACATTTCTTCATATCTGGGGAGCTGTTACCATTACTTAAATTTAGAGGTTGAAATGGACTACATTACATACGTTTCAACCCCCAAAAACACGGAGGAAGGCAGTCCCCTTATAACAGCTGTACGGTTATCAAGGGGACGCCTTTCAGGAGGTTTTATATTTTTTCCGCAGGGCCCCTCCGGGTACCTGCATCTAATCGTCAAGATCGGGATTCATCAAATTCTTCCGTACAACACTGGCCAAAGTTATCGGTTGAACAATTGCATTATACCGATACACCTTGACCTTGACCTTTTTTCGCCACCGTACAAAATCAACATTATAACCTGGAACGATTCAACGGAATACGACCACGCTTTGACGGTTGGCCTCTTCCTTGATCCATGGAAAAGACCCAGGGTAAAAAGGGGAATCATGGGTTCGATGCTTGAAGCCGTGACAGGTTATAAAACCGGAGGAGACCGAAGAAAGTAAACAATGGCAGATACAGAAGACTACAGCCAAGCCGGATCGGCAGAAGCGCACGCAACCACTCACGAAAACGAAGGCTCGGACGAAATATCCATCGAGGGGTTAGCCGGAACAAGCGCGGACCTCGGAACGCACGCCGCAGACGCGACGGCGCACCAGGACGCTCCGGGCCTGATAACAACTCACGCGGCCGTCACGGACGCGCATCACGCAAAGTACACGGACGCAGAAGCCGACGCGAGAGCCAACGTGCAGATCGGGACGCACGCCGCAATAGCGACGGCGCACCAGGACGCTCCGGGCCTGATAACAACTCACGCGGCCGTCACGGACGCGCATCACGCAAAGTACACGGACGCAGAAGCCGACGCGAGAGCCAACGTGCAGATCGGGACGCACGCCGCAATAGCGACGGCGCACCAGGACGCTCCGGGCCTGATAACAACTCACGCGGCCGTCACGGCCGCGCATCACGCCAAGTACACGGACGCCGAAGCAGACGCGAGAGCAGACACGAAGGTCTCAACGCACGCCGCAATAGCGACGGCGCACCAGGACGCTCCGGGCCTGATCACAACTCACGCGGCCGTCACGGACGCGCATCACGCCAAGTACACGGACGCCGAAGCAGACGCGAGAGCAGACACGAAGGTCTCAACGCACGCCGCAATAGCGACGGCGCACCAGGACGCCCCAGGGCTGATAACAACTCACGCGGCCGTCACGGACGCGCATCACGCCAAATACACGGACGCCGAAGCAGACGCGAGAGCCAATGTGCAGATTGGAACGCACGCCGCAGACGCGACGGCGCACCAGGACGCCCCAGGGCTGATAACAACTCACGCGGCCGTAGCGGCCGCGCATCACGCCAGATTTACAACTGCAGAGGCCGGAGAGGTTGCAGACACACAGATATTTGCAGCGGATATTGTTCATGATTCTTTGATGGACGCCAAAGGCGATATAATCGCGGCGAGTGCAGATAATACACCGGCCCGGTTGGCCGTTGGAACGAATGATCACGTATTAACGGCGGACTCGACTCAGGCGTCAGGACTTATCTGGAAAGAAGCAAGCGGAAGCGGCGACGTAACAGCAGCAGCAAACGTCACAGATCACGCCGTAGTGCGCGGCGACGGAGGAAGTAACGGCGTTCAGGACTCCGGCGTCATAATAGACGACAGCGATAATATAACAGGTATCGCAGACCTAACAGCCGAAGGCCTGGAAGCGGCGGCGGATGCACCCGAAGCGATTGTGAACAATACAACCGCATCGGATGCGGCGGAATCAGCAGGCGGAAGGAAAACATACCAGAAGTTCAAAGGGAAGAGATCAGGCGGCGAAGTAGTTACACAGGCATATGTGGAAGTTGGGCACGAAGGGACAGCAGACGACGACAAAGGGCTTTATAGAATAAGGGTAAATGATAACGCGGATAATTTTCCGGCGATCCTTTGTGGACATAACGAGGGAATAGTAGATTTTCCAAACCAGAGCTTTGCAAGGGCAAAGCTAACGTCGCCTCAAACGATAACGAAAAGCTGTTATGTGAAATTAGAGCTATCCACGGAAGTGGACGACGTTCAAGGAGAATATGACCACGTAACGAACTACAGATTCACGGCAATTAGGGCCGGCGTTTATTCAATGACTGCAAATGGATTTCTTGACAATTTGGCAGCCACTAAATCATTCGGGGTTTTCTTTAAAAAGAATGGAGCCTTCGCCGGCAATTGTGAATATGAAAACATGGGAGGTGCCGGAGGAATGCCACTCTGTATCGCGTCGCAAGAAATGCTTGACGCAAATGATTATATAGAGGTTTACTTATGGCATAATGACGGGGTTGACAGAGTCGCCGCTGCCTATTCCCACATTAATAATTTTTCAATAGCAAAAATAGCATAAGGAGGGCATAAAATGCCGATCATAGTTACAGTAGGAGAAGTTTCAAAAGAGTATTCGGATTTGTTCGTGAAAGTATTAAGAACAGACATGGGACCAATAGAAGATTGGATCTTTAATGACATCGAGGCGAAGCACAGAGCCGTAGCGGACAGGCTAATCAGGGCAAACACGGTATATAATCCAGGGAAAATGGGACCGGCAGAGAAAGACGAACTATTAAAAACCATCGAGTTGAAACAAGCAGAGGAGGAGGAACCCAATGTTCTTCAGCAAGAACATAACAGTGTCAGCGGCGACAGCGATATCAACAGCAGAAGAAACACAGATTAAATGCGCCGCCGGAGTCATCCATCAAATTGATATTTTGTTCCCGGTAAATTCAAACCGAGAAGTGTACGTGAAGTTACTCGACGAAGGTTACCAATTAATGCCGACGAACCGTGACACCTTCATCCGCGCGAATAACACAATTATATCATCGCGCGAGTTCTACGAGTTGTCGACGGACAGGAATACAATAACAGTCGTCGCATATAACACGCACGCGGCAGATGATTTTATGATATCAGTCAACGTGGGAGTTCTTCCCAGGAAGATTTTACAGCCGTTTTCATTTCAAGAACTATTGAAAGCCGCGCTTACGGTCGAGCCGATCGGCACGGAAGGATAACCGTTGACTAAACAAGAATTTGCCCTAAAATTATTATTCTTCCTCTTCCCCTGGCCGGTATCAAAAGCCTTGCCAAAGGCAACGCGGATATATTACTTCGGACCATCCGGCGCACCTCCGGCGGACTGGTATCATGGGTGGGAACCTCCGGCATGGTGGCTTAATGACCCCTACAACCCAGGACCGGAAAACCCTGGCCCGGTTTATCCGCCCAGGCCACCGGGCCGAGGTTGGTTGACGTACTTTGATAACACACGCTGGACAAACTCCATAAATACGGCATGGTCCGTTGACAAATGGGTCAACACGGATAAGTACGAAGGCACACTCAGGGTTTTAAGTAATTGGGCAAGCGGTTTCAGGCCGGATTTAATGGAGATCACATACACCGGCGATCTTTTAACCGTTCGCGTATGGGATGAAAATCTAAACAAACTATGCGAAGCAACAAGCACAGAATCACCGGCAACGAACACGTTTGACCACAAGTTTGATGCAGATGTTTATTACATGGAATTTGTATTCGACTCAGTAGACTTCGAGATATTAAACATTCGGTTTCTTGAAACCTAACAGGAGCAAGGAGAATGGCAGAATTAATCATAAACGGTTTAATACAATCAATACCGGTTATGGCGGCGCTTATTTTTTGGGCCGTTAGGATAGAGAATAAAATCACATCAATGCAAACTGACATCCATTGGATAAAAAATGGAGGCTTACCGTGCCAACAGAACTCGGAAAAATCTATTCGTTAGACTGGAGAGGTAGACCGCCGCACATGCTGGACCCCGACGTACCGGTATGGTATAGGTTTCTGGCATTATACGGGGCACCCTTTCAAAAATTATATTATGACTGTTGGTTAGGTGGCCCGACATATTCCGCCCAGGAGATGAAAGACAAACTAACAAAGATGTGGCGCGGAATGTTGGTAAAAAGAGCCGACGCGATCGCAGAGCTTAACGACGAAGTTTGGATCATCGAGGTGTCAGCAGATCCAGGCTTAAGAGCTATAGGGCAACTTTTATCATACAGGGTTTTATGGTTACGAGATCCAAAAGTGATGAAGCCGGAAAAAATGGTATTGGTTGCGGCCACCCTGGAGGATGACTTTTTAGACGTCGCCACAACATACGGCATACAATGTTATACCGTTTGACTAATACCAGGGTAAGCGCCGACCGGAGAACGTGCGGCCTCGCACGTCTCAGGAATTCACCACTATGCTGCAATTAAGATTTTCCCTACAATTAAGAGCCTCGCCCAGGGCGCGAGCCGAAAGAGATCCCTATGACTTTCAAGTTTGAAATGCCAATCAGTTTACCTCGTTTCACAACAGATGAATATTCGAAGGCAAAAGCCGAGCATGTAGCGAAAAACGGTTATACGATCAATATTCCAGGTTTTTGGGACATCATAAAATGGGACGTAACGCCGGAACCGAACGAAATAGAACTCGCGCTATATCGAGCTAAAAACGTGACCGGGTTAGGAGAGAAACGATACAACGACATCCACGAAATGATGATCGAGAAGAAAGAGAATTTCATGAGGCTTTTAGCCTCTCCTGTACCCGAAGTTGTGCAAAATGCAGGAAGCATCTTGACTTGTCTCGATGATGTCAACGACACGTTGGGAACGTTGGGCGTCGTTTGTCGAATAGCAGCGCAACGCCTGCCACACCAAATAGCGAAGCTATTGGGTGGCCCGGCGTTCTGGCTGTTCACGGCGGCGGACATTGCAAACATCGCGGCCGAGTTGAGCCGTATGCCCTGGAAGGCCAAGCGGCTTCAACACGAACTTAACCGGGTTGTGAGAAATAACCCTTTGTCCAAAAAGGGGAGAGTTGCAAATATCTCAAAGCTGAAAAGGACAAACATCACAAAGGGCGAGGTCATCGAGGCCTTGCAGACGACGGATAATATTTTTGGCTTCGGTCTTTGTTTGGGGCCTATTATGGGCATGGTGTATGACATCCCGGCCGGACTGTACCGGCACGTGAGAGGCGAAACGGTAACGATCCAAGGTATGCCAGCGCCATTTTTATGGTTTGATAGAATTTGGGCCAGAGGATTGAGACACCTCGCACAGTTGTGGACAGGCATACCAGAGATAGACGACCGGACACTTGGCAAAACAATGGTTAGCCTGAATTGTTGCACCCAAATGATGAATTCTATTGACGCACAGTTCAGGGATCTCGGAGTTGTTCCAGAACTGGACAGCATCCAGATCCCGGCCCCGACGCCCTACAATCCAAGCACGTTCGACACGATCAAGGAGGAAGTCGGAGACGTACAAAAGTTTCTCGGATGGATGCCGGACGGCGATAAATGGATTGACCCGGCGCACGTGTGGAACACGAGCCGGTCGGACATCCTGGCAAACGTCAAAAGGTGGTACCAGGATAACAGGTTCGACACGGAAAGCATGGTCTGTAATCAGAACGCGATCGAGGCGGGCCTAAACTGCCTGGCACTCGCAGAAGGCGAGGACGCAGTAGAATGGGACTTTGAGCCAACAGCCATGTCAACGCTCAAACTGTTAAATGTTGACTGGAGGTTTCCGCCCGGCATAACTACAGATCAACGGGATTGTTTCTCAAAACAGATGAAGGCATACGACGACGCCGGTTTACAGCCGGACATACCGTCACTTTTACAAACCGCCACAAAGACGTGTGGATTTTCGTTTACAACGAAGGTCCCGGCCAGGAGTTCCGTGCCGTATAAATTATTGTCGGAGAAATATGCCAGTGGAATTTACAACCTTCAAAAATGGTACATGAGAAGATGTCTTGCGAGACAAACTTCCATCTTCGGCCGTGAAGGCCGGTACACACCCGAATACGTGCCGTTGTGGCTAAAGGAGAGAAACGAGGCTATACAATGGCTGACACGCTATGGGTGGGAAAGACACAGCGTTCTCTATTTCGTGGGCACCTGGACAGACACCCAGAAAACGTTTTACGGACTGTGACTACCAGAAGATTTAAGACCCGTGTAACGGATCTCGGACCCGCATTAAACGGTAATCCCGCTCTCAAATCCTTATTATCCAAAATATTTTACAATATTATGGTATTTTTTAAACCCAGGGTTAAAAACTCTTCGGAACGTACCCGTTTACAGAAAAAGCCAGTAAACGGGCACTGAAGAGA